>Ga0105050_10003815_pt1 | contig 20594 bp, 15 predicted proteins | sample FRY01_FD_78088 | JGI IMG/M metagenome (GOLD analysis project Ga0105050, IMG submission 78088) | Freshwater microbial communities from Lake Fryxell liftoff mats and glacier meltwater in Antarctica - FRY-01 | ecosystem: Environmental > Aquatic > Freshwater > Ice > Glacier meltwater ...
AAAGGTGCGTTTGATTGATAATTTGTTGTTGTAATTCGTTTATTTGATTTACTTTTGAGCGCACTATATCCTTATGTTAATTCAAGTTTTAAAGTCAAAAATCCACCGTGTTAGAGTCACTCAGGCTGACCTAAATTACATTGGTAGCATTACTATCGATGAAGCTCTAATGGATGCTTCTAACCTTATTGAGGGTGAAAAAGTTCAAATAGTAAATATTAACAATGGTGAACGCTTTGAAACTTACGTAATTAAAGGTGATCGCAATTCAGGAATGATTTGTTTAAATGGTCCGGCCGCTCGTCGAGTTGCTCTAAATGATGTAATCATTATAATTGGCTATGGTTACATGGATTTTGAAGAAGCAAAAACCTATAAACCTTCATTAGTTTTTCCGAATGAAGAAACGAATCGCTTAGTTTAATGACCAAAAAACAGTTATTTAAGTTTCTTAAAACTGTTTTACCGCTTCTTTTAGGTATTTATCTAACATGGTATATTTTTCATTCCATGTCAGAAGACGCACTACACTTTTTTTATAAATCGTTAAGAGAAGCCAATTATTATTTGGTTATTCTTTCGTTAATGTTTGGTGTTTTGGCTTACTATGCACGAGCTAAAAGATGGCAATACACACTTGAACCACTAGGTTATGCAACAAACTCTTGGAATCGCTACCATTCTTTAATGATTGGATACATTATTAACATGACAATTCCTAGGGCGGGTGAAGCTTCACGAGCGTTGATGTTACAACAGTCCGATAATGTTCCTTTCGTTAAATCATTTGGAACCATTATCATGGAACGAATTGTAGATGTTTTAATTCTTGGACTAGTTTCTTTGATTACGTTTCTGTTGGTCGGGAGTGATTTTTGGGAAATTAAAAACCAAATCGTTCAAAAATTAGGGGTAAGCGATTATTCAAACGGGTTTTACACATCGATTAAATGGATTTTAATAGCTGTAATTTCCCTTGTTTTAATTGTTGTTTTATTTATTAAATCAATTCGAAGCAAAATTTTATATTTCATTTCTTCGTTGAAAGAAGGAGTATTTTCAATTTTCAGTATTTTTGAACCTGGAAAATATATTTTATTCACTTTTCTAATTTGGGGAAGTTATATTATCATGTTTTTAATTCCTTTTTATGCATTAGACGAAACAGCAAATGTTCCAATTCGTGGAATTTTATTAGCGTTTATTCTGGGTGCCGGCGGAATTTCTTTCACTAATGGCGGAATTGGAAGTTACCCTCTTCTGGTTGGGATTGTAAGTGGATTCTATTTAAAACAGGGAGAAATTGAACATCCTGAAGCAATTGCCAATGCACTTGGTATGTTAATTTGGATGTCTCAAACGCTATTAATGATTACTTTGGGTTTGATTTCCTTATATATTTTACCAAAAAAAATTAAGAAGAATGGATAGATTAGATTTTATAAACGAAAAAATAGTTTCGATTGAAGAAGCTCAAAGAAGAATTTCTATGTGGCACATGAAAAACGATGTTGTGTGTTTTACCAACGGTTGTTTTGATATTCTTCACCTTGGACATGTGACCTATTTAGCGAAAGCTGCTTCTTTAGGCAAACGATTAATTGTGGCAATCAATAGTGACGAATCAGTCAGAATGTTAAACAAAGCACCAAATCGTCCGATTAATAACGAAGAAGCACGAATGATGGTGGTTGCAGCTTTGGGTTGCGTTGATTTAGTGGTTCTTTTTAATGAACAAACCCCTTTAGAACTTATCACATCTTTGCTTCCCGACATGCTTATAAAAGGTGCAGATTATGATGCTGACGAAACAGATTCGACTCATCTAAAATACATCGTCGGTTCTGATGTTGTTATTAAAAATGGTGGAACAGTTGCTACAATTGAAATGGTTGAAGGATATTCTACGACTACTCTTTTAGGTAAAAAGTAACACCAATTTTCTGAAATAATCAATTTCCAACTTATTTCATTTGAGGTGGTGAATCAAACTTCTAAATTAATTAACTCCAAAACCGCCACTCTGTCAGTAAATCTCAAAAGGCATATTCTTTGACATTGGAGTAATCTAATGAAACAAAAAACTCACTTCGAAGACCATCTGCGAAATGCCATTCCACCGGCTTTAATTGTTGTCACTGTTATGTGGTTGGTTTACTGGGCTGACTTTTTATTTATATACGATTTTCATAAATTAGGTGTGCTTCCCAAGACTATCGATGGCTTAAAAGGAATCTTGTTTATGCCATTAATTCACGCGCATTCCGATTTCAAGCACATTATTAATAATTCTGTTCCTACCTTTCTTTTACTTACTTTACTTTTTTATTCTTACAAAGATATTGCCTTTAAAGTATTTTTTATAAGTTGGTTAATGACAGGAGTTTTAGTCTGGATTTTTGCCACCAACAAAGGCTCTTTCCACATTGGAATGAGTGGCGTTATTTATGCATTGGCTGCCTTTCTTTTTACATCTGGTGTTTTACGAAAATTCTTGCCGTTACAGGCACTCTCTTTATTCATCGTTTTTATTTACGGCAGTTTGGTTTGGGGAGTTTTCCCAACTTCGTCCCGCGTTTCTTGGGAAGGACATCTAATGGGAATGTTAGTCGGTGTTTTATTAGCAATCTATTACCGATCAGAAGGACCGCAACGTCCAAAATACCAATATGAAATTGAAAAAGAATTAGGAATTGAACCACCCGATTTGGAAGGAATGTATTTGGAGCAAGTTCGACAACAAGAAGAAGCTCAACGCCAACTCGAAGATGAAAAACTAAATCAAGAACTTAAAATTGTGTATCATTTTATAGAGGAAAAAAAGAAAAATAGTTGAGACAGCTAAACCTTACTCAACTTTAAATTCGTGAAAATCCATTTAATCCGCGGTGAAATTTTTTTGAACACGACCAATACTAGAAACGGAAGCGATTGAGTTACCTATTAGCGTATTTTGAACACTACTAAAAATCTAAATTCGTGAAAATCCATTTAATTCGTGGTGAATTTTTTTTGAACACGACCAATACTAAAAACGGAAGCGATTGAGTTACCTATTAGCGTATTTTAAACACTACTAAAAATCTAAATTCGTGAAAATCCATTTAATTCGTGGTGAAATTTTTTTAGAACACATTTATCTAAACCATTCAAATTACAAAATGACTTAATACCGCTCGATTAATTAAATCCGCTTGTCATAATTGAGTATTAATAACCTTCCAAAAATTTAATTAGTGTCATAATGACATTTATTAGCTAAAAAACTATATTTGTGGTAACAACTTGCCCAAAATTCTTTAGTTATGAAAATTCAAAACCAAGAACGCGTTATAATTGAAAACATCAGTCCTTGTATCGACGGAGGAATATTTTCATTAAAAACCATTGCGAATCAACCTGTTTTTGTACAAGCCGATATTATTGCTGACGGTCATGATTATCTTCGTGCAGTATTGCAGTTTAAAAGTAAGAAAGATAAAAAATGGAACGAAATCCCCCTTTCACCTTTAGGAAATGATCGTTGGGGAACCACGATGACAGCGCTTACTGAAGGAACTTTTGAGTATTTCTTGGAATCGTGGGTAGATTGGCCTTTGAATTGGTTATTTGGAACACGCAAAAAAATAGACGCGGGTCAACTTGTTAAAAGTGAATTTTTAGAAGGTGCAGAATACATTAAAAACCTATTAAAAAAATTAAAAGGTAAAGCTAAAATAGTTGCAAGTTCTTGGATTGAAACCTTAGAAAATGAAACGAATTACAACGATGCTATTTCTTTGGTTCACAGCACCGATTTACAAGATTTATTTTTTGAAAATCCAACAAAATCATTGGCCTCAAAAACAAACTTACTGCCGTGGAAAGTTGAATGTAAAAGAGCACTTTTCTCTACTTGGTATGAGTTTTTTCCACGTTCCGCTTCAGAAACCAAAGACAAGCATGGAACATTTGCGGATTGCGAGAAATTATTACCCCGTGTTGCGACAATGGGATTTGACACCCTCTATTTTCCGCCTGTTCATCCAATTGGTGAAGAGAATCGCAAAGGAAAAAATAACGCAACGGATGCAACAAAAGGAGATGTTGGAAGTCCGTGGGGAATAGGTTCAGCGAAAGGAGGACACATGAGTTTGCACCCAGAATTAGGAGATGAAGCAGCTTTCAAATCGATGGTAGATACTGCAAAATCCTTGGGAATTGAAATCGCAATGGACTTTGCTTTACAAGCGGCACCTGATCATCCGTGGGTGAAATCACATCCACAATGGTTCAAATGGCGGCCCGACGGAACGGCACAATACGCCGAAAATCCACCTAAAAAATACCAAGATATTCTACCGATTTATTTCGAAACCTCTGATTGGAAAAACCTTTGGAATGAGTTACTTTGTGTTGCTTTATATTGGGTAGAAGAGTTTGGAATTACCGTTTTCAGAGTCGACAATCCGCACACAAAACCCTTTAATTTTTGGGGTTGGTTGATGGAAAAAGTACAAGAAAAACATCCAAATGTACTATTCTTAGCGGAAGCTTTTACACGTCCAAAAATTATGGAACAGCTCGCAAAACAAGGGTTTACACAAAGTTATTCGTACTTCACTTGGCGCACAGATAAACATGAATTAACAGAATACGTAAACGAGTTAACAAAAACAGAACGAAAACATTATTTCCGTCCGAATTTTTGGCCAAATACACCCGATATTAATCCGTTTCACTTACAAAGCGGGAACGAAAGCATTCATTTACAACGCTACGCCCTAGCGGCAACATTAAGTTCTAACACAGGAGTTTACGGCCCTGTTTACGAACATTTAGTAAGCGCTGCTATTCCTGGAAAAGAAGAATACCACGACAGCGAAAAATACGAATTTCGTCACTGGGATTGGGAAAAAGAAAATAATTTGACACGCATCATCTCTGCAATCAATCACGCTCGAAAAGAAATGCCGTCTTTGCAACAGACAAATAATATTGAATTTTTAGATATCGACAATCAACATTTATTAGCATTTCATAAATGGGATTTCGAAGCGAAAGATCGAAGTCTGGTTGTTGTGAATTTGGACCCGCATTTTACGCAAAAAGGCCGTGTAAAAATTCCGTTGACACAATGGGGGATAAACGATGGACAAACTGTTCGCGTTTTAGATGTCGTAACAGAAGATTCGTATTTATGGAACGAAGAATTTTGCTATGTCGAGTTGCATCCTATCTTACCATTTCATATCTTTAAAGTCGAATTTTAAGAGCGCAACATGGCAAAAAAGAGCACACCTCTGACTAAAATTGAAAGACCAGTTTTTGAATGTGACTGGAAAAACGCATTGGATTCTCTAGATTTTAACGAGCGATTTCCGAAGGATATTTTTCAAGATTATATCGTCTCTAAAAGATGGTATGGAGGAAAAGTATCAACGATTAAAAATCTAGAAATCATTGATTTTATAAAGCTTTCGAGTGAGAATCACAACTATTTTGGTGTATTGATAGAAATCAATTATGAAGAATCATTTTTTCAGAATTACTTCATTACATTGGCCTTCATGCTTGAACACGAATTGGATGAAACATCCAACATCATTGGTGCAGCCTCTTTCAAAGAAGGTCCAGGTTATTTGGTAGATGCTTTATTCATTGAGGATTTCAGAAAGTTGTGGTTTGATTTAACAGTTGGTACAAAACCAAGCCCAAATGTTAATTTGACGTTGAACTGCGAACAATCCATCAAAAACGAAACGTATGTTTCCTCAAAATTTATGGGAGGTGAACAAAGCAATACGAGTATTATTTACAACGAAAAGTACGTAATGAAATTCTTTCGAAGAATCTTTATCGGAGTGAATCCAGATTACGAAATAAATAAATTTTTAACGGAACAACAAGGATTTACAGGTACGCCTCCGTATCGTGGTAGTGCCAATATGTCTCATTATAAAGATGCGATTACCTTGACCTTAATGCAAGAATTAGTACCAAACAAAGGCGATGCTTGGACTTATTTCAACGATTTATTATTGCAAGCATATCAAAATTTGGAACGCAAAAAAGTAGACATTAGTCGCTTGCCTTCTGTTCCTTTATTTACACACTTGCCGATTCATAAAGTTCCACACGAATAAATTGATTTCGTTGGTTTAGAATTTTTTATGAAAGTAAAACTAATTGCTGAACGCACCGCAGATTTGCACATCGCAATGGGAAGTAACAAAACAGATACACATTTTACAACCACAACTTTCAACGGTGATTATGGCGTTTGGTTGAAAAATCGGTTGAATTATCAGGTTCAAAATCGCATGAATGCCATTGAAAATAATTTAGGATCATTGGATGGAGAAGCGTTAGAATTGGCAAACTATTTCCTTCAAAACAAAAAAGCAATTAGAAAGTATTTCCTCGATTTTGATTGGGAAGTTTTGAAAGGTGAACGCATCCGAATTCATGGCGATTACCACCTTGGACAAGTACTCGTAACCAATGATGATTTCATTATTCTAGACTTCGAAGGCGAACCAGAAAGTACGATTCGTGACCGGAAAATCAAACAACCTCCATTAAAAGATGTAGCGGGTTTGTTTCGCAGTTTTCATTACGCCTTATTCGCTTCAATTTTGAATAATCCAGATAAATTGGCTTACAAACAAGAACATCTAATAGAAGCCGGCGAAAAATTATTTACTTACATCGTAGCTGTTTGTATGGACGCATATATGCAACGAATTTACTCATTTGGAGAATTAAATATTGGCTACAAAAAAGAACAAGAATTCATTTTAATGTACCACATGACTGAAAAAGCGGTTTACGAATTAGGCTACGAATTGAACTCTCGTCCAGATTGGGCTATCATTCCTTTAAAGGGAATTGCGAGTATTTTAAAATCACAAATCTAAAGAAACTTCTATGAACGCAGTTATACCCCACAGCCTCTTTACTGGCTTCGATATCGATTTGTTTCGAGTTGGAAAACACATTCGCTTGTATGAAAAACTAGGTTCACACCCATTGACACTTCACGGAGTTGAAGGAACTTATTTCGCTGTTTGGGCACCTTCTGCAAAAACGGTTTTCGTCGTTGGAAATTTCAATCATTTTACTGAAAGTCATGAGTTATTGGTTCGTTGGGACGGCTCTGGAATTTGGGAAGGATTCATTCCAAATGTCGGTCATGGAGAGATTTACAAATATAAAATTCACAGTCACAACAACGGAATTGTAACAGAAAAAGCAGATCCATTTGCACGTTATTGTGAACATCCACCAATGACAGCTTCTATTATTTGGAACAAAAAATTTGAATGGGAAGATAATGATTGGATGAATATTCGTCACGAACACAACGCTTTAGATAAACCTTATTCCGTTTACGAAGTGCATGCTGGTTCTTGGCGCAAAAAAACAGAAGAAAATCGTTCCTTGACCTATCAAGAAATGGCGCACGAATTGGTTGATTACGTTGCCGAAATGGGTTTTACCCACGTAGAATTTATGCCAATTATGGAATATCCTTACGATCCTTCTTGGGGCTATCAATTAGTTGGTTATTTCGCTCCGACAAGTCGTTTTGGTGCGCCTGAGGATTTCAAATTTTTGGTAAATGCTTTTCATCAAAAAGGTATTGGGGTTATTTTGGATTGGGTTCCGTCTCACTTTCCCGATGATGCACATGGTTTAGGGAACTTTGATGGAACACATTTATACGAGCACCCTGATGTTCGAAAAGGCTATCACCCCGATTGGAAGTCATTGATTTTCAACTATGAACGTCCAGAAGTTCGCTCTTTTTTAATAAGTAATGCCATTTTTTGGTTAGATCTGTTTCACGCTGATGGATTGCGTGTAGATGCTGTAGCTTCAATGCTTTATTTAGATTACAGCCGTAACGACGGAGAGTGGGAACCAAACATTTACGGAGGAAGAGAAAATTTAGCGGTGATTGATTTCTTGAAAGATTTGAACCTTCATGTGTACAAAGAATACCCCGATGTCCAAACAATAGCAGAAGAAAGTACCAATTTCCCAATGGTTAGTCGTCCTACATCAATTGGAGGTCTAGGTTTCGGAATGAAGTGGATGATGGGTTGGATGCATGATACTTTGGAGTATTTCAAGAAGGAACCTATATATAGAAATCACCACCACAACGATATAAGTTTTTCTCTTACGTATGCATTTACGGAGAATTTTATGTTGCCACTAAGTCATGATGAAGTCGTTTATGGAAAACACAGCATCATGGGAAGAATGCCTGGTGATCATTGGCAGCGAAGAGCGAATTTGCGCTTATTATACGGTTGTATGTTTACTCATCCTGGAACGAAATTACTATTCATGGGTTCAGAATTCGGGCAAGAATCAGAATGGGATTTCCAAGGTTCATTAGACTGGCATTTACTCGATAATCCTGATTATCAAGGAGTCCAGTTGTGGGTGAAGTCACTTAATTCGTTGTACAAAGAACGACCTGCGCTTTTTGAACTTCAATTTAACGCTGCTGGTTTTCAATGGATAATTTACAGCGACCACGAAAACAGTATTTTAGTTTATTTAAGAAAAGGGAAAAACCCAAGTGACGACTTATTGATTGTAGCGAATTTCACACCAATTGTGCGCGATAATTATCGATTTGGAGTTCCTGTAAAAGGTCCCTGGAAGGAAATACTTTGTAGTGATAATAAAGCGTTTGGTGGCTCAGGAGTTGTCAACAATAACCAAATCATTGCTGATACCGAAGGAATGCACCAACTGTCTTTTTCTATTAGTTTAACCCTGCCGCCATTGGCAATTTCAATTTATGCTTTAAAATAATTTTACAATATAATGATTACTAATACTGCCTTAGAATACAGGGGGAATTTATTCCCGCAATCAATAATTAGCTTCGAAAAAAACGTGGATACTTACACGTTTCGAGCAAAAAATAATGTCTTACTCCGCTTGACAATTTTACGTGACAGTGTAGTTCGTTTTCGATACGCTACGGAAAATGCTTTTGAAAAAGATTTTTCCTACGCGATAGCTGATAACTATCCAAAAGGTTATAACGATTTAAATTTCTTAGAAGATCCTGATTATTACATTCTTAAGACAGCAAAAATCAAGATTTACGTTTCGAAAGAAAACATGCGCATCGGAATTTATACCTTGGAAGGTATACCAATACTGGAAGATGAATTAGGATTTCACTACGAAGAAAATCACGAATTTGGTGGAAACGTTGTGAAGATGTCGAAACATAGTACAAAAGGTGAAAGTTTCTACGGTTTGGGCGATAAACCTAGTCACATGAATTTGAAGGGAATGCGTTTTACAAACTGGAATACGGATGAATATGCGTTTGCTAAAGATAAAGATCCTATTTATAAAACGATTCCATTTTACATTGGTTTAAACCAAAATACAGCTTACGGAATCTTTTTTGACAATACTTTTAGAACACATTTTGACTTTGCAAGCGAACGTAACGGAATCACTTCATTTTGGGCTGACGGGGGCGAAATGAATTATTATTTTTTCTATGGACCTTCGAGTAAGGAAGTTATCAAAAACTATACGCAATTAACTGGTGTTCCTGAGATGCCGCCAATGTGGGCTTTAGGTTTTCACCAAAGCAAATGGAGTTATTACCCAGAAAGTAATTTCAGAGCGTTAGCACAAAAATTCCGTGATTTAAAGATTCCGTGTGATGCCGTATATTTGGATATCGATTACATGGAAGGTTTCCGTTGTTTTACTTGGAGTAAGGAATATTTCCCGAATCCGAAGCAAATGGTGGACGACTTGAAAGCTGATGGATTCAAAGTGGTGGTTATAATTGACCCAGGAATTAAAATTGATAAAGATGATCCTGTTTATCAAGAAGCGATGCAGAAGGGTTATTTCTGTAAACGTTCGGACGGACCTTTGATGAAAGGAAAAGTATGGCCAGGCGATTGTTATTTTCCAGATTATACTAATCCTGAAGTACGCACTTGGTGGGCTGGATTGTACAAAGAATTAATTGAAGACATTGGTGTTCGTGGTGTTTGGAATGACATGAACGAACCTGCTGTTATGGAAATCCCAGGTAAAACATTTCCTTTAGATGTGCGCCACAATTACGAGGGAAATACCTGTTCGCACCGAAAAGCACATAATATTTACGGAATGCAAATGGCACGTGCAACTTACGAGGGTGTAAAACAATTTGCGTATCCAAAACGTCCGTTTATCATTACCAGAGCAGCATATAGCGGAACACAACGCTACACTTCTTCTTGGACAGGCGATAATGTGGCTTCTTGGGAACATTTATGGATAGCAAATATTCAAGTACAACGCATGAATATAAGTGGTGCAGGTTTCACAGGAACTGATATTGGTGGATTTGCCGATCAACCAACTGCTGAACTATTTACTCGTTGGATTCAGTTAGGAGTATTTCACCCTTTCTGTAGAGTTCACAGTTCTGGTCATCATGGTGAACAAGAACCGTGGTCATTCGGGAAAGACGTTACTGACATTGTTCGCAATTTTATTGAACTGCGTTACATGTTATTGCCGTATTTGTACACCATGTTTTGGGAGTATATTCAGCACGGAACACCTATGATTAAACCGTTGTTCTATTACGACCAAGAAGACATCCAAACACATTTCCGTACAGATGAATTTATTTTTGGAAATCATATTTTAGTGTGTCCGATTTTAGAACCAAATACGCAAGGTCGTAGAATGTACATTCCCCGCGGAACTTGGATTAATTGGTGGACAGGGGAACGCGTTGTTGGTGGTGAAGAAGTTTGGGTAGACGCAACGATGGAAACCATTCCGATTTTTGTTCGTGAAGGTGCGTGTATTCCAAAATATCCTGTGCAACAATACGTCGGTGAAAAGAAAATCGAAGAATTACACATTGATGTTTATTTTTCAGAAGAAAAAACCAAATCACGTATTTATGCTGACGGCGGCGACGGTTACGACTACAAAAAAGGACGATTTTCACTGCGTACTTTACAAGTATTGGGACATGCGGATAGTTTGGTGATAAATCAACACAAAGAAGGCGATTACGATGCTGAATATCAAAAATTTAAATTGGTAATTCACAATCTTCCATTTGAAGTCAAAAGCATTTACGTCGATGACAAACGCGCAGAATACCCACTAGTTAAAAAAGGAAACGCATATGAATTAGTAGTTGATAAGAACTTTAGTCAATTTCATATTACGGGGTAAAAGTAATTTATAGAATTTTTGAAACCGCTCGATCTGGGCGGTTTTTTTTGTGATTTTGCTTAACAAAAAAAGGTGGAAAAACAAAAAAACTATCTAATTTAAAATCAATTAGATAGTTTTTTTTAAAGTGACCTTGTTAGGATTCAAACCTAAAACCTCCTGAGCCGTAATCAGGTGCGCTATTCAATTGCGCCACAAGGCCATTATTTATTTCAATTTCCTGGTGTGCTATTCTCCCGATAGCTATCGGGATGCGCCACAAGGCCATTATTTATTTCAATTTCCAAGTATGCTATTCTCCCGATAGCTATCGGGATGCGCCACAAGGCCATTGTTTATTTCAGAACTTGAAATTTAAACTTTTTATATGAAAAAAACTCTCTTTAGAGCTTATTTTCAGAGTGCAAAGATAGATAATTTCGTTTTATCTTTCCTAATGAATAAAAAATTATTTTTTATCAATGCTCAATTATATGATTTTCAATACTTAAGACTTATTCAACACAAAAAACCACTGTAAAATTCAATTAAGAACATACTTACAAGGCATTCAACCAAGCCATTGTGTCCACATTATCGGCATAATCAGTTAAACTCGGACACTGAGCTGTGCCAAACGGTATGCAATTGTGACCAACCACGCATTGAATTGAACCTTGATGTTGTTGAATGTAATTTTTGACTTCTTCAACGTCGGAATAATAGTGGTAGTACAACATTGCAAGTGGTGAAAATAAATCAGGACTTTCTTTCAATAGTAAAAAATTATTATCTAGAAACGATTCTAAATTCATTAAATGAATAGTTTTGTTGTAATCGTAATTGTTTCCATATTTTTTATTGTTAATCACTTCGCCATGTCCGATGATTGATTCAAAAAATCGGTTTAAGTCAAAATTTTCAGGGAGAAACAAATGTGTTACATTTCGACAACCCCGACCAAAATAATTCAACACATCTTCACCCAAAGCGGTTAATTCCGCAGGAGTTTCTGCTCCATCAAGAATTGCTAAAGAAGTTCGATTGTGACGAAAAAGATGTGGGTATTTTGCGAAGTAACTTTCAAAGTTCACCAAACTATTATTGCTTCCTGTGGCAATTACAGCATCAAAACCGCTTAAATTTCGATCAGAAAAAGCAATACGATTTTTCAATTCTGGCGAAAATTGTACTAAATAATGTGTCAAAAGCGGGAGAAGCTTATTGTCTTCAGAGCTAAGTTTACATTGAACGGTATTTCCCGAAAGTAATACACAAATAAAATCATGAAATCCAACTAATGGAATATTTCCAGCCATGATAACTGCAACGACTTTAGACTTTTCGGTAAATGTGTAATTACTTACCCAATCGTTAAGTTTATCTACTGTTAACCAGTTGCTTAGATTGAATAGAGAACTACGAACAGCTGTTTCTGTAAACCAACCATTGTGGTGAACTTGTCGCTCAATTGCCAATTCTACTGTCAAAAATTCACTTTCTGTCACTCCACTACTAAATCCTGGCCAAGATTCTTTTAAACCATGGAAGCGCATTAAATTTCCTAACTGCTGAAATGCTTGTATTATTTCTTCTTTTTTCACAACGCAAAGTTAAACACCAAGTCCGATTGCAGAAGATAAATCAACGTTATTTCTTTGGCTTAAAAATTAATTTCTTGGTCATCGGCTACAGAAATTTCTTCGAGATTAGGATTGTAGTTTAAAAATTTATTAACTTATTACATATTGTTGATTTTCAAATTAGTAAATTACCAAGTAGCAGATTAATCAGTCAGAAAAATTACTTTAATTCTTAAAAAGATTTTGTGATTCCCAATATTCTTTTGTTCCTACTCACCTTCCATCTAAATTTTAAGGATTTTTTCTAGTTGATTTACGATTAATGTGTTGGAAACAGGGAAACTTATCTTTAAAAAACAGTGATTATCAAATGTTTGTTCGAGTATTGTAATCGTTTGACTTTTAATTAGTTTCATTACTAAAGGCATTTGCTCGAACGAAAAATTAATTTCCAAGATTTGTTCGTCTTCTCGTTCCACAATTTGAGCAAGTTCTAACGCTTCTTTTGCCGCGGTACGATAGGCGTTTATTAAACCACCAACACCGAGATTTGTGCCACCGTAAAAACGCACAACCGCGATTAAAATATTTGTTAAATCAAAAGATTGTATTTGTCCTAAAATGGGAGGACCAGCTGAATTGGAAGGTTCGCCATCATCACTTGAGCGGACTGTTTTTTTATCGCTTCCAAAACGAAAAGCGTAACAGACATGAGCTGCCTGTGGATACTTTTTTCGATAAGTAATCAGGTCAATTTTAGCTTCTTCTTCAGATTTACAGGGTACAGCGAAAGCTAGAAACTTGGAACCTTTTTCTTTGTAGAATCCTTCGCTTAATTCAGTTATGGTTCGGTATTTTGACACGTGAAAGTGAAATTAAAATGGAAATATTACAACACTTGTTAAAAGAGATTTTACCCCATCTTCACTGACTTCAAATCCAGCGAGGTAATCAACTTCTTTACTGTAATCGATATCTGAAAAATAAGCTAATTTCCTTTTTTTCATTTTATGCAACACTAAATTACGAAAAGTCCAGCTAAAACACGCTTTTAAAACATGTTTAAACATAAAAAAACCTCCTACATCACAGTAAATAGCTCTTCGTTACTAAATATCGTGTTTTCCTAAAAACTGACGCATTATTTATCAATTGCTAATCTAACCTCAAGCTATATGACAGAAAACCGATTAGTTCGCTAAACTTGAAAAATGTGTATTTTGACATTTAAAAAAGTTTGTAGAGGAATCTTGTAAAACTCATTTAACGTCTTAAAAGCTGGTAGATTTATGCTCTAATTTTTAGGATTCAAATAAGCTATAAATGTGATAAAAGTTAAGAATTGGAATTGAAAAAGGAGTAAATTATTATTTACGTTTTACCCCGATAACATTTGGTAATTTCCAGAAATTCAGATTATCATCACGCTCGTAAGTTGATGAAACATAACTCCCAACTTTTTCAATGCAGTGTCCGTTTATGTCAATCAATAAACTTGTTTCTGGGCCACCTTCTAAATAAATGACATTTGTTAAACCATACGGCATGTCTTTTAAAAAACGAATCATTTCATTGTGAGTGTATGGCGAACGACAAAAAACAAGGTAAAACCAGCCTTTTGAATCTTGCGCAGCTACCATCATACTACACGATTGATTGCGTTTGTTCCATGCCATTGCGACGCCATCACAATTAATCATTCGTAAACCTTGGGCAAAACCCTGAAAATCATTTTTACGGCTTTGGAAACTTTCGCAACCTAAATCTATTATTTCGATTCCTTGATGTTTGCTCGTATCTATTGGTCCAACAGCAATCATCGACCGATAATATTCGCGCAAAACTCCATTGTTTACGTGATCTTTTGTGCCTAAATACCCCTTGCTTTTTAGTGGTGCGCTTAAATCATACATTCCGGCATTGAATACCACGTTTAACCGAAAAGTATCTGCCCAATCGTGTAAATTTCTCGGCTTTCTATCGTAAGCTGTAGCTGCATGAATTCCAAAATCAAAGTGCTTTGGATTCATTCTGAGAATACTTAATTTCGAATCACCAACCACTGATTTTAAAGGCGCTTTAATTTCACGGTACTCCATTCCTTCTGTTAAAACTGTCCATTCGGAATAATCAGGAGTGGCTAAATCAATTTGACCGAAAGCAGAAAAACTAAGAAATAAAAGTGCTGATCTAAACAATTTCATCCCAATCGAATTTACTTTTTTTGAATGGAAATAAGTCAAAAAGCTCGCCAGAATAGTAAAATTGGAAACCGATTGCACCAAAAGTATAGGGTTTTTCTTTAATCATAATCGTTGAACCTCCAACTTTAGGATTAGATTTTGGAACCGATTGCGGATAACCAACGTTGAATAAAGTCACTAAAATTTCTGGCCGATTTTCAATTGAAAATCCTGCTTTTTCCCATTGAATTTTTACTTGTTTCAAGAAAATTGCAGCATATAAATAGGAATAATAATGGTTGCGGTAAGAAGTTAAGCGTGAAATTCGTTCTGTTTGTGGGTCACCTGTTTTAAAATCTAATAGTTGCTCATATTTTTTTCCAAGGTAATAAATACTAGAAGGATCTTTTAAATGCGTTTCTATATTTTTTGCGGTATGTTCCTTAATTCCAGTAACTCCAAACGAATACATAGATTCAACGGAAAGAATTTTCAACGGTGAAATCCATTTTTTATATGCTTCGCGGTTGGAATTAAATAAGCGTATTTGTTCTCCAACAAGACACGCAACAATCAACCGAGACTCAACACCTGAAACTTCCGCTGCGGAATCAATCAATTGTTTGTCTTTGGCAACTGCTATTTTGAAGTCATGCCATTCAGAAATATTCATCCATTCAAAAACACTCAACGTAGAAAAATCCTCTTCCTTCTTTTTATTCTTTTTTAATGCTTTAATTTCTGAAACGTAGTTTTTGTTGTCTTTCAATTGAATGTCTGCGGCATCTAACATTCTTAAAACCTCCACATTATTATTTGATTTACGCCAAGCATTTAGAATGTATTGCGCATTTTTCGGGTGAAAACGGTTTAGGAGTAAAATACGCTCTAACGATTCATAACGCAATTTTTTCACATCTTCGTTGCTCAAAGTATAAGCCTGATTGTATTTTCCTTTAATGGATTGAAAATAGCGGTTATTTACGTCTACACTTCCCTTTTGGTCAGTTAAACGAAACTTGATTGCAACGTAAGAAGCTGATAAAAAGAAGCCAATTCCAGCAAATGCAAATACAATTGTAAATAGAGGAATGCGAAACCAGCGGCTGTTAAAGATTTTTTTCACTTAGTTTTTTTTGTGCAAAAATAGTTCAAATATTCTTTTAGGTAGGTGAGTTGCTGAAAATTGAGTTACATCCTTTTTTCAGTCACCACATAATTCTAATCTTAAATTAAAATTAGTTCAAACGTTTTACGTTCAGAATAAAATTTATTTTGGTGTAAAATATAATAATCTACTATTTTATTGTTCCTCTTAATCTACTTCAAGTCTGCAAGTAATTAATAATTTTGGAGATTTTCGTTTTTCTAATGTTGGAGTTTGGCTACAGCATCTCAAAATATAATCAACCAATTTCACAATCTTTACCCAAACCAATAGAATCCTTACCTTTACTGCGTGAAATATGCCCTTCCATTTCTAAAATTAGCTGCTAGATTATTCTTGTATTGGTTGCTTATTTTTGGTGTTCAACGCGTGATTTTTACGCTCTTCCATTCGGATGTTTTGACTCAAAACGGTTGGGATTATATAGGTGTTTTTTATCATTCCTTGCGCTTAGATATTGCCACTGCGGCATTTCTTTCTGCTCCAGTTATTCTGCTTTTTTTAGTGCTTTCCTTCTTTCAAAGTCGTTGGATTAAAATACTTTTTTACACAATTTTTGGAACGCTAAGCATCCTTGTTGCAGCGATTCACAGTGCTGAAATCAATGCCTATTACGAATGGAATCACAAATTAACTTCACGCGTTTTTATGCACCTTTCCAATCCAGACGAAGTGGTACGAACAGCAGATTACACAGCTACAATTTTGTTTTTTGTTCTATTACTTATTGAATCTGCTATTTCTTATTTCTTTTACAGGCGAATCATTCATAAAAGAACCCAACTTCTAACTTCCGAAAATTCAGCATTACGTAGTCTTGTTTTAGGTTTTAGTACCGTAATTATTTTAGCATTATCCTTGCTTTTAGCGAGAGGGGGTTGGCAACAAATACCTATAAATATTGATTCTGCTTACTTTTCTAAACATCAAAAAATCAATGATTTATCAGTAAATTCTACCTACTTTTTTGGCAACAGCTATTTTCTTTTTCTTAAAACAGATTTTGAAGACATTTTGCCTTCTATTCGTCCAAGTTTAGCTGAAAAAATAACGAATTCACTCTTTGATTTTGACCGCAATCACACAAATTACATTTTAGAAGATTCTAAGCCTAATCTTGTTTTCGTGATTTTGGAAAGCTGGACGGCTAATGCAATTGGTTGTTTAAGTAAAACAAAAGGTGCAACTGACAACTTTGATCAATTTGCAAAGGAAGGAGTGCTTTTTTCCAATATTTATGCCACAAACACTACCTCTGAAATTGGCAATACCTCCATTCTTGCGGGGTATCCTGGAATTCCAGAAGTCGCAATTTCTTTGTACCCGGAAAAGCATCGAAAAATTCGTTCTATCAATCAAGATTTGAAAAAACAAGGCTATACTTCTTCTTATTTATTCAGCGGTGACTTAAAATATGGAAATATTCAAAGTTTCATCGTTGAACATGGTTTTGACAAAGTAATGGATGAAAACGATTTTCCAGCTGGTTTACCAAAAGGAAAACTGAATTATTACGACAAAGATTTGTACCGCTTTTTTCTAAAAAACATTAACGCTACACCTATTCCATTTATGCACTGTGCCTTTACAGGAAGCACGCATTCACCGTATGATTATCCAAAAATGGGGAAAGGAAAATTCTCAGGTGCAGAGGCTGATTTTATGAATTCAATGGTGTATGCAGATAAATCGCTAGGTGATTTTATCAAAAAAGCGAAAAAACAAAAATGGTATAAAAACACTGTTTTCATTTTTGTGGCCGATCATAGTCACGGCTCACAAGCGGTTGAGATGCCCTACACAACTGACTTTTTCCGAATACCAATTTTAATTTACGGCGAGCCAATTCTAAAAGAAGCAAGAGGAAAAGTGGTTTCTAACATTGGCTCACAAGCTGATTTAGCCGCAACACTTATGCACCAATTACGTTTACCGAACGAACATTTTTTATTTAGTAAAGATTTATTAAGTCCAAACGTTAAAGAGTTTGCATTTCACGCCACCATTCGAGGGTATGGATTCGTTCACCCAAAAGGAAGTTTGATGTACAATTTTGACAGTAAAATATATGGTCAAAACACCTTTAGTCCTAAAGAATTCAAAAATGCGAAACAAATGAGTCAATCCTTATTTTTGAGCTATTTCAGACATTTTGATGGATTAGATAAAAATAATTAGTAATTGATTTTTTTTATTCTTAAAGAGCCTCATCAAATCAAATTTCCAAATTATTTCTTTTTCTACTAAGGCGGATTTTTAGTACTTTCAGTTCTCTATTTTCAACTATATTTTTGTCACTTTTCGACTCTCCTTTAACTTACTATTTTCTATCTGTAAAAATACTTTTCAGCGGTTAATACGGAAATAAGCAAGGGCAAACTCGCTGTGTTTTTAAGAACGGCTTTGCTATTAATCCGTTCCTGAATTTGAAGGACTAAGCTCATTACACGGATTCGTTTTATATAACTCTAAACTAGGATTAGGTTCTAAATGCAATTGAGTACTAGCCAAAAATGAATTTAACTCAAGGTTAAAAATAAATTACCAACTATTTTGTCTATTAAACCGATTAAATTTTTGAATGATTTTTAACATTATTCCATTACTTGTTTACCTGTAGCAATTTTACTTTTTATTTCCACTTTGTAGTTATAAAAACCAGCCAAATATCCAAAAAATGTTGTCAAAATCCGAAGTAAATTGTGATTAATCACGTAAGTAAATTAGCTAAATAATTAATTAATCTCAAAATTTAGACTTCTAACAAACAATACTTTAGGTAAAACCTGATTAAGATTTTAACATTTGAAAGTGGGTTAGTAAATGCGGGAAATAAGTTTAAAATTCAGTGACTAGCTACTTAATTAAAACTTAGATTTAATTTGAAATTCGATAAAAAATAATGAAATCTTATGTTTTAGTTTAGCAATCAAAAATCAATTCTGAACAAGTATTTCTATTCATAAAAGTTGCTGCCATTTCTAACAATTGTTTGCTTGTGATTTTGTCTATTTCTTGATGCATTTCTTGCAAGGTATCGATTTGGTTAAAAGCCAACATACTTTTCCCTAGACCTTGCATCAATCCTGAGTTGGAATCCATTCCTAAAGCTAAATGTCCTTTCAATTGCTCTTTTGCTCGATGTAACTGAATGGAAGTCAACTCTTTGGTTTCCACCAATTTCATTTCTTTGTAAATCAATTCAATGGCTTTATCTATGTTTTTTGATTCAGAACCTAAATAGATTTGCCAAAATCCAGTATCTGCATACGTGTTAAAACTTGCATCTACATTGTAAGCCAAGCCATGTTTTTCACGTACTGTAAGGTTCAAACGCGAATTCAATGCAGGACCACCCAATAAATTTATCAGTAAAGACATTGGAATACGATCTTCGTCTTTATAACTCGGTGCTAAGCCACCCAATATACCGTGTGCTTGATAGTTTGCTTCTTTCGTTCGGATATGAAATGGTTGATAGTCCAAAAACGGATTTGTTGGGTTTCTCGGCGCATTTAAGGTAATTCCTTCTAAAGAATTCAATAATAACTTTTCCAATCGTGGGTAAGACACATTTCCAACAAATGAAATTACCAAGTTGTCAGCTGTAAAATACGAGCCAACGAAAGTTTCCAAATCGCTCTTAGTGAAGTTTTCAACACTTTCTTTTGTTCCTAGAATATTATTTCCTAAGGCGTGATTTTTAAATAATTCCGCTTCGAAATCGTCAAAAATTTTCTCGCCTGGACTATCCATGTAAGAATTTAATTCGTCGAGAATAACTTCTTTTTCCTTCTCAATTTCTTTTGGCGGAAAAATGGAATTAATAGATATATCAGATAATAAATCGATTGCTTTTGCTGTGTGTTCTTTTGAAAAAGAAGCGTGCAAACACATTTCTTCTTTTGCGGTGTAAGCATTTAATTCGCCACCAACGGAATCAATGCGCGAAAGTATGTGAATAGCTTTGCGTTTTTGGGTTCCTTTGAAAACACAATGTTCTAAAAAATGTGCTAGTCCTACTTGGTTTTCTGTTTCAAAGCGCGAACCTGCTGCAAAGAAATATCCTAAATGCGCTACTTGGTTTGGGACGTGTAAATAAACAACACGAACACCGTTTGCTAAAGTATGTACAGTGGGTTGAAATCGCTTCATTAAGGGTTTTTACGGTAAATTTTCCAATCGTCAGTTGTACGTTCGTACACAATTCGGTCGTGTAATCGCGAAGGTCGACCTTGCCAAAACTCAATATAGTTCGCTTTCAAAGCACAGCCTCCCCAGTGCTCTGGACGGGGCACTTGATTTGGGAAACGTGTTTCCAACGCTTCTAAACGCATGTACAAATCTTCTCTTTTCTCTAAAAATTCTGATTGCTGTGAGGCCCAAGCCCCAAGTTGACTTTCACGCGGTCTTGTTGCGAAATAAGCATCACTTATTGCAGCGTCCACTTTTTCAACT
>Ga0105050_10003817_pt1 | contig 20590 bp, 21 predicted proteins | sample FRY01_FD_78088 | JGI IMG/M metagenome (GOLD analysis project Ga0105050, IMG submission 78088) | Freshwater microbial communities from Lake Fryxell liftoff mats and glacier meltwater in Antarctica - FRY-01 | ecosystem: Environmental > Aquatic > Freshwater > Ice > Glacier meltwater ...
CGCAAGCCCAGATAATCGCGCACCCACGGCGCCACCAGCACCCGCATCAAAATCCGGCTGCCAACCCGGGAAATCCTGATCTCGGGCTCATCCAACAAGCGTCATGAATAAGACGGGTTAGACAATGGCAACTTAGCTACTGACTCGATGTCAAAACTGCTAAAACCTTCGCGAGGGATTTTCGGAAGTTTTGGCAATCGTTCGTTTGAACTGCAAGATAAAGAACATCAGCTCTATCTTGCCGTCTTTCCTTCATCATCTGAACTTTTGGCAGGCAAGACTATTTCGAGGGGGTCAGGTTTGATAAAAATTGGTATCACCGGCAATATTAAAAACCGTATTAAAGCACTTAATCTGAGCTTTCCGCAGACATCGACGATAGGCTGGAAAATGATGCGAACAGCTAAATTTCCAAACCGCTCACCTGCTGCAGACGCTGAAAAACTATTTAAGCTACAGGCTACTAATGATTACGGCGCAATGTCTCTTGGAAAAGAGTTTTTCATCATGGATATGAAACGAGCTGAATCTCTATTCAATAAGCTATCGCCGGTTCCCGGCCTTCATTTGACTGTCAAACGATAGTTATTCCATAACATTAATACTGCGTACACAGCCAGAATCTATAGCCGCTGCGCCGCGAAGGTGTCACAGCCCGCGATGGTGCCGGTTTTGAAGCCGTTTAGGAACCATGTTTTGCGCTGGGCGCTGGTGCCGTGGGTGAAGCTTTCTGGGACCACGGTGCCTTGGGTGGCGCGTTGCAGGGTGTCGTCGCCGATGGCGTTGGCGGCGGTTAGGGCTTCGTCGATGTCGCCTTCGTCCAGCAGGTCTTTATGGGCTTTGGCCCAGACGCCGGCGAGGCAATCGGCTTGGAGTTCCATGCGGACTTGGAGGGCGTTGCTTTGGGTTTTGCTGGCGCGGGCTTGGGATTTGCGGACCTGATCTGAGATGCCGATGATGGTTTGGATATGGTGGCCGACTTCATGGGCGATGACATAGGCGGCGGCGAAATCTCCGGGCGCGCCGAAGCGGCGGGATAGCTCATCGAAGAAGCTTTGATCCAGGTATACTTTGCGATCACCGGGGCAATAGAAGGGCCCCATGGCGGCGCTGGCGCTGCCGCAGGCGGAGTCTACGCTGCCGGAGAACAGCACGAGTTTGGGGGGCTCATAGGGGGCGCCGACTTCGCGGGGGAAGGCTTCGCCCCAAGAGTCTTCTGTGGTGGCCAGCACGCGGGCGACGAAACGGTCTGTTTCGGTTTGGGGGGCGAGTTGGGGGGCGGGTTGGCCGATTTGGGGGGCGGCGGTTTCGGGGCCGGCGCCCGACAGGAGGGTGAGCGGGTTTATACCCATGACCAAGGCGATGATGCCGATGATGACGATGGTGCCGATACTCATGCGGCCACTGAGGAGGCCGCCCAATAGGTTGGGGCCGCCGCCGCCGCCGCGTCGGCCGCCGGACATGCCCCGGCGGTCTTCTACGTTGCTGCTTTCTCGTTCGTCATCGAGCCGCATGGCCGGGTTCCTTTGCTCAGGGAACGCTAGCGGGGCGGGGGAGGTTTGAGAAGGGGGATGTGTTGCCTGCGATACATAGAGTGATATTGATATTGTGTGGGACCTGTGGGTTGGCAACAAGGAATGAAGCATGTCTGAGGCTATAGCGGCGCGGTTGGCAGAATATGCTCAGGCATGGTCGGGGCTGGCGACGGCGGGGATTATGCCATTTTGGGCGGCGGATCGGTTTCGGTTTTATAAGGCCGAGGAAGTGCCTGATTATTTTACGCACTGGGAGGATGTGACGGCCTATTGGGCGGGGAATGAGGGGCTTTATGAAAAGATTTCGCTACGGTTTGGGGCGGCGCAGGGGGTGGCGCTGCCGGGCGGGGCTTTGGCGGGGATTGTGAAGATGCATTGGGATACGCGGTTTTTGCCCGGCGCGCGGGAGGCGCATGGGATGCCGTTTCCTTATGGCGGGAAGGCGATGGGGGGCGACAATGCTGTGTTGACGATGTGGGAGGAGGTGGATGGGGTGTTGATGCTGACGGGATGGTCTGAAACCCCGGACGCGCCGCTTATGTATATGACCGAGCTTTATTATGAGGCGACGACGCCTGGGTTCTGAGGGGGGTTTTTAGTTGGGGATGCCCAGGACTTGTTTGCCGAGTGTTTGGGTTTGGGGCATCTGGGTGAGGCAGGCGATGAAGGGGGCCATTTGGGCGCTGTGTAGGGTGTTGTGGTTTTCGCGGCCGGCTTCAGTGCGGTAGCTTTCTACGAGGAAATATTCATGCGGGGTGCCGGTTTCCCAGACGGCGTAGATGAGGGTGTCGGGCTCGTCGGCTTCGACGATGGCGGCGACTTGTTTGAAGATGCGGAGGAACTCGGCTTCTTTTTCCGGGATGACTTGCAGGGTTACGGTGACGGTGCTCATGGCGGTTCCTTCAGGCTTGACCGGTTTCTATGTCGGCGACGTCTTGCCAATAGGCCGACGGGGTGGATTTTGTGTCTAGCTCGTCAATTTCCTGATGGAGGATGCCGAGCACGCGTGTGACGAGACCTTCGCGGGTGGTTTCGCGTTGCTTTCGCTCTTCGGGGTCGGGGGCGTAAGCATCTATGGCGTCTGGGGCGAGCCAGCCGGCGGATTGGCCTAATTTTTCAACCGTGGTGAGCCGGTCTTTGAGGACGGAGACTTCGCGCACAAGGGCGAGGTTCATGGCGATGAGCCGGTCTATCGCCGGATCGGGATGGAAGGCGGGGCGGGCGTTGCCGACGTGCAGGGGGAGAGGTTTGCGGCTCATGTGCGGGCGCAGATGATGGAGAAGCCGACTTTTGGTTTGGAGGGGGCTTTGGGGGGGGCTTTTTGGTTGTTTTGGCTTTGGGTGACGACGGCGGCGGGGATGATGTCCATCTCGATGTTTTCAGGGGCGAAGCCGGCTTTGGCGGCGGTTTCGGCCAGGTCTATGCGGCGGTAGCGGCGCCAGAACGGCTCGTTGTTGTAGAAGGTTTCGTTTTCCTGGAGGAAGGTTGCGTAGGCATCGGCATCGTCTAGCCGGGGTTGGTCTATGTGGAGCATGATGCCGCCGGGTTTTAACAGGCGGTGACATTCGGCGAAGATGGCCGGGAGCGAGCGGTTGCTGGTTTCGTGGAGCATGATGACGCTGGTGATGAGATCGAAGCTGGCGTCTGGATAGGGCGTGGCTTCGGCGTTGCCTTGCTGGAAATGGACGGGGACGCCCATGGCCTCGGCGCGTTTGTGGCCGTAGCGGAGCAGGGCTGCGCCGGCGTCTAGCGCGTGGACGTCGGCGGAGGGGTAGGCGGCGGCGAAGGGGAGCGTGCCGTGGCCGACGGCGCAGCCCATGTCGAGGAGTTTTGTGGGGGTGAAATCGGGGTGGTGGGCTTGTAGCCATTTGGCGGCGAGCTGGCCGATGCCATCATTCATGGGGCCCATGAGGCCGGACATGTAAAGGTACACGCCGCGATCATAGACGGCGCCGATGCCGGTGTCGCCTTCACCGCGATCAAGCGTGTAGCCGCCGGGCATGCAGTGAATGTCTATGGCGCTGACGTAGCGTGGGGGGGGTGAAGTTTTCGGCGAGCGTGAGGCTGCCGCCGGCGGGGGCGGGTTGGGGGATTTCGGGCGCGGCGTCTACGGCGGGGACGACGGAGGACCAGATGAGCTCCTGGCTGGTGCGGCGGGTGCTGAGGTAGAAGCGGTACCAGTCGTCGGCGTCCATCGCGGTGCGGACTTCGGCGGCGGTTTTGGGCGGGGTGCCGTGGGTGCGGGCGTAGGCGGGGGCGGCGCGGGCATCATGGATGATGCGGTTGGCGGGCATGAGGTGACTGGTGACGTGGTTGCGCAGGGTGAAGGCGAAATCCTGGGCGGCGCGGGCGTCGTGATCGCCTTTGATGAGGGCGGCGTGGGGGGCTTGGTCGGCCAGGCTTTTCATGGATTCAAACTCCCGAGAGCTTTTTGGGCGGCGGCTTGGCCAGCGATATAGCCGAGGCCGGTGGCGGTGAGGAGGCCGTTGCCGGCGATATAGCCTGAGGCCCCTGCCCCGGAGATGCCGCGGGCGGCGCCGCCGCCGGCGTAGAGGTTGGGCAGCGGGGTGCCGTCCGGGCGGAGGACCTGCGCGTCTGTGTTTATGACGAGGCCGCCTTGGGTGTGGAACAGCGCGCCGTTTACGCGGGCGGCAAAATAGGGCGCGGTGAGCGGGGGTTTGCCGGTGAAATCTCGGCCGAAGGGGCAGGTTTTTTGCCCCGAGACCATGGCTTCAGTGTCTGTGATGGTTTGCTTTAGGGCTTCAAGCGGCAGGCCGGTTTTTTGGGCCAGCGTTTCGATATCGGGGGCCTCGATAACAGCGCCGGCTTTTAGCGCTTCTTGGTAATCGGTGAATTGGCGCATGAGCTGATCGAGGCGGGCGTCGAAGATTGAGAAGGCGATATGATCTTCTTGGGCGACGACTTTGGCGGCTTGTTCGGAATAGCCCAGCGCTTCGTTGGAGAAGCGGGCGGCGCTGCGGTTTACCTGGATGCCGCCTTCTACGATGAGCGGCCAGAGGATGGGGATGCCGTGGCCTGCGGCGAGGCCGCCATGGCCTTGGTAGGCGTCCATGTCTGCGACCGCTGCCCCCAGGGCTTCGCCCCAGACGAGGGCGTCGCCTTTGTTGCCGGGGTGGCCGAAGAAGGTGGCGCCGAGGATTTCGGGGATGTAGCGCGCGACCATGTCATCATTGCCCGCAAAGCCTGAGCAGGCAAGGATGAGCGTAGTGCAGGCGATGGTTTCACGCGCGCCGTCGGGGCGTTCTATGACGACGGCGGTGATTTTTCCGCTGGGGTCGGCGACGAGATCGCGGACGGTAGCGTCTGTGAGGATGTCTACGCCGGCGGCGGCGGCGGCGTTGTTTAGCGCGCCCATCAGCTCTTCGCCGGTGCGGTGCGGGCTGCCCATCATCCGCATTGCGCTATGGCCGGGATAGAGGAAGCCGCTGACGAGGCTGAGGGTGACGCCGTGTTTGGTGCGCAGCCAGTCGATAAGTTCGGCGGAGCGGGCGGAGAGCATGTTTACGATTGTCTCGTCGCCGCCTTTGGCTTTGCCGAGGATATCGGCGGCCATGCGTTCCGGGCTGTCGGTGATGCCGGCTTCGGCTTGGTCTGGCGTGCCAGCGGCGGGGATGAGGCCGGTGGACATGGCGGTGGTGCCGCGCGGGGACGGATCACGTTCCAGCACAAGGACTTCTACGCCTTCATCGCGGGCGGCAAGGGCGGCGGCGAGGCCGCAGCCGCCGCCGCCAACGACGATGACCGGATAATGGGCGATAGGTTCGGACGGGGGGGCGGAGAGAATAGACATAAGGCATAGTGGCGCGAAATGCGGCCTGTTGCGAGGGGGGGCGAGAGAAATTGTCCGCAGGGTGGTTTTTGTGGGGGGGAATTTGGTTTAGAGGTTGGGGCTGTGGCAGGTTGGCTTGTCAGGGGTGTTTCATGAATCAGATGTCTAGCTATCGGACGGAATTCTCGCGCGGCTGGAAAACTGTGGCGGGCGGCACCGTGGGCATGATGTTTGGGATTTCGGCGCTGCCTTTTTACACGCTGGGCATTTTTATGAAGCCCATTCAGGCCGAGATGGGCTGGGGGCGCGAGCAGGTGCAGCTGGGCTTTGCCTCGCTTATGGTGACGATGCTGTTTTGCAACTGGGCTTGGGGGCTGGCGGTGGACCGCTATGGCTCCCGCAAGGTGGCGCTGGCGGCGCAGGTGGGGCTGGGGACGGCGCTGATTTTGCTGCCGAGTTTTGCGGTGAGTGTGACGGGTTGGTATCTGGGCTGGGCGCTGATGGCGCTGATGGGGGCGGGCACCTCTCCGGTGACGTGGACACGGTGCATTATGGGCTGGTTTACCAAAGCGCGGGGGATGGCGCTGGGGCTTACCTTGATGGGGACGGGGTTTACCGCTGTGCTGGCGCCGCCGCTGCTAACCGCGGTGATTACCGCGTGGGACTGGCAGATGGGCTATCGGATGCTGGGCGCGAGCGTGATTTTGCTGGCGTTGCCGTTTGTGTTTGCGACGTTTCGGGATGCGCCTGATGTGGTGGCGGCGGGGCTGAATCTGCCCGGCACATCCCGGAAGGACGCGTTTAAGGATTATCGGTTCTGGATTATTATGGTGTCGATCTGCGGGGTGGCGTTTGCGCTGGGCGGGATTATTCCCAATCTTGTGCCGCTATTGACTGACCGGGGCATGGGGCTGGTGGAGGCGGCGGGCTATGCCTCGCTTGTGGGCCTGGCGGTGATTGCCGGGCGGGTGGGCGCGGGGCTGTTGATTGACCGGCTTTGGGCGCCGGGTGTGGGCGTGGTGCTGCTGATGCTGCCGTTGGGCGGGTGCTTGCTGCTGATGGGGAGCGAGCTTCCGGCGCCGGCGATTATTGCGCTGGCGGCGGTGCTGGTGGGGCTGACGGCGGGGGCGGAGTTTGATTTGGTGGCGTTTATGATTGGGCGCTATTTTGGCATGCGCAATTATGGGGTGCTTTATGCCATTCAGACAGTGGCATTGCTGGTGATGTCTGGCTTGGCACCGGCGGTGTTTGGGCGGATTTTTGATCAGACCGGCAGCTATGACAGCGCGCTGGTGATTTCGGCCTGGATTTTTGGTTTGGCCCCTTTGACGCTGCTGTTTATGGGGCGCTATCCGGAGAGTTTTGACAAATGACGACTGTGGCAGTGATTGGCGCGGGCATGGGCGGGCTGGCAGTGGCGGCGGCGCTGGCCAGAGAGGGGGCGCGCGCGGGCGTTAACGTGACGGTTTATGAGCGCGCGCCGGTTTTGGGCGAGCTGGGGGCGGGGATTACCATGTCTCCCAATTCTGTGCGGGTGCTGGATTGGCTGGGGGTGGATGTGGCGGCCATTGGCTATATGCCCGATGTGCAATGGACGCAGCATTGGCAGACCGGGGCTATCTTGATGGAGCGGCCACGCGGGGCGGATTTTGCGGCCAAACACGGCGGGGCGGGCTATTATCATGTGCACCGTGCGGATTTGCACGCGGCGCTGGTAGCGGCGTTGGAGGCGGCCGCGCCGGGGGCGTTGCGGCTGGGGGCGGATCTTGTTGATGTGACCGAGACGGGGGCGATGCGCTTTGCGGACGGATCGACCGCGCAGGCGGATGTTGTGGTGGGGGCGGATGGGGTGAAGTCCAGCGTGCGCGCGGCGCTTTTTTCGGCTGATGGGCCGCAGTTTACGGGGCAAGTGGCGTGGCGCGGGTTGGTGCCTGTGGAGGCGCTTCCAGAAGACATGCGCGGGTTGCCGCCGGGGATACATATTGGGCCGCAGCGGCTTTTTATGCGCTATCCGGTGCGCGGCGGCGCGCTGGTGAATTATGCGGCGTTTGTGGAGATGGAAGGCTGGGAGGACGAGGGCTGGACCATCCCCTCTACAGCTGAAGAACTGCTCGGGCATTTTGCCGGCTGGGACCCGCTGGTGGGGGCGATTATAGCGGCGACGCCGGCGCATTTGATTTTCAAATGGGCGCTGCATGCGCGCGAACCCTTGGAGCGCTGGCGGCGGGGGCGGGTGACGCTGCTGGGCGATGCGGCGCATGCGATGTTGCCGTTTATGGGGCAAGGCGCGGCGTCTGCGCTGGAAGATGGCGCGATTTTGGCGCGGTGTTTGATGGCGTTTGGAGCGGATGAGGCGCTGGACCGCTATGAGGCGTTGCGGCGGCCCAAGGCCAATATGGTGCAGACGCAATCTCGGCTGCTGGGGCTGCAACTTCAGGGCAAGGACCCGGATGCGTTGGGGCGGGGGCCGGTGCAGAATGAAGAGACGTTGGGGCTGTTTGACTATGATGCGGTGACGGACGCGATTTGAAGGGGGCCGCCGGAGGCTTCTGCCTACGTCGAGGGCATAAAAAAGGGCCGACGCTAAATTAGCGCCGGCCCCTTTTTTTGGATGGGGTCAGCCCGGCTTTTTCATGAAGCTCATGGCTTTGGGGGCAGGCGCGCGCGGGATGGGTTGGCCGGCGGCGACCGGGGCGGGGGTTTGCTCTTTGGCATACCATTCGAGACTGGAGAGCGAGGGTTCGATCCATTCCTTCGGGGCTTCGAGATATTTGGGGTGGTTTTTTTCGACATAGGCGAGAGTTTTTGGATCGATAATGTCGAGGCTGTCCCCGGCGCCCATGAAGGTATTATAGATGCAATGGCCTTCGGTGGGGCCCATCAGCATCCAGGGGAGCCATGGGGTGACGCGGGACCAGGTGCCGTTGTAGCTGACCGAGGTTTTCTTGGGGTTCTGCATGTCGGCCCAAGGGATTTGATAAAGGAAGGTTTCGGTGACCTGATTCATGGGATTGCCGTTTTCGCGCGGCCATTTTTCGGGCGGCAGGGAGGACGGGTAGAACAGGTTTATATAGCTGAAGAGATTGAGGGTGTCGCCGCGATGTGTCCAATTGAGCAGCAGCGGATCACGCTTTTCATCAGCTTTGATGAGGCCACCATAAGCAGGCGGCTTGAAGGCAAAAGGCGTGATCAGCTGGTTGAAGGGATCATTGGCGATGGGGACAACTTTGACAACTTCATTAAGATAGGGGTTTGTCCATTCTTCGATGATTTCGCCGGTTTTGAGATCGGTGTAGAGGCCGACTTCGCGCAGGATCTTGCGATAGCCTGTGCCGCCTTCATAAGGGATGAGCTTGGCGCAGCTCATCATGGTGAAGCCGCAGAGATCACGGACCGCTTCGCCGGGGCGGACGCCTTGGACGATGCCTTGCGCCCAGCCATATTTGGTGGACTTCATGTCAGTGTTGCCGTTCAGGCGGGCGATGGCTTCCATATTGCCTTCGCCGGTGCTGAGATCGAGGAACTTGCCCTTTATGGAAGCTGCATCCGATGTGCGGAGTTTGGCCATGGCGGGGGTAAGGGCGGGGGCGGCGGCGGCGAGAGCGGCGGCCCCGAGAACGAAGTTGCGTCTATCCATTAACATATCCCTTGCAGATGGTGATGCGAGAGTGAACGTCTATCAGGCTTCCCTTGCAAGGGGCAACGCATTAGAGTGTCCGCTAGATGGAGATATTTCGTTGATCAGGGAGCAACAGGCCGCTGGGGGTGAGGCCCTTCCACAGGGAGAAGACGCGCGGGGGGGGCATCACCGGTGCGGGATGGTAATGTGCGGGCGATCAGCCGGGGGCTGGCGGTTTTGCAGGCGGTTAATCGCGGCGGGGCGGTTTCGATGATGGAGATATGCCGGCAGGCGGCGATTCCATATCCGACCGCGTGCCGGATTGTGCAGACGCTGATGGATGAGGGCTTTGTGGAGCGCGAGCCGGCGCGCAAGCGTTACCGGGCGACGGCGCTGGTGCGGACGCTGGCCATGGTGTTTCAGGATGAGGATGATCTGGTGCACGTGGCGCGGCCGCATATTGTGGCGCTGACGCGGGCGGTGGGCTGGCCGGTTTCGATTGCGACGCGGGTGGGGCCGTTGATGATGCTGCGCGATACCACGCATAAGCTGACCAGCCTGACGCTGCATAACCATGTGCCGGGGTTTACGCTGCCGATTATCGAAAGCTCGGGCGGGAAGGCGTATTTGGCCTGGTGCGCCGCCGAGGAGCGGGATGGGGTTTTGCAGGGCTTGCGGCAGATGGACGGGCCGGCGGAGCGGCTGGCGGTGCTTTTGACATCGAGCCAGCGGATGCTCGATGAGATACGGGCGAAGGGCTATGGGACGCAGGCGCGCAATGCCTATACCCCGCAGCCGGGGAAGACCTCTTCACTATCCGTGCCGCTGTTTAATGAGCGCCGCGTGGTGGGGGCGATGGTGCTGATTTATTTTGCCAGCGCGATTACCATGGCGGAAGCTGAGGCGCGTTATGTGCCGATGCTGAAAACGACGGCGCAGATGATTTCTGAGGAGATGGGGGCAGGCGAGGTGTATCCGCCGGCCCGTTATGAAAAGGGATGAGATGATGACTGAGGCTGGATTTAAGGTTTCGCGGCGGCTGGTTTTGGGGGGAGTGGCGGCTCTGGCGGCATCTCCGGGGCGGGCGCTGGCGGGGCCTCAGAAGCGGGCGGGAAAAGTGTTGCATCGCTCGGAGATGCTGACCCATGCAAGCGGGCGGCAGGTGCCTTTGGATATCTGGACGCCGGCCAAGCGCGGGGCGTATCCGCTGATGATGTTTTCGCACGGCGCGAACAGCCGGGCGGATAAATATGCCGAGCTTTGCGGCCCGCTCGCGGGACTCGGGTTTGTGGTGGCGGCGCCCACCCATGCGGACAGCCCGGACCATCCTGGCAAGGGCAAGATTGAGATGACGCAGGCCAGCGCCCTGCGGCTGGAGGATATGCGGGGGCTGATGGCGCGGCGGGCCGAGCTGGGGGCTTCGGGCGCGCGGGCGATTGCGGCGGGGCATAGCTATGGGGCGCTGATTGCGCAGATTATGTGCGGCGCCGCCGTGGACGCGCCGGGGACGGGGGCGGACCCTGTGGATGCGGATGTTGTGGCGGCTTTGGCCTATTCGCCGCCGGGCGAATGGATGGGAATTCCGGCTGATAGCTGGAAGGCGGTGAACCGGCCGATGCTGGTGACGACGGGGACGGCGGATGTGCTCCCGGGGCTGGCCGATGTTTGGGAGAAGCACCGGATGAGCTTTGATACGACGCCGGCGCCTGCCGCGCTGTTTGTGGGCGAAGGGGTGGACCATTATTATGGCAATCTGATCTGCCGGCCGGAGCGCGATGTGCCGCCGCAGCGGGTGCAGCTGGACAGCGCCATTGCGGTGAGTGCGGCATTTTTGAAGCTGGTTTTGGCGGGCGAGTCTTTGGCGGCTTTGGGGGCGATGAAGCCGGCGATGGGCTGGGTGGAGGTGCGGGGCGCGGCATGAAGGTTTTGGTGATTGGGGCCAGCGGCGGCGTGGGGCTGGCGGCGGTGCAGGCGCTGCGGGCCGAGGGGCATGAGGCGACGGCGTTTGTGCGGGATGCATCGCGGTTGCCTGAGGGCTTGGGGGCGGCTGTTGTTCAGGGCGATGTGATGGACGCGGGGGCTGTTTTGGCGGCAATTCCGGGGCATGATGCGGTGATGGTAGCGCTGGGGATGCCGCGCGGGCGGCCTACGGCGGAGGATGTGTGCTCTACGGGGACGGCGCATGTGGTGGCGGGGATGCAGGCCGCAGGGGTGCGGCGGCTGCTGGTGGTGACGACCTTGGGGCTGGGGGACAGCAAGGCTAAAGCGCCGTTGTTGTTTCGGGCGGTGATGGCGACGATTTTGAAGAAGCAGATTGCCGATAAGGAGCGGCAGGAGGCTGTAGTGCGGGCGTCTGGGCTGGACTGGACGTTGGTGCGGCCTGTGGGGCTTTCTGCCAAACCTGCAACCGGGGACTGGCTGGCGGATGTTTCTAAGGTGCGAGCGATGCAGGTGAGCCGGGCGGATGTGGCGGGGGCTATGGTGGCTATGGCGGCACGCGGACAGCATGTGGGCGAGGCGGTGATAGTTTCGGGGTAGTCATTGTGGGCGGCAGTTAGGGGCCTCCGGCGGTTGGGGCCTAAGGCCCCAAACCCCATTTGTAAGGGTGGGGCGCTCATTTTGATGGGGCGTGATGGCGCGGCCATGGACCCCGGCCTTCGCCGGGGTGACGGGGGTGGTTTGGGGTCTGGGGGCTAGCCCGCAACCGCTGGAGGACTTAGTTCTTGCGCCAGAGGACCGGGAAGAGGGACTCGGGTGGGGGGCTGCCTGTGTGCATTTCGGGGTGATCAGCCAGTTGGCGGATGACGGCGCTGAACCGGTCTGGGTTCCAGGTTACGTCTGAGCCAATCCAGCGGGTGGTGAAGGCGATGCGTTTGCCGGGGAGGTTGGGGCGGCGCGGCAGGCTGGCGTGGATGGTTTTGGGGTGAATGAGCAGCGCGTCGCCGGCTTTGGCGGGCCAGGTTTTTATCGGCGCGTCGGGGGCGTTTACGCGGGCTTCCAGCTCGTGCCATGGGTTGTAGCCGGGGAGCGTAAGGTCTTGGCGGGAGAGCGGGCTGTGGTAACGGAAAGGGTCTTGGTTGGAGCCCGCCAGCGTTAACAGGGGGGCGTTTTCTAAGGATACGTCGGTGAGGGCAATCCAGAGGCTGGGGAGGTGATTGCCGGTGAAGGGGAAGGTGCAGACGTCGTTGTGCCAGGGGGTGGCGGCGTCTGGGTCTGCGCCGGTTTTGATGAAGCTGGCGTCCATCCAGAGCGCGGTGTGGGCGGCCTCCATGAGCTCGCCGACGATTTGCGCGGCGGGAGAGTTTTGGGCCCAGTCCTCGAAGATGGGATCGCAGGGCATGCAGTTGCGCAGCTGGATGCCGCCTTGGCCGGTTTTGTGGATGCTGGGGGGGTTTTGCACGGGCGAGGGCGGGTCCGGGACGGGGGTTTCGCCAGCTTCGAATATGGCGGACATTCGGTCCAGCGCGGCGGTTAGGGGGGGTATCCAGTCAGTGAAGGCGCCCTCGATGCGGGTGCAGCCTTCGCGGGCGTATTCTTCGATATGGGCGGGGGTTACGATCATGTGGCGATGATGGCGGGGTTTTTGGGGGATGCAAGGCTTGCTTTGCGGGCTTGCTTTGCGGGCTTGCTGTTGGCGTGTGTCCGGGGGATGGTGATTTGTGAGGTGTTTTGATGTTGATGCGATATGTGATGACGGGTGCGGGGCAGGTGCCGAGACAGGTTCATGTGCGCGAATGGGGGGCGGTGGGGAAGCCGCTGCTTGTGCTGGTGCATTGGACGCCGCTTTCCGGGCGGATGTTTGAGGCTTTGGGGCCGGTGTTGGCGGGGCTGGGCTGGCGGGTGATGGCGCCGGATTTGCCGGGCTATGGGCGGTCTGAGGCGCGCGCTGCGGATTGGGGGATGGAGGATTGGGCGGCGGCGCTGGTGGAGGTAATTGGCGACCATGGGCCGGCGGTGGTTTTGGGCGGGCATTTGGGGGCGGCGGTGGCTACGGAGATGGCGCTGGGCTGGCCGGGGCGGGTGCGGGCTTTGATTTTGGATGGGTGTCCGTTTTTGACGGAGGGCTTGCGGGCGGCTTTAGCGGGGATGGCGGCAGAGATGGCGGGGGCGGGGCGGCCTTCTGGCGACGGCATTGAGCGGCTGGCGTATGACCGGGCGGCGGGGGTTTTGCGGGAATATGGGGTGCCTACCGAGCCTGAGCGGGTGTGGCCGGTGATGACCGAGTATTTGCAGACGGATTTTGTCTCCTCTGGCCCGGTGTTGGCGGCGTATGATATCGGCGCGCGGTTGGCGGCGGTGTCACATCCGGTGTTGCTATTGGGGGCGGACGGGGATTCTTTGGCGGCTAGCCTTGACGGGGCGCGGGCGATTTTGCCCGGCGCGGTGTGGCATCGGTTTTCGGGGGCTGATCCGGTGCATTTTCCTGAGCGGGTGGATGAGTTTTTGGCGCCAGTGCGGCAGTTTTTGGAGGAATTATGATGCATAAAAGCTATGTTGATGGGCGCTGGGGCCAGGTGCATGTGCGGTCTGCAGGCCCGGCAACAGGGTCTGGTCCGGTGGTGGTGCTTTTGCATCAGTCGCCGCTTTCAGGGGATCAGTTTACGCCGGCGATGAGGCATTTGGCGGATGCGGGGTTGCGCGCGGTGGCGCTGGATATGCCGGGCTATGGGGCGTCTGCGCCGCCGCCTGCTGCGGCGTCTGTGCCTGAGCATGCCGATGCTTTGGCGATGGCGCTGGAGGGGTTGGGGTTGGACCGGGTGACTATGCTCGGCAACCACACAGGCGCGGCGATTGCGGCGGCGTTTGCAGCGGGCGCCCACAAGGGCCGGGTGGAGAAGTTGGTTTTGAACGGGGTGCCGTATCTCTCTGAGGCCGAGCAGGCGCATTTTGCCGGGTTCAAGTTTTCGCCGCTGGTGCCCAAGGCGGACGGCTCACATTTGCTGGCGGCGTGGAACCAGCGGCTGCAGGCTTCACCGGGGTGGACTGATTTGGCGGCGATGCACCGGCATAGTGTGACGATGATGGGCAATCCTGACCGGTATTTCTGGGCGTTTGAAGGCGTGTTTGCGCATGATGTGGAGGCGGATCTAAAGCGGATTGAAGCGCCGACTCTGGTGCTTTCCAATTCGGGCGATGATCTGTTTGAAGCCTCCAAACGCGCGGCGGCGCTGCGGCCGGAGTGGGACTTTGCGGCGCTTGAAGGCGGGACGCATGATATTGTGGACGAGCAGCCAGAGGCGTGGGCGGCAGCTGTGGCGGGGTGGATTAAGGGGTAGGTTAGAAGGGCCTCCGGCGGTTGGGGCCTTGGCCCCAAACCCCATTTTGGGGGCGGGGCGTGAGTTTCGACGGGCGGTTTTGGCGGGACGATGGACCCCGGCCTGCGCCGGGGTGACGTATTAGTTATGGGGTCTGGGGCCTGAGGCCCCAACCGCCGGAGGCCCTTCTTAAAGCCCCAGTGCGTCTAGATCAGCGGTGACGGCGGCCAATTCTGCGTTGGCGGCGATTTGGCGGATGGCGGCGTCCAGCGCGCGGACTTGAGCGTCGGCGGCGGTTTCTTCGCGGACGTTTACGAGGAAGAAGTCTGACGCGCCGGCGGAGAAGCGGCGGCGTTCGGCTTTGGCCATGGTGAGGGCGCGGTCTTGCTCGTCTTCGGCGATGGTGCGGAGTTTTGCGGTGGCGTCTACGGCGACGCCTAACTGGGTGACTTCGATGCCGATTTGATCTTCGAGGAGGCGGCGGCGTTGGCGGAAGGCTTCGATATCGGCGTTGGTTTGGGCGATGCGGCCTCTGGCGGCGCTTTGCTGGAGGGGGACGGTGAGGCTGACGCCTACTTTGCCTTCAGCAGGATCGCGGGAGCGGCCGCCGACGCCGATGGCGCCGAAATCTCGGCTGGCTTCGACTTTGAGATCGAGGCGGGGGAGGAAGTTATTACGGTCCAGCGCCAGACGCTGGCTTTGCTGGCGGATGCGGAGTTCTATGGTGCGGAAATCCGGGCGGCGGGCGGCGATGGTGCTGGCGTCGGCGCGGGCCATGGCGGGGGTTAGGAGAGGGGGGAGATCATTTGGCAGGCGGGTGGGGGGCGGGATTATCGGCGTGCCGCTATCGTCTCGGTAAAACAATGACAGGGCGACGGCGGCTTGGGCGAGGGATTGTTCGGATTGGACCACCAGCGACTGGCGGCGAAGGATGTTTTGCTCATTTTCGGTGAGCAGGATGCGGGGGCGCGCGCCTTCGGTGACCTGGCGGGAGAAGCCGCTTTGGCGTTCTTCGGCGAGGGCAAGCAGGCCGCGATAGACGTTCAGGCGCAGGCCGGCGGCAACCCAGTTGTTATAGGCGGCGAGGGCTTGGCGCTGGACGCCGATGGCTATCATAAGCCGGTCGGCTTCGGCGATAGCGATATCGACTTCCGCCAGCGTTTGAGCAAAGCGGCGTTCATCGATGGCGCGGTCTCGCATAAGGGCGAACACGGCGCCGGCTTTGAGTTCACCGGCTTGATTGGTGTAGTTTTGGTCTTCGTAAAGGGGGAAGCTGCCTGAGGAGATACGGTAGCCGCCGTATGCATAGCCGCCGTTGTTGGTGAAGGGTTGGGTGACGACGGCGCTGGCGTTGCTGCCGGAATAAAAACCTAGCACGCGGGTTTCGGCGTTGGCGTTGAAGACGGTATCGAAAGCGGCTTGCGTGCTGAGCAACCGGCCTTCGGCGCCCCTTATGCGGGCCATAGCTTCCAGCACTTGCGGGGCGTGGAAGCGCGAGGAGGCCAGCACTTCGGGTAGGGTAAGGGGTGTTGCAGGTTGGGCGCTGGCGATTTGGGGCAGCAATAGGACCAGCAGCAGCACCGCGCGCTTTAGGCTATTTGGCATCGCTGCTCTGCTGGGTGGAGGGGCTGGGGGATTTGCCTGAGGCTGCACTTCCCGGCGTGAATTGCAGCGGGAAATCATTGAGGAGGCGCCACATTTCGAACCAGACTTTGACCGTGTCCATCAGCACCCAGCCGCGCACGGCGGCGCCGAGGCGGACTTGGGGATCACCGGGCCAAGGGGCGCGATCGGGGGCTTGCTCGACGAGGATGCGGAACAGGCCGTTGGGCGAGGCGGAGATATCTATGGCTTTGACCTGGCCATCGAACAGGCCTTGAGCGACCGACGGCCAGCCGGAGAATTGGACGGCTGGCCAGCCTTCAAACTCCAGCCGCACACGCCGGCCGGGCTTGATGAGGGGGATATCGCGGCCATCGACGAAAAGCTCTACGACGCGCTGGGTTTGTTCAGGCACGAAGCTGGCCAGCGGATCACCGGCGCTGACCATGGTGGCGGTATCTATGGGTTCTACGCGCATGATGCGGCCATTACGCGGGGCGGTGACGAGCTGAAATGACTGGCGCTTTACGCTCACATCGATGCGATTGAGCGCGGCTTCGGCTTTGGCGACGGTGGATCTGTAATCCGCTACTTTTATCTGGGCTTGTTCGACTTCGCGGCGCGCGGCGAGGCCTTCATTGAACAGGGTGGTGGTGCGGCTGACATCAAGCTGAGCGGTGCGCATGGCCTGACGGGCAGCATCTACCTCGGCCATGACTTGCGCGCGTTCGGCGTCCAGGCGCTCCAGGAACAGGGGATCAATGTCGGCGACGCGGGCAATGGGATCGCCGGCGGCGACGAGATCACCATCGGTGACGAACCATTGCTCTACGCGGCCGCTGACCATGGCGGTGATGGTTTGCTGCCGGTCTCTTGGATCAAGCGCGATAACCTGGCCGGTGCCGGGGGCGGTTTGCACCCAGGGCGTGACGGCGGCGAAGATGATGAAACCAAGGATGCCAAGGATGAGCAGGCGGGCGCTGTTGCGCAACACGCGGGGCGGCTTGATGGCGGCCATGGTGGGGAAATCTGCGGCCTCGGGCTGCGGCGGATTAGCGGGCGGGGGGGGCAGCGGCGCCATTAGCGGATTACCTGCGGGGCGCCGGTGAGGGGCGGCGCTTGCCGGCGAAGGGCATCGAAACTCTCCCGATCAGGCACGATCAGCTGCTGATTAGGGCCAAGCCAGAGATAGCCATCTGCATTGACCGCTTCCGGGCGGTTGCTGAAATAGATGAGCGTTGTGTCACCATCGCGCAGATGGGCGAAGACTTTATCTAGCCATTGCACAGGCACCATATCAAAGAGCGGGGACAGCACGAGGACTTCCGGGCGCGAGAGCAGGGCGGCAGCGAGCTTTACCTGCATGGTTTTGGTGACGGACAGCGGATAGCCGGACGAGGACATGACGGTTTGCAGGCCGTCTGGGAGCATGGAAATACGATCTTCCAGCCCGACAAGGCGAAGCGTGGCCAGCATAGCGGCGGGTTCGGCTTCAGGGTCCGCGAGTTTGAGATAATCCTCGATGCTGACTTCGACGATATTGGGACGGTCCAGCACGATGATTTCTGTGCGCAGCATCATCGCATCCAGCGTGCAGATATCAACATCGCCAATGGCGATAAGGCCTGTCTCGGGCCGGGTCTGGCGTTTTAGCAGATTGGCGATGCGGCGCTCCATATTGGGCGGGCCTTGCGCCACGAGGATGCTGGCTTTGGGAATGACGAAATCAACGATCGCCGGGCCGGGGGGAAGCTGGATGGTAACATTGGAGAAATGCAAATCACCGGCATTGACGACAGCTTGGATGCTCCGGCCCCCGACGCTACCGGGCAACATACGCAGGCCTTTGGATTTGGTGACCTGCTCTTGAGGCACGCTATATAGCAGCGCGAGTTCTTCAACTGAGGCGACCAGCTTATAAAAATCATCGAGATAGCCGCTGAGCTGAGAGATGCCGAGGAAGACGCCGGCGAGAATGAGCTCTGCTGCCACCAACTGGCCGATGGAGAGCTGCTGCTGGATGACCAGCCAGCCGCCTAGCGCCAACAGGCCGGCAGACGCGGCGGCATAGATGAAATAGAGCGCGATGGTTTGCGGGAGTGTGTAGCCATAATGCAAAGCATGGGCTTTTACATAGTTGGCGGCGGCATCTTCTGATCGTGCAATTGCATAGGCGCGGTGATCGGCAGTTTTATAGAAACCATCGGACGCGCCGACGCTTTCCAGCCACTGCGAGGCGGCATATTTTTTGTGGCTGAGTTCGATAGAGGTGAGCATGGCACCTTTGCTCCAGATCCAGAACACCACGATGATAGAAAACACCACGACGATATTAAAAGCCAGAAATACCGGATGATAGAAGCTGGTGACGATGAAGCCGACAAGGCCTTGCAGGATGAGGGCGAAGGCCCCGATGAGCAAGGTGGGGATGGATTTTTGGACAGCAACCAGCTCAAAAAAACGGTTAAAGAGCGCGATGCGCTGGCTGTCAGCAAAGTCTGGATTGTCGGCGTTGATGGCGCGCAATGTGATATCTGCAATGAGGCGAGCGCCGAAGCGGCGGCGATATAGCTCCATCAGATGGTTTCGCATTACGGAGAGCAGGCCGGACAGCGCCAGCAGCAGGAACAGCACGATGGCCAAGGTGAAAAGCGGCGCCGGGAGCGCGGTGTTGGCGATGCTGTTTATGAGGAGCTGCACCGAGACCGGCAGGCCCAGCGACAGCACGCTGATGCCCAGACCATAGACGATGGCCAGCCAGAAAAAGCCGCGCTCCGGGCCGAGGATGGGCTTTACCCAGGCATAAACCTCCCGGAGTGTTACTTTGGGGGCGGCGGCTCCTGCCATCTTATTCCTGATTACTTTGGTCCGAATTGACTTGTGTATGTTTGGGGGGGCTTTGCCGCTGGCGCAAGGGGCGGGGCGGGCGAGGAAGAGATTTTATTGCATCTGCGTCATTCAGAGCAGGGCCTCGATGGGGCTGGCCAGCGATTCTGGTTTGTCGGTGGGGGCGAAGCGTTGGGCCACCCTGCCCTCCCGGCTAATGAGGAACTTGGTGAAATTTCATTTTATGCCTTCGGAGCCGAGCAGGCCGGGGGCGGCTTTTTTAAGGGCTTTGTAAAGCGGGTGGGTATTGGGACCGTTGACGTCCAGCTTGGCGGTGAGCGGGAAGTCTACATCGTAGCTGGTGGTGCAGAAGGTGGCGATTTCTTCGGCGTTGCCGGGCTCTTGCGCGCCGAACTGGTTGCAGGGCGCGCCGATGACGACAAGGCCGCGCGGGCCGTATTTACGGTGCAGGGCTTCGAGGCCGGTGTATTGCGAGGTGAAGCCGCATTTGCTGGCGGTGTTGACGATGAGCAGCACCTTGCCCTGCCACTCCGCGAGGCTGGTTTCACGGCCATCGAGCATGGTGAGGCTGTGGCTGTATAGATCGGTCATGCGGTGGCTCCTGACGGCATTTGGACGGGTGGTGTTTCTGGCTTGGGGACTATCTCGACGATCTGGTCCCCGGCTTCGAGGCTGTTTGCATCGGGCTCCCAAAAGCCGATGGGGCGGCCGGCGCGGTAGATGCGCACGCCAAGGCCAGTGGTGAGGGCCGACAGGGGTTTGCCAAGCTCATTGGCGCTGACCGGGCGCTCGGATAGCGACACCCGGCCATCTGTGGCGGCAAGATCGGCCATATAGTCGGCGATATGGGGGCCGTGGCAGGCGCCGGCGAGCAGGAGGCCGGCGAAGCTGGCGGGATTTATCACGGTATCGGCGCCGGCGGTGCGGGCAAGCCTCTCATTATCCCGGTTTCTGATAACGGTGTGGATAGGGACATGCGGGGCGAGGCCATGCGCTGTGAGCGTGATGAGAATGGAGGTATCATCACGGCCGGCTGAGACGATGAGCGTTTGCGCCTGGGACACGCGCGCGGCTTCCAGCGTGGCATTGCGGGTGGCGTCGGCGTTCATGACATTAAGGCCTAGACTGGCGGCGGCTTCTCGTGCGGTGTCTGATTGTTCGATGACCACAATAGATTCGGGTTTGCAGCCCCGGCGCAGCAGCTCGGCCACGGCTTCAGACCCGCTTTCGCCGTGCCCGGCTACGATGATGTGATTATGAAGATCGCGCTGGATACGCCGCATTTTCCAAGTCTCCCAAAAGCCTTTGAGCAGGAAATCATAAGCTGTGCCAACAAAGATAAGCCAGACGAACAGCCGGATGGGGGTTACGACAAAGGCATCGAACATGCGTGCCTGAGTGGAAACCGGCACGATATCACCATAGCCGACGCTGGAGACAGTGATCATGGTGAAATAAATCACATCGGTGAAGCTGATGTGGCCATCCAGATTATCCTTCAAGCCCTCGCGCTCCACCCAATGGCCCAGAATGGCGATGCTAATGAGCACGATGACAAGCAGCACGCGCGTGGTGAAGGAGCGCCAAGCGCGGCCAGGGCTCTGGCGGGTGAGAAGCGAGGACATTGGCCCTGTGTATCGCAGCATCGCGCAGGAAAGAAGCGGGGGCGGGAATTTGGTGGACAGATGTTTAGGAGAGGCCGTAGCCAGAGGGCCTGGCAGGCGATTTCCACCTAATGTGGGTGTAATCTAAAATCTCTTTCACACAAAAGCCTCGCCGGACTTAATCCAGCGAGGCCTCATCTGAATTGGGACGATGTTTTTTCAGACCGCCGACGTGCTTTCTAGGCCGTGAACTCATAAACAGGATTCCCAAATTGGCTTAGGGATGATTCAAGGCTTCTGGAAGGGAGTCTTGTTATGAGCCGGTATGATTTGAGTGA
>Ga0105050_10003820_pt1 | contig 20581 bp, 21 predicted proteins | sample FRY01_FD_78088 | JGI IMG/M metagenome (GOLD analysis project Ga0105050, IMG submission 78088) | Freshwater microbial communities from Lake Fryxell liftoff mats and glacier meltwater in Antarctica - FRY-01 | ecosystem: Environmental > Aquatic > Freshwater > Ice > Glacier meltwater ...
AGAAGCTCTAAGCGCCGACGAAGATGGCAACCAACTCGAGTAGCAAGCGAATAACTTGCGATGCTTTGTCCAGTCCTTGCATTAAGCTCTTCAAGTGTTTGTGTGTCGATGGTGTTATTGTGTGCTGTTGCAGACGAGTCTTGTGCCGCATGTGACACAAAGTTGTTGGCAAGGCGCTCTAGTAATCCGCACTGAGTGGGTTGGATAGAAAGAATAAGGGCAGTTGTGAGTAAGAATTTTATAACTTTATTCATTGTATAACCTCTCCATTTTATATTTTAGTAGTTTAAATCAATGATATAATAATTCTATCAGAAATTATTTATTTTACAACAGCTACGCCCCTGGATTGCCTTACCAGAAGAGTTTTTGGGAGCTTAAATAAGCTAATCATGTTGAGCTTGCACTTGAAAAAGCTCTTTAGGAGGTGTTTTTAGAATTTAAGCGTAAAACTCTTCTTTTTGGTAAGTAGCTTGTAGTAGGCTGAGTACTTATTAAAAATGAAATGTAAGAAGGGAATACCTATGAAGAAAGTATCATGCAAAGGGCGTAATGCCGTTATCTGTCATGTTCAAAATAATCCATTTACCTTGTTTTCTGGTACGTTGTTTGCGTTATTGTTTGTTTTGTCTATAGCAGCTTTACAGTTTGCGCGTTCACATACTTTTTATGCAAAGTCGCTCCATTCTGCGGTGCTTATGAACAAGACCTCTTAAATTGGCTGGATAAACTTGCTATCGAGTTTTTTTGTACCAATCTTAAATTGTACTGTTACCACCGTTTTGGTGGGTTGTTCTTCAATAGTAGTTACCACGCCAATACCAAAAGTTGCATGTTTTACTGTTTGGTGACGTTTTAAAGAAATGGTAGTAAGAGCTTTTGCAGGCGTTACCGTTTGAGGGGGAATAAAACTGTTAAAAGTTACCGCTTCGGGGTGGGCGCTCGCAAAGCTAAACCATTGTGAAAGATAGGAAGTAATTTCATAATGCTGCCATGAGCTTGCATCTTCAGATCGGCATACATCTGTTGGAATTTCTTTAATAAATCGTGAAGGCGATGCATCTTCCATTTGTCCGTACGTTTGTCTGTAGCGGGCATAGGTTAAAAGGAGACGGTTTCGTGCACGTGTTATACCTACGTAAAGGAGGCGCCGTTCTTCTTCAAGTTGATGGGGATCTAAGGTAGACCTGCTTGAGGGAAACAGTCCTTCTTCTAGTCCAGGAATAATAACTGTGTCAAATTCAAGTCCTTTTGCTGCGTGCAGAGTCATGAGCGTAACTCCTAACTCCTTGCCTTCATCCAGTTCAGCATGCTCTTGGAGCAAAGATACCTCGTCAAGCAATGCTTCTACACTGACTTTTCCTTGTAATGCAAAAAAATGGGCAGCATTTAAGAGTTCTTTAACGTTTGCTTGCCGTTCTTGCGATTCTTGCATTTCGTAATTTTTACGTAAGTATTCTATGTAATTAATTGACCTTAAAAAACGACTCATTGTTTCAGTCGCGGCTGATTTGCCCGTGGTATCTGCAAAAATATTGATGAAGTTTTTGAGAGATTCTTTTTTTGCTGCAGGAATCTCATCCATTATTAAATGTGCAATGTCTTTAAAATTCTGAAACGGTTGCTCGTCCCATAGCTGGGTAAATCGTTCTACAAAGACATCACCAAGGCCGCGTGTAGGACAATTGATTGCGCGTACAAATGCGGTGCGATCAAATGGATTAATAACAAGACGAAGGTACGCGATGATATCTTTAATCTCTTTACGTTCGTAAAAACGAACACCACCAACCAGATGATAGGGGACGCCCAGCTTAATAAGTGCTTCTTCTAACGCACGAGATTGGACGTGAGTGCGATAAAGCAGGGCTGTAGAAGAAAGCTTTTTGTGCGTATAGAGTAACTTGCATAGACGGGCAATAATGTCCGCTTCTTGATAGCCAGAAAAACAGCGAATCATTCGAATGCAATCCCGTCCAGGCTGCTCTGACCATAATTTTTTTTCATTACGATGTTTATTGTAGGCAATAACTTTATTGGCCGCGTGTAAAATAGGCTGTTTTGAACGGTAATTTTGTTCAATCTTAATATGTTGTGCGCCTTTAAAATCATTTTGAAAATGAATAATATTATCAATCGTTGCGCCGCGCCATGAATAAATCGATTGATCTTCATCGCCTACCACACATACAGAATCGACTACACGAATAGAATCCAGCAGCGCCATTTTTTTAAGAAGCGTGTGCTGAATAACGTTGGTGTCTTGGTACTCATCAACAAGAATATGGCGTACCTGGTTTTGGTGGTCTCTTTGGAATTCTGGGTTGTTAAATAATTTTACCGCTTCAAGTAGCAAGTCATCAAAGTCAAAGCATTTACTTTTTTGTTTTTCTTTTTCATATTCTTGCATCAGCTCTTGCATTATGCGGTTTTCAAGCTCTGCGTACCCTTTTTCTGGCTGTGCGCATTGATTTTTAACCAGTGATATTTGGTATGAAAGTTGTTGTGCTGTTTGTTTTTTATAGAGCGGTGTCTTTTTTAAAATAGTGTTAATCATTGATCGTTTGTCGTCTTCATCAAGTATTGAAAAACTATCAAGCCCTAACAAATGCGTATTTGTTTTAAGGAGATATAAGCAGTATCCATGAAACGTCCCTACAAAGGGAATTCCAGATTTATCTTTAAGGAAGGTTCCGATACGTTCCTTCATTTCCTTTGCAGCTTTGTTGGTAAACGTAAGCGCTATAATCTGTGCTGGATGTACCTGTTCTCGTTCTAAAAGATGTACAATGCGTGCAGTAATAACACGTGTTTTTCCAGATCCTGCGCCAGCAATAACAAGAAGCGCACCTTCAGAATGCTCTACTGCTTGGCGTTGTGAAGGATTAAGTGATTGTTCTACAAAAGAATCGAAATCAAAAGAAGAACGTTCCATACTACTTTACACGATGCTGTTAGTGGGTTGATGAGCTTGTTGAGTAGTGTAGAACGTTCGCGGTATTTTTTCCAGTTTTATCTGGTGCTAATTACTAGAGCTAGCTGATCTTGATTGGTGTAAAAGGCTTCCTGTTGGGGCGACCTGAGTTCGGCTAATTCTTGGTGAGCTATGTGATGGGGTTCTATCACGTAGCTTTTCTTGTCTTTTTTCTGTGCGGTTTGCAGCATCTTCTATTTTTTTCCCCATTTTTTCTACGCCGTGGGCTATTGTTCCGATACTTACCAAAAGGGGAACAAGAGCTAGCTTTGCAGCTTCTCTCTGTTTTGTATCATCATGTATACATTGTTCCAGTGTAGATTCTCCCTCTTGAGTACGTAGTTTTTCTTTGTAAATACCCACTCTTTGCAGAACTTTTAATCCTCTTTGTTTTAAGGTTTTTGGCTGATGTGCCGTATTATGCATAAGATTTGTTGTGCTTTGTACCCGGTATTCATTGGTTCGCTCGTGTAGTTGTTTTGACATATTTTCAGCAAGTTGAGTAAAGGCATTAAGGGCAGTTTGGAGTGTTTTATTTCCGTATTCGAGTAGTTCATCAACGCTTTGAGTAGTATCGATGAAACTGTAACCAGGGGCTATTGGGAGATCCTCTGTGGACGATGCTGTTGCAAGGGTATAGGCTCCAACAATAGCAGGATCACTTATAGATCGTTGTTTTTTATGGGTTCTTGGTGACGGAGCCCCAACCATGGTGAATTCTTCTTGCGGTGCGCTTGCTATAGGACTAGAAAGTGACATGGTGCGGTGTTGAGCATGGCCAAGAGTTTCTTGTTGACGGGCTTCTTCTAGCTTAAGTCGCGTTTGTTCCCGCTGTTCTTGCCATTCTTTAAACGCTTTAAAATCTTTTTGTGAAACTGTAGGGTTAAAAACGTGAGAAGGGCCGCCGGTTGCTAAATTAAAAGTTATTAAAGGGTGTTGCCCGGAGTCTGCGGCGTGTAAAGTACAGAGCGATAAGCAGGACAATAAAACGTGAGTCCGTAACGTATTCATACATTCCTCTCCGTAAAAAAATCATGTCTCAGCTTTATACTGAGCGCAGATTCTCTGTTATGTACCGTATAGTATTTTTAGATCCCTTCAGAGATACCATAAAGCAGAAGGCGAGGTGTAGATTTTTAATTTTTTAATGAAATAGTTTTAGGAAAGTGAATCAAGGCCTCCGCCAGCAATTGATCTGCTAGAAGGTTGGCGAGAGATACTGTCATGTTCTGTAAAAGTTGTTCGAATATACGGTGCATCAAGGGGGTCTTGGCCATAAATTTTGCATACCCCGCAACAGATTAAGGAAAGCCATGTTCTTTGGCGGGTCTCATTTATTTTTTCGACTAATTTATTGGCTCGTAGCCCTTGGTTGTGGTGCGCTTTTCGGGTTTTATTGTACTGTTCTATTGCAATTTTATACTTTTCATTAAGAACTAAAATTGACTCTGTTAAGGGTGTTTGGATTTTTAGAGTATTGTTATGCGCCTCGGATGAGTAGTCATCAAACCTTTTTAAAAGGCAGATATGTGCGGCTTGCAGTGCCATCACATCGTGTGCTTGTTCCCTTTTAGTTTCTTTTAAGCTAAAAAATGCATCTAATGAATGAGAGTATTGTTGAAAAAGAGAAACATCTCCTTCTTCCCTTGGTTGTGTCAGAAGTGGATCTTCTTCTGAAGTAAAAATAGATAATGATGTCGCTGCAAGTATCGTCAAAAACAGTAGATGCTTCATAAAGGCCCTTATTGTAAGTTTAAACATATGTGTTGTATGCCATTAATTTTACTCCATAGTCTCGCCGACTGCTAGTTGATCGGGAGAAGTTGGTCGATAAGGAAGATCAAAAGGATCTTGCGCAGTTCTTAAAAGTCCAAAAGTAATAAAAGATACGAGAGACCTTTTTTTGTTAAGATTAGTTTCTGTAACAGTTTTATTAACTTCCAAACCAGATGTGTGCAACTCGATTCGACCGCCTTGAAGTGTTGTATATGATTTTTCCAAGGTATTATGAAGTTTTTTAAAGATTGTATCTTGTGATTCGTCTGCCAAATAAACTGTATGGCGGGTGTGATTAATTTTCGAGTTAGCTGCTTTTATTTTTGCTAAGCGAGCGTCCTCATAAGTTTTTTTTGCAGTTTTAACAGTTTTTTGTTTTGCAGTAAAAATTTGAATTTGCAAGTTAAGGCTATGTTCTTCTTGGCCAGGGTAACTCAAAAGTGGATCGAGGTTTTCGGTAGCTGAAATATTTTTATGAATGCTAATGGTGCAGACGACAAACAAGAATAGGTGTTTCATAGCGCGCTCTCTGAAAGTAAGGCCAATAATCTATCGAGTATCTATTTTAGTTACACAGGGGCATAAAATAAGGCCCAGTTTCCCGGACCTTATGTTTAATTGTGTCTATTTTGTAATGCTTATTTTTTATCGTTGAATAACTCTAATTGATCAGGAGATGTTGCGCGGTATGCTTGCTCTATTGGGTCAAGTATTTCGTCTTTTGTAAGACCAAAAGTAAGAGTACTCATCCATGATCCAGTTTTTGGCTTGTTAATTTCAGTAACAGTTGCATTTGCTTCTGTTCCTTGTTGATGCCATTGTTTGCGCGCCTCTTCAAGTTCTTTCTGTGCTGCTTTTTCTTTTTGTTTAATTGCTGCAGTTTTTAATTTTGTTTCGTTATAGAGTCTACGAACAGCTACAGTTTCACCACTTTTGAGATTTACTTGCACGGACAATTCGCCAGTTTCAGTTGCTAGTTTTTTAAGAGTTAATTCTAGCTTTTTTTGCTCGGCTTTTTTATCATCTCTTTGCTTTTTTAAAACATCAAGTTGACTTTGCTTTGCTTGGTAAGGGGTATGAGTTGCATCAGATTCTTTTTGAGCAACCAATGTTGCAGTTTGAGCTTTTAATAGATCGCTTTTTTTATCCGCAACTGTCACGCGTCGTTTAGTAAGTGCTGTTTTTTGTTCCGAAAGGAGTTTCAAAAGTTCAGCTTCAGAGGGTATTTGAGGCTTTTCTTGTGGTCCAAAAGTCGCAGCACTATTTCCTTCAGTAACAGTTTTTAATGTTTCTAGCGCAGTCTCAACAGCTGCTGTCTCACTGCCCAATTCTAATGCTTTTAGTGTCGCATTAAGAACTTCTCCTGTCTGATGTTCTGACGCACGAAGTGCGACTACTGCGCTTGTTGCAAGAAGAGAAATCATAAAGAATTTCATTTTTTTCATAAAAACCCCTTGGAATGAAAACCGTGTAAATCATTACTCTCTGTAGGATTACACTATTTTAAAAACGCGGGGCAACAAAAATTTATGAACAAAGAATTAGAACTTATTTTTTTGATGAAGGCGGTCTACCAGAACTCTTGATGGACTGTGCTTTAACTGCATTTATTTTTTTGTATCATTTCTAGAATTATTTAAACTGTATTTTCTGAGCAAAATTTTGTCATTTTTTTGAAGTGCCAGAAGAAGCACTTTGTAAGCCGAATGAATGAGTGTGTCGTTAGTAGTACATAAAAATATAAGAAATAGTTTGTGACTTATCCCTGTCCCTTTAAATAGTGCATCAAAGTGCTACTTCTTTTTCCCCGTTAAGGGGCGCACTATCTAAAAGGCCCAGGGGAATAAAATTTATACGTCTTTTTGTACTTCTTCTTCCTCTTTTACTTCCCAGGTATGTAGAAATTCAACAAGCGGAGTAATGCCTTCTTTTGTAAGAGAAGAGATAACTACATTTGGTTGAAACAGTTCACGCTCTAATAAAGGAGCATGCTCTTCTTCAGGAGTATCAGCTTGGTTAAAAACGTACAAAATATCTTTACTGATTTTTAGATCTTTAAAGATTCCATTTACGACACCGATATGCTCTTTCCAGTTAGGATCGCTTATGTTAATAACATGGAGTAATAAGTCCGCATAGCGTAGCTCATCAAGCGTAGATTTAAATGCGTCAATCAATCCAGGTGGAAGGTGTTGAATAAATCCAACGGTATCTGAAATAACCCCTTTTTTCTTACCAGCAATAAAAAGTTCACGCGTGGTGGTGTCAAGTGTTGCAAACAACCTGTCTTGTGCAAGTACGTCAGCTTTTGTCAGTTGGTTAAGGAGAGTAGATTTTCCCGTGTTGGTATATCCAACCAAACAGATGTGAGGAACGTTTGCGTCAAGACGTTTTTTGCGTTGTGTTTCGCGTGTTGTGCTTAATTGAGCAAGATGTCTTTTGACTTTAAAGATATGGTCGTCAATGTTACGCATTTCTCGTTCTTTTGCTGTTTCTCCCGGACCTTTATTGCCAATATGACCTGATTGTTGGTTCATAAAGATACCTTTGCCGGCGGTACGAGAGCGCATATGTTTAAGCATTGCGATTTCTACTTGCAGTTTGCCTTCCCCAGAGTGAGCAGATTTTTCAAAAATTTCTAAAATAAGTTGTGTTCTGTCAAACACACGGCACTCAAAAAGTTCGCTAAGATTGCGTTCTTGTCGAGGAGTGAGCGGTTCAGAAATAATAACTTCCTGAATTTCATTTTTTTCACAAATCTCACGAACTTCCTCAAGCTTTCCCTTGGTTAGAAGATGGCCAGAGTCAATTTCTCTCAGCTTAAAAAAAATAGCTTCTTCGTATTCAATATTGTTTGATTTTACAAGGTGAACAAACTCGTCATAGTACGATTGTATGTTTTTTGTATGGTTATAAGGCGCAATAATCCCAACCAGCAAGGTGCGGGGATGCGTGCGTGTAATGAATTCTTTAGGTTTTACCATTGCTGCTCCTTAAAGTTAAGATATGCGTTTTATGAGTATATCACACGTGACAGACTTGTAAAAAACTGTATACTTTTTTTTGTAAAGTATCTCATAAAAAGTAACCCAAAGGATGTGTTATGAAAAAATTTTTATTGGGATTATTGTGTGCTTCAGCTGTTAGTAACTCAATTGCCATCAGTATAAGTGACGCTTTAGCCGATGATACTGATAAGCAAACAGTAACCCAAAAAGTAGAATCTGAGTATGAGCTGGGGAAAAAAGTTGTAGAAATTGCTTCTTCCAGAGATCTTTTACAGGGGATTGTTCGGTCATTGCGCTTACATCTGAGCGTAGAAGACATCAAGATTTTATGCGAGAAGTTGCCGCTTGTTGTTCAAGGCTTTGAGCTTGTAAAAAATCCCGATTTTATTAAGCAATTGCAACATCAAGGGGAAATCGTTGCGGTTGTTCAGCAAAAAGAATTAACAGAAAAAGAGCAAGAAGAGTTAGAGGCTCGCTTGCAAAGAGAATGTCCTTTAGTAGTTAAGTACTTCCACCTTTCAATGGAGCTTCAAGCGTTTCACGTTGGGCTTATGGAAGGCTTTGAGGCAGCTTCGTGGGATAAAGTATTTGCAACAATTCTTAAAGGTTTGCAAGTATAATAAGCTTAGTGGGTTCAAGCAGTGTATGTGGTGGTTTGCATAATGCATGAGCTGTGGTACACTGTTTTTCTTCATGCCAATTATTAAAGAATTTAAAGCTATAATAGTCAGAAATACGAAAGGTTACGTGCATGGCAGTAAGAATACGTCTTGCTCGCATAGGGAAGAAAAAAGCTCCTTTTTATCGTATAGTTGCCGTTGATCAACGCGCTAAACGTGATGGCGAGTACTTAGAAAATCTTGGAACTTATAATCCTTTGACTGGTGAAGTAGTTAAATTTCACGCAGAGAAGCTTCAAGTATGGCTTTCAAAAGGTGCTATTCCAAGTGATACTGTTGTAAAAATTCAAAAACAACACGTACGCGCACAAAAAGAAGTTGTTCAGAAGTAATAATTCTGAAGGGCTATTTGGGCTTAAATAAGCGTTGTGTGCTCTGTTGTCTTGTTTCTAATAAAAAATACCGGGTTCCTGGCTTAACATGTCCAGCATTCCCGGATTTTTCTAAAAAAATAGTTACCCATCAATGTTTCAATACTTACCGTTTTTCCCCGTCTGTATGACACTTTTCTTGATACAAGCCTTATAAAGCGTGCTCAAGAAGAAGGAAATCTTTCTTTTTCTGTTGCGGGATTGACTGAGTTTTGTAGTCCTAAAGAACGACTTGATGGTCCTACCGTGGGGCATGGCGCAGGAATGGCTATTCGTCCTGAAGTGCTTAAGCGTGCGGTGGATAGTTTAGAAGAAAAACATGGTACTGCGTATCGTATTTTTCTTACTCCTCAGGGACAAAAGCTCGATCAGCGTAAGGCCCAAGAAATAGCAAATATCTTAAAAAATGAAGATAAAAAACATCTTATGCTGGTGGCGGGTCGTTATGAAGGTATCGACGCGCGCGCTCAGAGGGTCTATGCAGATCTTGAAATCTCTATAGGGGATTATGTTTTAATGGGCGGAGATTTGCCGGCCATGGTTCTTCTTGAAGCGGTTTTGCGATATATTCCTGGTGTGGTTGGGCGTTCGGAATCGGTAGAGAAAGATTCGTTCACAGGACCATTTGTAGATTTTCCTACCTATACTGTTCCTCCGCGCGAGTGGGAAGGGCAGGCGGTACCTGAGATTCTTTTGTCGGGCAATCATGCGGCGATAGATGCCTGGCGCCAAGAACAAGCGGCAGAAGTTTCTGTGCGAAACCATTTTGGATGGGTGCGTACACATTGTGTAAAAGATTCTGACAGAGAACTTGCGTACAAATATATCCCGAATCATTACCTTGTTTTGATGCATGACGAAGTTATTGTTGAACAAGGCAGAATCGGTACTTCATCGGTGACCTCTTTAGATATTCATGATATTGCTCGTTCTTCAAAAACATACGGGCTTAAGGGATATTATCTGGTAACTTCACTTGAAGATCAGAAAAAAATTGTTAAAAAGATTTTAGAATTTTGGGATGGTGCTGGTATCGAATATAACAAGCAACGGCATGATGCGGTTAAGCTTGTTTCTGTTGTTGATTCGCTTGATCTTGTTATGCAGGATATCGAACAACGCGAAGGCAGGAAGCCTGTTTTGGTGGGAACATCGGCGCGTCATTGTTCGGGTGCGCGTGGTATAACATACGGTGACCAGCGTACTGTGTGGGATGAAGAGCGCCCAGTGCTTTTTGTGTTCGGTACTGCAAAAGGATTGGCACCGCAGGTTATCGAACGATGCGAATATGTACTTGCTCCTCTTGAGGGCTTTACAAAATTCAATCATCTTTCGGTTCGTTCTGCAGCCGCAGTTATCCTTGATCGCTGGCTAGGGATCAATCTTACAAGATTGGACTAGGCAAAGCAGACTTTTTGAGATAGAATAAAGGACTCTTAGCGAGTCTATGAACCACTAATACTAGCAGACTGAAGGAAAATCATGAAGGCAATTAAGCTCACAAAAGAAACTATCTGTGGGTTCGGTCTTGAACCTCGCAAATTTCCTGAATTTGCAGCAGGAGATACAATAGCCATATCACAATGGGTTACTGAAGGAACAAAGAAACGTATTCAGATATTCCAAGGTGATGTTATTGCATTCCATAAAAATGGAATCTCTACAACTTTTACCGTAAGAAGAATTGGCGCAAATAACGTGCCTGTTGAGCGTATTTATCCTTTTTATTCTCCAACAATAGATTCTATTGAAGTAGTAAAAAGAGGTAGCGTGCGTCGTGCAAAATTATACTATATCCGTGGTCGTGTTGGTAAGAGTGCGCGTATTAAAGAGCGTATTATGACTAAAGAACAACGCGTGATTGAAGAAGGTAAGCGTGCGGCTCGTCTTGCTGCTGCTTCTGCTCAAGCGGACACTGCAGCTGCGGCTGTTGTCAGTGAAAAGAGTCATACAAACTAAAAGCAGAGTATTATTATGAGGACAATCCTCGGTCTGCTTAGTGTTTCTGTTTTTTTCTCTGGATGCATGATTACAAGATTTAAAGAGGAGGCTGAAGGAAAGAAGGTTTTTCTGCCTGGCGTTTCCCGATCCTCCTTAGTGCATCCAACTAGCGAAATTATTCCTTCTGCGTGCACCGTTGCGCAGTCGTCTTTATGTCAATCTCCTGACAAAAAAATCCCCACAATGTGTGAGCGTATCGCTCACTATGAATCGTTACTTATAGATGTTCCTATTCCTTTGGTTGCGACACCGGTTTCGTTATGGGAAGAATCACAAAGGTCTATTATCCTTGTATATCGCACAGAGCTTACAAGTTCCGTTTTGAAAGATTTTTACGTGCAAGAAATGGAACGTATGGGGTGGGCGCAGACTGCTTCTTTTGAGTCTGATGAACTGTTGTTGATGTTTAAGAAACCGAGCAAAGTTTTTTGTGTTGTCGAAATTCGTGAAAGTAAATCTGGATGGAAGAAGTCAAAAAGATTATTGCGTCTTTTTGTACAAGGTCTTTAAAAAAAAAGAGGGCGCTTAAAAGCGCCCTCTTTTTGAGTGTGAGTTGTTATTCGGTTTCAATTTCTTCAGCATCATCATTTGATGATGAGAACCAACTTTTAGATTCTGCTTTTTTTGGTGTTTCTTCATCAGGCATGTCTTTTTCGCGTCTTTTTGATTTTTTTACTTCAACAACGTCCTTGTCAGAAATTTTACTTTTTTTGAGCCTGTTAACTTCTGATTTTAGATCACTTACTTCTTCAGAAAGTGTACGAATTGCTTCACGTTGTTTATTGACTGTATTAATTACTTCGTTCATTTCTTCATCGTATTGTCGAAATTTTCTGTTGATAAGTCGTGAATCAGAGGCAGTACTTTCTGTTACAACAACTGTATTTGAAGGTCTTGCTATAGCATTACCTAAAGTTGTTCCTAAAAGAGTTCCTCCAAAAGTAGCTCCAAACATTTTGCCGCTTCCTGCTTGAGCGCAACTCATAGCAAACGCTGGAACTAACAATAAAATAAGCTTAAAATTTTTCATATTTTTCTCCATTTTTTTAAAAGATTATACTTTAGCTTACTCTGCTAGAATAGCCATTAGGGGCTGTAAATTGCAAGGGTTTTTTATGCGTAAGCTTACGCTGAGCTTATGATTTTTTAATAAGAAAAGGGGCTATTCCATTGACCGGTCCTGCACCTTGGAGCATTACTATGTCTTTAGAAGCTACAGTTTTTTGTAAATGGGTCAGGATTTTGTTGTAATCCTCATCAAGGGGGATGTAGTGGACGGCAAAGGACGGTTTATGAGAAAGAAGCTCTTCAGCAAATTTGAGGCTAGTTACACCTTCAATCGGCGCTTCGCTTGCTGCATAAATATCCGTAATAATAAGCTCGTCTAAAGGGCTTTCTAGAAACATTTTTAAAAAGTCATTCCATAGTAAATGAGTACGAGAATAACGATGAGGTTGAAACAGGACACGCACTTTGCCAGAAGTATGATTACGTGCAATGGAAAGTGAATTTTTAATTTCTGTGGGATGGTGCCCATAATCATCAAAAACTTCTGCACCTTCAGGAGTCACTCCCTTAAAAGTAAACCGTCTATCTACCCCTGTAAAGGTGCTGAGCGCTTGTTTGATGACGTCATCAGAAATTCCTAGTTGTCGTGCTGCAATAAAAGCGGCAACAGCATTAGATACATTGCACGCTCCGGGTATAGAAAGGGTAAAGGCGCCTAAAGATTTCTCTTTATGGTGTACGGTAAATGTTGAGTGCGCTTTGTGTTCTTGAAGGCTACCTATCTTAAATTCTGCATCGGATGCGTGACCGTAGGTGGTATAAGCGCCCGAGCGTAAAGGGAGAAGTGATCTGACAGGTTCTGAGTCAAGACACATGATTGCCGTCCCGTAGAAAGGAATTTTTTCTAGAAACTGGTTCATGGTGTGCGTGATGTCATGCAAATTTGAGTATGTTTCTAAATGATCAAGACCAATGTTAGTAATAATCGCGATAGTAGGAAAGAGTTTAAGGAGTGAACGATCACTTTCATCTACTTCTGCAACTAAAAAATGAGAATTACCTGCACGTGCATTAGATCCTAAGATATTAATGTGACCGCCAACTATTATAGTTGGGTCATACTGCGCTTCAAGTAAAATATGAGCAACGAGTGAAGTGGTAGTTGTTTTACCATGTGTCCCAGTGACTCCAATTGAGTAGGCGGTGCGCATAAGTTCTGCAAGCATGTCCGCTCGATGTATGACAGGGATGTTACGTGCTTTTGCGCGTATAAGTTCGGCTTGGTTGTTTTTATGTATAAGTGCTGTCGAGTAAACAACAACATCAATGGAGTCATCATGGCACTGCTGTGTGTCATTACCGTTATAGATAGGGCATCCGCTTTTAATAAGAAGTTCAACGCTTTTTTGCGCAATGTTTGCGTCGCACCCAGAAACGCGATACCCTCGTTGATGAAGGATATGAGCAAGAGCGCTCATTCCTATTCCACCGATTCCAACAAAATGTAAATGAGTTTTTTTATTATACATAGTGCTAAAATTCTATCATGAAAAAGAAATACCGTAAAATGAATGTTATTGCCTAGAGGAGAGAACGCAATTCCTTTAATTTTACACGGAGTACCTTTAGCTTTTCTGGAGCAAGGTTTTTTAGTTGGTTTTTAGAAGTTTGCGCAAAAGATTCATCGGTAAAAGAAGAGGCTTCGATTGTTGTCTTTTGTGAAGCTATAATTTTAGTGCCGTCCAACTTTAGCTTTTTCTTGGCTCCAGTAATAGTAAAACCTTCTTCATAAAGAAGTCTTTTAATTGTTTGAAATTGTTCTAAATCTTTTTCCCCGTAAAAACGTTGCCCCCCGGTGGAGCGATGAGCACTTAAGTTAAATTCTTTTTCCCAGAAGCGGACTACAAATCGTTTGATCCCCAGGTGTTTTGCAAGCTGTCCAATGCGAAACTGCCTTTTTTGCATTTTCATGTTCCTTCTCCTTTTTTATTATTACTTAAATAGTGAGTATGAAAATGTGCTCATCATTCAAGCGATAGTTTGGAACTACTTTTCATTACCACTAGCGTAAAAAGGCCTTTATTGTTAAGATTTTAGTTCAAGTTTTGTAAGAAAACCCTGTACACACCTCTTTAAGGAGATAGAACTTTATTATGAATATACGTGATTTAGTAGGGCCATTTCTTTTGGCAACGGGAATAACACTAGCGTTAGGGTCATTTTGGAATTGGTATACAGCGCCTGAAAGAGTTGATGTTGGATTTGTTGCGCCAACCTCTAAGGCAGAGCAAGAACCTTTGTATTTGGAAGTTGATTTTGAAGACTCACAAAAAGTGACTTCTGCTGATCCTGTTACTGTTACAACTAAATACGGTATTTTTGGATTTTCACATGAAGGTGCGACACTTACCGATTTAAAGTTCATCCGCCAGGACGTTCGCAACGTGCAGGAGTTTGTGACAATAGGTTCCAATTCTATTCTTGAGCGAGAAATGCGTTCATTTTTAATTGCCCTGGATGAGAAAACTCCGTATTACTACGAATTTAAAGACAAGCAGGAAACTGATCACTCGGTAACAGTTTCATATCAGGTTAAAGTGGATAAAGGTCTCATTGAAAAATCATTTATTATTGATAAACAAAAACCTAAGATTGATCTTGCTATTACCATCACTCCACACAAAGGAGAAACACTACGTCCTCGTCTTTTGTGGCAGTCTCCGTGGCTTCAAGAAATTAAAGATGAAGATTTTGTGAATGCAATTTCAATCGATAAGACTGGTCAATTTACTAAAGTGTTACGCAAAAAACTTAATGAACGTCAGGGTTATTTTTCCCCAGAAATTTTTGGTACCGAAAATAAGTACTTTGTGCATGCATTGGTAAATGATCCTGACCATTTTGTGTTTCGTGCCTACTACAAGGCAAGCTCAGGCGGATTGCTTTCTATTTTAGAAGCAAAACCAGTGACAGAAAAAACGACATGGACATTGTCTTTTTATGTAGGGCCTAAAGAATTTGAAAGCATGAAACTTGTAGCTCCGCGTCTTGAAAAAACCTTGGATTATGGATTTTTCTCTCCAATAGCAAAAGGCATGCTCTACCTGCTTAATATGGTATACAGATATACCAAGAACTATGGCGTTGCCATTGTCTTACTGACAGTAGTTCTTAAATTACTCTTGCTTCCTTTCACATTAAGTGGTGAAAAAAAGATGCAAAAGATGCAGGACTATCAGCGGAAGTTACAATACATTCAACAGAAGTTTAAGAATGATCCTGAAGAGCTTGCAAGAGCTCGTGAAGAACTTATTACAAAGCATGGTCTTCCTGGTATGGGTGGTTGTTTGCCGCTGTTGATTCAGATGCCGATCTTTACGGGGCTTTACGGGGCGCTTAATAATTCATTAGAACTATACCGTGCTCCCTTTGTACCATGGATTCACGATCTTTCAAAGCCAGATCCATACTATGTTTTACCATTTTTAATCTTTTTGGGAGTGTTATTTGGAAGCGTAGTTTCTCAAGGTGATAAAGTTGACTTTAAAAAAGTGGTAACGGGTGTGGCGTTGGCGTTATTTCTTGGAGCATGGACTTCAAGTTTAGCAGCAGGGCTTGCTCTTTTTATTTTCATGAATACATTTTTACATTTTGTGTCTATTAAAGCACAACGAATGTTTGATTTATGATTGAAAAAGTTCCGGCACTTGCTCGTTTATGCAAAGAGCTTCAGCGAGTGCCTTACCTTGCTTCAAAAAACCTTTACCGTGTGGTGACTCATTTCTTGACCGAATCACCAGAGCGGCTTCAGGTTCTGTGTCAAACGTTACAATCAACGCGTGATACTGTTATGCGCTGTCCCACTTGCTGTGTGTGGAAAGAAAAAGAGCGCCCCTGTGTTTTTTGTGATGACAAAAAGCGGGATCATTCAGTGGTATGTGTGGTTGAGACGTGGCAGGAATTGATAGCAATAGAAAAAACAGAAGGATTTAAGGGTCTATTCCATGTTCTGGGAGGGGCTATTTGCCCGCTGGAAGGTATTGGTTCAGATGATCTTTCTATTGGATTACTTATTGCACGTGTTGCGCAGCATTCCGAAATAGAAGAAATTATTCTTGCTACCAATCAAACTCCTGAAGGTGAAGCAACTGCAGCATTTATAGCCCGTAAACTCAAAGATACGCAGGTAAAAGTTTCGTGTCTTGCGCGTGGTATTCCAGTTGGTTCTCATCTTGAAACAATGGATAAGTTAACAGTGTATAAGGCGCTTTCTGAGCGAAGGCCATTCTAGAAGGAAATCGTCTATGGACGTTGTGTCGATGAATGAAATGATGGAAAAGGTTGAGCGACGCAAGTCGCTTTTAAGTAATATTGCACAGGCACATCCCGGAGTTGATGGAGTAGTTTTTATCTGTGCGGGATTTGAAAATGAACGTGAGCAGTTTTATCAAGACAGTACGTTTGAGTACTTTTTTGGATTACAAGAATCTGCATTAATAGGCTATCAAGAGCTCAACGGGAAGACATTTTTATACACGCCTGTATTTACCGTTGACCGGTCAGTGTGGATTGAAGAAAAGTTTGATAAAGAGTCTCTTGCGGCGCTTTTGATTGATGAAGTAAAGCCTTTGGGTGCGCCTATTAACGGTTATTCAACCGATCCATTTTTTAAAAAAGAAGCGCTTGGAAATCTATCTGCTCAGTTGGAAGCACTTTGTAAACGAGGTGATAAACTTTTCATTCCACTTTCCATTTCAGCTTCTGAATGTAAGTGGGTTGTTGAACAACTTTGTCAGTACGTTAAAGGGTTACGTGAACATATCGTTGATATTTCGCCTTTGGTTGCAGAATTACGGCGTTGCAAAAGTCAGCGAGAATTGGAATACCTTTATAGAGCCGCAGAAATTACTTCTTTGGCACAACAGGCAGCTGCGGGTGTTATAAGAAAAGGTAATTTTGAATCAGATGTGCAGGCAGCGATTGAGTATGTGTATACAGAAAGTGGTGCAACGCGTGCTTTTGCAAGTGTTGTAGGATCGGGGAAAAATAGCACCGTTTTACATTACGTGGATAATAAATCGGCCTTAAAAGAGTTAGATCTGGTGGTTGTTGATATTGGAGCTTCATATGGTCATTACTGTTCTGACATTACGCGTACCTATCCTGTAAGTGGAAGTTTTACTGCTCGCCAAAAGAAGGTCTATCAGGATGTACTTGATTGTCAGGCATATATTGCAGGTTTGGCAAAACCAGGCATGTTTCTTTCTTACAAACAAGAACCGGATAAATGCCTCAACACATTATCGCACCAATTTTTAGCAGATCGAGGCTATGACGTTCAAAAAGAGTTTCCGCACGGTGTGGGGCATTTTGTAGGGCTTGATGTACATGACGTGGGGGATTATAAGAATCCTTTGGCGATAGGCGATATTATAACGATTGAGCCTGGAATCTATTTGAGGGAGGAGTCCCTTGGAGTGCGCATAGAAGATGTCTATTGGATTGTTAAGGGAGGAGCGATTTGTTTGACCGATATCGCCCCTAAAAAGATAGAAGAAGTAGAAGATTTTATGAAGTCTTCTCGATTAGGACACGGTTTTGAGTACGATAAGACTGGGCCAGATGAGCATTGATGGACTTTCTAGGTTGACCAACCGATAAATTTATTTTATCATAGAATACTCTATTATTCCGTTCATTGCTGTACTAGAAAAATTATTACGTAAAGATCTGGGGAACTGTTTCATGGATATGAACAAAGTATTTTTTCAGCGTAAAGAAGACGCTTTTCACCGTTGGCACGTCGTAGACGCCAAGGGTAAGATCCTTGGAAGATTGGCAACAGAAATTGCCGAACTTCTTATGGGTAAAGGTAAAGTTGTATTTGCTCGTCAATCTGACGTTGGTGATTATGTAGTTGTTACCAATGCAAAAGACATTGTGTTGAGCGGCGATAAGCTTCAAAATAAGATTTACACTAGGGTTTCTGGTTGGATGGGCGGTAAAAAAGAAATGACCGCTGGCCAATTGATGCAAAAAGATTGCACAGAAGTTATACATTTGGCTGTGCAGCGTATGCTTCCTAAAAATACTTTAAGCAGAGGCAGTATGCGCCGTCTTAAAGTGTATGCAGGAGCAGCTCACCCACACAAAGCTCAAATAGAAACAGCAAAAGTTTAATATTTTTGTAGTTTTAAAAGTTATAAAAAAAGCCCCAATTATCGGGGCTTTTTTTATGCTTTAAAGTTTTTGTCTTATGCGGTAAACCAGATTGCAATCACGTCCTTGAAGGTGAGGTACACAAAAAGAATGACCATTAAAATCCATGAACTATAATGAATGGCATTAAGCACATTTTCTTTGAGCGATTTTCCTATAAGAGCTTCAATGGTATAAGTTAGTCCCTGGCCGCCATCAAGTATAGGAAGCGGGATAAGGTTAAGAACGGCCAAGTTAACGCTGATGAGCGCAAGTAAAAATAGGAATAATGAAAAGCTTTCTGCAGCCATTTTAACCGAAATTTGGATCATTCTTAAAGGGCCAGCAAGTCCATCGGTTGAACGTTTTTTTGCAGCCATCTTAAAAAAGCCCAGTGTATTTACAAAAGCGGTCTTAAAAAGTTTTGTTCCTTTTTTAAATGCTTGGACACAGGGGACTCCAGGGGTTGCATCAAAGGTGAATTGGGCGCCAAGAATGCCAACGGTGCCATCTTTTGTAATTTTACTATCGGGAGTTACTTGAATGACCTGTTGTACGTTTCCACGTCCAATGGTAAGGGAGACTGGATGTGCGGGAGATTTTTGAATTTGGTCAATGAGTCCTCGCAGGTCATGAGAGACATCGGTTCCTGCAATAGCGATAATTTTATCGTTTTCAATAAGACCAGCTTTAAAGCCGGCTGAATTTTGCTGGATAGATTCAATATGGTGAGCACCTGTTTCTGAGAAAAATGAGTTGCGAGGAATTCCTGAGAAGGAAAGTGTCACAAATAAAATGAAGGCAAGGATAATATTAAAAAGGATTCCGCCAAAAACAATACTCATTTTTTTCCAGTAAGCAAGGTACGCAATGGTACCAGGTTCAGGATTTTCAGAGTTTCCTACTTCAGCTTCAACATAGCCTCCCAAAGGGATGAGTGAAATTGAAAAGTCGGTTGAACCTATTCGTGTAGTTATTAAGCGTGGCCCAAAGCCAATTGAAAATGAGGGAATGTTGACTCCAAAGAGCTTACCAAAAAGAAAATGGCCTAATTCATGAAATGCAATAACGAACCCTATACCAAAAATTCCGGTACATAAAGCAAGGATTCCGGTTAATGTGACTGAAATGCCCCCAATTTGAATCATAGAAACTCCTTATTATTTAAGATTTTTACAAGTTTTTTTACTTTAACAGGAGTCTAAATATTCGTCCATGAGTTGTTTAATAGGAATTTTTTTTGGTCAGAATGTGTAAAAAATATTTTTTCGCTAGATTGGGCAGATATATAAGCTTATTGTGAGGTATATCGCACGAGTAGCCCTGTGGGAAAGTTTTCTCAAAAGTTTGTTGACAGTGAATTTATAGATGTGAAGCTTGAAAAAAATCTCAAAAAGGTTACAATACCTATCTAACCTCCCAAGAAATTGTCGTATATTTCGATGGCTTCTCTGCTTGTCTTGTCAAAGAAGATGATTACAAGGGTCACTGTGGGAGGGGTTGTTTCCTTCAAATTTAACTAATTAGGATGGAATGTATGCCTACTATTAATCAACTTTGTCGATTTGGCAGGAAGAGAGTAAAAGTAAAGTCTAAGAGCCCCGCTTTAAAGGGATGCCCGCAATTGCGTGGTGTATGTACTCGTGTATTTACAACAACACCTAAGAAACCAAACTCTGCGTTACGTAAAGTAGCACGTGTGAAGCTTTCTACTGGAATTGAAGTTACCGCGTATATTCCAGGTGAAGGGCATAATTTGCAAGAACATTCTGTTGTTCTTATTCGTGGAGGCAAAGTTAAAGATTTGCCAGGTGTTAAATATCACATTGTTCGTGGCGCACTTGATACCGCTGGTGTTGAAAAAAGAAGACAGTCACGTTCGAAGTATGGAACAAAGCGTCCAAAAGCATAAAGAAGGGTTTGACGTATGCCAAGGCGGAAGTCAGTTAATTTTAAACGAGATATCGGAGTCGATTTACGATTCAACTCGGAGTTGGTACAAAAATTTATCAACGTTATCATGAAATGCGGCAAGAAAAGTGTTGCGCGCACAATTATGTATGAAGCGTTGGATGCATTAGTTAAGAAAGAAAAGGGCGATCAAGATAAAGGTCTTGAACTTTTCTATACTGCTTTTGAACGCGTAATTCCAACTGTTGAGGTTCGCCCTCGTCGTGTTGGTGGTAGTGTGTATCAGATTCCAGCTGAAGTACGTCCTACTCGTGCTCGTGCCCTTGCAATTCGTTGGCTGATATCCTCAGCGGCGGCGCGTCCTGATAAAACAATGGGACAGCGTCTTGCTAAAGAGTTATTAGAAGCGGTTGAAGGACGTGGCGCGGCTATTAAGAAAAAAACAGATGTGCATAGAATGGCGGAAGCTAACCGCGCATTTTCACACTACGCGTGGTAAGGAAAAAATAACATGAGTAGCAAGTTAGAAAAACACCGGAATATAGGAATCGCCGCTCACATCGACGCGGGAAAGACCACTGTTACAGAACGAATTTTGTTCTATACTGGTCTTTCTCATAAGATCGGTGAAGTCCATGCGGGTGAAGCTACTAT
>Ga0105050_10003825_pt1 | contig 20550 bp, 19 predicted proteins | sample FRY01_FD_78088 | JGI IMG/M metagenome (GOLD analysis project Ga0105050, IMG submission 78088) | Freshwater microbial communities from Lake Fryxell liftoff mats and glacier meltwater in Antarctica - FRY-01 | ecosystem: Environmental > Aquatic > Freshwater > Ice > Glacier meltwater ...
ATGCAGCGCTGGGCGGGCGGTGGCCGGGATGCGCCGCTGCCGGTGATTGCACCGGAAGGCGTGACCGCGATCGTCGACGGTCTGAACGCCGCCTATGCGGCTGACGCGCAATATCGCATCGCCTCAACCCGGCGCGAGCCATGTAGGCCCCTTCGCTGGAGGGGGGTGGGGGCTTTACTATACATCCCCCTCTCAACATTTTGTACCATTTTCTCTGGTATGGCTCTGAGCCATATCTACGATGGCACTTGACTAGCGGTGCGCCGCCGTGTTATGCACAGGCATGGCGATTGATATTCCTTTCCGAACTCGTGGGCGAGCGGCGGTGGCGCTTCATTTCGCGGAGGTGCGGGCGTTGGATATGACGGACATAGCACTGTTGGGCGTGGAAAAGGGGAGCGTGTCCACCCCGTTGAAGCGTCTTGGCGATCGGCATCACGCGTTGGCTCGTTGCCTTGCGTCCGGCATGAGTGAGGGTGATGCGGGCCTTGCCTGCGGGTATGTCGGTAGTCGCGTCAGCGTGCTGAAGTCCGACCCTACTTTCAAGGAACTCTTAGAGTTTTATCGCGACGACACTGACCGCGCCTATCGTGATATGCACGAGCGGCTTGCTGGGCTTTCTCGTGACGCAGCGGACGAGCTTCACATTCGGCTGGAAGACGATATGCAGGCGGATGAGAAAAGCATCTCCATCGGCCAGTTGCTTGAGATCGCAAAGATGGGCGCGGACCGCACCGGCCACGGGCCGCAGTCCAGTCAAAACGTGAACGTCAATGTCGGCATTGCCTCCAGGCTTGAGCAAGCGCGGAAACGCGTTAGCGAACGTCAGGGCGTTCTTATCGAAGGCACCTCCCGCGATGTCGAGTGAGGTCAGCCTCCTAGAAGAACTCGCCGCGTATAGCGATGACGCCTATGGCTTCGTCCTATTCGCCTTTCCGTGGGCGGAACCGACGACAGAGCTAGAACGCTACGACGGCCCCCTCGACTGGCAAATCCAAGTCCTCAAAGACGTCAGCTCCGGCCTGTTAACAATTGACGAAGCTATCCTAATCGCCCGCACCTCTGGTCACGGCATCGGCAAATCCGCCCTCGTCGCGTGGCTTATCCTATGGGCGATTAGCACCTTCGAAGATACTAAGGGCGTTGTCACCGCAAACACAGAGAACCAGCTGAAGACAAAGACCTGGGCGGAAGTTGCCAAATGGTATCGCCTCTGCATCTCCCGCGAGTTCTTTAAGCTAACCGCCACGGCCATCTTCTCCGTCGATCCCGATCACGAAAAGACTTGGCGCATTGACATGGTGCCGTGGAGTGAGAAGAACACGGAGGCTTTCGCCGGACTGCACAACGCGGGCAAACGCCTGTTAGTTATTTTCGATGAAGGCTCCGCTATCCCTGACATTATCTGGGAGGTCACCGAAGGCGCGCTAACCGACATTAACACGCAGATCATTTGGGCGGTGTTCGGCAACCCAACTCGGAACCTTGGACGTTTTCGTGAGTGCTTTTCCGGCGGACGGTTCTCCCACCGCTGGAGCGCCTTGGCAATTGATAGCCGCGATGTACCTATCAGCAACAAGCGGCAGCTGCAGAATTGGGTGGACGACTACGGGGAGGACAGCGATTTCGTTCGCGTCCGTGTGCGGGGTATCTTCCCTCGTGTTGACGCGGAAAGCTTTATCCCATTCTCTCTCGCCAACGATGCGGTTGAGCGCGAACTCCTACCGCAGGGCGGCAGCGTTGTCCTTGGCGTTGACGTTGCCCGCTTCGGCGATGACGCGTCAGTCATCTATCCCCGCGCCGGACGCGATGGGGCTTCCCGCCCTATCGAGGTGTTCTACGGAATTGACACAATGACTTTGGCGGGTAAGGTGGCTGCGGCCTTCCTACGCCACAGCGCCACCGTGTGTATGGTGGACGAGGGGGGTGTCGGAGGCGGTGTGGTGGATCGCCTCCGGCAACTCCGCATCCCCGTTATCGGTGTTGACTTCGGCTCCGCCCCTGACTATTTTTACGGCGAGAAAGATCGCTATGCGAATAAGCGCGCTGAGATATGGGGCGCTACCCGCGACTGGCTTGCCACTGGCTCGATCCCCAACATCACGACAGGGGAAGACGTTACTCTTGTCGAAGAACTTGCCGCGCCGACTTACGGCCTATCGGCGAAAGAGGCCATCCAACTCGAAAGCAAAAAGGAAATGCGGAAGCGGCGTGTGCCATCCCCCAACGTGGCGGATGCTCTCGCTTGCACCTTCGCCTTCCCATCCTACGAAATACAATACGACTCTGTCAGCGAAATGCTCCAAGACCAAAAGCCCGTCGTAGCTGCTGACTACGATCCATACGCTAGCGAGAACATTTACGCATGAGGAAGTCATTATGAGTTTTGCTAAAAAAATAGCGGGTGCTGGTGGTTTCGGCTTAGGCGGTCTTGTCGCCACAAAAAAGATCTCACCTCTTGCGGCGATCTCCCCTGCAGCTGCCCTTATCTCAGGATCAAAGAAGAAACCCGCCGAACAAAAACCTACTTCACTTTTCAGCCGCACTGGTGACTTCAGCAGACCCGACAAACAACAAATCTTTTAGGAGCTTCCCATGAGCTTTATGAAACCAAAGATACCCAAAACGCCGCCGCCTGCCAACCCGGCTATATCTCCTATTGAGGCCGATGCTGCGAATGACGGGGACAGCCTTGCGCAGCAATCCAATTCACTAATCAGCACTTCTGCGCAAGGGCTTAAACGCAAGCCTGAAACGCAGCGCGTTAGTTTGATCGGAGGCTAGGGCGTGGATATTGAAAGCAAAGAGGCGCAACGCCTGAATGAAGTGCTCACCGAGCTTCGCCTATCGCGGAGTTCGTTCTGGCATCTCTGGCGCGAACTTGCCAACTATTACCTCCCAACGCGGTACGTTTGGCTACAAAGCGATAACGAAAATCAGCGGGCGCAGAACGCAAAGAACCAATATATCCTCGATAGCACTGGCACCCGCGCAGTTCGCACTCTCGCCTCCGGTATGATGAACGCAATCACCAGCCCATCCCGCCCATGGATGCGGTTGAAGATAGCCGGGCTGAAAGAAACCTCCAACGAGGTGGCCCGTTGGCAGGAAGACGTTGCCCGCCGGATGCTCGCCGTTATGGCGGAAAGCAATTTCTATTCCAGCATGGCAACGCTCTACCTCGACCTATCGACGTTTGGCTCTGCCGCGTCGTTGATCTACGAGGATGATGATACCGTAATCCACTGCTACAACCCCGCGCTCGGAGAGTTCTACTTCGGCCAAAGCCATCGCTTTACTGTCGATACATTTGCCCGCGAAATACAGCTATCAGCCAAGCAGATGGTGAACCAGTTTGGCGCGGAAAATTGCACGGAGCAAATCGCAACAGCCGCTGCTAACGGCGGCGCTACTGCGTTGAAGTTGCATAAGGTAGCGCACCTTATTGAGCCGGGCCGCCGCGACACAAACTTCGCATACACCGAAACGTATTGGGAGCCTAGTGCGCTGGCATCCGGCAAAGTGCTTCGGCGCAAAGGCTTCAACGAACTCCTTGGCGTGTTTGCCCGCTGGGAAGTTACCGGCAATGATGCCTACGGAACATCGCCTGCTATGGATGCGTTGGCTGACGTTATCCAACTGCAGCACGAAACAAAGCGCAAAGCCCAGGGCATCGACAAGGTAATCAACCCTCCTATCGTGGCGGACGTGCAGCTTCAGCATCGGCCAACCGCGTTGCTCCCCAATGGCATCACCTACGTCAGCGGTCAGAACAACGTAGGCGCGAAACCGCTCTACCAAATCCAGCCGCCGTTGCAGGAAATGACGGAGGACATTCGTGAGGTGCAGATGCGCATCCGTGAGACACTCCACAACGATCTCTTTCGCATGATTTCCCAACTGGATACTGTGCGGAGCGCAACTGAGATAGACGCTCGGCGGGAAGAGAAACTTGTCCTCCTCGGCAGCGTCCTCGATCGCTTTGAGAAGGAAGCGCTAACCCCTGCGATCAATCGTATTTACTCAGTCATGGAGCGCCGGGGCCTCCTCCCCGATCCGCCAGCCGAACTCGAAGAAGGCTCCCCGATTGAGATTGAATACGTCTCAATCCTATCAACAGCTCAACGGGCCGTCTCCGCCGCGCCAACTGAACGCTGGCTGCAGCTAATCGGTAACATCGCGCCGATAGCGCCTGAAGTTGTTGCCATTCCTGATTGGGAAGAACTCATCCGTAACTACGGCGAAGCTATTGGCGTTGAAGCGCGGGACGTTAAATCTCGTGAACAGCTTGCGTTCGAGCGGGAAGCGGCGCAGCAAAAGCAGGCGCAGGAAGAGGCGGTGCAACAAGGCGCGGTAGCTGTCGATGCGGCGCAACAGCTTAGTGCAACTGACGTAGGCGGCGGGTCTAACGCGCTTCAACAACTACTAGCAGCCAGTTAAAGGAAATATTTATGCCTAAAGATTTATACTTAGACCCAAAACGAAAACTAGAATATGCTGAATATATGTCGAAATTAGCTGATAACGACACATCACCAAGAAACGTAAATACTATGAAGATCAAGTAAAAAAGCTTAAAGCGAGCAAAGAAGGCCACAATAAAGCCACGAAGAAAACGCAAGAAGAAATTGCAAAGAGGTTGTACAAAAAAGGTCAAAATAACTAAGCTAACATATGGCTCTTTACAACCCTAACGGATTATGATATGGCGAATGAGAACAAAATAAAAGCGCGTTGGCAACAGGAAGATGAGACTGCGATTGAGGATGCCATCCTCGCCCTGCAGAAGCACAAGCAGGGCCGCAAGTTTCTCTGGTGGTTGCTGGAAGTTGGGAGCGTAAACACGCAGCCTTTCGCCCACAACGCGCTGCAAACCTCGTTTAACTGTGGTCAGTTGAACGTGGGGAATAGGATTTTAGAAGCGATAACTTCCGCGTCACCGGAAGGGTATCTCAAAATGATGAAGGAACATAGTGATGAGCGAAGCGATAGAGACGGAGAACTTGACGCCAGCAGAGCCGGTAGCGAGCGAGCCGGATACCCCGGCAGTTGAACCGGCGGCTGAACCTGAAAGCCTTATCTCCGGCGAGCCGAAAGTAGCGGATGCACCTGTAGCGGATGCGCCCGAGCCTCTTGTCGCTGACGACATTACGTTCCCCGAAGGGATGGAAGTCCCTGATGAAATTCGCGAAGAGCTTCTAACCGTGTTGAACAACACAGAAGCTTCTCCGAAAGACCGCGCGCAAGCGTTGGTTGATCTGCAAGCCAAGGTAGCAGGACAGGCGTCGGAAGCGGCAAGCCAGCAGTTCCAAGACCAGCAGCGGCAGTGGCAAGACGAGGTTAAGAATGACCCAGAAATTGGGGGCGAAAAATTTCAAAGCAACCTCCAAGGCATTCAGCGCCTTGTCGATCAGTTTGGGAATGAGGAGTTCGCGGGTGTTATGGCTGCGACAGGGGCGGGCAACAACATTCACGTTGTGCGCTTCTTTCACGCGATAGCGCAAAAGATTAATGAAGGTGGCCCAATCTCGGGTGCGCCAGCGAACGCCGAAGCCTCAGCTGCTTCCCGTATGTTTCCGAGTATGAAAGGATAAGTAAATGGCAGCACTATCTGCAATTAATCCAACTCTTCTCGATCTGGCGAAACGGAGCAATCCCGACGGCAGTATCGCAGACATTGTTGAGATACTAAATCAGACTAACGAAGTTCTCATGGACATGACTTTCCAGGAGGGCAATCTCACAACCGGCCATCGGACAACTGTCCGGACCGGTATTCCTGAGCCAACGTGGCGCAAGCTATACGGCGGCGTTCAGCCTACCAAATCGACGACCGCTCAGGTCACCGATAACTGCGGTATGCTGGAAGCCTACGCGGAAGTTGACAAGGCACTTGCCGACCTCAACGGAAACACGGCTTCGTTTCGCCTGTCGGAAGACCTTCCGCATATCGAAGGTATGAACCAGTCGATGGTTGAAACCATCTTCTACGGCGATGAAACAATCTATCCAGAGCGTTTCACGGGCCTGGCACCTCGCTACAACGCGCGGTCAGGGCACGCAGCTGCGGAGAATGTGATCCACGGTGGCGGTGCTGGTGCGGATAACGCATCTATCTGGCTCGCTGTTTGGGGACCAAATACCGGCTTCGGCATCGTGCCAAAAGGTAGTTCAGCTGGCTTGCAAATGAGCGACAAGGGTCAGGTGACCATCGAGAATATCGACGGTAACAATGGCCGGATGGAAGCGTATCGTTCGCACTATCGCTGGGACGGGGGCTTGACCATTCGTGACTGGCGCTATTTCGTTCGTATCGCTAACATTGATCGTTCGGAGTTGAACGCGGCTATCACTGGTAGCAGCGCTAATCTGGCGTCTTTGATGTTCGATGCTATCGAGCGGGTTCCTAACTTGAGCATGGGTCGCCCTGTGTTCTACATGGATCGTGGCCTGAAGTCGATGTTCCGTAAGCAGCTGTCAACGCTGAAAGATAACCTCACTACTGAGGAAGTTGCGGGCGTTCGTGTCGATACGTGGCAGGGTATTCCACTCCATCGCGTTGATGCACTATCTGCTAACGAAGCGCTGGTTCCAGCATAAGGAGATTTGATATGATTATGGACGAAAGAAATGAATTTGCTGATGCGGCTAGTGTTGCCGCAACGGCAGGTACTGCGCTGATCGGGGATCAAATCCCGCTTAGCGTTGCGCGTGACGTAGGTAGCGGTCAGCCCGTTTACCTCGTTCTATCTTGCTCGACGAGCATTATCACTGGCGGTACGGCGGGAACTATTAAGTTCCAGCTTGTCTCCGACAGCACTGCAGCGATTGCTGTGGATGGTAGTGCTACAGTGCATTATGACACGGGAACCTTTGTGACCGATGATGATGCGCTTAACGCTTTGGATGCTGGCGATTTTATCGCTGTTGTGGCGTTGCCTCTCGAGGGTGCTGTTTACGAGAACTTCCTCGGCGTCCTTGCTATCGTCGGCACAACTACCGTGACGGCTGGTGCGATCAACGCGTTTCTAACGCTTGACCCTCCGGTATGGAAAGCCTATGCTGAAGGAGCAAACTAATGAAAATTAAACTTTTCAATTCGTTCTTCGGCCCGGATAGCCAGTTGCGGAAGCCTGGGGAGTATACTGTCCCTGACGATTGGGACCTACCGAAGGGGACGAAAGTCCTTGAAGACGACGACGAGCCGGTGGCGAAAAAGTCTGCGGCGAAGTCTAAGTAGGGAGTTCAGTTGGTGGCGATAAATTCTGAGATTGGCGTGTACAACTTAGCGTTGAACGCAGTGGGCGAACGGGCCAATGTATCGTCACCAACTGAAAACTCGCGTCGGGCCGAGGTGTGTAGATTGTGGTATGACCTCGTGAGAGATCAAGTCATGGAAGCTGCACCTTGGCCCGAGGCAACTACGCATATGCGACTTGCGCGGAAGGCTGAACAAACTACAGTTGCGTGGGTGCAGGGCGATCCCTCACCTGGGTATCAGTATTCTTTCGCGCTACCTGCGGATTGTCTCCGCCCACAATATTTGAAAGACTTCGCGCCGTTTGAGTTGACTACCGAAGATGGCGTGAAGCTGTTGCAATGCAACACAGCCGAACCAATCCTGCGGTACACAGCCGCACAGGATAACGTGGCGCTATGGACAAATAACCTTCTAATGGCGATTGTCTACGGCCTCGCCGGACATATTGCCCAGCCCCTTAGTGGGAAAACCCGACTAACAGCAACGCTAGTAGACCGCGCTAATCAGCTCATTCTCGCCGCTCGCGTTAATTCCGCGAACCAGCCCAACCAGCACTATGAGCATATTCCCGACTGGATTGCTGCAAGAGGCTATCTAAACCAAACGCAGTCACAGTTCTTTTACCCGGTAGGGGGCCTCCTCAATGTCGAATGATATTGCTAAGTACGCCTTTATAGCGGGGGAAATTTCCCCAACGCTTTACGGACGTACCGATCTTACAAAGTTCGATCTCGGCATGTCAGAGGCGACAAACTTTTTTGTTGATTATCGCGGCGGGCTTAGCACACGTCCAGGCTCGCAGTTCATTGAGTTTGTAAAAAGCGATACGCTGGAGACACGGTACTTCCCCTTCAGCTTTTCTATCGAAGAGGAAGATACGCATATAATCCTTTTCGGGGATTACTATATCCGCATCCTCCAAGAGGGCAATTATATTCTCGAAGCTGCGGTTAGTTGTACCGTATTAGGCGGGACTGTCACAGTCACCGCGCATGGGCTGACAGCGGGCCGCTGGATTAAGGTAGGCGGTATTAGCTATGCCGTGGCTGACGTAACCACGAATACGTTTAATATTTACACGATACCTGGGAATGAGGTTGCATCGTCTGTTAACTTCACAAGTTACCAAGCGGTGTATGAACTCGTATCGCCCTACGCTGCAGCCGATCTTTACGAGCTAAACTTCCAGCAGTATCGCGATGTGGTAAAGATAACTGGGGTGAACTTTCCGCCGTATGATTTGACGCGGCTGGCCGAAGCTTCTTGGACTCTAGCCATAGTAGAGATAAGCGCGTTTTCTCAAGGCCCAACAATTACAGGAAGCTCTACCAGCACCGCAGGTAGTGCACAGGTTCTTTTTGCCGTTACCTCTATCTATGAAGACGGCAGTGAAAGCATCATGGGCAACCCCTTCCGGCTATCATCCATAGTCAACTACGCTGCCGTAGAGGGTTCAGTTAGCGTAAGCTGGGCCAGTGTTGCGGAAGCGGTTTCCTATAACGTATATCGCAGCGTTATTAGCGTTTCCGAAGTGTTATCCCTCGGTAGTGAATTTGGTTATGTAGGTAAAACGCAGGGCACTAAATTTACTGACCCGAACATTGTGCCTGACTTCGGCAAAACCGGCCCAACAAACTACACCCCTTTCACCCCTGGCGCGATTACTACGGTACGAGTGACTGCGGGCGGAACTGGTTACTCAAGCGCGCCGACCGTTGCAGCTGCCGGTGGTGGTAGCAACTTTGCCGCTCGGGCTATTGTTGACGACTCAGGTAAGGTTGTCAATGTAATTATTGAGAACGGCGGGGAGGATTATGTCAATCCTACGATCTCCTTTTCAGGCGCTGGTAGTGGTGCTACAGCTACGGCAACTGCGCGGGCGCTTACCGGCATCTATCCTAATGTAAGCCTAATCTTCCAGCAACGGCAAATCTACGCGAGTTCCCTCGAAGACCCGATAACTATTTGGGGCAGTCAGATACGCCGGTTTAGTAATTTTAACACCTCCGAAATTCTAGTCGGCACTGACGGATTTCAGTTCACGCTTGACAGTAGCAGCGTCTCACCTATCCGACACCTTGTCGGGATGCGGGGCGGGATGCTCGCGATGACTGCTGACCATATTTGGCTTATGAACGGTGGGGGCGCTAACGAGGCACTAACGGCCACAAATGCGCTTGCAGAAACGCAAACCTATACCGGCGTCAGCCGACTGCCGCCCATTCGCGTAGGGGCCTCTCTCCTCTACACGGAAGGCAAAGGCTTTGCCGTTCGCGAGTTACTCTACAATGAGTTTTCTCGCGTGTACAGCGGGCAGGATCGTAGCATCCTTTCCAGCCACCTATTTGGCAAGGGCAAAACCATTAAGGCCTGGGCGTTTCAAGAGTCGCCTTACAAGGTTGTGTGGTGTGTGCGGGACGATGGAAAGCTTCTTGCGTTCACTATAGTCTCTGAGGAAGATGTATTCGCGTGGACCCCTTGCGAAACTAAAGGGCGATATACTGACGTTACCGTTGTGCGGGAAGGGGAGCAAGATCGCGTCTACCTCATGGCTGAACGGTTCATCAATAATCGCTGGACTAAGTTTATCGAGCGACTTGACCTTCGGCAATTCGTAAACACAGAAGATGCTTGGTGCGTTGACTGCGGGCTGGAGTATCCTCTTAGCTATCCTGCCGGGACTATCACAGTGTATAACGGGGACTATGCGACTATTACGGGCGGAAGTTTTCTCGGCACCGAAGATTGTGTTCTTCGTGCGGCTAATGGGCGCTGGCGCGTAACTTCTGCTACTGCAGGGCGCGCTGAATTACTCCGCATAATTGAGCCTACAGAGTGGGTGCCGGAAACCGAAGACGCTTATACGTTTCCGATAACCACTGGTAATTGGTCTTTAACAAAACCTGTTTCGTCAGTGGGGGGATTGCAGCATCTTGAGGGGGAAACTGCTGCAATCCTCGCTGACGGAAGTGTTATACCTAATCAAGTTGTAACTGATGGAATGATAACGCTTGAGGAACCGGCAAGCCGGATTATCATTGGCCTGTCGTATACTTGCCGCGCAAGAACGCTGCCGCTAATCGTTCCCGGCGAAAATATTGAGGCGCGGAGAAAGCGTATAGTAGCTGTCTCCATGCGGTTGAACAACAGTCGGGCGTTAAAGGTAGGCGACTCCTACGATAGTGTATATGAATTTCCAGCTCGATCTGACGAACCCTGGGGCAATCCTGTTCGGCCACTTACCGGCCTCGCGCAGACGCCTATCGGAAGCACGTGGGATGAAGAGTCCTACACCTATTTTCTGCTCGACGATCCTCTACCAGCCACACTGTTAAGTCTCGTGCAAACAATGGAGCTTGGCGATGACCCCGATTGACAAGATACCTGAAATGGACTGGAGTGAGCGGGCGAGTAAAGACATGCGCCTTGCGGACGGAGAGGAACTGCTTGCCGCAAGTCAAGTTGCGTATCGCCTCGGCAATGCTGGAATTATTGGGCTTATCTATTCTTCATATTTCGCGCCTCCTTGGCTTTGGTTTGCGTTGGCGAAAACCGCAAGCATGAAAGACTTAATAGACTTCCGGCGTAAGCAGGACGCCATCCCTCGCGGAACACTTACCGCAGTTGATGACGATGATGCTACCGCGTATCGCTTCGCCGCCTTCTACGGCTTTGAGCAGACGGGTCAAACTATTGAATATGAAAGCACGTTAATGCTTATCATGAGGAAAAAATAATGGCATTTGCACCTCTCCTTCTCCCCGCTATTGGGGGATTTCTCACAAGTGCTAGTGGTATCGCGGCGGTAGCAACAGCTGGTATTGGCGCGGTTACAGCTATTTCACAGGGCAATTACCAAGCGGCTGTGGCGCGGAACAATGCAGATGCTGCGACAGCCCAAGGTAATCGCGAGTCGGCTGCGGCGCAGGCAAATGCTATGCGGTTATCGCAGGAAAATGCTGGCCGTGTTGGCGCGCTTACAGCATCGCAATCGGCGTCCGGGCTTGACGTGGGTAGCCGCTCGTTCGGGCAGGCGCGGGCACTTGAAACTCGCATAGGTAATCTTGAGGTGCGGGATACTGCGCGGGCAGGAGCCGATGCAGCTAATGCAAATTTCCGGGAAGCGTCAAACTTTCGCGCAGAGGCCACCAACGCAAAACGACAAGGGATGCTTGGAGCGGCTGGTAGTGCGATTGGACTCGCCAGTAGTTTTGCGGGAAGATCGCAGGGGAAGTCGTTGGTCGGTGGTAGTAAGCTTAAGAAGAGGTTCGGTTAATGGAAGTTCGTAGAAATACCAGAACCAGTGCACCTGCAGGGCGCGCAACATTCACCCGCGCTTCGACGATTGACGTTACTCCGTTACAGCGGGGCATCCAATCTCTCGGCGATAACATTGACGCGGGCATAAAAGCTCACCAGCAGTTTGAGTTGCAGAAGCGGCTGTTGGAAGAAAACAATAAGATTAAAGCTGAATTTGAAGAACGTAGTCGTGCGCCTGACATGGACCCGTTTACATTTTCCCAGTCGATTGATGCTGACTATACAGATCGAGCGAATAGCGTGGCCGATGAATATCGTAAGCTTGGCTATAACGGGGAACTCGTTAATGACTTCATGCTCGGCATGGGGAGAATACGGAACGGCGTAACGGATAACGCAACTGCGGTGCAGACGCAGGCCCTAGCAACTCGGGCGCTTAGTGATATTGGCAAAATTGCCGATGAAGGTTCTAGGGCTATCGTTAATGATGTTGATAGCTATGAGACAACCCTGGCGTTTTCCCTCGATACGGTTGACCTAAACCCAGCGCTTGGTGATGCGGAAAAGGTAATGCAGAAAGACGCGATACGCGAACGGTTCCGGCAGGCTGGCGGGGAAGTCTTTGGGCGTAGTCGGCCTGAAGATGTGTTTGCGCAACTTGATCCTAACGGGGTTTTTCGTAGTAATAGGGCTGTTGCGGCTGCCGGGACGACTGGAGTAGGCGGTACTGTTGCAGCTGAAGGGCAGCAAAAAGATGTTGGCGATGTACTTACTCAAGGTGGTCTAGCCTCTCACGTAGTCGCAGGTTTTCTCGGTAACTTTGACGTTGAAGGTGGGTATGGTGGCGCTCTTGGCGATGGCGGAAATGCCAGCGGTATCGCTCAATGGCGACATGAGCGCCGTGATAACTTCAAAAAACAGTTTGGCAAAGAGCCTCATCAGGCTACTCACGCGGAACAAGCGCAGTTTGTACTTTGGGAAATGGAAAACCCTGCTGCGGCTGGTATGTCTGTTAAACAGCGGGATGCTATCCTTAATGCTGGTAGTGCCACAGAGGCTGCTGAGCTCATTGATAAGTATTATGAACGATCGAGTGGCGCTCATCGTGCGCGGCGTATTGAAGCTGCGGCTAAATATATTAACATAGGACAGCAAGTTCCTCAAGCGGGTGACGTAACTGCCGTTGCCCTTCCTCCCAGCGATCCTGCGATTAGCAATCCTACTCCAGGCAATGGCGAAGTTGTACCTGAAGAAGCCCCTGTCGCTGCCGCAGAACTGCATCCAGTCCTCCGTGATCTTACGGGTGAAGAGCGCCTTCGGGTGTTAGGGATGGCGGATAAGGAACTTCAACAGAAGACTGCGAATAGCAAAGCTGAAATGGAATTGCGGCTGCAGAATATTAAGGCGCAGATCGAAAGCAATGATGGCAACGTAACTATTCCAATGCCAACGCTGGAGGAACTTACGCCGTTGTACGGTGAAGTCGCGGCTGGCCAGATCATGGCGGACGTCAATACGCTGCAGCAATCCGCAATCTTCCGGCAGGATTGGGCCGGGTCTAGCGTTGCCAGCATGGATGCGGAATTGGAAAAGCTACGCCCAGCGCAGGACGATCCTGCCCTTGCCGTTAAACTGCAGACGTATGAAAACGCAAAAGCAGTGCGAAATGCTATCGTTGAAAAACGTATGGAAGACCCTGCAGCATACGCATTATCACAAAATTCTGCGCTTGCTAAAGCAATTGAAAGCGGAAATTCCCCCGCATACTACGCGCTGCAACGCGCTGAACAGACCCGCCTCGGCATCCCGAAAAGCCAACAGAACCCTTGGCCGCAGGAATACATTGATGAGCAAAAGGCGAAGTATGATACTCTTAGCACAGATCAACGCTTTGACTGGCAGATGCGCCATATCAAAGGTGCAACTCGTGATGAGTTTGGTAACTTCGCGCAGGCGTTTGAGGGCACGGATGCTTACGACGATATGTTGACGACAAGTTTCTTGTATACCACACGCAGCCAGAAAGAGGTTAACCGATTGTTGCCTATAATTCTGCGAGGTGCGGCCATCATAAAGAACGATCCAGCGCGGCGTCCTCCGTCAGAAAAAATGGTCGTACAGTTTCAAAGCAATCTACTCGGCGGTGTGCGGAATACTAACCCTAACCTTAGCCGCTCGATCCGCAATGCAGCTGACGCAATCTATGTCGCACGAGGAGGTGACCCAATTGATCCCGACCCCAACTTGTATACCGAAAGTTTACGCGAAGCTGTCGGCGGTAAGTTTAATAATTCTTCCACCGGCTGGGGAAACTACGGTAAGAACGGGGTGAAAGATTTGACAATATTTCCTCCCTTCGTAACTAAAAACCAATTTGATAATTGGCAAGCTGGTCTCACTACAAAGGGGCTGCAAACGCTTTCGCAGAATGGCGCACCTCGTCACGCTACCGGCGAAGCAGTATCCGCTAGTGACGTAGTGGATGAAGGCGTCCTTGTTATGGTTGAGCCCAATGTTTATACTATAAAATTTAAGCAGTCGGGCGGTGTAACTGAGGGTGCGTATGGTAATGATGGACGGCCTGTGCGGCTTCGTATTACCGGCAAAGATATTATCAATGCGTCTAAACCACCAGCACCTACATTTACACCAACCAGAAATGCGAAATAGTTATGGGATTATTTGACTCAGACTTGACCCAAGAAATTATACCCTCTCGTGGTACGCCCAGCGGTTTCTTTGAGGGAATTTCTCAAGGCTATAAACAACAGTATCGTGTTGACTCCCCATACTCCTTAGAGTTTGAAGTCACAGATGCGTGGCAGGATACCCTTACGGAATATGAAGCTATAACCGGCGAGAAGCCTGCGTTCCGCCTTGACATGGCCGCGTTAAATAGTTACGCGAGGACTATCCAAGGTGAGGAAATTTCCGTGTTCCAGCGGGAGGCGTTTGGCGGGGGCATCCCGCAAGAACTTAAAACAAACATTGCAGCCTTTCAAGCGTTTAACGAAAAATTAAAAGCCAGCGGTAATGATAAGCTAAAATCCTTCGAGCAAGTGCTTGAGGAGGTTTTCGCTATGCGAGCGGAGGTTGAAAAAGAGTCGAGCATAAAGTCCGAGACGGGGGGAGTATCGGGCGCTATAGGTGAGTTTATAGGCGCTACTGCCGGAACATTAACTACACGTGATCCGCTGTCGCTAGGGACGTTAGGGGTAGGCGGGATATTCAAGACGGTGCTTGCTCGCGTTGCTACGACAGCCGCTATCTCTGGTGGCCTTACTGCGGTTACAGAACTTGGGTCGGTGCAGCCAGACAGGAAACTGTCTGGTCTTCCGGAACGTGATCCGTTTTTCGATATTGCCGTTGCCGCTGCCGCGGGTGGTATATTTGAAGGGGTAGGCACGCTTGTACAACGCTTGATCCGTAATCGGGCGGGTAGAGCCGAAGCGGCTGCGCCGGACATATCTGCGTTTCCCGCTGACTCACCAGACCCACGTATTCGAGGCGCTCGGCATATCTTTGAGATGGAAGATGTGGTCATTTCTAAATCGCCGTATGGCACTGGCCGTAAAGGACTAAAGCGTTTTACTGCGGAACTTGAAGAGGTGCAGGATATATTCGCGGGTAAGACTGATACCGCTATTGCGCGTGTGCTACCTCCGGTGCCGTATGAACAATTGAAGAAAGCTGCTGACTTTGATATTATCAGTGAGATAGAGCCAGTTATATACGCGAGGATGGAGGAGGCGCAGGTACGTTTGACTGAGGCGCAAACGCAATTGGATAATCTGGAGAATAACCCGCCGACTATTGAAGATGCGATTGACTCAATCGACCCTGATACCGGAGCGGTTGTGCGTTCGCTGTTAGATGATTTGGAAGCGCCGGGCCTGACCACACAACGGCGTGGTGAGATTGAACAGCGGTTAAATGTAATCACGGAGACGCTGGACCAAGCTGCCATCGACAAACGGCTGAATGATATTAGCATTACACCGAAGAAAAAATTACAATTTCAACGTAAATCACTCCGAGCCGCAAACAAGAATTACAAAAAAGCGTATGCGGAAGTTGAAGCTGTCCGTGCGCGATTTGTGCGGGAACAGGAACAAATCGAGATTGTTCAACGGGCACGGGCGTCGGAAGACTTGGCTACAATAATTGCCGAGGGCCGCTCGCCGGTGCAAATGGCTTCCGTAAGTGGCGAGGCATCTGTTGCTATCGCTAAGCGGCTTGAGGCGTTTGATATTGAACTGGAGGCTAACACGCTCGTCGCCCGTTTTGATGAGGCTTCCGATACGGTTGACCTCGGCTTGGAAGAGCCGGTCAGTATGAGTATGTTGATTATTGACGCGGATGGTAGGCAAGTTTCTGTGCGCGAAATGATGGAAGACCTTCGTGACGATGCCAACCTTGATGAAGCTATGAGGAGTTGTTTGCTATGAGTTTTAAGGATTGTATTGATAGCGCGCTGCTTGTAGGGCGGATTAGCGAAAGCAAGGCGGATAAGGCTAAGGCTGCTCATGAGGCGGAATTTGAACGGGCTAAGCTGGAAGGCATGGACGAGGCAACAGCGGAACTGGCGGCGGCACGGGCGGCTACTGAAGAGATTAGTGCGGCTAATGCCACTCGTCGCTGGCAGAAGATGAAAGATATTCAAGCTGCGCATATTATTACACAACGGCTGACGAAGGCGAAAGACCCGGTTCAAGAACTTGAAGCAGTAATGGCCGGTGTTGAGTATGATTATATGTTTGTGCAATCGGTGGCTCTTTCTCATCTTGACCAGATGATGCTGAAGTATAAACCTACGGTGAGGAACAGTACGCCGGAAGAAGGGCTCGATGAAGTTGTAGATGCCTTTTTCGGTAAAAGCAGTTCTGCTGAGGCGCAAGCAGGCGCGAAGGCGATTACAGATATGTATGAGATGCTTCGCAAATGGGCTAACCGGCATGGCGCGAGTATTGCGGCAACCAAAGAAGGCCACCTACCCCAAACCCACGATGCGGCTAAAGTCTCTAGGGTGCAGGAATATACTCGCGGGGATGGTAGTCGGTCAAACACCTGGGTGGATGATCACCTGGAAGAGGGGATTATTGATTGGGAAACTATGAGGCTTGATGGTAAAGCTATTCCAGTAGGAGAACGGCCAGCCGCACTGTTGAGTATGTATGACGGAATTGTGGCTGACGGGAAGATGCGGGATAAGTATCTGCTTGAGGGGGGTAATGCAGGGAACCTTGCAACCCGGCTTGGCCGAGATAGGTTTTTGCACTACGCGGGGCCTGAAGCGTGGAAAACTATGCAGGCTAAATATGGCGCGGGAAATTTGTATCAGCAAACGATTGGCATAGTCGATCACATGGCTAAAGAAATTTCAATGATGCAAACCTTCGGTACCTCGCCGGGATCAATGAAAGACTTTGCTGGAAGGCTTGCGGAAAATCAAGCTGGCAAGCGGGCACAAGCCGCAGGGAAAAATGTAAACAATGCGGTAAAAAAGGCGGCGCGAGGTGTTGAAGTTTTTAACGATATGTTCGACATACATGATCGGAAAGTTATTAGCGCTGAAAGTAATTGGGCGGTGCAGACTTTTTCAGGGATACGCACAGTAGCGGTTGGTAGTAAACTTGGTAGTGTTTTAATCCCTTCCGTATTTGGAGATCTCACTAACGCTAAAATGACGCAAAAAATTTACGGCCTTCCGCTTGCCGGTACCGCTCGTAGTTACTTCAAGGAGGTGGGTTCTGGTAGGATTGGGAGGGAAGATGCGATTAGCCTCGGCGTGATCTGGGAGGATGCGATAGGGCTGGCGCAATCTCGCCTACGGTATTTCGGCGCGCTGGACGGGCCGCATTTTGCGCGAGTGTTTAGCGATAAAGTATATCGTATTGGACTGGCATCGGCACACACGCAGAATGCACGAGACTCTAGCGGGAAGCAGTTCATGAACTTCTTACACACGGCTAAGAAGACTAAATTCGACGATCACCCACTTCTAGGGGCAATGCTGGAAGTGGGTATCACCGCTAAGGATTGGAATGTATTCCGGGCGACACCTTCACGCGATGTTAGGGGCGGAAAGTTTCTTACTCCAATGGACTTGTTCAAAGCGGGAAACCGTGATGAACAGGCCGTTGCTGAAAAGTTTGGTAACCTGTTACAAATGTATATTCAATCAGCAGTGCCTACGCCTAACCTTCGTTCGCGTAGAGCGGCAGGGGAGGCTATTGATCCTAACAGTTTTCTTGGACAGCTTAACCGGACAATGGCAAGCCTACTTGCCTTTCCGATAGCGCTGCACTTTAACCAGCTTCGCAGGATAGCAAGGCTGCCTAGAGTCCGAGATAAGATGGTTTACGGCGCGGCATATTTCGGCTCCATGTCTGTTGCCGGAATGTTCATTACACAGGGTAAGGCGCTAGTTGGCGGCGGTCAGCTTAGAGATATGAGCCTGTATACCGAGGAGGGGAAATTAAACCTTGACTTCTATGGTCGTGCTATGATAAACGGGGGTAGCATGGGAATCCTAGGTGACGTTGTAATGAATTATATAAATCTGAATAACAACCCTCACCAATCAGGAAACCCAACTTCAGAACTTTTGAAAGCGGTCCATAAACTAACTCTAGATAATATAATCGACGGGATGGAGGGGAAACCGATTGAGGCAGCTGCAGATGCGCTTAACCTGGCCGATCAACTTATGCCTAAATTTTGGCATACGAAGGTCTTAATGGAGCGGGCTATCCTTGATGACCTGCAACAACAGGCTGATCCGGAAGGCTATCGGCGCGCATTGCAATATGAGCGGGAACATCAAGAAGGTATGTGGTGGCCGACGGGAGGGGAGCCAGAAGCGCTTCGCCCTGAAACGGCTTTCGGCGGGCGGTAGTTTGGGTATGGTCGTCCGACCCTAGCGGCGGTATGGCTCCTAGCTGATGAACGGGAAAAGATTATGACAGTTGGTACTACGTTAAATGTCGCACAGCTGCTAACCGATGGGGCAGCAACAGATTTTCCTTACGCGTTTATCGTGTTTGAAAAAGAAGATTTACAGGTAGTGCTACGCGATCTTGACGGAGTGGTTGTTAAGACTTACGCGCAGAATGAGTTCAGCATATCCGGCCTTGGCGCAAATGCGGGTTCGATTAACATTGTACCTGCGCCGGTTACTGCGCATGAAGTGCTAATCATGCGGGAAGTTCCTGTGCTTCAACCTACCGATATTGTCAATCAGGGCGGGTTTTTCCCCGAGGTGATTGAGCGGCAGTTTGACGAAATCGTTATGCAGAACCAACAGGCGGATGAGAAACTTAGCCGCGCTATTGTAGCTGACCTTGGCGATCCTGCGTATACGTTAGGCCGCCTTGATGCCGATGATGTCATTCAGTTCCGTGGCGGTAAATTAGAAGGACTGAGTTTAGCGGAATTTGCCGCGCCAGCAAATGCCGCAGCTGCAGTGGGCGAGGGTTATGCTGCAGCGTTAATAACATATACCTTTGGCTATATCGGCCTAGATGCAACAGTTCCCGCTGGCGTTGATGAAGGAGAGGGCTTCGTCTACACGGTTGCCGGTCGAGTTTACGGCGCGCTTAATCTCGGCGGTTCGGCTGATGTTAAGTTTGAGATACTGACTAAGGCACTTGCCGAGGCTGGCGGGGCGGGTTCTGGGACTGTTACTAGCGTTGCTCTAGGCGGGGGCTCTACGGGACTCACCTTTAGCGCGGCTATAACTACCAGTGGTACGATCACGGTAGGCGGAACCCTTGCAATCGCCCACGGCGGAACGGGCAGTGATACAGCCGAGGACGCAAGAACCGAGTTAAGCGCAGCCGCTAGTGGCGCTAACGTAGATATTACCAGCCTGAAAGAGACCACGACTATTACAGCGGGCGGTACTATTGCAGCGACCTCCCTGGGCTTTCGCGGCGTTCCTCCATCAGCGCAAGCAGTCGGTTCTGCAATAACGCTAGGACTTACCGACTCTGGCCGTGTAGTAGTTAATACCCTCGGTGGCTGGACTATCCCGGCAAACAGTTCTATCGCGTTTCCTATCGGAACAGCAATAATTCTATATAACGACAGTGCCTCTACACAGACCGTAGCAATCACCACGGACACGCTGCGCAGAGCGGGCACTACTGATACTGGAACCCGAACGGTTGCCCTGCGCGGGATGGCTAGCCTTATGAAAGTGAAAACTACCGAGTGGCTTATAACGGGTAATATAACATGAGCGGTGTGCTTGCTCTCCTATCTACAGCTGCTGGTAATCCGTTCAGCGTAGCCGCGAGTAACGTTTCTAAAACTGATACTGGTTTCGCTGCATCAGGAACAGTTACTACAAACACATCGCCCGGTACAACACCAACGGGTGGTACAGCTCCCTACATTTATGCTTGGACAAAGTTCAGTGGCTCTTCGGTCCCGGTGGTTAGCGATGCTACTGCACAAAATCCAACTTGGTCGGGGACTGTCAACAGTGAAGTCGCAGAAGTTGCGGTGTGGCGAGTTACGGTAACTGACGACGCAGGCGCTGCCGCGACTGCGAACATTACTGTTTCGCTTAACTGGTTTAATTTGGCTTAAAGGGATTTAATATGGTTGTGCCACTGTTTGCTTCAAAATTGCGTAACGATATTTTGACCTCATTGAGGCCGTTTACCGATGCTCCTATATATACAGCGGTTAGTGGATTTCCGGCTGCGAGCAATAGTGAAACATGGGCAGTTATCCTCTCAGGTGCTGAAGAAGGTATCTACTTGGATCAAGGAACGTGGACACGTCGGGGCGATACGCAAGCGTTTCGGGCAGAGACCGCTGCTGAAGCGGCTGAAGCCGCTAAAGATGCAGCCCTTGCTGGCCTGACCGCAGCCGATGTTTACACAGACACCACAATCGCAGCCGCCAAAGTCACTGGCCTTGCCGCTGTAGCGGAAGGGGAAACCTTTTACGCAACCGGCGATGATGTTGACTATGTTGGCCTGTATAAAGACCTGGCCGGCGTTGCGACGGAGATTGTG
>Ga0105050_10003827_pt1 | contig 20548 bp, 20 predicted proteins | sample FRY01_FD_78088 | JGI IMG/M metagenome (GOLD analysis project Ga0105050, IMG submission 78088) | Freshwater microbial communities from Lake Fryxell liftoff mats and glacier meltwater in Antarctica - FRY-01 | ecosystem: Environmental > Aquatic > Freshwater > Ice > Glacier meltwater ...
GAACTTTTCCAAATTCTCATCCTTAAAATATACCGGCGTTGTCGCCGTGCTGCACCTCACCACAAGGACCCTCGCATCATCCTTGTCTTCAAAATGGACATGCAGACGAGTCATGGCATGAACTCCCAGTCGTGCCTTGATAATATTGACCAGATGCAAAGCCATTTTGTCTTCGTTCGGAAACTTGTCATTTTGCAGTCCCAATGCCTCGCCATCATCTGAAACACCAACTACCAGCGTGCCGCCTTTGGTGTTCAAGAAACCTGCAAGGGTCTTCAATACGGTGGCTTCCATCCGGGGATCTTGCTGTCCGGTATGCAAATTCGTTCTTAGCGTTGATTTGAATTCAATTGCGGCAGACTCGCCGATAGCAATTAACGTTTCCAAAGCCATTTCTTTCTTTTCATCGCCGTCTGATTCACCGGATAACAAGGTCGCATAACCATCTGCAATGACCCGTGCCATCAGTTCCCGCCGATGCCGAAGAAAATCCATATATTTCATTTGATCCCAGTTCGCGGGCAAAGCGTGCCAACGATTCATTTGCTCCATTTCATGCTGGTTGAACCGGGCTTTCATCGCAGGAAAATAAACACTCGGCGGACTATCCGAGATGTCCGAATTGTCGCCCCATTCCAGCCAGGCATAATTGGCAATTTGGTTCGTATCCCGTGTCGCGGAAATTCCCTGTTTAGCTAAATACGCTTTTGGGAAAAGGTGATGCCGTTCCACGGCGGATCGATTCGCCTGGGTTGCCGGGTCCAGCAAGTCCGAAATCTTCAACTTCGAAAATAGGGCTCTGGATTCCAGAAGTACCAACGAGGCCATATAGGCGAACAACGAGGGGCTGCGCGGAGATGATGTTGCCAGATCATTGGGCAACGTAACCCCCCAATAATCGTTTGTGAGCATAACTTCGCAAACTGAACTCAAAGCTGCAATAAACTCATCCCCGGTTTTAGCGCCACGTAAACGGGCCAAGTCAAATTCCATGGCCGATTCCGGCGAACCGGTAAAACGTCCGGTAACCGCCGACATAAAAAACCAGCGTGCAATGATCGAACGCAACTTGAATTCGGGAATCGAATATTCTGTCCGCCCAATCAGATACAGGATGTAGGAAAATAGCAGGTTGTTTTGCGAACTAATCATCTTGCTACTGCGGAACCCCGCCTGCCGAATGCAGTTCAAAAAGTCGTGCCAATGCTGCAAATTCAGAGCCTTGCTTTGGGACAATTCCAACAATTTGAATTGTTCGTCTCGGCGTTCCTCGCTAAACTTCCCGGTCTCCAGGTCTTTGCCACGCAAGATTGAATAAACGTATTTAAGCACCGCACGCTTGAAAGCGACGCCGACACCGACTCGCAGCATTTGATCTGGTGACGGTTCGATAAAGTGATTGAAAGACGATGCCTGCCCCTTGGTCGGCTTTCGTGCGTCTCTGCAAAACGTTTCCAGTGCCGTGCGCCCATCGTCCCAGAATACGGACATGAGAGTGAGAATAAAGTCTGCTTGATTGAGAGGCGTTCCCTTGCTGTTGATACGGACGAAGACATCGGAAACTGCCTCCTCGTCGATATCCGCCGCAAGTTCAAGTGCGGTGAACGGGAAACTCAGCAGATTCTGCAGACCGGTAATCGATTTCTTGATTTTCTTTTTTTCGTAGCCAGCCACTTCCCGCGAACTGGCAAGCCCTTCCAGATAGTTGTCCAGAATTTCAAACACGTCCGTCTTGTCGCTCCAAAGAATCGAAATATCGGGCAAAAACGCCTTGTCGCGCAGGATGGCCGCATCAACGACTTCGAATTTCTCTTCGAGTGGATTGAACGCGATCTGGATACGTTCGGATTCGAAGTTCTCACGAACGACCGCAATATTCCGAATCACGGCATAGAGTGATGTCAGCCGTTGTTGGCCGTCTACGATCACCAGTTTGGGTGCCTTCTGTTTTGTATCTGTGCCGATGGCATGTGTGTCCGTGGCCAGAGCGTTTTGCCAAAACAGGAAATAGCCAACTGGATAGCCTTTGTACATGGAATCAAACAGGTCGCGGACTTTGGCGTTCTTCCATACGAATGGGCGTTGGATGTCCGGCAAGCCGATTTCGCCAAGCCCGATGGCCTTCATTAACGACCCAAGATCGTAATCCACTTTATTAAAAACGGTTTTGCTCATCGTCTACCTGAATTTAGTTGAGGAGTAAGTGTTCAGTTCGGAACCAGCACGACTTGTTCGGTCGTTTCCCGTCCCAGTGTCGAATCACTGGTGCCAACTTTTTCGTAGAAACAGTTCGCCGTCTCGTAGCCAAGTTCAACGAACAGAGCGATCGCGGGTTGTTCGACGCGGGTGTCTTCGGAGTAGTCGGTGGTCATGAGTGCGACTCCTCAATGCGTTGTTTAACCAGTGACCATTCGCTGGCGACGTTTAGTTTCTCGCTCCAGTGTTCAATGTAGGCCAGATCGAGTTCGCCCTGTTTCACCTTGATGATTCCAGCGATGTCTCGCAAATGCTTCTCGATTCCTCCGAGTTGAAAGAAAATCAGTTTGTTCAAAATTACATCCTCCGGTGCGGCGAACCATGCCGACAAGCCATCGGGATCAGAAAGAAGTCTGGCGTGGCTTTGCTCCAGAGCGGCGTACTCGGTGGGCTTGGGCAACATCACAACAATTTTGAGCCCGCTGGTGATGTGAATGATGTTGAACTGAAATCGTTTCCGAAACGCATCATACGCACACAGCCCCGGTAGGGGTGACAGCGATTAGCCCATGGCGTGAGCCGTGGGAACCGCCCCCCCAAATAACCACACAGCCCCGGTAGGGGCGACAGCGATTCCCGCACGAACGATGCTCGCAATTGTGGACGGAATCCCTGCCATGATGTGAATGTGATCTTCTATGCCGCCAATTTCCAAAAGGACTCCATCTTTTTCACGAATGATGCCGCCAATGTATTGATAAAATTGTTCCTTGAATTCAGGAAGGATGAGCTTGCGGCGATATTTTGTGCTGAATATCAAGTAGTAGGTCAGTGAGTCAGTGAGGTGTAGGTGCGTCCCATGATTGGCCTCGCTGTCGCCCCTCCCGGGGCTGGGTGGATGTTTGTGTTCCCACGGCTCGCGCCGTGGGCTAATCGCTGTTGCCACTCCCGTGGCTATCCCGTGGCTATCCCGTCATCAATACCATGGCGATGTAGTCGACCATTTTCCGCGAGCACGCAAAATGGTTTACGCTTTCGGATTTATTGACTTTCTAACAGCTTGGCGACGTTGTTCGCAATCCGCTGTTCCCGTTCACCCGCTTCGCTGTTCAAAACTTCCAACTCTTCGTTGAGTTCTTCCAGTCGCTCGGCAAAGACAAAATCGTCTTCCTCTCGATCCGCCACGCCGACATAGCGACCGGGGTTCAGACTCCAGCCCTGTTCTTCGATCTCCGCCAGCGTGGCCACTTTGCACAGTCCCGCCACGTCGGCGTACTTCAAATTCGGCGTACTTCAAATTCGGCGTACTTCAAATTCGGCGTACTTCAACTTCGGGAAGGTGGCCTTCAGATCAGGCACGGCGTATTCGGATGACTTGAGTTCCGAGTTTGCCCGAAATTCATCGGCGGCATCCCAGAGACGTTTTTCAGCGTCGGTGTGGTTGTTGGCCAATTTCGTTCTGAGCTGCCCTTACTTACTGGTTCAAATGGCTGCGACCGGGTCACTTTGGCGCAGCGGTTTGCTTTATTCTTTGATACTGTCGGCGGTTATTGTAAATCGATTTCCCTATCGCGTTTTCATTTTGCTTCCATTTTTTCCGAAATGGCAATCTGGGCTTTAATCTTAATCAACAAAGGTAGTGCCATTTGGCGGACCGTTGCCAGCGACTTAAACGCCGCTGAATGCCGACGTTGCCCCCGATCTATCAGGTATTGTTGGTGCTTACTTAATATCAGCGACACTGACCCGACGGGTTCGCTTTTCATTTCGGCAAGATGCAAATTCAGCCAGGTTATCGCAACTCGTGCGATCAGAATTCGTTCGATCGCCGACGCATCCTCTGTCGCCCCTGCTGGGGCTTTTTGCATTTTCGTTTGGGTTCCCATGGCTTGTGCCGTGGGCTATTGGCTGCTGACCCTACCGGGTCTAAATATGCTATCGCCGGATGGCGACCGGCCAAATAAAAGGAGAGCAAATAAAAGGGGACATTCTACTTTTTGACAGCGAGTGCCAGATCGTGTAGGTTTTCTTGGACGCCCAGAACCGCAATGCAATCACTGTTGCTTCGCCCTGGACGTCGAATTTACGTGCCCGTGGTGGCATTGCTGGCGGTTTACCGTTGAGAGTCAACTTGAAACCAGACTCGCAAAAACCGAACCGAATGTTCTCGACGGTCTTGGTGCGGCAAGAATAAGCTTCGCCGATTTCCAAATCCGTCTAACCGCCCAATCGCTCACATGCTTTCAGTAATATCTGTGCTCGCTTAACCTTCTGAGCCGAACCATCCAGGGTCTTAACTAACGGTTCCAACTTCTCACATTATCGTTTGGTCAAACGAACTATATGCTTCTTATTCATGGCGTCCTCCTTGAACGCCGTTATCTTCAACCCTTTACAATTTCACCAATACCCTAAGTTCAAATCTGGATGATTTTGAAATCTGGACGAAGCACTAGCCACTCAAACGCGGTTAATCTGATCGCTGACTGAAACTGGCGGTCTGTCGTCGGCACCGCGTTCCCGGAAAGGATTCGGTTCAAGACAGTTGAGCCTCACGATGGCGTCCAGGTTGAAACCCAATACACATTGCCACAAGCAGCGCCACCGTCAACATATTTACGAGCAGGTTGCCATGAGTCGAGTAAAACGTCTGCTGGCGCGGGGCGATGTTCACCGTTACAATCGCTGCGGCGTCTTTGCATTTCGGAAGCTCGTAGATCATCTCCCCGCTAGGAGAAATAAGTCCCGAAACGCCGTTACTCATGCATCGGACGAAAGGAATTCGGTTCTCGATTGCGCGAAACTTGGCAATGCGAAAATGCTGCTCGAGCGCCGTGGCGCTTTGAAACACCATGCCGTTTCCAATGGTCACCAACACATCGGCGTGCTTGTTGACAAGATTTCGGATCAATTCCGAGTGCATATCTTCGCAACACAACACCGCCGCAATGGAAACACCGTTTACCGAACCGATTGGCTCGTTGGAATCTCCAGGCGAGATGAAACGCTCGCCACCCAGCCATTTTTGAACGAATGGAACAATGCTGCGTAAGGGAATCTGTTCACCGAACGGCATCAACTCGACTTTGTATCGTTGCCCAATCAGTTGTTCCTGTTGGTCGATCAACAGCGCAGAAACGTAGCAAGTGGCTGGATTTTTGTCGTCGGATTCGACGGTCCAAGTGTCGCCGCCGGCTAGCAGTACCGCGTTGGGATTGGGAAAGGGCTGGTAACGACTGTCATCTCCTCGCGAGTTGTCGAATACGGTTTTCGAATCTCGAAAGTCGACTAGCCGTGTCGAGTAATTGCCCAACGATGCCTCAGGCCAGATGATCAGGTCGACGTCTTTTATCGTTCGGGAAGTTTCAATCAAACGGGCGTGGCTAACATTGAATTGTGTGTCCGCTTGAACCAGACCTAAGCGCAAGCTTTTGACATTCTCCGTTTTGGCAAAATTTGATTTGATCTGCTCAAAACGTGCCGCACCCCAACCGTTGATGGAAAGTAAAACCAGTCCGCTGACTGCCCAGCCAGCAATTCCTCGTCCGGCAATTGCCTGCGATTGCATCAGCCGAATCATGAGCAATATCGTCCAACTAGCGAAACCCGCCATCGCGATCGTCAGCATCGCGACCAAGTATACGCCGCCCAGCTCCGCGAACTGAGTCAACGAATCGCTTCCCGTTAGCAGGCAGGCAGTGGAATTTGGGAACAGTCCCGGATAGATTCGCTCTAGCGAGACCCAGATGGCTGGTGCGGCAACCCATGAACATTTTGAAAATCCTTGGGTGACACCCCAGATCATCGCGAAGCAAGCATATTGCGAACCCATGAACGCCCACAACAGAACGCTGATTCCCAAACCCACCCAACCATTGGTTTGAGCCAAATAACTGGCGGTGTGCGGCAACCATGCACACGCGATCGCAAAAGCAACCGTTCCAGTCAACCAACCTTCAAGACCACGGGTAAGGATTCGCTGTTTGCTTGAGTGATGAGCGGCTAAAAAAATGCCGAATCCAAGAACTCCCATCCAACCCAAGGCTTCATCACGCCACGCAAGCCCGATCATTACACCACTGGCAATGGCAATGGCAATCGAGGTTAGGTTTTGCGGGAACCGCAATCGCTGGTTCGGTTCAGCGATATTCTTTTCTGTATGATTCGAAGCGAAATCAACTTCGAGTATCCGCTGGCGTCTTGTTTGACGTTTCTTCATGTCGAAGTGTATTGACGATAGGTGTGGTGTCAATGAAGCACCTTGTTTCAAAAAACAAAAAGTAACGCCGGTTTCCAGTCAACCAATTCCATGTTGAATTGTTTTACTGGACCGGCGCTACGGTTAAGCAAAGTGGCTTGGCATTCGGTGAACAATGATTCCACCGTCAAGGAATACCGCCTCCACTGTAAAACGCTACAGGCCCTAATTGAGATTCGGTCTAAACGGCAATGTCGCCCCTGCAGGGGTGTTGACCGTATACACTCGAGTTTTGTTTTTCAGAATAACACCTTCTTTGAAAGCAAAACTCTCCTCAGGAATGCTCGATCCGTTCGGCAGCAGATTGAACGCTTCTGTATCGGCCGCACCAAGGGAGTAGGTGCCGTTATTCAATTGGAACACTTCCGTCTTTCCGCCGCCGACATTCTTGCGTGTCAATGTCAACGCCTGTGCCTTCGTGGTTGGAACTGGCGTACCATCGGGAACGACAAACACTGTGATTGCCCGCCCCGTTGTGGCGTTTGTATTTCGAATCTCAATCTTCGATTTGATGCCTTTGCCGGTTCCGGCTTCGGCTGATTGACTTGCAAATGCAACTGTTCAAACGGCCAGAAGCAATATTAAAGCTGCTCGTTTCATTTCATTACCTTTCGAATGTGGGTATTAAGAAGTTAAAGCCCAGTCTAGAAGTCACCCACGACTTCGTGACCGTTCCGGGTGCATAGTGCACCCAGCACATCAAGAGAAATATGGACATTGAGAAAATGGGTTGATGCATCGGCAAACACCACGTTGGCCCCACCCGGATGCAAGCTGGCGATTTCGTTGTAACCTCCTTCAAGGTTGTTGATGCCGCCGTCATCGTGAGTGAAACAATGCCATCCACACGCCCAATATCCAAAATTTATATCTGTAACAGCGACTCCTTCAACGATGGCTATCGTCGAACTTAAGCCGTCTGATACTTCCGACACCCTGACTCCGCGCGAGCTAGATTCTTTTGCCGCGAAGAAAATTCCATTGTTTTCTGTTAGCCTTGAAGAACTTCCCAAAGTCGAACCTGACAGACCGCAATAATCCGTATACCCGTTGTATGACTTAATGCCTGAGGTTGGACATTGGACCATTGGCAAGTTCGCTAAAACGGCCGCGTGGTTGAAAGTGTCGTCCCATTGCAGGTCAAAGTTGATTCTGTTCTGTAGCTTGCCACCGTCGACAAATGGTAAAACCTGACTGATCCATGAATGTCCCTTTTCAAATGTTGCACCGACTGGGAATCTACGATGGGCAGAATCGAAAGAGTGGATTGCCAAACCAAGTTGTCGAATATTGTTGGCACATTGAGTTCGCCGTGCCGCTTCGCGAGCGTTCATTACCGCAGGCAGCACCAATCCAGTCAAAATTCCAACGATTGCAATCACGACCAGAAGTTCAATCAGAGTAAACGCAGCCCGTGATGTTTTCGAAACAATTTCAAGTTGCCTAAAACTGGGAAGCGAAGTTGTTCTATTCTTTTTCATCAGGTTTCTTTCAGCTTAGGATCGCATCGTTCATTCGCTTGAATTAACGTCGTATCGCATTGAAAATACTACACACGGGATTTCGAAAGTGTGAAGAACGGCAGTGAAACGATCTGGCGATTTTGAAGCATGGTTCGTGGTGAAAGCAAAAGTCCCATTTTCAAGCACGGGCATTCTTTCTTCTCCGATACATCATCAACAACCCTGTACCCCAAAGTAATGCGACGCCCGACGGTTCTGGAACTGCCATTGCGGTGACGCGGAAAACATCTCGCGTCACGTTTCCGTTAGCAGGATCGTTGAGTGACAACAATTCGAAACTGAAGTTGTATCCACTGGGTCCGTTGAAGGCGAAGCCGGGCATCAGCGTAATTGAATCGCCGGTTAGCAAGTCGAAAAAATCGCCGCTCATTGGCGTGAAACCATCGATTAGGGAAAGATCTAAAACAGAAGTCGAATCCAGCGTTATGAGATGTTGTCGCCTTGCCAATCGACATTGCCACCAATCTTGACAGTTCTTTGGTCGTCGACAATCAGAGCTCTTAAGGAATCGGCTACGCCGATCGTGCCGCCGTTGAGTGTTACATTGCCAGCGCCAATGAAACCGCCGCCCGTCCAGTTGGATGTCCCAAATACCAAGTCGTCGGAGCCACCAACATAACCACTGGTAACGTCCGAGTTGTTGCCAAAATTGACGACGTTTCCTGTGTTAAACGTCGCTTCTCCACTAAGGAAATGTGTGTTTGCCAGTGTGTAATTTGAGGATGAGTTAAATAACGCGTTGGAATAAATGTTCAAGTTGCCAGCACCGGAGACGTTTCCTGAAAACGTGGCGTCAGCACCTTGAATCTCAGCGGTGCCGGCTCCGCCAACTTGAAACGAGCCCGTTTGAGCGATTGACGTTCCCGCATTCAGTGCCAGTATGCCTGAGTTAACGTTTACCGCTCCATCGCCAACGTAGGTGTTTCCGCCAAAATTTGTCTGCCCAGTGCTGTTGTGATTGAGAGTCGATCCACTGGCTAAACTAAAATTGTTGCTGGAATATTTGCCCTGAGTGCCCGTGATGTTTAAGGTGGAAGCGTTCTCCACAAACACCGTTCCAAGGCTTGCGTCGCTGTTGGAGATCAAGTCGCCCTGCCAAGTCGTATTCCCAATGATTCGAAATTGCTTGTTGGCTCCAAGGTAAAGTCCGTTAGTAGTGTCGGCTCCACCGATCGTTCCACCGCCAATGTGCACCTGCCCCGTTCCGTTGAATTCCCCTCCCGTCCAGTTGAGCCCAGAAAGAACGGTCAACAAATTCGTTGTTCCGGTGTTTCTGATGACGCCCTGGCTGAAGTCCAATCCCGTGACGGTGATGGGTTGATTCACCGTCACCGTAGCGCCTGTCCCGATAATTGCATTGTACGTATTGGCCCCAGAGTTATTTGGAAATGTGTTGGGCGTCCATCTGCTGGAGCTGTTCCAGTTGCCATTTGTAGTCCCCTGCCAAGTCGTATTTATCTGAGCGTACGAAGTGGGTGCAGAAAAAAATACCATTGCCAGGGGAAATATGAGACGGATTGACATTGAGGTGTCCATGGTTAAGGGAGCCAAAAGCTAGAGTAGTTACTTGTTATCGCAAGCTTAATATGCAACATCCTACGAATGCTAGGAACGCAAGCGGCACGAGAACGCCAGACACTCAGTGACGTTAATCAATGGGTTACTTAAATAACCACCAAATCTGGCCACGCAAATTTTCATCGACTTAAGTCGAACCCGATCGCGAAGACAGGATTGACACCATTGCTTGAATGCAAACTGCTATAATCTAGAGATGTAGTCGGTAAGGCGTGCCAGAATTTACAGGTCTTCGACTTGTATTGGCTTCGATCCCGGGGAATTTCGAGTACAACATGAGTGCAATTGAACGAGGGTTTTGCGTGGTTGACCAGCGGCTTCGTAGAGCGAGGTTGGACGCCGGACTAACACAAACTGAACTGGCGGAAAAAGCAGGCTACTGCGATCGGTTGATCCGAAAGGCAGAAAGTGGTGGGAGACTTAATTTTCAAACATTGGCGGATATTGTTTCCGCACTTCGCGAAGGTGGTTCGACGATAGACTTCTCGAACCTGATTGTCGATCCAGGAGCGATTGCCAATGAATTCATTAAGCAAATGAATACGCACGGGCGGGATATGATCGCCCATTGCGAGCATCTATTTACCGAAAATTTCGAATTCGTTTGCGCCGGCCTAACCGAGAACATCCCTTTCGCAGGAACCTTTGTTGGCCGCGACGGTATGCAGAATTGGTTAGAACTTCTCTATGATTCTGTTTCTAGCATTCCGGTCGAAAATACTTCCGTTTGTTTTTTTTTCAAAATGGTAATGAAGTAGTCGCTCGTTATCAGAAGCGAATGTCGACCACGCAGGGAACAGCTTGCGAAACTTGGGTCCATTTTCACTTCGTGATCGAGCATGGAAAGATTGCAAATATGCGAAAGGAGTTTGATACATTCGCCGTTGCCCAGTTGATTGCTGACAGGAATTTGAACCTTTGTTATGCTAAACAGCGTTCGCGATAAGAATTTGTGCTTCCCATTGGCGCGCACGAATCTGCCCAAAGTCGAAACAGTAAAGACGTTCGAGTTGCGGTCCATACGCTTCCAAACGGTTTGAGCGAACACGGGGCTCGAACCCAAAACCGCATCAGCGACCGAAAACCACAACAGAAGCGACATCAGCACCCCTGTAAGAATTCGGTCGCAAATCCCCAACTAGCAGCTCCAGCCGATCCCTTTTTCTGCACGTCTGAAATATGCCCTATTCGACTGTCAAATCTTGGTCGCAGTCACAGAGCAGAATGCCAAAGTGAGCCCAAACGCGACCGTAATCCGGGAACATCGGTCGCGGTCGATCAGCAGTAAACGCTGTGAATTCAAGCAAAACCCACTGCCATGAACGATCATGGGTCTGCGTGGCAGGATAGTCGCAACGACAGAAAAACTCACTCTGAAATCGACTCAATAATGAATGAGGCAACTTTCCATTTTCACCTTCTTAGGATCGCTACATTTGGATGGCCCACGTTCGGCACACACCGAGTAGAATAGAATTTTTCACACCAGGACTGTTGCTCGATTGGACTTACGATGCGGTTTGCACTCGATCTTGGAATCAGCCAAGAACTAGCAAGCCACCACCAACTTGAAACACTTCATACCCACATGAAACACTTCATACCCACATGAAACACTTCATACCCACATGAAACACTTCATTTTTCGCACATGCTTTCTAGTATTGTTGTGCGTGCCGTGGAATTTGCAAGCTGCACAAATCCAGAGGCATGGCCCCGACCTTTCCGGCCCCGACCGTGCCAGCTCCGACCGTGCCAGCCCCGACCTTTCCGGCCCTTACCTTGCTAACGCTACGCGAAACAGTTGGGCAGATCAAAATTCCATCGTTCTTTGGACTCGCACCACCCGGCTAAAGGAATTTGTCGCCACCGGGAAACCTTTCATTGCACTGACCAGCAAAGAAGCCGACCAACTTAGTCATGGCGAAGATGCAGCGGAAATGCTAGGGGCACAATTACCCAGCAAAGCCACGTTGAATCAAATGATCGGCGCGTGCCCCGGACAGGCCGGCCAAGTTCGCCTGTCGTACTATCCCCACGATCATGAAACGCAACTGAAATCGACTCCGTGGAAAACTACAATTGCCGAACACGATTTCACAGCGCAGTGGCGTCTCGAAGGTCTACAGCCAGACACGTTGTATGCAACGGTCGTCGAAGCTAGACCAGACTCGGACCACGAAATCACTGCTTCGATCCAGGGCAGGTTCCGAACCGCTCCTACGGTCGAACAAACCAAACAGATCACCTTTTGCGTTACCACTTGCCATGACTTTATTCGTCGTGACGACGGGATGAAGGGTCACAAAATTTATCTTCCAATGACTCAACTGAATCCCGACTTCGTCGTTCATGCCGGTGACATCGAATACTATGACAAACCAGAACCGTGGGCGATGACCAAAGAATTAATGCGGTTCAAATGGGGTCGAATCTTTGCGTTGCCCAATAATCGACAGTTCTACAATGTTACATCGACCTACTTTCTTAAGGACGATCACGACACGTTAAAAAACGATTGCTGGCCTGGTCAACGCTACGGTAGCGTCAGTTTCGAAGAAGGTGTGCAACTATTTAACGAAGAACAATTCCCCTCCCATTCACCGCGATACAAAACGGTGCAATGGGGAAGAGATCTGCAAATTTGGTTCTTGGAAGGGCGAGACTATCGAAGTCCAAACCATATGCCCGACGGTCCAAACAAAACCGTCCTTGGCCAGACGCAGAAGCAATGGCTGTTCGAAACCCTCGCCCAGTCGAAAGCCAAATTCAAAATCATTTGTAGTCCGACGCCCTTGGTTGGTCCCGATCGTTCAGGTAAAAACGACAACCATACCAATCATTTTTTTCAACATGAGGGCGATCAACTGCGGTCCAAACTTGCCGAAATAGAAAATGTAATTGTGCTTTGTGGCGATCGCCATTGGCAATACGCTTCGGTCGACGAAGAAACCAAGCTGTGGGAATTTGGCTGCGGTCCTGGCAGTGATAAACATCAATTCGGATGGAAAGCCGGAGACCAGCGCCCGGTCCACCGATTCCTTCGAGTTGAAGGTGGGTTCCTTTCAGGTGAATTACGATACAGTGGCCCAAGCCGACACCCAAAACTTACCATCCGCCACCACAAGACATCGGGTGAATCGGTTAGCGAGTTCGGCTTCCCCACAACGCCAAGCGAAAATTTAGGACACACCCCGCAATAGGCGACGTCTACACGTGAAGCAGGTGACTTTTTTACGGCCAGAGGGTTCCTTCTATCGCTCGGGTCATAACCAGCCGGCCCAAGAGCCCACAGCATCAGCGAAGAGAGATGGCCCATCAATTTTCCCCAAGGGCAAAAGCGATGTTCACCAAAAGCAAAGCAAGCTGATCCACAGGCAACAGCCTTTCATAATTTCGTCGAATAAGAAATCCGGGAAACAAGGAGGTCACAAGCCCCATTTTCCGTAGTTCAGCGGTCTAAACCTACAAGAGTTACTGGGAAGAAACGTTTTCCAATTAGTTGTCGGGCAGATTGGGGATTAAGCGGTAGCCAAGATAGAGAAGCTCAAGCGTTCTATATTGTGGCTTGGGCGGCACTCGTGGGTTAGTCGAGACCTCCTTAATCCCATCCGCTGAACTTCAGTCCAATCCAGGAATATCATGCAAGACACACAGGCACCCGCAGAACGCACGTCTGAACCCGCAGAACGCACGTCTGATCCGTCCCCTGGAATAGCCTTAAGGTTGTGGCGTGGGTTCTGGCGGGTCACACTCGTCGCTTCACTTAGCTACGCATGGTACTGTTTCTATGTCCCCAGAAACGAGATCACTTGGGCAGATGAATATTCGTCGGCTAAGCAACTAGCTGTGCAATCCGGAAAACCAATGATTATCTTCTTCACGGGAAAGTGGTGTGTTCCCTGTCGAATCATGAAACGTACAGTGTGGGCCGACGATAAGGTCGAGGCGCTGGTAAATGCAGAATTCGTCCCGTTACTAATCGACTTGGGTGAACCCGGTGAATCTTCAGAAACGCTGACACAATACAAAGTTTACATTACCCCAACCACGATCATCGCAGATGCTCAAGGGAATGTTCTCGAGCAAGTGCAGGGAGCGATGAGTAAATCCGAGTTCCTGGCATTGCTTGAGAAGCCGAACGTTCGCAAGATTATGCCCTGAATTCGGGTTCAAGTTATCATAAACAGTCAATCGTCCTGGTCACAACCAGCGGTCGACAGCACCCAATTAGATAGCACCCAATTAGATAGCCCACCCGACGTCCGCCATTCTGCCATTTCATTGGTGTCGATTAGCGAAGATTAGTGGTTGGAAAACAGGAACACTAGTCGGCACTAATCGGAACTAATCAGAACGATTCACGGGAAGTCTTGGCAAATCCGTGCAGAAGTATATTCATGCTGCCGATTCCGTTTTTCTGACTAACAGGATAACTATTGAAAACACAATCTTTTGGAACACTCTGCACCACGTTAAAGCTGCCCAACAATGCGCGGCTCATTGGTTGTCTGTGACAACATTCCTAAATAGGAGACGACGACGCGTTGCAATTCTTGTCCACCAAGGCTGATATCGCGGTGAAGAGGCTGCTACAATGGCGTTCTTCTAGGCAGATGGTTGCAGCCTTGCGCGAATTAATCTTTATGGCGTCCGCTTGATTCAAGTGCTTGCTTTGAGTTGCGTATTATTACAGAGGCCGATATCACAGCAACCGATTCTCTTTTGATTGAAGATGATTTTTTATGCAGTCCTTGGGCTATCCGAACTCAGCATTACAGCAACTCCAAACTGCGCTTGGCAATATTCGTCAACCAAGGTTGACCGACGAGAGATTCGATGAAGCGCATGAGCGATTTGAGAGTTCAAGCAACCAGCAGACACTGATTCTCGATTGGTTGAAAGACTTCGCGGTCGGACATACAAGCGCCGATCCACTAACTCTTTTGAGCGTCGGCTGCGGGAGCGGAATCCTCGACAATCCGCTCTTGGAAGCCTTGTCTGGCCACGAGCCTCGATTGGGTCGCCCGATTGTTTACACGGGAATTGACCCCAATGCGGTGGCATGCAGTCGCTTCCGCAGTAATTTCAGACAGCTAGAACTGCCAGACGTGCTACTTGACGTGCGACAAGAAACGGTTGAGTCAATGAGTTGCGATCAGAAATTTGACATCATTCACGCTGTGCATTCGCTGTACTATTTTGACGATCCGGCCGCCACGATTAAGCGGTTGCTAGTCCGACTGCGACCCGATGGAAAACTTCTTATTCTTCAGGCACCCAAGGCGGAACTGAATCGGCTGGCCGACTGCTTTTGGTTTCCTAACCAAGACGTTGACATTTGGTTCAGCGAGACGCTAGATACTTATCTGCAGGGAGTCGATTTGGCATACACAAAAACTCGCATTCACGGACGAGTCGACGTGGCCCGCTGTTTCGACGCCCAGTGTACACAGGGGGCAATGATACTGGACTTCATCACGCAGGTGAATTGCCAAGAATTAAAGCCCGCTGCCCGCGAGCAAATACTTGATTATCTGATGGCCGTAGCGGAGCGGGACGGAGACAGAGTCCTGGTGAACCATCCGGTGGATGCATTCGTCGTCGATGCTCCGCCAGCAGATGCAGCCTGGTTGGCTTAGTACCGCATCAAATAAAAACGGGGTCCAACAGAAGATGAAAACGGGCTTAAACGATTCTTACGTGGCGGTTGCTGCATTACGAAACTTTGTGATGGAGCGGTTCCATCCGCTGCTCGTGCAAAGACCTCTCGTGCAAAGACCTCTCGTGCAAAGACCTCTCGTTCAAAGACCTCTCGTTCAAAGACTGCGCCACTCTGGAACGTGCTGAGCTAATTCACCATAAAAGATCAGCCATGTTTTCTGAGTAAATCGCCACACACCGCTACTTTCGTCCATACAGCTATGGAGATAGGAACGCAGCGGTTGCGTTTCAAGCATTTGTTCAAGCGAGATGCTATCATCGAACAAGCAGCGTTGGAGATACAGTTCGACGGTGTCACGCTCGTCCAGCCCCACGGTGCCTTCATAGTCAATCGCCCAGTAATTCAGCTGGCTATCGTCGAAACGAGCCTTCAAAAGTTCAATGATTTGTTCACCCTTGCAGTAGGGTAATGAGTCTCCGGCCCACTCCGTCTGCAGATACAAATCGTGAAACTTTAGATAATGAGCCGCTTGGCTGGCATGTGCAATGAAGCCGAGTCCTTGAGGGTCCATGGCCACCAGCATGCGATCTAATGCCAACTCAAGTTCGTCTGGCGGCACGCAATATAGCGCATGGGTCGCCCAAACCACTGGGTAAGGAACGGTTGGAGTGGGCAACTCTTGGGCAGTGCACAGCCACTGCTCTGCTGGCTGGAATGGGGCTCTGAGTTTTTGACCAGCTACGTCGATCGAGAACTGGGATGGGTCAAGCAAAGAGTACTGGACTTTCAGAGTTGGGCAAGCTTCAAGCCCACCCTCTTCAAGCAAAGCGGTTGGAAACTGTCCGCTTCCGCAGGCCACGTCCAGCAGGCGCACTGTTTCACCAAATCGATTCTGTATCTGCGTGAAAACCTGCCCCCACGGCAGTTCCTTGGCCAGTAACTGGTAATCGACGGCCGCCAAGCGATAAAACGCGTCCATGCCGGCTTGTCCCTCCACGCTCCAATGCTGACAACTGCGTTCAAAGGTGCTCGATTGATTGGCCGGCTCTGTCATCAGTTTCGCTCTGTAGATTGTTGGGTAGGAAGAGATTGGACCGCGGCACGGTTTAACTGGAATACAAGATTGGGTTTAGCTGGGTATCGATTACCTCACCGGGTTCGATGCCGGGCATGAAGCGTCGCCAATCGCCATTAACCATATGCGGAGCATCAATGACTCGTGCACCATCGGCAAAGTAAGTGGTGGCCAAAACCATCCGCGCTGTGGTTGTACGGTTGGGGCCGGCTGTGTGGAAGCTGAAGTTATGGTGGAAACTTGCCTCGCCAAGGTCGAAAGCACTACTATCGACCTGAACGCCGCGCTCACGAAACCGTTCCATGATCCGCTGGTCATAACTGGTATCAAATTTACTAAACGGAATGTCTGCGACTTGATCAACCAGGTCCAGTCCGCGGGCGAATCCCAGCGGACCCATGTTATCAGGGATGGCCTGCAGCGGAAGCCAAAGCGTACACACATCCTTGGTTGCGATTGGGAAATGGTGGCCATCATAGTGCCAAGGCGTGCGACCGCAGCCGGGTTGCTTCGACAAGCCGTTATCGTGATAGAGTCGCACCTTCGGCACACCTAGCAGCTCTGAGGCTAGCCTGGCAAGTCGCGAGCTAAAGACAAACTGGCGGACAATTGAATTGTCCGGCCACATCATTTCCAAGCTCCCAAAGCGGCTGCCTAACTGACTAGCTGTCTGCTCCAACAGTTGCGACATTGCTTCACGGAGTTGCCCCAGTGCACCGGGAGAGATCAGGTTCTTCAGCTTGATGTAGCCATCTCGCTGAAAGGATTCGATTTGGCGTCGGCTCAGAGCGTATGGAGCGTCCAGCTGATTGACTAGTTCCACTGGGTCTGGAAACGCGACAGCGGATGCGGGTGGAAGTTCGACCAATGCAGCTTCCTCATGGCCTGACTCGTTCTCGGCTAAGGACATATACCAGTCCCACCACTGTTGATTGTCTTGGTCCCAAGCCTGTTCAATGTTTGTAGAATTGGCGTGGTCAGCGGAAAGAAATTGGTTGGGTGCCGGGGTGTCTTGATCCATGACTATCCTTAAAGAATATAATGTTGTTGATCACACGGGGGAGAGATGCATGACGGCAAAATAATCATTGCTGTCGGTCCACAACGCATCCATCTTCAAACCAGCCTGCGCCGCCATTGAAACAAATTGGTCGACGCGATACTTGTGCGAGTATTCGGTGAAGATCCTCTCTCCTGGTTGAAAGTGGAATAGTTCGCCTGCAACGCAAACTTTCTGTTCGTCCAAACTTTCGATGAAGATCTCAATCCGCGACTCTTCTTGATTGTAAATCGCCACATGCACAAAACGTTTAACGTCAAAATCTGCATCCAATTCCCTATTGATTCGGTGCAGTAAATTCAGATTGAACTGGGCAGTGACGCCCGCAGCGTCATCATAGGCCGCCTTCAGAACGGCCTCGTCTTTGGCCAAGTCGAAACCGATCAGCAAACCTCCGCTGGGTCCGCATTTCTCAGCAATGCTAATCAGCAATCCAATGGCTTCTTCGGTTTTCAAGTTGCCAATGGTTGACCCAGGGAAATAAATCGTTGTTCGCGGCGAAACGTAGGAAGCTGGCAGTCGGAATGAAGTGGTGAAGTCTGCCACGATGGGATGAATATCCAGATCGCCATAATCCACGCGCAACTGTTGTGCAGTCTGATGCAGATGCTCGCCAGAAATATCGACCGGCAGATAAGCTTGTGCAGAATCCAAATGGTCCAATAACAGTCTTGTTTTCGTACTGCTGCCGCTCCCATATTCGACCAGAACAGCCTCCGAACCGATTCGCTCCGCAATTGCACTGGCGTGTTCCGCCATAATGCCCAACTCGGTGCGAGTTGGGTAGTATTCCTCTAGTTCGCAAATCTGATCGAAGAGTTGGGAGCCTCGTTCATCGTAGAAATACTTGCAATGCAGTTCTTTCTGACTTTTCGCCAGGCCTGATTGAACATCCTGCAAAAACACAGATGCCTCGGCACTTGATTCGCAAGTCGTCGGATGTAACGCCGAGGACGACGATTGGGTACTCATAAATAATCTAACTTTAAGAAACAATTCAAATGGACTAAATAATAAACTTAAGCAACCACTGCATAAATGATAGGGGTTTGAATGTACCATGGTCCAAGGCGTTGGACACAACCTGAGCGATGATCAAACATTGGTACGCGAGTTTGCAGCGCCGACTTGGTAAGACAATGCCATTGCGATTGAAGATTCTTCAAACGACGTGATGTAGCGTTATTCTAATGTAGAAGTATTCTGAGCTTGAGGTATCGTCATGTGATGTTGAAGTCATGTGATGTTGAAGTCATGTGATGTTGAAGTCATGTGATGTTGAAGTCATGTGATGTTGAAGTCGTGTGCAGATCAACTTTGCGACGATTGAATCAAAGCACTACCACCCACTATCATTCGTGCAAACCACTACCAATTGTGCAAACCACTACCAATTGTGCAAAGATTCTTGTGCAAAGATTCCTTTGCAAAAATTCCTTTGCAAAAATTCGCAATTCCGGTGGCTTTCAGGGTGAAGACTACCTGGAATTTTAAGTCCGCACTAAACATCAGATCGATAACACTTTTGTTGGGGGAATGAGCCAACTCTGCGATTTCGTGTCCGAACAAACTAGATCCTCCGACTCTGACCACGGCTGGACTATCCGCAGAAACTTAGGGCAACTTGGCATAGCCGCGATCAATAAGCCGTGAAGCACAGCTGCGAAAGAAACCGCCGATGCGAGAGAAACCGTTGTGTCGATGTCAGGATTTTGGGAATCAACTGGCGTTTAGGCAAGCGGCAGAAGACCACTTACCGCAACACGAACATGCAACACAAACCAAGGCAGACAACATCCACTGGCTAGCGCTGCATGCTGGTATTTGTATCGCCGCAACTCGGCCTTACAAGGCCAACTTCTTGGGCCAACTTCTTGCGCCAACCCGAACGGGACATTTACGCCACATAAAACAGGATTGTAAGAAAGTGGGCAGTGCTACCGGCAATGACAAACATGTGCCAAATCGCATGAAAATGAAATCGCTTGATATTGCAAACTAAGAAAAGAGTTCCAAAAGTGTAGCAAAGTCCGCCGATTAACAACCCCCAAAGCGCGCCCCCAGGGATAAGCTCAAGCACTGGCTTGGCAGCCATGATCGGCATCCACCCAAGGAACACATAAGTCCAGACCGCAACGCCGTTGATGCGATGAGGGAAAAAAATCTTGCAGCAGCAACCACTCAAAGCCAGCGTCCACATCAACACAAACAGCAGCCACCATCCGCCTGTACGCAGGTAGACCAACGCAAAGGGAGTGTAAGTTCCGACAATAAGCAGATAAATAAATCCCTGATCAAGTCTTTCGAACAACCGAATCAGTCCAGGCCGGAAAGGGCTGTGTGACAATGTGGAGAAAGCGTAAACGGCGATCAACGTCATCGAAAAGACACCGCAACCCACAACCCGCCAAGCATCTGCCGAGGAAAAAGCACAGACAACTAGAATGATGCCGCCAACGATGCTCAACGCCAGTCCAACTCCGTGAGTCAGCGCATTAATCAGCTCGTCCCTACGGTAATTCGCCTGAGGAACTGATTCCGTGGGAGTCGTATTTGACTGGGTTTTTGACATCGACGATTTCACGATTTGGATAAAATACTGGAAAGTTCAAGGGCAGGATTCTTAGCTTCGCAATACGACTCCGGCAAGTCTGGGTAGGTGCCATTCCAAGATAGTCCAACCAGCAAGGATTCTAAGTTATCGTCGTTATGGTTGATCAGGGACACCCTCGGTTGGGCCGATTGAATTGAAATCGCCGATACACTTTAGGTTGTCGTTCTAACCAAGCCAGTCTTTCCGGGGTTAAGAACGTAGAATTTTCGCTATTGAAAAATGATCTAACAATCCTAAAAGCGATCATTTCTTGCCCGATTCGGCAAACGGGAGACGTTACTTGGCATCGACACTGGAATACGAAAAGGCTTCGTCGATGCAGCGAAGTCGGCTTTGACCATGACGCGGATTTCCTGCTCCATCAGCCGCAACGCGTTAGCGTCCGGTTCGTCGCTGCTGTCGGATAACCGTGGGCTAACGAACGGCGGCTGATTCAGGAATCGTTCCTACACGGCTTGCATCGCCGCGTTCTGCTTGCCAGTTGTAAAACGGAGCGTTTCGATGCGTTCCTCGGTGAACTGAACCGAAAGATACAGATGAACCCTGGCGATCCGTTGAGGATGATGCCGATGCGTCCGC
>Ga0105050_10003836_pt1 | contig 20516 bp, 8 predicted proteins | sample FRY01_FD_78088 | JGI IMG/M metagenome (GOLD analysis project Ga0105050, IMG submission 78088) | Freshwater microbial communities from Lake Fryxell liftoff mats and glacier meltwater in Antarctica - FRY-01 | ecosystem: Environmental > Aquatic > Freshwater > Ice > Glacier meltwater ...
AGAATTACCCATGGAGGGTGTGGCCTTCCTGAAATGACCTTGATCGGATCAAACAACCAAATCATACGTCAAATCAGAGTGTTATGCTACATCCGCCAACCCGCGCTGAATAATTCGGGCTAGCGGGCCTTCGGCGGCGTGGGATGCTCCGCTGCTACCAACCATTACGAAAAGCGCCAGGCAGTGCATTTGCTTTGACGGCTCTCTCTCGCCCTAAAACTTCGAGATCAGCAGCGGGTCCAAGTTCCAGCGCTTGAACGAAATGAGGAACTGGCTATCGTTGTGCCGGCTGGATAATGATAGCTCAGTGAGCGTCGAACTCAGACGGCGTATTTGTTATTCAGGGGGTAGCGTGCGCACTGAAATCGAACATATGCGAGAAGCGCTGGCCTCCTATATCGAAGCGACCTACCATCTTTCAAATCCCAAGGTAGTCAACCTCAGGCGCAATCTCCTGACCCAGGGCGGGGTTGCCCAAACACCGTTTATTGAGAGCACGCCTGCCTACGTGGGCGACCGCAATTTCGCGACCCTAGCTATCGACCCCTCGGTGCGAACCTTTCTGAGCAGTATGGCGACGCGAGGGTCCGAGCAACTCCTATTCGATCCGCCCTATGAGCATCAGGCGCAAGCACTCGAACTTGCCGCAAAGGCAGATGCTGGTGGCACAGGCATCGTCGTCACAACTGGTACCGGGTCAGGCAAAACGGAGAGCTTTCTCCTCCCCGTGCTTGCCCGTCTAGCGGGCGAAGCTGTGCATCGGCCCGAGCATTTCTCAACGCGTGCGGTGAGAGCGCTGCTACTTTATCCGATGAATGCACTAGTCAACGACCAGTTGGGCCGGCTGCGCACGCTGTTAGGCGCAAGCGCGGTGCGCCAATGGTTCACCTCTGCGGCCAATCGACCGGCCAAGTTCGGTCGTTATACTGGCCGTACTCTGTATCCCGGCATGCGCGACGGTGATCGCGATCAGAAGAGACTAAAGACGCTCGAATTTTATCTCAAAATCGAGGACGGCGCGCGGGCGGGCAACGTCAAGGATCAGGCCCTATTAAAGGTCTTGCGCGAGAAGGGCCGCTGGCCCGGCAAACCGGACAGTTTTCTCGGTGCTTTTGACGGCTTGCGTAATTGGTACGGGAACCCTGGTGCGCATTGGGTGGACCAGAATGGTGACCCCCTACGCGCAATAGAACGAACCGAAGATCCTGAACTTCTAACCCGCCACGAAATCCAGGCAGCATGTCCTGACCTTCTCGTTACCAACTATTCGATGCTCGAATATATGCTCTTGCGCCCGATCGAACGCGACATATTTGCCGACACCCGCGCCTATTTCGAGACGCACCCGCAAGAAACTTTTTTCCTTATCCTCGACGAGGCACACCTTTACCGCGGCGCGAACGGCACCGAAGTCGCCTATCTGATCCGTCGGCTCCTCGACAGGCTCGGCCTGCCCGTTTCGCGCGTGACCTTCATCGCGACCAGCGCCTCTTTCTCAAATAGCGACGCTGCAGCCAAGTTCGTAGCGCGACTTACTGGGCTCGAGCCTGACGCAATCACAACACTGACCGGTGAGAAGCGTGCGTTCGAGCCGTCGGCGGAGGGTCCTGCCGATTTGGCCAGCGCGCTCGCTGCGGTACCGCTCAACATGCTGCAATCCTCATCGCCGCGCGACCGAGCCGCAGTCCTGATACCGCTCGCCAAGCTTGGGAAGAAGCAGATCGGTGCGCCGGTGATGCTCAAGCGAACCGATGGTTCGGCCCGGGATATCATTGCGACCGTCCATGGTCTCGACGGTCGCGGTGAGGTGATCAAGGAAGAGGTACTGCTGGCCGCCGGTGGGAGCGCTGAGACCGAGCAAGTCTTTCTAGTCGTCGACGATGTGCGGTGCTCGGAAGGCGGAGTGTCGTTTGCCCGTCGCTATGACCTCGGGACCGCAACTGCGGAATCGTGCGCATGGAAGGAAGACGATTTGCCGGCAGCGATCGCCGAATTGCTGGGCGACTTGCCGGTGCTTGGACGCCTGCGCAACGTCACCTCAGGAGCGCAGTCGCAAAATGACCCGGTCGTCTCGCCCGGCGCAGCCTGGGCGCTGACGGCGCTTCCGTCCGCTCTTTTTCCCAGTGCCGATGCCGAGACCGGCGCGGCGGCGGTCGATGCGCTGCTCGAACTCGCCTCACTAGCTCGACCAAATCCGAGCGAACCGCCGATGCTTCCGGCGCGCGTCCATATGCTATTTCGCGGGCTTCCTGGCTTGTGGGCCTGCGCGAATCCGAACTGCAGCAAGATCGCCGAGGAAGAGCGCGGGGGCCCGACTGGCGCGCTATATGCCGAGGCGCGTCAGAACTGCGATTGCGGCGCTCAGGTCTATGAATTGCACAGTTGCCGCGACTGCGGACTGTCGGTCGCACGCGCGAACGTTGGTGCACCGACCGGGGTCGAGCATCTGTGGCAGGACAATGGTCGTGCCTATGCCGGCGACACTGGCGTTATCGAGCCGATTCATGTCTGTCTTGAGGATCCGCTTCCGCAAAAGCTCAATATGATCCGTCCTGCCTTTCTTGACCTTAAGTCAGGGAGGATCGGCGGTGGCGGCGACTTGAGCCGGGAGGTTTGGTTACCTCCGTTGATGGGCACTAAATTGTTCGAGAAATGCCCACGTTGCGAAGCATCGTGTGCCGATACGTCACCGGGAGGAATCTCCGACCTGCAGACGAAGGGCGAGCAGCCGTTCAAGGAACTGATTTCGGTTCAGGTGCTTGAACAGCCGCCACGCCCCGAGAGCACTGCGCCGCTACAGGGTCGCAAGGCCTTGGTGTTTTCCGATGGCCGACAGACCGCGTCGCGGCTCGCTGGAGAAATGAAGACCTTCTCGTTCCGCGACAGCCTTCGCCCTTTGCTGCTGACGGGCATGCAGGCACTGCGCTCGCCCGTGTTCACGCCATCGTTGAACGACGCGCCACTGGCGATTTCACTGGGCGCGGCAAAGTTCGGGGTACGGCTGCGGCCGTCGGGCGACGATGAAGGTGCGATGGATCATGCCGGCAGGCGCGCGAACAATCTCGTCGCAAACCCGGATGCCGAGGCTGAAGATTTTCGCTCGCTGACCGCGCAGACCTCCGATCGGACACCGCTTTCGGTTTTCCAGAGCATCTACGCAGTGCTGCAGGACGACCATACCGGGTTGTTTCCGCTCGCTCTGGCGATGCTGCGTCCCAAACTCACCAAGACCGAGGAAAAGCAACTCAAGGAAGCACTCGTCCTGCCCGTCATATCGGGTCTCGATGACGACGCTGCGCGCACCGCCCTCGTCGAACTGTGGTTGTGGCAGGCAATGCGCAAACACGCGATCAAGTTGCAAAGCAGCTTCCAAAACATCGAGGGCGCCAAGGGCTCCTCGGGGATCCGGCGATGGAACGGCCGGTTCAGTCAGGTCATTGCCAAGCAACTGGGCGATCGCGGGCTCAAGGCTTGGATCAAGGGTGACTATGCCAGCGTTTGCGAGCCCGCTCTGCGGTCCGTATTCTCCGATGGCGAGCCGGGCGATTATTTTCTGCTGGCAAGCAAGGTCGCGCTTGATCCCGGCGAGACATCCGAGTGGCTCCGGTGCGAGCGGTGCACCAGCGTGTCTCCGCGCAACGCGCTACTGGGGGATTACTGCGGCTATTGCGGCGGTACTGCTAAGATGATCGATCCCGCGCAGGATGCGGTGTTTCGTAGCCGCAAGAGCTTCTACCGGCGTCTGTGGGAGCGGCTCAGCGATCCCGACGATGCCTATGCACCGCACCAACTTATCGCCGAGGAGCATTCGGCGGCGCTCAACGACAGCGGTCTGGCCAATGCGATGTCGCGCAACGAAGCCTATGAATTGCGCTTCCAGGACGTGCCGATCGAGCAGGACGGCCAGATAGGCTCGCCGATCGACATCCTAAGTTGCACGACGACGATGGAAGTTGGCATTGATATCGGCGGCCTGACGGCTGTCGCGCTTCGCAACGTGCCGCCGGGACGCGCCAATTATCAGCAGCGTGCGGGGCGCGCCGGCCGCCGCGGCGCCGGCCTGTCGACAGTGGTGATGTTCTGCGGGGCAGATAGCCACGACCAGAGCTTCTTTCGCGATCCAGCACCGATCGTCGCCGGTCCCGCGCCAGATCCAATTCTCAATCTCGATAATCCGGTGATCGCGCGGCGCCAGGCGTTCGCCTACCTCATTGGTCGGTTCCAGCAGGACCGGATCGATACTGTAGGCGGCTCCGCGGACGTCTTCTCATCGCTCGGCAGTGTGGCCGACTTCCTGTGCGGCGGCGACGATGTCTTCTCGCTCAAGGGTCTGATGCAGTGGATTGCAGACAATCGCGACGATCTCCACTTCGACCTCGAGCGACTGTTCACCGAATCCTGCCCGGCGCTCAATGCGGACGACCTGCTCGATACAATGCCGACCATCCTCGCGGCGCATCTGATCGTGCCCAGCGATAGCTCGCCACCGCCACCGCCGGCCGCCAAGCTGGACGATCTCGATGACGACGACATCGAAGACGAGGAGATGGAAGATAGCGCCGACGTCGACAATGCAGTCGCCGACAATGGCAAACTACTCGACCGGCTGTTCGACGCTGGCCTGCTTCCAAAATATGCCTTTCCGACTGACGTCGCGACGTTCAGTGTCTTCGAGGAAACGACCGACCCTTGGAACCCCAAACGCCGCTACTCTCCGCAACAGGGACTCAACGCGGCACTCAGCCAGTATGCGCCCGGACACGAAGTCTGGGTGGATGGCAAACGCTACCTCTCGCTTGGTCTCTATTCCGAGCGTGATGAGGAGCGGATCGGTGCCTACAAGGCACGGCGGCTCTATTATCAGTGCCAACTCTGCAACTATGCGGACCTCAAGGATCGCAAGGACGGCTATCCCGAACAAACCCGCGACTGCCCGGCATGCAATGGCCGCGCGACCCTGGGCCCCGCGCGTCGCTGGGTCCGGCCCACCGGCTTCTCGCATCCGCCGACGATCACAGCGCTGCCGCCAGATTTCGACGCGGGCACGCGCACGCGCCCGACCCGAGCCACGCTCGATTCGCTGCAATTTCCCGACGCAGCGCGCATCGGCGGCGAAAGCTGGCCGATCGGCACGAGTTGGGAGGGCTGGGGCGACACCAGGACGCTAGTCGTCACCAATCGCGGATCGCTCGACGCGACCAACTATGCCTTCAATTACTGCGGCAAATGCGGACGCATCGAACCGGGTGATTTCGATCCGGCGATGCGCCGGTTGCGTTCCGGCCAGACCCACCCAAGGCCCCGGCCCAACCGGCCGAAGGAACAGGAGGAATGCGACGGGACCTTCACCAAGATCGTGCTGGGCAACGAGTTCGACACTGACGTCGTGGTGTTACGGCTGGGCTTGCCGCACGACTGGTCGCTCGACCCCGATCGTGCAGCAACTACCATCGCGGCACGCTCCGCGGTAGAGGCATTACGCCGGGCGGCCTGCGCGATGGAAGATCTAGAGCCGAACGATATCGACGGAGATTTCCGCTTCGCTCCGAGAAGCGCCGATCATCAGTTCATCGATCTGTATCTCTATGACCAGGCGGCCGGCGGCGCCGGCTTTGTGAAGGCAGCCGCGCGCGATCCGCACAAACTCGTCGACATGGCGCTGGCGTTGCTCGACGGCTGCGACTGCGACGACAGTTGCTACCAGTGCCTGCGCTCGTACAAGAACCGTTACGATCACGCGCTGTTTGACCGGCGGATTGGCGCTGACATGCTGCGCGCCTGCTTCAAAGGCGCGCCGCTGGCAATTCAACCTCATCGAGAAGATTATGCGCTCGATCGGCTGGCTGCCGACCTAGAGGAGAGCGGTGCTGCGACCAAGCGGCTCGATGGCGGCCTTATTGATGCCCAGGGCAAGATCATCTGCCTCGCTCATCCATTTGTCGAGAATCGGCCTTGCTCGCCACGAGCGTGCTCACTGATTGAAGGCAAGGATGCGGTGGCGATCGATATCCTTCTTGTCCTGCGCGCGCTTCCGATTGCATCGAGCGAAGCGTTATCTGTCCCAAAAGCGGATTTGAGCGCCGGTCTTAAGCCCGATCCCAACGGGGTTCCGGAGTTAACCGTCGCACAGATCGTGGCTGGGGAGACAAAGGCCGACGCGCAAGCTCCCCGTTATAGTGTCAGCGAGGCGGAGGCCGGCGATTTTCTGTTCAAACTGGACGCCAATACACTGTCAGGGAAATCTGACGTCGCCAAGGGGACGATATGCCTGTTTCGGCCTTTTGCCGGCGAGCCGACAAAGACTGACATCTACTTGATCCGGCGCACCGATGGCGAGGCATTCGGCGCAACGCGTGCCAGTTGGACGGTCGGAATGCTCCAGGCGCTCGACAAAGACCAAACGCGGGTCCGTTATCGGTCAGCGTCGCATCATATGGAATGTTCGAGCCAATTGGTGCAGCCTTCCAGCGCGCTGATCGCGGTGGCCCAATTCATCAAGGCGGTCCATTGATGGCCCAGTTCATTCCCTCAATCGATCCAGAGACTATGGAGTTCGGCTCCGAAGCCGACTTTGCACGTGCAATGCAGTTGCAATTGGGGGACGGGTTTCTGGTAATGCATTCATTGCCCTGGGTCTTCCCTGCGCGCGACGACATCGACGCGCCGTCCCGCGAGGGAGAGGCGGACTTCCTGGTACTGCACCGCCAACTTGGGCTGCTCATCATCGAAGTGAAGGGAGGCGAGATCACGCTTAAGGGGCGGACTTGGTATCGCCACGTCAAGGCCGGCCTCAAAGAAATCCAGGACCCGGTTCGCCAGGCACGGCGTAGCTTGTGGGCCCTGAAGAAGCGCATCGAGCTTGTCTGCGGCAAGGCCGTCGCCAATCAGACGATTATCTCGGTAGCGGTCGCATTCCCGCATTGCTTGTTCAAGGATAATCCACCGACTGACCTGCCGGTAGATGCGATCTTGACGATGGACGATCTAGCACAAGTAGAGACTGCGATTTTGCGCGCCTACAAGGCGGGCGGTGGCGGCAAACGCGAACTGTCGCCTCAGGAATTCGATGCCGTGCGCCGGGCGCTTGCGCCAGAGTTTCGCGTCTATGAGCCCCTGCGCGTCAGTGTAGATGCTGCTGGCGAGACGCTCGCCCGCCTGACACGTCAGCAATTGCAGGTGCTGCGTGGTTTCGACGCCAATGCTCGGGCGATCATCGAGGGGGTTGCAGGTTCGGGTAAGACGCTACTCGCGATGCAGCGTGCACGCTCGTTGGCGACGACGCACAAGGCGGTCTTATTCACCTGCTTCAACGCAGAGCTGGCCAAATGGATACGCGAGGAAATGGCCGCCGATCTTGCCGAGAATGGCGGCAAGATCACGGTACAGAACTTCCATCGGCTGGCATCGGACTTGTGCAAAGCGGCGGAAGTCGACTTCACCGTCAATCAGCAGGACGCCGCGCGCTGGTGGGATGAGAAGGCGCCCGACCTGCTCGCCGAAGCCGCGCTCGACCTTTACGGTGGAGAGCCTCCGTTCGACGCGATGGTCGTTGACGAAGCGCAGGACTTCTCGCCCTCCTGGTGGGACGCGCTCGAGTATCTGTGCGACCGCAAGGGTGCTGTCTGGGCGTTCCTCGACAAGGCGCAGAGCCTGCGCCGCCATCCCGTCGATCCACCGCTCGATGGCGCTTTCCGCTTCGCGCTCGATGTCAATTGCCGCAATACGCGGCGGATCGTCGCCTGCGCCAATGCCGCGACCGACGTCGCCAGCGAGCCGTTTGAACTGGCACCGCTCGGGCGACCGCCCAAGCTGATCGTTCCGCAGACGCCTACCGCAATCAGCGGCCTTGTGCAGCACGAGGTGCGCTCACTGCTCAAAGACCACCGGCTCGAACCGCGACAGATCGCGATCCTCGGTCCGGCAAGCAAAGCGAAGGGGCCGCTTGCAACCGTCAGCGCGATCGACGGTGTACCGCTCATCGACGACGCGTCGCAGTGGCGCGACGGAAAAGGGATTTTGTGCAGCACTGCGCGCAGTTTCAAAGGGCTTGAGGCGGACGTAGTGATTCTTTGCGACTTTTCCGGCTTAGGCAGCCTATTCACCGTTAGTGATCTCTATGTCGCGCTGACGCGTGCGCGGTCGCATCTCGTCATCGTCGCGCATGACCGGGCGGCCAAGGAGACCCTTGATGTAGCACTTGCGGCTGCCATCGCGACGGGATCCGACGAATGACAATGATCGACGCCTGGAGCAAGGCGATTGTATACACCGCGGACGACACAGGCTCGCCATCGCTTCCCGTGGTCGTCGAGCACATTCGCAGCGCCATCTTCGAAGCGGGGTTTGTCAGTCGCGGCCGGATCACCAGTGGTCTGAAGGAAGCGTATCGTCCGTTCAATCTGGACGAGGTCGCGATCCGCGACAAAATCGACGCGGCGATCGATCTGATGTTGCTAAGCGGCGACATTGAAGAATATGCGACGAGTGCGGGTCGCGGCTATGCCGGAACTCCGCCCAGACTAATCGATTGGGCTGGCGAGCGTGTCACCTTGTTAGGTTCAAGCGGTCTGGGGACAGGTGCGGTCCGCCAGTTTGCCGCAGAAACTTCGCCGGATGACGGCGTCACGATCTTGCTAGCCGATGAACTCGGCCGCCCTGAATGGCGCAACGCGCTGGTTGAACTCGGTGGGGCTGATGCGCTCGGTAGCGATGCACGCACACTATTCGCATTCTCGCAGGCGCTGGCAGTGAGCGGGGAACGCTATTCGCTCGACGAGCCGAACGCCGTTGCGGTTGTCAGTGGCCGCTCAGAGTTTTTCGGGCGCGCGGAGCCAACACCCTCGGGACGCTGGAGCCGGGTTGAAGCAGAAGGTATCTACCCGGCTGCGATCAGGACGGGTTATACACTCAAGAACGTCGTACTTCACGTCGCCGGCAAGCAGACAGCGCTATGGCAACCTCCGTCGCGCGATGTCTGGCGATGGATTGTTGTTGGCCAGACGCTGACGCAGGGCGACCCAGTGCTGCGCTACGATCAGGCGAGTGGTGTTCTCGACTTCCTGACGCCGCCACCGCGCCAGGCAGAGCGCGCAGCGCTGATCACTGGCGAGCAACTCAAGCCTTGGTCCTGGAGGCTCGACACCAACGCTTATGCCGTCATTGCCAAGCTCATGGGGTCTCCGCGCTAGGGGCTTTCGGAATCAGCCAGAAAAACCGTGGCGGTTTCAGCTTGGCGACCTCGCCAAGCGCGACCTCGAGTCCTTCTATTCTGGCGAGCCTCGCGAGCCATGCCTTCTCGGATAATGCCAGCATCAATTCCGCGCCGCGGACGGTTGCCCGATTGAATTCAAGCTTGGAATCGAGTGCTGTCGCTAGCTTGAGCTCGGCGCGGGCAGCTGCAATGAGATTGTCCGCATCCGCTTGGGCAGCAAACAAGCGAGCCGGTACTGTCCGACGGACTGCAAGCTGCGCGCGGCCGAGACATTCACCCCCCATGACCGTCAAGTGGCGCATCGCCGCGTTCCGCGCGGCGCGCTGGCGTACCTCGGACAACGTCGTGCGGCGACGCGCGAGTTGGCGCGAACCAACGCCATCGAACACCGCGGTCTCGGCCTCGGCCACAACCAATTCCTCACCATCTTCGACAAAGGTCGCAAACATCAATTCGGGCGGGCTCAGGTCGACCATCCAGCGGCGATCGGCTTGGAACTGCGCGAGCGCGATACGCGCCATCGCAGCGCGCGCATCCTGTTCTGCTTTCGATGCAGACGTGTCTCCAATTCCCAACATTGCGTCGGGATCAAAGGCAAGCGCGTCACGCAAGTCGACTTCGCTAACCGCGACAAGCAGCCTACGATTGGCCCAAGCCAACATCGGATGATCGTCGGGATATTCGACAATAAATTCAGTGCTGAGGTCAGCCGCAGGTGCTTGGTTTTCGAAAGCGGTGATGGCGCCGTCATGAATGCCGCAGCCATGGTCGAAGAAGTTGAGGCGACGCTTAACATTGTCACTTTGAACGACATTCGTACGCGGCGGGCACTCGATCGCAGCGCGGCGAACTATGAAGGCCTGACGATACCAACTGCTGCGGGTATCGATGTCAGGGATGATTAAATCGTTGGCGTCGGGCTTGGACTTGTACCACATCGTCTTGAAGCGCTGGTCACCGTCCTGCCCATTGCGAACATCAAGAAAATCTTCTCGCGCGAGCTTGATCATCATTTCGGCAGCGCGTTCGCGCATGAGATACCAGTTCCAGTCAAAGCCTTCGACTGGTTCGAGCGGTCCTGCATACTGCCGACTGCGGAACCTTTTGTCGCACCGCGTCGCCAAAGCGGTGCGCGGGGTCGGAGGCAGAGTGGTTGCTTCAAGCCACGCGTCATAGGCTTCGCCGAGCTTCCGGGCCTGCTTGGCAGCGTCGCCCCATGTTGCGCCGGTTACACCATTGGCCGCGCTGGCGATCGCGTCGCTGATCGCCTTCCACTCTGATTCGTCGAAAACCTCGCTGCGCAGGAAGACGCCAGTTCCCTCGAGAACAGTAAGGATGCTGCTCTCGATCGAATTTTCGACGACGATCGGGGTGATGGCGATCCGGCGATTGGCTGGTAGCCCCTTGGTACCAAGCCGGTCGATGCGGCCGATCCATTGTTGGATATCGGGGGGAGACCAAGGCAGCGCAAAGAAAATTATCTCGTCAGCGAATTGTAAGTTGTGGCCTTCACGTGCAGCGTCGGCGGCGACGAGGATCTTTGCTTCGCCGCTGATGAAATCGTCGAGCGCTTCCTTGAGCAGCGCAACCTGCACTTCGAGTTCTTCGGCGGCACCAACCGTTCGGCGTTTCCGCGCCACCTGCATGTCGGTCAGTTTCTCAATCGCGTCGCGCAGATAATCGGTAGTTGGATTGTCCTCAGCGACGACAACGGCGCGACCGCTCGGATTCTTCGCGTGGAAATTTCGCAAATGATCGATCAGCGCGTCGAGTTTAGCATCGCCCGGCTCGTCACGCAGGCACGTGTCAATCTGCCGCCACGCAACCTGAAGGTCGGGAGTCGTGCGCCGCAGCGTGCTAAGGCGTTCGCGGAGCGATTGCGGGCTGCGTCCCGCGACCTGGAGCAACGCTTCGCGGCGAATATCCAAATTCGAACTACGTGCTGCGTCGAGATAGGATCGCGTCGCGCGCGCGCGATGGACATCGCCGTCGGTCGGAGCAAGCTTGATCGGCTGGTAATTTCGCTTGGGCAGGGCATCGGGATAGTCGGTGCGCGCGGTGCGGATGAGCCGCCGGTATAGACCGAACGCTTCTTCAACCGCGCGGCGCCTGCCGGCGTCTTGAAGCTCGCCGCCCCATTCGTCGCGTGCGTGCCTCTCGCGGTCGGCCAGTATCTGGAGTATGTCTCGGTCTTCGGCGCGGGAAATGCGATCAGCCTCTGGCTCTAGCAGGGCCATTAGTTCGCGACGCGTTCGCGCTTCGTGAAGCGCTGGGGTCGCAGTCAGAGCGATGACATTGGGGATGGTCCGCGCAGCAAGGATCAGGTCTTCTCGGACCTGGACCTGCAACTTGGTGAATTCGTCTACCAGCAGGAGGTCGATGCGATCGGCGACCATACGGCCACCGGCGAGCAATCGGCTCGGCCGAACCAGCCGCATCACCAGATTGCCATGGACGTCCCCTTCGTCCCCGCTCTCAAGCGCAAGGATGTGACCGCGGCACAGCAACTCCTCTTCCCATTGCGACACCAGATCATCAGGAACAACGAGCGCCGCCGTCAGCGGGCGCGGGCTTTGCGCGGCGAGCGCGCGCATGACCATTATCGCCTGAATGGTCTTCCCGAGGCCGACCTCGTCAGCGAGAAGCCAACGACAAGCGGTTCCCGTCACCATACGATGCACGCTGTCAATCTGGTGCGTATAGGCAAATGCGCCGACACCCAGCGCGCCGAGCAGCGCCTGATCGCGGTCGAGGCGCCGCGCAGCAGCGTGGATACCAAGAAGCACCCGATGGAAGTCGCTCATTCCGACACTCCCGCGACGCTAGGACCCAATCGGAGCGCAGCGTAGCGAGTGGCGCGCGAAACGAAAGGATCATTGGCGAGAACATGGACGGCGGCATCGACGTCGTCGCAAGCAGCGGGCGACAACCAAAGCTGCAGCGCGCCAGCGGCCGTTTCAGGCGAGAGTTGGCCGCGCGGCAAGGCGTAATTGCTGGTCCAAGCCGCGAGATCCTCAGCCAGTTCGGCGATGCTGAGGTCGGCATAGCTGCGCTTAGCAAGTAGCCGACCGCCTTCGGTCGGTGCCAATTGTCGGACCAGCGCAGGACGACGAATCGCACGCAGCGCTTCCTTGGCTGCGCCCTCCCAATCATCGGGCGGTGCACCAAAATCAAAGTCATTCTCGACGTCGAGAAGTGCCCCTGCGGCGTGCAATTCAACGATCGCTTCCGAAAATGCCTCGTTCAGTGCGTCGTCCATCGCGCCGTCTGCTGGCACAGTGCTGGCGATGGGCCAGTCGGGGTCAAGGGAACGAGCGTGCTGCACAAACGCCCGCGCGAACATCGCGGCCTCATCAGGGCTGGCCTCGGCTGGAACGGTTGCCAGGCCGCGCGCGACCGCAATGTGCCAGAGCGAGGCGTGCGGATCGGTAGGGCTGTCCTTACTGCCCTGCTCCGCAAGGAACCAGGCGCGGCCGCATAGGTCGATCACCAGTGGATTTTCGAAGTGGAGAACTACGCGCCCCTTGGCGCCGATCGCTGGTAGCGTCGTGCACCGCGCCCGCGCCCAGGCTATGCGGGCACGTGCGATATCGCAGACTCCCTTGCCATGGTCGAACATCCGACGCGAACCGACGTCGGAGCCAAATTGCGCGGTGAAATCACCATAGTCGAAAATGTTGGAGCTCAGGACCTGCAATGGGTCGGCGATACGGCCATCCGAGAGTAACAAGCCATAGGCCTTAGCACCTCGGCTTGGCGGGGTGATGGCATCGGCTGCAATGAACCGATGGGGTGCCTGTGCGCTTGCCTCAACCAACGTAGTGCTTAGGTCGGCGCCAATTAATTGCGGCCCGCTCTCAGTCCATTCGACAGAGGCCGCGGGCCGTTCTAGCGGAATTGTAAGCGTACGCGAGTATCCGAGGGCCAGGCGGAGCCTGCCCTTGCCGGCTTCGAGCAGTTTGGCGCGAACCGCATCGTCATAGAGCGCCGCCAGGAGTTTCGAATTGGAGGCAATTGTCGTCGGCAACGTGGCGAGCCGCTCGCGTCCACGCGCGATAAGACGTCCGTCGATCTCAAGATCGGCTGTCACGCTCACACCGATGAGTGGTACCGCGCTTTCGACCCGCAGCTGCAAGCGGCGTTCGACCAGCGCTTCGAAGGCGCTGTCACGTTCAAACACAATGATGTCGGCAACGCCGTCCTCAGCAATCGGCGCAGCTTCGGCGCGAAGCCCGGACCTGCCGGCGAGCCCGGAAACCGCTGTGATGCGACCATTGGCAGCTAGACGCTGCGGTATTGCGTCGCACTCGGTGTCTGTGCTGTCGCTGTAGATCAAAAATGGTCGATCGGGTCGGACCACGCCCTGCGGAGCACTAATCGCGTCGATTGGATGGCGCGCAATCAATGTTCGGCGCTGGTTAGCGAGCAGGTCTTCCTTGTTCAGGATCGCCCTGTCGGCCCCGTCGGCGAGATTGGCCTCGTAGAAGCGATAGCCACCGGCTGTGCCGAGTTGCTTAAGGCCGACGAGTGGGGCCGTGTCGATCTTTCGTCCAATCCAAGCATAGCCTGACACATCGTTCAAAACACCAAAACGCTGTTCCGCCTGACTGCGGTCGGCGTTGACATCGAACAGGAGCGTCGCCGTCCAGTCGATGGTCCTGCTGGCAAGCGTCGCTGCTATGTCCGTGCCCGCGCCAAAAACGCTCGCAGCGTCAGGATAGGCGGCATCCTCTTCACCCGGTGCGGAGCCGAGCGTGATTGCAAACGGACCGGTTCCCAGCGCCGTGTCTGGGTGAAGAAAGCTGCCCGCGTTCCACAGGCGCGGCTTCCACCCAGAGGAACGGGCAATGCCGCGCGCCTCGTCATACAGCGCCGGAGACAGCGCGGGCCAACTCACGAAAAGATGCACGCCGCTCGCGTCAGCAAGCAGTGCGAGGCGTCCCAATGTCTGTTGGGTAGCAGTCGGCGGCTTGGCGGTCCGTCCCCGCACGCGGGCTGCTCGCGCTGCAAAAAAAGCTTCAGGATCGGTGGCAATAGCGTCGCGCAAACGGGAGTATGTCGCTGGAGATAGCAAAGTCCCCCGATTGTCCGTAAGTAGCGCGCTCAGGACGCGCCCGCTTGGCGCCTCGAAGCGCAGCCAGTCGGTGAGCCGGGCTCCCTCGGCGGCGCTGGCCCAAGCACGCAAGCTCGGAAAATTGGTCGTCCGTCCCAGTCCGGGCAGCGCAGCGACCGGCGCACGCGCCATAAGGCGGCTCACCGCGCCGACCAAATCGACCGGTAGCAGGGCGTTGGCGATCGGCCAGGCAATAATTGAAAAATGGCTGCTGAATGCACTATCGCTCGGCCGGGACAAATCGTAGCGCTTGGCCTGCGCCTCGAAGATTTCGGCAATTCGATGGCGTTGCGCCATGGTGACGTCCAGCCCAAGCGCGTCGCTGAACTTCGCCCAGAACACCGTGCCGACACCTTCGAAGCGAAAGCCGATTTCTGCAGCAATGGCGCAGATCAGCAGCGGTGCGCGTGAAATGAGATTATCAAGGGTGTGGGACAAGGCAATCGGCACCATGTCATCAAAGGGTGCTGGCCAAAGCATTGCCTCGTCGACTGCTTCGATCAATGTAACCGCCGCTGTCCGTTTCTTATTAAGCCCAACAATCGACGCCTTGAGCGCACGCTCAAGCGTGTCGATCTCCCCTAAACTTAACATCCCCCATCAACCATCATACGCATGATCCCTTGGACGTTATGATCGCCTTGCAGTAACGCACTGTCGAGTAGAAACATTTTCGTCTTATAAATAATCTCATTCGATGTTTAGACATGTGGTCGATCACCGCGTGGCCCTCTTGGAGAGGATCAACCTGGGCGCTTTCGAAATCTAGTCGAGATCGAACAGCAGATCGTCTTCTGGCTCCACCACTAGCGATCTGCGAACGGTTTGAGGGCCTAGCACGGCCATGGCGTCCAGCGTCTCGTTTCGCCGTGCCCGACCATCTAACCAGCGGCGTCGCCATGCCCTCGCAATGGTTGCAGCGGTTGCGGGCTCTGCCTGCTCCGATGCCATGCCCATAAGCGCCATCCTGGCGTCCTTGCCCAGCTCACAAGCATAGAAAAGGCGCGGTGTCGCGTGGTGAAGGACGGTGTCGCTCGCGATACCGAGCGCGTCCAGCCCTTCCCTGATTTGACGAAGTCGTGGGCTCGTACCCTCGCCGAACCGGTTGTTAACGCGCCTGGAGGTGTGGCGAGTTTGCGCCATCTGCCTGAGCGCGTGCGCTGTGTCCGCCCCAAGATGCAGCGTCCCGAAGCCGCCGGTCTTGCTGCGGCCGATCGAATCCCAGCGAAGATCGTGATGCAGGTCAACGTGGTCGGCGGCTCGGAGGCTCAGTCGGTTATACTGGCTGGACCCGACACCGTAGAGGCTCGTGGTTGTCAGCACCCTAAGGTCCGCCGGCTTTGAGATGGCGCGCCCCGCCATCTGCGACGCGATCACGCTGACTTGATTGCCGTAACGTGAGGCGTAGTGGTCGTGCACCTCCTTCGAGGCCAGCAGCAATGCAACTAGCTTGCCGCCCAAGATCTCGTTGTATGGTGCTACCGCACCGCAGATGCTCACGTCTGCGACACGGCTCGACAATCCCGCCTTCCGGAACTCCGTCAGCACGATGTCGAGCGCGCGCTGACCGGTGCGAGCCGCGAAAAGTTGGTTCAGCGCGGCAGATGGATCGCCTTCAAGATTGGCCGCGCGGAACACTTGCTTCGCAAAGAGTAACTGCGCCAATAGCTCTGCCCGCTTGCGCACGAACAGAAGGTCTTCCGAGGCCGTGCGCCAGTCGGTGTCGTCGCCGGTCACCTTCACGGCGCCGCGCATCGGCTTCACGCTGCCCCCTGCTTCTAGGTGAGTCTGATAGTGCGCACTGAGTTCGAGGCCGCGCGCGAAAGCCGCACCCGCCGCCTTCTGCTCGAGCCTCAGGACGGTATTATCAACGGGTGTCTCAATCTCCTCTGGACTGGCGAGGTCATCCCATCGTACCGACTCGATTGAGCTCTCCAGACGCTCAATGATGGCGCGCGCGAACGCACCCGGCTGCCACGTGTCCTCGCGCAGGTTCGCCTCGGCCGCGTCTCGTAGCCACCCGATCCAGTTGTCGCGGACAGAGACCCTCATCACCGGGCTGGCGAGCATAGCAATGCCCATAATCGGTTTGTTCGGCCGAGCGGCGTTCCTGATTAGCACGAGGAGTTGGCGGCCAGGGATCGGCCGATACTCGTGTGCCCACGTGTGGCGGAAATAGCGCCAGACATCGTTGAGTGGCAGGCCGGTGTAGTTGCATCGCTTGCCCGGGTGGCAGATCTCTACGACCGGGTCGATGAGTTCGGCGAGTGCGGTGTCGCGTTCTGGCCCAGTAAGGTCGGTGATCGCGTGGAGTTTGTTGGACAGCGCTTCGCCATCGTCAATCAGGTCGAGTATCGAACTCCTAACTCCGGGCGCCCTCATGGTGAGGCGCTCCATCCGCGCTATGAAAGTTCTGACAGAAGGTTCGGCCAATTGCCTACGGCGAGCGAGTTGTAGGGCCGAGCGGATGCGCAATTTGATGTCATCCATCGATTGCTCAGAACTGGTCTCGATGCCGGGAGGCTTAAAGTGCAGTCCTTCCCGTTCGAACGAGACGCCCCAACCTTGTTCGAGCAAGTCTGCAATCAGGAGGCAGACGGCTCGCAGCTTTGCACTGTCGCCTTCGTCGATGTAGCTGCGCGCTAGCGCACGGAGGCTGTCAGAGAAGCCCGCAGGGGTTGGACCGGCGAAGTTTAAGAGGCCATGAAGTTGATTGCGCTCATCGGATGTAAGAAAGGGTGCGAACTTCCGCAGACCGGACTGGTCACCGTCGGTTTTCCCCATAGCCTCTTCCCGCCTGATTTTCATCTTCGAATAAATACCAACTTCTCGCCGGCTGCGCCAGCGCACCTTCCGTTAACTTCAACTGCCTTACCGGCGGTCTCCGTCATTGAGGGGAGCGCGACATCTCTCTGATCCAGCCTTTGAGCAAGCGTCGATACTCGTCAATGACCAAAGCGTCGCCTTCCAACGCTCGCCGTTCAATCCTTCTGAGCAATGCCGAGAGAGCAAGGGACTGGTCCGTCGCTACAATGACATCGCGGACGAGCGTGGCGAGTTCTTTCCTTTTGGAGCACTCGCCCCCTACGGTTTTAGCGTTGATGTCCAACGCGCTCGCGGTCAGCGAACTGCTTGCAACGACTGACTTCGCCCCAGTGCGCTTCCGCTCAGCCTTAGCCGTCCGAACCTTAGATCTTAGGTGCTCGATTGCCTTCGGAAGCCCGGCACTGTGCAAGCGATCCCACATTTCAGGCAATAGCGACACTTGCTGCTTGGAGGTCGTGACACCGAACGCTTCGTCCAAGGATGCGGAGAACTCGACCTCAACGCGGATATAGCGATCGTTGTTGATGAACGTCGTCCATGGAGTGCGGGATAGCACGTCGACAACGCGTCCATTCCGGCTAAACACAAGGCCATGATAGGCTTTTAGGATCGGAAAGCGTGCGTTGGCGTTTAAGCCGATCGCATCGCGCGACTTGTCCGTAGATCCGAAGGTGGACGGCAGCCAAGAGTAGCGAAGGTTCAAGTCTCCCGAGATTCCATCTCCACAATTGATCGTCAGCGAAAGCGGATCAAGCGCCTGGGCCCTATCGTTGTCGAGGGCGTGGAACTCACCATCTGGGTCGAGAAAGAGCGGGTCGATGGGGCGCACCTGTTCGCTGTCAACATGGATCACGGTCGCTGCGAGGAGCTTGTGATACGTCACACCGAAATGACGGAGTAGGTTGCGGCGCAGCGCAGTTGCTGTCGCCCAGTCGAGCCTGTCGAGCTTGTCGATGACTACGACGGTTCCAGACGCCCAGCCCTGCGGGTGGTTTCGTTCAATCGCGTCGACCACAAACCCGGGTAGGGCTGCCGGCTGAGCCGCTGGGATCGCTATTCCCAAACCATCAATTTGGTAGCTTCCGTTGTCGAGTAGATCGAGATCGAGACTTACCGAATAGCACCTTCCTCCCTTCAACTTCGAGTAGATTGTGAAACGCCTTCCTATGCTGACGGTGGCGCATGGAAGTCCGTAGCCGAAGCGACCGAGGCCTTTACGGTCATTCTCACGGTTAGTACCGCCCCACATCATCGCAAGCCGCAACATGCCTGGGTCCATGCCGTGCCCGTCATCGATGACCGCGAGTTGCTTTGGCTTAAAGGAGGAGCCGCCGTCAGAATATCCGAGGACAAGATCGATTCGCTCAGCATACGCTTGGATCGAGTTGTCGATCAGTTCAGCCAATGCCTGGACGTTACTTTTATAGCCAATGCTCCTTATGCCACGAACGAAAGTTTCTGGAACTATTAGACCAAAATCAAATTCTCGATCTCCGGCTTTTCTCAAATTTTCTTGTTGTCGCGAGATGAAAAATCTATCATTTTTATCTCTCATTTCAGGTTCTCCTGCTATCGAGTTTGAAGATGTTACTTTTAAACAATTAATAGAATAGCCACTAAATTCTCAGTCTATTTTTCCGCAAATTAGTGAGGCGCTCGATAATAATTATAGATCGAAAATTTAATATGTTTTATAAAAATACAATATTTATAAAACAAAGTATAGAGAAAGGTGTGTTTAATAGCAATATAGTCAAATGGGAATTGTTTCCATTTAATCACGAATAAGTATCGAGATCAGACGCATAATAATCACAAACGGTCGCTATGGTTTCAGCGTCCAAATTTTGTGGCAAACTAATAGATGCGTTGATCAGTGGAAGCTCTAAGTCTCGGCTTTTGCCAGCAAATGCGGGGGCAATCGCTCGCATTCCGGCATCATAATCGGCAAACCGCAGCAGGGTAACGCCACCGCAGTCCAGCCAAACGGTCTGTGGCCGGTAAAAACTCAAATTTCCGCCGCGCGGCTGGAACAAGACCCCATGCGCAGGCGGCGGCGGCAATGCAGCGAGGATCTCCGCAGGCGAAATTTCACCAAGGACCGCGCGCAGCTCCAGTTTCACTGCATCCGCATCGGTCTCGAACCATCGCGGATGCGGCTCGATACCAGCGAACCGCTCCGGGAATAGCTGAATGAATGAGTTCGGCAGGCTGCACTTGTGAAACTCGACCGCCGAGCAGAACCGCTCGACCGGATCCCGCCAGAAAGCATAGATCGTCCTCGGCGCAATCGTCTCGCCAGGGAACCGCGCCTCAGCCAGCCGGATCGCTTCTGGCAACGTTGGATGCCGCCCCATTTCGCCAACCAGATCGATCCCGATCGGGCCAAGGACAGCCCGCGCCGTTTGCGACCCATTCTTCGGCACGCCGATGAACAGCGTTTGGCGGTCATACGAAATGATCATCGGTCAGATCCCGGTCGTGGTGTTGGTGTAGGAGCCGACCGCAAAGCTGTATGTTGGCGTCGCGTTGGTAAGCGACCGGCTCAGCAGCGAGAAGCTTCGGAAGGTCAGCGACCAGAAGGTGGTGCCGATGCTGGGCGACGAGGCGTTGTAGGTCACACCCTGCGTTGAGGCGCCCGCCACGGACCAGGTGCCAGTTTTAGATCCATCCGCCGGGATCTTGAATACAGCGCCGCTCAAATCGTAGTAACCATAGGGTGCAAAATCCATCGCGGTGTAGACGGAAAACACCATCGCCGTGGAACTGACCGCCAGACCCGTGAAGCTAAAGGTGTTTGCCCCGTTGCTGGTATCGAGACTGATGGAGCGGGCCAGCAACAAGGTGCCGTCGGTCGAAAGCTGATAGATGTCCGCCCCGGCATAGATCGGCGCAAAAACCCGCAGACTACCGTCCGGCCCTAGGTTCACTGAGCCGCTGCCGTAGCTGGACGGTAGAGACTTCTGCCACTGGATGACAGCGCCCGAACTGATCTTGAGCAGGCTGAGCGTGCCGTTGATGCCGGCAAGCCAGTAGATGTTGTTGCCGCTGTCGACCACCACGCCATAGCCATAATCGTAGCCCGTGCTCCCGATCGAGCGCTGCCAGCTGACCGCCGGGGTGGCCGTGTTGATGACGGTGATCAGGGCATCGGTGTTTCCGGCGGTCGAGGTCGAGGTATTGCCCGAGAGAACCAGCAAACTGCCGTCCGGACTGAGCGCCATCAGGCTGGCATATTCATTGCCGGAGCCGCCGATTGACCGCTGCCACTGGAGTGTGCCAGCGCTGTTGTATTTGGCGATCAAGGCGTCGGCATTGCCGGAACCGCCGCTCGAGGTCGAATAGCCAGCGACATAGACGTTGCCA
>Ga0105050_10003839_pt1 | contig 20511 bp, 17 predicted proteins | sample FRY01_FD_78088 | JGI IMG/M metagenome (GOLD analysis project Ga0105050, IMG submission 78088) | Freshwater microbial communities from Lake Fryxell liftoff mats and glacier meltwater in Antarctica - FRY-01 | ecosystem: Environmental > Aquatic > Freshwater > Ice > Glacier meltwater ...
GCCATGATCGAGGGTCTGCGCCAGCCGATTACCGTGGACATGGTGATTCAGGAAATCAACCGCTATGCCGATAGCGAATTCCGCTATGCCGATAAATCGGACGAGGTCGCTATAACCAACGCGGTCCGCGATATGGGCCGGATGGAGGAAGCCCGCCGCCGCTATCTGGAGAGCAAAGGGTGAGCAACATCTTTACAGACGGTCTGATCATCCCGGCGCTGGTGCTGGCGCTGATGGGCTGGCTGGTGCCGCGGATGTTGTCGCTGGTCTGGCCGGAAGGCGTCAAGCCACAGTTATTGCTTGCTTTTGTGGCGACGTTGATCATGCTGGCACTGGGTATGCTGTTTTTTCTGTGCCTGTATCTGTGGCAGGGGGTGCCGCTCGACATCCTGTTCGAGCCGGGCCTGAGTGCCGGAGCGGCACATTTCCTGCGCCTTGGCCTGATTTCGGCGCTGCTTTGGGGTCCGATCATGATCCTGTCGGTGGCGGGACTGCCCAAGCATTGGGTGAAGGAGACGTGGTGAAACGCCTGATCGAAAAAGGCCTGATGTTTGGCAATCTGGTGCCGGTGGATAGTCCGGTGCTGGTGGCCCGCTATAATGCGGCGCTGAAGCATCTGACGGGCAAGACCACGGCGCTGACGGACTTTCATATCGATATTTCGGGGTTTAGTCCGGAAATCGGTGATGAGCTGGATGACGACCTTTACCTCAATCATGCGGGGGTGAACCGGCAGTTTATCCTGCTCAGCACGGCGCAAAAGACCGCCCCGCTGCTCAATGCACAATTCTCGACTTCGCGCGGGATATTGCGGCAGTTTATCATGGAGAATGAACCACAGTTGTTTGCCCTGACGGCGCGGGATGCGGTGGCGGGGGAATTGGTCAATTCGGTCTATGCGGTAGAGACACCGGCCAAGCTGTTTGACATTCGCAAGGTCACGGTCGAGGCGGATACGACCGACGGAACGGTGGCCACGGCGGCCAAGTTGACCGGGTTGATCGACACATTCAAGACCGGGCAGGATGCATGGTTTGACGATGTGCTGATTGCGCAGATGATTGAATTGTCAAAGAAAACCGGCGATCTGATGCGTAATCCGGTGGCGCTCAAGCAGATGACATTTGCGCAAGACCGGTTCTGGACCTCGCATTTTGGTGGCATCTATATCTTGCGCGGGCTGGAACAACCGGCGGCGATTTCTGCCGGGCCGAAGGCGGCGCTGGGCAAGTTGCCAATTGCGCAAGTGTTGGATTTTACCGACCGTTCGGCGATTGCCCAATTCCTGCAGGCGAATGATCTGGTCGAGCCGATCGTGGAGGCGCGTGGCATTGATGCCGCCGCGATCCTGCATCAGAAGATGGATTTTGTGGTGGCCGAAGTGGCGGGCCAGATGGGGGAGACGCTGCAAGGTGCCACCCGCCGAGACCTGCGCGCGCTGGGCCGCCGCTATGCCGGGCAGTTGCCGGAGGCGTGGCAGGGACTTGCCGCACTCGCCCGCTGGGCCGAGGATGGCGGGCCGTGGCCGACGATCAGTTCCGAGCATGACGCCTATTTCTATACGCTGCGCGCCAAGGATCGCCCCGATGCCGATCTGATCAACATGCTGCTGTCAGAACTGTCGCCGCTGGATATCCGGCAGTTGTTCATCTGTCACAAGGAAGCGTTCTACCGCGCCTATGCCGGCTGGCCCGAGGAAAAGCAGGCCTATGTCGTGGATTTTCTGCACCGGGAATATATGGTGGACAAGGCGGGCACCCGTGCTGCGCTGTTTGGCCACGAGGCGCCCTTGGCCGAGCCGGTGCCTGCGTCACCATGGGGCCAGAGCAAGCCGCGCGAGGAGCCGGTTGATATGATTGATCTGGTCGGTCCATGGGGCGCGGTGAGGAGGCGGTAGATGATTGGTTTCATTCGGGTTTTTGTGATAGCATTTGTAGTGCTGACGGTGATCTATGTCAGCCTGTCGCTGTATTCCCGTGCCGCCCGCAGGGACAAACTGGAGGCGCAATGGGACGCAGAGGGCCGCGAGGGTGACAAGCGCGCCTTTGTGAAGTCCGGGCTGAAGGACTATGACGGGTCGCTGCGCCGCAAGCTGATCCTTGGGGTTTATGTGATCCCCATCGTCATTGTCAGCACCATCATTTATGTCGTGAACGACAACTAGGTCGGGAGGCCGCCGTATGTTCCGTTATGTCAAATGGGCCTTCTGGATCGTGTTCTGGACCCTGCTGCTCGCTATGCTGCACTATACGCTACCGCAGCGCGACATCGGCTATATCACCGATACCAAGAACCGCATCATCCAGTTTGGCGAGAACTCGATCTTCTGGGCCAGTCCGGATATTGGCACCAATGAGGTGGCCGGGGCGATCCAGCGCGATGTGCTGTTCATCGATACCGTACTGAATGATGGCGATGTGATGGTCTATCGCAACGAGGATACCGGGTGGATCTGGCCGCCCTATTTCAAGTATACCTCGTCGAATGTGCAGGCGCAGGCCGCCAATTTCAGATCGACGCAAGCAGAGCCCCGTTGGGTCGCGATAAGGCATTATGGTTGGCGGGTGCCGTGGCTGTCCGTGTTCCCGAATGTGGTGTCGATCCGAGAGGTTGAAGGCCCCGATGTCACGCTGGTCCCGTGGTTCAACATCATTTTCCTGACGTTTCTGGCGGCGGTATTCTGGGCGGTCTGGGTGCGCTGGCGCCGGTTCAAGGCCAAGCGGATCACGCCGGTATTCGACGGGATTGACGCGGAGATCGACGAGAAGCGGGCGGGGATATCGCGCTGGTTGGGAAGCTGGCGGAGCAAGCCGAGGCGGTAGCACGAGCTGTGTGTATTGTTCCGGCGCCAATCAGGCGTCTCGCCATTGTCGAGGCGACCGGTGACTTGGCCGGAGGCGCCAGCCGGAGGTCAATCACTGTGTGATGGTGTTGAGATATATCCAATGGGGTCGCGCCTGACTGGGCTGGCGCGACCCGGTTTGTCTGGTGATAAATCGGGGAAGAACGGCTTCTTCAGAGACGCGATTATTCCCCGTAAGGAATCCAGATGTTCTTGACCTCGGTCGCGGCATCGAGGAAGGCGCGGCCCTGACCCTCGGCCCCGAGCCAGTCGCGGGCGCGGCCGTTGTTGACCCATGTCCGTTTGAGATTGCCGCTGCTGCGTTTCTCGATCAGTTCGGAGAGCGCGGTCGAAGAAAAGCTCCAGACCGCGTCGATATCGAGATGAGCGGCCATGGTGGGAGCAAGTTCGGCATGGCTGCCGGTCAGGATATTGACCACGCCGCCGGGGACGTCGGAGGTGTCGAGCACCTGATAAAAATCGGTCGCGACCAGCGGGTGCGCCTCTGACGCGACCAGCACGACCCGGTTGCCCATCGCGATGGCCGGGGCCATGACCGAGATCAGCCCGAGCAGCGGCGCCTCGTCCGGGCAGAAGATGCCGATGGTGCCGATCGCTTCGCGCATGGCAAGGGCCACGCCCCGGATCGGCACATTATGCACCTGACCGTCGAATTTGTCGGCCCATGCCGCATAGGTGAAAAGCCGGTCGATGCTGGCCGCGACCTCGGCAGCGCCGGGTTTGCCACCTTGCAAGGCATTGATCCGGGAGGTGAATTCGGCCGCGCGGGCCGAAAGGTTTTCGGCGATGTAATAGAGGATCTGCGCCCGGTTATGCCCGGTGCTGCGCCCCCAGCCTTTGGCCGCCTGCGTCGCCTCGACCGCGTTGCGCAGGTCCTTGCGGTTGGCGAGGCTTATGTCGCCCAGATGCGCGCCTTTGGGGCCATGGATCGCGCGGGAATAGCCGCCGTCGGGCCGGGTCTGTTTGCCGCCGATATAAAGCTTGGCAGTGCGGTCGATTCCGTCGGCAGCGCCGCCTTCGCCCTCGAACGGCAAGAGCGGGCGCAAGGGGCGGGGCGTGGTTTTGGGTTTGGTATAGGCCTGCAAACCCTCCCAGCCGCCCTCGCGGCCAAAGCCGCTTTCGCGGACCCCGCCAAATCCGGCGGCGGCGTCGAAGAGGTTGGTGGCGTTGACCCAGACCACACCGGCGGCGAGTTTGGGCGCTATGTCGAGCGCGAGGTTGATATTCTCGGTCCAGACTGTCGCGGCCAGCCCGTAGCGGGTGTTGTTCGCCAGTTCCACCGCCTCTGCGGGGGTGCGGAAGGTGGTGGAGACGAGGACGGGGCCAAAGATTTCCTCCTGCATCAGCGGCGAGGCGGAAGAGAGGCCGGTGATCAGCGTGGGCGGGTAGAACGACCCCCGTGCAGGCAGCGCGCTGGTTGTGCGGTAATGTGTTCCTTCGGGGTTGGCCGCGACCATCGCGGTGATGCTGGCCAGTTGCACCGGATCGACGATGGCGCCGATGTCGATGCATTTGTCCAGCGGGTCGCCGATGCGCAGACCGTCCATGCGGGCGCGCAGCTTGGTGTAGAACCGCTCGGCGATGCCTTCCTGCACCAGAAGCCGCGAACCGGCGCAGCAGACCTGCCCCTGATTGAACCAGATCGCATCAACCAGCCCTTCGACAGCGGAATCGAGATCGGCATCCTCGAACACGATATAAGGCGATTTGCCGCCCAGTTCGAGCGTGAGTGCCATACCGCGCCCCGCCGTCGCCTCGCGGATGCGCCGACCGACGGCGGTGGAACCGGTGAAGGCGATCTTGTCGACATTCGCCTTGACGATCATCTCGCCCACAGAGCCGTCGCCGGTGACGATATTGACCACGCCGCGTGGCACCCCGGCAGAGCGGCAGATATCGGCGAAGAGCAGCGCTGTCAGCGAGGTATATTCCGCCGGTTTCAGCACGACCGTGTTGCCCATCGCCAGCGCGGGCGCGATTTTCCACGCGAGCATCAGCAGCGGAAAGTTCCACGGCACGATTTGCCCGAAGACGCCGAGCGGCTGCCGGTCGGGCAGTTCGGCGGCCATCAGTTGCGCCATGCCGGCGTGATAGTAGAAATGTCGGATCGCGAGGGGCACGTCGATGTCGCGGCTTTCCCGGATCGGTTTGCCATTGTCGAGGGTTTCGAGCACGGCGAGGAGCCGCGACTGTTTCTGCATCTGCCGCGCGATGGCATAGAGGATGCGCGCGCGGCCATGCCCGCCGAGTTTGGCCCATTTCGGCTGCGCCTTGCGCGCCGCCTTGACCGCTGCATCGACGTCGCCCTGCGTGCCTTGGGTCACATGCGCCAGCACCTCGCCGGTGGCGGGGTTGCGCGATTCAAATGTCTCGCCGGGGGCGGTGAATTTGCCGTCGATGAAATGTCCGAACCGGTCGCCCTGATCCACCAGCCAAGCCAGCGCCTCGGCGGCGCTTTCGGGGGCGGGGCCATAGGCCATGGTGTCGAAGATCTCTTTGACGGTCATCTCTTGCTCCCCTGGGCTTTCATTCTGGCAAAAATACTCAAAAAAGCAACGTGGTAACAGGTGGTCCCTCAGGCAAGAGCGTGCCGCCAGGAGGCGGAATAGGCGCCGGTCAGGTGGTGTTCGAGCTGCCGTTCGATATCGCCCAACAGACTGGAGGCGCCGAAGCGGAACAGGTCGGGTTGCAGCCAGCGGTCGCCGAGTTCGTCCTTGATCATCGAGAGGTAAACCAGCGCGTCCTTGGCCTTGGATATCCCGCCTGCCGGTTTGTAGCCGACCTTGATCCCGGTGCGGTCATAATAGTCGCGGATGGCGCGGATCATGGTGAGTGTGACGGGCAGGGTGGCGTTGACGCCTTCCTTGCCGGTCGAGGTCTTGATGAAGTCCGCCCCGCCCATCATGCAGACAAGGCTGGCGCGGGCGACATTGCGCAGGGTGCCAAGCTCGCCCGTAGCGAGGATCGCCTTGACATGCGCATCACCGCAGGCGGCGCGCATTTCGCGCATTTCGTCGTAGAGCGCCTGCCAGTTGCCTTGCAAAACATGCCGCCGGGTGATGACGATGTCGATCTCGCGCGCCCCTGCCGCGACGCTGGCCCCGATTTCGGCGATGCGTTGTGGAAAGGGCGAGAGCCCGGCCGGAAAGCCGGTGGAGACGGCGGCGACCGGGATATTGCTGCCGCGCAGCGCCTCGACCGCCGTTTCGACCATGTCGTGATAGACGCAGACAGCACCTGTGGTGAGCCCGGTCATGCCGAGCTGTTTCAGGATATCGGCCGAAACCGGTTGCCGCGCCTTGGCGCAGAGCCGGCGTACGCGCCCTTCGGTATCGTCACCAGCGAGCGTGGTGAGGTCGATCAGGCTGATTGCCTTGCAGAGCCATGCCGCCTGATAATCCTTTTTCACCGAGCGCCGCCCCGGCAGCGTGGCCGCCCGCCGTTCGATGGCAGAGGTATTGGCCTGCACCGCTGCAACCCAGCGCATGTCGAGCGGGAGCCCGTCGTTGCGTGGTTCGTGCAGTTGCGGCAGATGCGTGGCGGTGGTGACCAGCGTGTCGGTTGTATTCGTGTGCAAGGCAGCCTCCATGCGTCAGGGATCAGCGTCGCAGAATGCCGCGGGCTTGACAAGTTGTGCCTTGGACGGATTTGACCAGATGGTCAACTATGCCGGTTGCACCACGTCCTTTTGATGCCTGCGCCGGTATTGCGCCGGGGTGAGCCCGTGTTGCGCCCGAAAGAGTTTGTGAAAATGCGACAGGTTGGGGATGCCGCAATCGGCGGCGATTTCGGTTAGGGTGTCGCCGGTGCCGGAGAGTTGCCGTGCCGCGTAATCCATCCGCCGTGTGTTGATATAATCCGAGGGGCTCTGATTGAGGAACCGCCGCGCGGTGCGGCTGACATGCGGATGCGCCCGCCCCGCGACCCGCGCGAAACCGGCGGCACCGTCGCGGAACACGCGCGGATCGGCGGCGGCGGCGCAGGCCTGTGCCAGCCATGCCGGGGCAGCGGCGGGCAGGTTGATATGTTCCTCGCGCAGGCTGGAGAGGAGCGGGAGCAGGAAGGCCTCGGCGGCCAGCGCGTCCCGTTCGGAGCGGTCGAGCCGCAAGGCCGCGTGGTTGAGATCGGCCATTTGCCAGCTGTCCCGCCGCAGGTGAATGGGTTTTAGGTCGTTGGACCAGAACCAGTGCCCTTTGAGCGTTGAAAAACGTGTGGTCAGACCGTCGATCAGGTCGGGGTGAAGCGTGACCGAGACGACGAGCACGTCGCTGCCCCGCCCTTGCAGTGCGTGCCGGTCGCGTGGCCTTATGAACAGCACATCGCCTTCGCTCAGGTCATGTTTGCCGTCTGGCAGATGGTGCCGGACCTGGCCGTTCTGGACCCAGATCAGTTCGTAGAAATCATGGTCATGCAACCCGGTAGGCCGCGCGCCGGTGAGGGTCGCCCGCGTCAGATGCACCATGTCGGTCGGGCCGAGAATGCTGCGCCATGTCAGAGTTGAATCGGTCATAGCCGCAATCTAGCATATTTTGCGCGGGCTACACCGGATTTTTCTGCACTGCAGCGAAAAGCCGCGAGTCGGCGCCTTCCTGCACGGATCCTGCACAACTGCGCCGGAGCCTGTGCACATCTGCGGATTAGCAAACGTGCAACGGATCACAAGACAAAGGGATTTATCATGCACGCATTTTGGCGAGTGGGCGGGGTAGGACACAGGCAGGTGCTGTGGACGGCACCGGGGATGGAAGGTGCCGAGCCTGTGGTTTTGCCAATGCCGCAGAAACCGGTGCTGGTGCGGGCGGGGTTGCCGGTGGTTGCGCTGATGCTGGCGCTGGTGGCCTTTGCCGATTGGTCGGTCTGGCAGCCCGATCTGCCGCGTCTGTCGCTGGCGGTGCTGGTGCTGGTGATTGCGCTGGTGGCACAGCTGCTGCTGGGGTGGCAGGCGTCGCGCCGTGCCGCGCTGATTGGCTGGGCCGGTGTGATTGTGGGGCTGCTGCCACTGGTGGAGGAGCTACAGGCCCTGTCACTGCTGATGGCGCTGCTGGGCCTGTTGCACGGGATTGGCTGGATGGTCGCAGGGTCGGGCCGTGCTGCGTCAAGGCCGGCGGCGTGGTCGGCGGCGCTGCGGTTCATCGCCTATGGCCCGGCGCAACCGGTGCATGACGGCGTGGCCTTCGTCAATTCGGCAGGTTCCTGGCGCGGGATGCCCGGCGGGTTTGGCGGGCTGATGCGCGACTGGGGGCTGCCGGTGGCGCTGGGCGCGGTGTTCATCGGGCTGCTGGTGCTGGCCAATCCGATGCTGGAGGGCTGGCTGGAGGCGCTGGGCCGCTGGTCACCGACACTTGACCTCGATCCGGACCGGGTGACGTTCTGGCTGCTGATGGCGGGGTTGATCTGGCCATTTTTGCGACTGACGGTGCTGCGGGACCGCCTGAACGCACCCTTGAGAGCCCGCTGGGTGCTGACGTGGGTGCCGGTGGCGGTCGTCAATGTACGTTCGGTTTTGCGCGCGCTGGTCGTTTTCAACCTGATCTTTGCAGTCCAGAGCCTGCTCGATCTGGCCTATCTCTGGGGCGGGGTGAGCCTGCCGGAGGGGATGACCTATGCCCGCTATGCCCATCGTGGCGCCTATCCGCTGTTGGCGACGGCGCTGCTGGCGGGAGGGTTTGCCTTGCTGGCGCAGCCGTTTCTGGCGGGCCGGCCGGGGTTGCGGGTGTTGCTCTATCTCTGGGTGGCGCAGACGGTGTTGCTGGTAGTGTCGTCGATCCTGCGGCTTGATCTGTATGTCGGGGCCTACGGCCTGACCCGGCTGCGGTTTGCCGCGTTCATCTGGATGGGGCTGGTGGCGGCGGGCCTGTGCCTGATGCTGGTGCAGATGATGCTGCGGCGCGGGGTGGGATGGCTTTATATCCGGTCGGCGGGGATGGGGTTGCTCACGCTTTATGCCGTGTGTTTCGTCAATGTCGCGGGGTTGGTGGCGGGGCATAATCTGGCGCAGCCGGAGCTTGTGGTCGACAACTATTACCTCTGTGCGCTGGGCGATGGTGCCTTGCCCGCGATCCGGGACTGGGAGCAGGATAAACGTCAGACCTTGTGCCATGGTCAACACCGGCTGGCCAAGCCTGCGGATTGGCGCGAATGGGGGTTTCGTAATGCCCGGCTGCGCCATAGCCTGCGTGCTGTTTACGAGGAAAGGGGCGCGGTATGGCTGCCACAGTATTGATCGTCGATGATGATCCGCAAATCCGCGACGTGTTGCGCATCGCGCTGGGGCAGGTCGGGTTTCGCGTGACGGAAGCCGCAGATGGCGCGGCGGCGCTGGTGCAGGTGGCGCGCGATGCGCCCGATCTGGTGGTGCTGGATATCGGTCTGCCGGAGATGGACGGTCTCGAAGTGTGCCGCAGGCTGCGCCGCACGAGCATGGTTCCGATCCTGTTTCTGACCGCGCAGGATGATCCGGTGGACCGGATCGTCGGGCTGGAACTGGGTGCGGATGATTATGTGACCAAGCCGTTCAGCCCGCGCGAATTGCTGGCCCGCGTGAAGGCGATATTGAAGCGGAGCCAGCCGGAGGCGCCGGTGGCGCTGCGCCGGGGGGTGCTGTCGGTTGATCCGGGCCAGCATCTATGTCGGGTGGCCGATGCGCCGGTGGCCCTGACCGCGCGGGAGATGGACCTGCTGGGCCGCCTGATGGCGCGCCCCGATCATGTGATGGCGCGACCGCAGCTGGTCGATGCGATCTGGGGTAGCAATATCCATGTGAGTGACCGCACGGTGGACAGTCATCTACGCAATCTGCGGGCCAAGCTGGCGGCGGCGGGCTGTGCCGATGCGATCGAGACGGTGCATGGCGTGGGGGTGCGGATGGGCCGCTGTTCGGGCGCGGGACCGTGACCGCGCCGCGCCGCAAATGGCGACCGTCGCTGGCTTTGACTTTGGCGCTGACGCTGGCGGCGGTCTTGTGCCTGCCTTTGGCGGGGATTGTGGCGGTGCGCTATCTGTTTCCGGTCATCGGGTATCAGGAGGCGGTGATCGCGGTCGGCGTTGGCGTGGTGCTGGTGACAGCAGTCGTTGGCTGGGCGCTGTGGCGGCTGTTGTTGCGCCCGATCACGGCGCTGGCCTTTCGCGCCGAGGCGGTAAAGCGTGGCGCGCCGGGGGCCGGTGCCCCACTGGCGCATTACGGCACGCAGGAGATGGAGCGGATGGGCCGTGCGGTGATGGAGATGGGCCGGGTGTTGCAGAGCCGCGAGGCGGTGCTCCGCTCTTATGCCGATCACGCGACCCATGAGCTGAAATCGCCGCTGACGGTGTTGCGCGGGGCGGCGGAACTGCTTGATTCTGATGGGTTATCGGCGGAGGATCGCGCCCGCCTGCTGGAGCGGATCGACGAGGCGGCGGACCGGATGACGGCGCTTCTGGATGCGCAGCGGATGCTCGCCCGCGCGCAGGAGCCGCTGGCGGGGGGCGAGAGCCGGATTGCCCCGCTGATGGAGGCGCTGCAGATGGATCATGGCGCGCTGACGCTGGTGCTGGAAGCGGATGCGACGTTGCCGATGGCCGCGCATGGCGTGCGGCTGGTGTTGGATCACCTGCTGTCCAATGCCGCAGCACATGGCGCGCGGGTGGTGCGGATCCGGGCGGTGGAGGGCGCGTTGCGGGTGGCGGATGATGGGCCGGGGGTGTCGGAGGGCAACCGGGACCGGATATTCGACCCGTTCTTTACCACGCGGCGTGAGGCGGGCGGGACCGGGATGGGGTTGCCCATCGTGCGCCGGATGCTGGAGGCGCATGGCGCGCAGATCCGGCTGGAGGAAGGCGGGGCGGGGCATGGGGCGGTGTTTGTGGTGGAGTTTCAGGGGTTTGAATGACAGGCCCCATCGGGCCTGCCACGCGATGCCGGTAGTTGATTTTCCCGACCGGTAAGCCCCGCTTGCCGGTCAGCGCGTGCCCCGCCTCGGCGGGCGCTTCGCACCCACCGGGGCAGGCACCGACCTGTGTTTGGGCAAGTTTCAGTTATCGCGCTGTTTTGATGCCATCGGGTGAGCGGGGCCAAGGCTCCACTGGAGCCTCGGCTGATCCCGCTCAAATTGGCGCTATTGGGCTACTTCTTTTTCGCGCCCGCCGTCATCTTTTGCAGCGCGGCGATGCCGCTTTCGCCCAGCGGAATGGCGGCGAAGGGGCCGCCGACGCGATTGAGGGCGAGGTCCTGGGGGTCGGCGGGGCCAGCCTTGGCAAAAAGCTCTTCGGCCTTGTATTCGGCATTGTCCAGCGGCCGGAAGCCAAGAAAGGGCACGCGGGCGTTGCTGACGGGTGCGCGGGTGTTGGCGGAGACGCCGTAGATCACCGAAAAGCCGGTGGTTGGCGAGTCGATGGCGCGTTCAACCAGTTGGATCATGTCGCCGTAGGAGAGCCATGTGCCAAGGGCGCGGGTGTTCTGCGGCTCGGGTGTGCAGGAGAGGATGCGCAGGCAGACGGATTCGAGCCCGCGCTTTTCCCAATACATCCGGCCCAGATCCTCGGCAAAGCATTTGGCCAGACCGTAGAATGTGTCGGGGCGGTGCGGCACTTCGGTGTCGATGCCCTGATTGGTGGGATACATGCCGACGGCGTGGATCGAGGAGGCATAGATCACCCGGCGCAACCCGTGTTTATGGGCGGCTTCCCAGACGTTATAGGCACCGACGAAATTTGGGCCCCAAAGCTCTTCGAATGGTTTTTCGTCCACTACGGCGCCGAAATGCACCACCATGTCGGCACCTTTGAGCAGCGGGCCGATCTGGTCCATCTGCGCGACATCGGCCTTTGCGTAACTTTCGTTGGGCAGCAGGCTGTCGGGGGCGTCAAGGATATCGGTCGAGACGAGTTTGGCGCAGAGTTTGGACAAAGGCTCGCGCAGTGCCGTGCCAAGTGCGCCACGGGCGCCGGTGAGGACGATTTTCTGCATCATGATCTCCTTAAATGATTGCGCGCTCGCGGAGGGGTTCGCCGCGCGCGATGCGGTCATAGCCGAGCGGGGCCATGTCGAGGGTTCTGTAGCCGCCATAGCAGATCAGTTCGGAGAGCGCCCGTCCCATCGCCGGGGACTGTTGCAGCCCGTGCCCGGAAAAGCCGTTGGCAAAGAGGAAATTGCCGACCTCGGGATGCGGGCCGATGATCGCGTTCTGGTCGAGCGTGTTGTAATCGTAATGCCCGACCCATGCATTGATCAGCTTGACACGCTCGAAGGCCGGGACACGGGTGGCCAGCGCGGGCCAGACCTTGTCCTCCCAAATGCTGTGATCCATCGCGAAATCGTCGAAGGCGACCGCTGGATCGCCGTCATCGGGCGGGCAACCGGCCATGTAATAGCGCCCGTCGGTCCGCATGTGCACGCCCGACGGGTCGATGGTGAGGGGCAGGTCGCTGCCCAGCGGGTCGGCTGCGTCGAAGATGAAGGTGAAGCGGCGGCGCGCCTCGATCGGAATGTCGAGCCCCGCCATCCGCGCCGTGACCGCGCCGCGCGGGCCGGAGGCGTTGATGATGATGCCAGCGCTGACGGTTTCGCCGCTGGCCAGCGTGACGCCGGTGACGCGGGCGCCCTGACGGGTGATGCCGGTGACTTCGTTATGGATGTATTCGGCCCCTAAATGGCGCGCCTTTTTGCGGAACCAGTCGAACATGGTGCCGCCGTCAAAATAGCCCTCGTTCAGGGGGTTATGCGAGCCAAGCAGGATGCCGTCGAGATTGTAGAACGGGTATTCGGCGAGGATCTGGTCGGGTGACATGATCCGGGTGCCTGCGCCAAGGCTTGACTGCATCAGCTGATTGTCGATCAGCACATCGGCAAAACTCTGGCTGTCGGCGAGGTAGAGATAGCCGAAGTCGTGCAGGTGGATTTTGGGTGCTTCGGCGTCCTGCATGTAGCGCGCAAAGTTCTGCAGGAAATCGACGCCGAACTGGCTGATCCTGACATTGATTTCTGTGCCATATTGCTGCCGGATGCAGGAATTTGTGTGGGTGGTTGCGGCAAATTGATAGGTCGGGTCGCGTTCGACCACCAGAATCCGCCCGGTGAAATCGGGGTTTTGCGCGGTCCACCATGCGGCGGAGGAGCCGAGCATGGCACCGCCGATGATGATGACGTCATAGCTTTGGTAGGTCGGTGTCGTGGCCATCAGTCGTGTCCTGTGAGGCGGGGGCGTTTGGGGGCGCTGCCCCCGTCTTTTGCAAAGACTCCCCCGGGATATTTGGGGCCAAAAGATGCAACAGGGGTCATGGCTGTGATGCGCGGGCGATTTCGGCTTTGCTCAGCCCATAGTCGCGGGCGGCGGCGCTGGCGCTGATATAGCCCAGTTGCAGGTCGCGGATCACGGCGGCGCGGTCACGTTCAAGCGGGTTGCCGATGCCGCCGCCACCGGGGAAGGCGAGTTTGACGGTTGTCCCCTCAGGCGCGCTGAACCGGCCTTTGCCGCCTTTGGTGGTGCCGTCGGAGAGGGTGACGGAGGTGGCGCCGCCTGCGCCGCCGCCGGCGCGACCGCGTGCCGGATGATCGACCCGGTCGAACATGGCGGAGAAGTCGAACCTGTGCCCGTCGCGTGCGCCGACCTCCATATATTGCCCGAGCCCGCCGCGGAACTGGCCCGCGCCGCCGGAATCGGGCCGCAGCTCTTTGCGCCAGATGATGACGGGGCCGGCGTGTTCGGTGGCCTCGACCGGCATGGTCATGACGCCGGAGGGAAAGGCGGTGGCGTTGAGCCCGTCGAGGCTGGGCCTTGCACCGGTGCCGCCGGAGTTGAAGCAGAGCACCTCGGCGCGGCGCCCGCTGCCCGGATGGCTGGGCCGCAGCGACACCTGAAAGTTGCACAGCGCCCCCGCCCCTTCACAGGGGACGGTGTGCGGCAGGATCTGATCGAGCGCGCCGTAGACCGTGTCCGGGATCAGGTGCCCGATCACATGCCGCAGCGCTACGGGGGCGGGGCGCACAGCGTTGACAATGGTGTTTTCCGGCGCGCTGATGTGGAAGGGCGCGAGGCTCGCTGCGTTATTGGGGATGTCGGGGGCCACGGCGCATTTGAGCGCGTAGCAGGCGTAGGCCTTGGTATAGACCAGTGGCACGTTGATCCCTTTGGGGTCGGGCGCGGAGGTGCCTGCGAAATCGGCGCTGATGTGATCGGCGTGAATTTCGACGGTGACGCAGAGATCGACGGGGGCGGTGAATCCGTCGATCTGCATGGAAGCGGAAGCCTTCGCGCGGGGCAGGGCTGCGATCCGTTCGAGCGTGGCGCGCCGCGAGTTGGTCAGGATGTAGTCGGCGATGCCGCTGAGGTCGGGTGTTCCGTATTCGCCAAGCATGGCGGAGAGCCGCCGTTGTCCGATTTCGTTGCAGGCGGCGAGGGCGTAGATATCGCCGATCAGCTGATCGGGTTCGCGGGTGTTGACGCGCAGGAGTTTGATAAGTGTGTCGTCAACCTTGCCCTTGTCGGCAAAGCGCATGATCGGGATCTGCATCCCTTCTTCGAAGATCGAGTTGCCGTCGGCACCAAAGCCGCGCCCGCCGATATCGACCACATGGGCGGTGCAGCCGAAGAAGCCGACATGCTGACCCTGATGGAAAGACGGTGTCACGACGGTGATGTCATGCAGGTGCCCGGTCCCCATCCACGGGTCGTTGGTGATGTAGACATCGCCCTCGGCCATCGTGTCGGCCCCAATTATCCTGATGAAATGTGCGACCGCGTCGGCCATGGCGTTGACATGCCCCGGTGTGCCGGTGACCGCCTGCGCAAGCATCTGGCCCGCCGCGTCATAGACCCCGGCGCTGAGATCGCCCGCCTCGCGCACGGAGGTGGAAAAGGCGGTGCGGATCAGCGCCTGTGCCTGTTCCTCGACGATGGAGATCAGCCGGTTCCACATGATCTGATGCGCGACGGTGGTCATGGGCGTACTCTCGTGATGTCGATGCAGCCGTCGGCGCGGCCGGTGGCGATGTAGTGGGCGGGGATGATGATGGTGGTTTCATCCTCGGTGATGATCGCTGGGCCCTGCAGCGTGACCCCGTCGCGCATGGCGTGGCGTGGGGTGACCGCTGCGCTGACCGTGGTTTGGGCGCTAGGGCTGAACAGCGCGCGCTGGCTGTCGGGCGTGGCGGGCGTGCTGCCGGGGATGGCGGTGGTCAGGACCGGTGCGGGCGTGGGGGTAGTCGCGTTGACCGCCCAGACGGTGATTTCGACCGCAAGCCCTGCGACGGTGCGCCCGAAGAGGGAGCTGTATTCAGCCTCGAACAGGTTGAGATAGCTTTGCGCGTCGGGTTCGTCGGCCAGATCGGGGGTGAGGGTGACCGGGATTTCCCAGCCTTGGCCGACGTAGCGCATGTAGACCTTGTAATCGGCGTCGATGGTGGCGCTGGCATCACAGGAGCGCACGAAGCCGGTTGCCTCGTCCCGCAGCGCGCCGAAAAGGCTGGCGACGGTGGCGGGGTCGAAGACGTCGAGCCGCATGTAGACCGAGCGCGTCGCCTCGAACGCGTAGGGTGCGCGCAAAAAGCCGATGGCGGAGCCGACACCGGCGCCGGGCGGCACGATCAGCCGGTCGATCCCGAGTTTCTCGCAGAGCCTGCCCGCGTGCAGGGGTGCCGCGCCGCCGAAGGCGATCATGGTGTAGCGGGCCAGATCCTCGCCATTTTCGACCGCATGGACGCGGGCGGCGTTGGCCATGTTCTCGTCCACCACTTCGGAGAGGCCGAAGGCGGCGGTTTGGGCGTCAAGGCCGAGGGGCTGGCCCAGATGGGTGTCGAGAGCGGTGCCGGAGGCTGTGGGGTCGAGCGGGATGGTGCCACCGGCGAAGGAGGCAGCGTCGAGACGACCGAGCAGCAGGTCGGCGTCGGTGACGGCGGGCCGCGTGCCACCGCGCTGGTAACAGGCGGGGCCGGGTTCGGAGCCTGCACTTTCGGGCCCGACCCGGATTTGCCCAAGAGCATCGACATGGGCGAGGCTGCCGCCGCCAGCACCGATTTCGACCATGTCGATCACCGGGATCGAAATCGGCATGCCGGAACCTTTCTTGAACCGGTAGGAGCGGGCGACCTCGAACACGCGGGCGGTTTTGGGAGCGCCGTGTTTGATCAGGCAGATCTTGGCGGTGGTGCCGCCCATGTCGAAGGAGAGCACATGCGAGAGGTCGTGCCGCCGGGCAATGTCGGCGGCGAAGATGGCGCCGCCGGCCGGGCCGCTTTCGACCAGACGCACGGGATAGTCGGCAGCATTGGCGAGCGACATGATGCCGCCGCCCGAGTGCATCAGGAAGATCGGGCAGGTGGCTCCGGTCTCGGCCAGACGTGCCTGCAGCCGTCCCAGATAGCTCTGCATCATCGGTTTGACATAGGCATTGGCGGCGGTGGTATTGAAGCGTTCGTATTCGCGCATCTGCGGCGAGACATCGGAGGAGAGCGAGACAGAGAGGCCGGGGTGCCGCGCGGCCAGCACGTCGCGGATCATCTGTTCATGCGCGGGGTTGAGGTAGCTGTGCAGCAGGCCGACGGCGATCGAGTCGTAGGCACCAAGCTTGTCGGCCAAGGCTTCGACCTCGGTCCGGTCGAGCGGGATCAGGACATTGCCGCTGGCGTCGATCCGTTCGCTGACGGTGTGCCGGTGGTTGCGTGCGATCAGTGGCAGCGGCAGCGTCAGGTTGAGGTCATATTGCTCGAACCGCGATTCGGTACGCATTTCGATGACGTCGCGGAAACCGGCGGTGGTGATGAGTGCCGTATGCGCACCGCGCCGCTCTATCAGCGCGTTGGTGGCGAGCGTGGTGCCGTGGATGATCCGGGTGAGTGCCGATGGTGTGATCCCGGCCTTGGCGCAGACCTGTGCCATGCCGGTCAGGATCGCATCCTCGGGTGCGCTGTAGGTGGTCAGCACCTTGGTGGAAAATAGCTGGCCGCCGGTTTCGAGGACCACATCGGTGAAGGTGCCGCCGATATCGACGCCGAGATTAACTGTCTGTGTCATGCGCCGGACGCTAGCCTTGTGCATGCCGGAAGTGAAGGGGCTGGGGTGGGTTGAAACCCACCTTACCGTGGCGGGGTGTTGCACGTCGACCGCTGCTATGTCGTGACGGGCTACGGCGGCGTAAGGTGGGTTTCATCCCACCTTACCGGATGGCGTGCAGCCGCGTGATCAGTTCACCTTGCAGGCGGCGCCGTTCATCCTCGGACAGGAAGGCGCCGATTTCGACTTCGCGCCCGCCGCCTTTGAGCGTCAGGTAATGTGGCACTGGTCCCTCGCTGGCCCGCATGCTGACCTGCACCCAATGCGGATTTGCCTCCCAATGCCGGTCGGGCCGGTTGGGGTCGTGCCGCGTCAGTTTGATCAGGTCGGGCCAGAATTGCAGTTCCTCATGCACGCGGCCATCCCGGTAACTGCGTTGCAGCGCGAACCACACGCCGCCCAGCGCCGCGCCCACGAAGGGCAGGATCGCCCAGAGTGCCATGGTCCCGAGAATGGCCAGAAGCGGGATCGAGATCATGCCGGCCGTCACCCCGATGAAGATCACGAAGCCCTGTTTGGGCAGCGAACGGTAGGGCCAGAGGTGCAGTTCGGCGAGGGCAGGGTCTGCGGCCGTCGCTGCGGGGCCGTTTGCCGTATCCTTGGGATGCGAAGCGGCCCCGGAATGATCCGGGGCCGTGCTGTTGGTATTGAGCCATTCATAAGGCATGGCGTCAGTGCGCGGGGCCTTTGTCCCAGTCGGACTGCTTTGGCAGCTGCTCGAACGTATGTTCTGGCGGCGGCGAAGGCAGGGTCCATTCCAGCGTGTCGGCCCATTCGTTCCACGGGTTCGCCGGTGCCGTCCGCTTGACGAAGATCAGCGTGTAAAAGAGCACCACGATGAAGAACAGGAACGAGGCGAAGGAGAGGAAGGCCCCGATGCTGGAGATATAGTTCCAGTAGGCGAAGGCCTCCGGGTAGTCGATGTAGCGCCGCGGCATGCCCTGCCGACCCAGAAAGTGCTGTGGGAAGAAGGTCAGGTTGGCGCCGATGAACATGGCCCAGAAGTGGATCTTGCCCGCCCATTCCGGCAGCATCTTGCCAGACATCTTGGGCATGTAGAAATAGATCCCGGCAAAGATCGCAAAGACCGCCCCGAGGCTCATCACATAGTGGAAATGCGCCACGACGTAGTAGGTGTCGTGATAGGCCCGGTCGATTCCGGCCTGCGCCAGAACGATGCCCGTGACCCCGCCGACGGTGAACAGGAAGAGAAAGCCGAAGGCCCAGAGCATCGGCGTCTTGAACTCGACCGAGCCGCCCCACATGGTGGCGATCCAGCTGAAGATCTTGACCCCGGTCGGCACGGCGATGACCATGGTGGCCAGCATGAAATAGCTTTGCTGGGTCAGGGACAGGCCGACCGTGTACATATGGTGCGCCCAGACGACAAAGCCCAGCGCTGCGATCGCCACCATCGCATAGACCATCGGCAGATAGCCGAAGATAGGCTTTTTCGAGAAGGTCGCGATGACGTGGCTGATGATCCCGAAGCCGGGGACGATGATGATGTAGACTTCCGGATGTCCGAAGAACCACAGGATGTGCTGGTAGAGGATCGGATCGCCGCCACCGGCCGGATCGAAGAAGGTGGTGCCGAAGTTCCGGTCGGTCAGGAGCATGGTGATCGCTCCGGCCAGAACCGGCAGTGCCAGCAGGATCATCCAGGCGGTGACGAAGATCGACCAGGAGAACAGCGGCACCTTGTGCAGCGTCATCCCCGGAGCCCGCATGTTCAGGAATGTCGTGATCATGTTGATCGCGCCGAGGATCGAGGAGGCCCCGGAGAGGTGAACGGCGAAGATCGCGAGGTCCATCGAAATGCCGGCTTCGGTCGTCGAGAGCGGCGGATAGAGCACCCAGCCGACCCCGGACCCCGCTTGCCCATTGCCCCCCGGTGCCAGCATCGAGGCGACACCCAGCGAGGTTCCGGCCACGAACATCCAGAACGAGAGGTTGTTCATCCGCGGGAAGGCCATGTCCGGTGCGCCGATCTGCAGCGGCATCAGATAGTTGCCAAAGCCCCCGAACAGCGCCGGGATGACCACGAAGAACATCATCAGCACGCCGTGATAGGTGATCAGCACGTTCCACAGGTGCCCGTCGGGCGAACATGTTGCCGCAGAGTCCGCGATCAGTCGCGCCCCCTCCATGCACATGTACTGCACCCCGGGCTCCATCAGCTCGAGTCGCATGTAGATGGTGAAACAGACCGAGATGAACCCGACCACGCCGGATACGAAGAGATAAAGGATCCCGATATCCTTGTGATTGGTGGACATGAACCAGCGGGTGAAGAACCCCCGATGGTCATGATGCGCATGGCCGTGAACTGCGGCGTCTGCCATGTGGCTCTCCCGATTGCTAACAGGTTGGGGCGGTCCGAGTCATGATCCGGCCGCCATCGTTGATCTGGTTCTAGAGTGTCGGGCGGATATGGGCAATATTGGTTGGTGACTAGCGCATGGGTAAAATTGGCGCAGGCTGGAATTGTGCCGCCGTTGCGCCGGAACGCATGGCGCAGGCCTCCGGCGGGGATATTTAAGGCCAAAAGATGCTGTCAGGTCAGTGTTATGAAGCGGAAGTGGGGAAAAGCCTGATGAAAGACCTCAGATTGCACCTGACAGAGGCTCATGTCGCCCGAGTCCACCGTGTCCTGCCTGATCCCGGCGTGCCTGTGGGCCAGCCGCTGCATGATGATGCCGATTACGCCGCATGGTTGGCCCGGATTCTGGCCGCACATCCTGCGCCGGGGGCGCTGACCTGGCTATTTGCCTATGGTTCGCTGATCTGGAAGCCGGGTGTCGTGCATGTTGCCGAGCAGCCGGGTGTGGCGCATGGCTGGCATCGCCGGTTCTGTATTACCATGCCCCGGTTTCGTGGCACGCCGGAGTCTCCCGGTCTGATGATGGCGCTGGACCGGGGTGGTCAATGCGCCGGAATGCTGTTTGCCCTGCCGTGGCAGGGGTTGTCTGCGCAGCTGGATGCGCTCTTTCGCCGCGAATTCACCTTCAAGCCCGCCAATAGCATGCCCCGCTGGATCAGGGTGCAGACGCCGCAGGGCCCGGTTGTGGCGCTGAGTTTTGTGATGAACCGCGCCTCGCCGATGTATGCTGGCGCTTTGCCGCTGAAGGTGGTGGCGGACAGGCTGGCCCATGCCTGTGGTCACTGGGGCAGCGGCGCGGAGTATTTGCGCAACACGGTCATGCATCTGGAGGCGCGCGGCGTGCATGACCGCAACCTGTGGCGCTTGCAACGGCTGGTGGCGGCGCGGATCGACGCGATGGCCGAACCCGCGCCCTGATGCGTTGTGCCGCATCCGGTGCGATGTGGGACTGCCCGACGGGTTGCGCCGTGGACCTTGGCGGGAATGGCTGTCGTCGGTCGCTGATCACCTGATCGCGTCTCTGCCTGTCTGGCCTGTTCGACGTCCCGGCTGATCCTGACCCGTTTACCGATGCCCACCGGGTGCAAGGGCTGTCACGCCGACGACTTGGTCAAACAGGTTGCCTTCGGACGCTGCATCACCACATCAAACGTCCGTCGCAGGGCGATGTCGAGGTCATGCATGCTTACCGGGAGTCCCAGATCGACGAGGCTGGTGACGCCGTGATCGCGGATGCCGCA
>Ga0105050_10003841_pt1 | contig 20507 bp, 20 predicted proteins | sample FRY01_FD_78088 | JGI IMG/M metagenome (GOLD analysis project Ga0105050, IMG submission 78088) | Freshwater microbial communities from Lake Fryxell liftoff mats and glacier meltwater in Antarctica - FRY-01 | ecosystem: Environmental > Aquatic > Freshwater > Ice > Glacier meltwater ...
CATCGGCTGCGGCGTAACCACCGGCATCGGCGCAGTCATCAACACCGCCAAGGTCGAGATCGGCAGCCGTGCCATCGTGTTCGGGCTGGGCGGCATCGGACTCAACGTCATTCAGGGGCTGCGGCTCGCCGGGGCGGATCAGATCGTGGGCGTGGACCTCAACCCCGGCAAGATCCCGATGGCCACGCGTTTTGGCATGACCGATTTCGTCAATCCGTCCGAAGTGCAGGGCGATCTGGTGGCGCATCTGGTGGCACTGACCAAGGGCGGGGCCGATTATACCTTCGACGCCACCGGCAACGTCAAGGTCATGCGCACAGCACTGGAATGCGCGCACAAGGGCTGGGGCGAAAGCATCATCATCGGTGTGGCACCGGCCGGGGCCGAGATCAGCACAAGGCCCTTCCAGCTGGTCACCGGCAGGTCATGGCGCGGCACGGCCTTTGGCGGCGCGCGCGGACGCACTGACGTGCCAAAGATCGTGGACTGGTACATGGATGGCAAGATCGAGATCGACCCGATGATCACCCACACCCTGGCACTCGAGGATATCAACAAGGGGTTTGATCTGATGCACGAAGGCAAGAGCATCCGCGCGGTTGTGGTCTATTGATGCGGCGCGCGGCGCTCGCGGTTGCCTTGATGCTTCCCGGTGCCATGGCCGCCGCGCAGAGCCTGCCTTTGCTGTTCGAGGGCGATAAGGGTAGTCTGGCGCTGGGTCCGGGCGACATGGTCGCAGTCGATGGCGAGGCCTACGGCAACCAGATCGACCTGACGATACGTCTTGATCCGACTGCTGCAGGTCGCTTGCTGGAATTCACCGCGATTCACGCCGGATCGGAAGTCCGCGTCATCGGCTGCGGAGCGGTGTTGCTGCGCCTGACAGTGATCGAACCGATTTCAGGCGGCGTTCTGGTATTGGGCGGACTCGAAGAGGCGATGGCAACAACGGTGTGGCAGGCGGTCACGGGTGAAAAGGCATGCCCGGACGCGTCGTGACCATGTTTTGCCAGAGTAGCTGTCTCTGGTCTTTTGCGCCGGCTATGGGGCACAGAACCTGATGTCGGGCGACTTGGCCGGGCTTGTTGCATCGCTCGCCCCGCCATATGCGTTTTGCGGCATCGCCGTGCAGCAGGCCGTGCAGCAGGCCGGGCAGGCAGCCCAATTTCATTTGGCCACAGCACCCGGCATCGCTGCTGATGAAAACAGCCTGTTCCGGGCAGCCTCGATTTCCAAGATCGTGACCGGGCAGGTGCTGGCCAAACTCTCCGCAGGTAAGGTGGGTTTAAACCCACCTTACCTATCAGTGGATATCTCCGACGTGCTGGGCCTGACCCTGCGGCACCCCGCATGGCCTGATACACCACTCACTCTCGGTATGATCGCAAGTCACAGCGCCAGCCTGTCGGATGCAGGCGGGTATCAAGTGCCGCACGGCACCGGGCTGCAAGTTTGGCTCGCCAACCGGCCAAACCTGTTCACGCCGCACAAGCCCGGCACCGCTTTTGAATACTGCAACCTCGGCTACATCCTGCTCGCCGCCGCCGCCGAAACCCTCAGCGGCCAGCGGTTCGACCACCTGACCCGCGATCTGCTGCTCGGCCCGCGCGGCATCACCGGCGGGTTCAACTGGAGCGGGGTCAGTGCCAGCGACCGGCAGCGCAGCCTGCCCAGCTTCCGGCGCGACGGGACCCGCCTCCTGCCCCAGATCGATGCAACCGTGCCGCCCGAGGGGCTGGTCAGCGGCACCAGCATCATCGAACTTCCGCCGGATTACCGCACCGGCACCGACACCGCGCTCCTCGCCCCGCAAGGCGGGCTGCGAACTTCGCTCGCCGGGATGCTCGCACTGGCCAATGCACTCGCCGACATGGATCAGACCGCGCTCTGGACCCCGGACATGGGCAGCATGGACCCCTGCGGTGGGCTCTTTGACAGCTATGGCTGGGGGCTGCAAATCCTGCGGCGCCACCCTTTTACCCGCGCCCGCTGATCGGGCATTTTGCCAATGCCTATGGCTTTACCGGCGGCGTCTGGTGGGACATAGAGGCAGAGACTGGTTTCGCCTATGCGCTGAACGGGTTGCCGCTGGGTGACGAGGATAACGCGCTCAGCCCTGACGAAATGATGATTTTTGACGGAATCGCCAGCCATCTGGCACACTGATCCGTCCGCGAAAGGACATGCCATGCCTGACACCCGCCGCCCGCTTCTCGCCGTGCTGATCGACGCGGATAACACCTCGCCCCGCCACGCGGGCGCAATATTCGACGAAATTGCCAGTCTTGGCGAGGCTTCGGTGCGGCGGTGTTATGGTGATTTTTCCAGCACGCAAATGTCGGGCTGGAACAAGGTGCAGGCCGAACACGGGATGGTGCCGCACCATTCGCCCGCCAATACGGTCGGCAAAAACTCCAGCGACATCAGCCTCGTGATCGACGCGATGGATATCCTGCACACCGGGCGCTTCGACGGTTTCGTGCTGGTTTCCTCGGACAGCGACTTTACCCGACTGGCCAGCCGGATCCGGGAACAGGGGCTCGACGTGTATGGGATCGGTCAGCAGAAAACGCCGGAGGCTTTTCGCAAAGCCTGCAAACGGTTCATATTTTTGGAAAATCTCGGGGTGCCCGCTGCCGCTTCTGCAGAAACCAGACCGGCGCAGCCCGAAGAGAAACCCGCACCCAAGCCCGGCCACGCCCCGTTGAGCGAGGCGCGCGACCTCATTCTGCGGGCGATGGACGCCATCGATCCCGAGGATGAATGGGTCGCACTCGGGCCCTTGGGTCAATATATCACGTCAGCCAATCCCGACTTCGACACTCGCACCTATGGCAAGAAAAAGCTGAGCGATCTGGTGCAGGAACTCAAGGTATTCGAGACGAAACGCGGGGCCGCCAATCAGCTTCTGGTGCGCCGGATCGACTGACCGGGGGGGTGGGTTGAAACCCACCTTACTATCCCCGCGCCAGAGTAAGGTGGGTTTCAACCCACCCCCCCTGGCAGCGATATCGGCGCGCAACAGCCCTTGCCTTTGGCACCCTTTTCACTACCTTAGAACCATTCCAATTCGGAGCCCGCCATGATCCCCGGCATTTCCTCCCGCCGCCGTTTCTCCGACCTGTCAGAGCGTGACATTCTGGCGCTCGCGATTTCCTCCGAAGAGGATGATGCGCGGATCTACCGTAGCTACGGCGAATCCCTGCGTGCGGATTTTCCGGGGTCGGCTGCCGTGTTCGACGGAATGGCCAGTGAAGAGGACCGGCATCGTCGCCGGCTGATCGACCTCTTCACCGCCCGCTTCGGGCAGGTTATCCCGCTGATCCGGCGCGAGCATGTTTCGGGCTATTACGCCCGCCGTCCTGTCTGGCTGATCGAGAATCTCGGGCTGGAGCGCATCCGCGAAGAAGCGGCAGGCATGGAGCGCGACGCGCAGCGCTTCTACGAGGCCGCCGCCCAACGCACCACCGACGCCGACACGCGCAAATTGCTGGGCGATCTGGCCGCAGCCGAGGCCGGTCATAAGGACAAGGCCACCGCTCTGGAGGCCGAACATCTGGGCGGCTCGGTCCGCGATGAAGAGGCCAGCGCCGCGCATCGGCAATTCGTGCTGACCTGGGTCCAGCCGGGCCTTGCCGGGCTGATGGATGGCTCGGTCAGTACGCTGGCACCGATCTTTGCCACGGCCTTTGCGACGCAGGATACCTGGACCACGTTTCTGGTCGGGCTTGCGGCATCGGTCGGGGCCGGTATCTCGATGGGCTTTACCGAGGCCGCCTCAGATGACGGCCAGATTTCCGGGCGTGGATCGCCGGTCAAACGCGGATTTGCGTCGGGTATCATGACCACTATCGGCGGTCTGGGCCACGCGCTGCCCTATCTCATCACCGATTTCTGGACCGCGACCGTCATCGCCATCATCGTGGTCTTTGTGGAACTTTGGGCCATAGCGTGGATCCAGTCGCGCTATATGCAGACCCCTTTCATGCGCGCCGCCTTGCAAGTCGTCGTCGGCGGTGCTCTGGTCTTTGCCGCAGGGGCGCTGATCGGCAGCGGATAGCGGGGGCGAGTAATGTATTCCAAAGGCGAAGTCAGCTATCAGCCCCTCCCGCTACCCGACCGGGTACAGCGCTCCGAGGCCGAGGCGCAGGCTGCGGCCGACGCCTTCCTCGCCTATATGCGCAAACGCCATTCGGTGCGCGACTATGACAGCCGCCCGGTGCCGCAAGCAGTGATCGCCGCCTGCATCGCCGCTGCAGGCACTGCCCCTTCCGGGGCCAATCATCAGCCCTGGCATTTCGTGGCAATCTCTGACCCGGCAATGAAGGCACGGATCAGGGAAGGTGCGGAAGAGGAAGAGCGCGCCTTCTACAGCGGTGGTGGCGGTGATGAATGGCTCGCTGCACTGGAACCCATCGGCACCGGCACAGCCAAACCGCATCTGACCGACGCGCCCTGGCTGATCGTGGTCTTTGCCCAGCGTTACGGCGTCACGCAGGACGGCAACCGCTACAAGAATTACTACGTCCCCGAGAGCGTGGGCATCGCCACTGGCATGCTGATCACCGCTCTGCATCACGCTGGCCTTGTTTGTCTGGAGCACACCCCCAACCCGATGAAGTTTCTGGGCGAATTATGCGGCCGTCCCGCACATGAAAAACCGGTGATGATCCTGCCCGTCGGATATCCCGCCGCCAGCGCCACGGTACCCGCTGTGGCCAAGCGCAAGAAGCCGCTGGATGAAATCATGAGCGTCTTTGCGGGTGACTGACCGGGCGAGGTGAGTATTTGTGCCAGTATGAAACACACAAGGTTTACCTCGATCATCCACGCCTGCTAAGCCCGTCATCATGTGGGATATCTTTCTTCAGACCCTGCCGTTCTTTGCCGTCATCGGGCTAGGCTATGGTGCCGGTCGCCGCGGGTTTTTTTCGCCCGAGGCCACGGCGCATCTGACCAAATTCGTGTTCTACTTTGCCCTTTCGGCGATGCTGTTCCGGTTTTCCGCCAACTTGTCGCTGGGGCAGGTGTTCAGCTGGCCCTTTGTGCTGGCCTATCTGCTGGGCACCGCCTGCGTCTATTTGCTGGCGACTGGTGTCGCATTCCTGCGCGGCAGGCCAGTGGCGGAAGCGGCGGTCGAGGCGCAATGCGCGGCCATCGGCAACGTCGGGTTTCTGGGCATCCCGATGCTGGTCCTGTTGCTGGGCGAGGCGGCAATCGGGCCGGTCATGCTGGTGCTCGCCGTCGATCTGATCGTGTTCGGGTCCCTGATCGTGATCCTGATCACCGGGTCGCGTGACGGGCGGATATCTGTGGCGGTGCTGGGCACTGTCGGGCTGGGCCTGATCAAGAACCCGATGATCGTCTCGATCACCCTCGGTCTTGTCGTCTCGTCCCTTGCCATCCCGATCCCCGCCCCGGCCAATGCCTTTCTCACCCTGCTCGGTGCCGCTGCCACCCCCGGCGCGCTCTTTGCCATCGGCGCCTCGCTTGCCACCAAATCGGCAGAGCGGATCGCCGTCGCGGGCTGGCTCAGCTTTTGCAAACTGGTGTTGCATCCGGCAGCAGTGGCGGTGACGGCACTGCTGATCTTTGCTGTCCCGGACGAAATGGCGGGCGTGATGATTGCCGCCGCCGCGCTTCCGGTCGCCGGTAATGTCTATATTATGGCGCAGCATTATGGCGTTGCCCCCTTGCGCGTGTCCGCTTCGATCCTGTTGTCGACAGCGCTTTCGGTCATCACCGTCTCAGCCGTGATCGCCTGGGTGACAATCCTGACCGGCTAGGATAGCCGGGGCAGGAAAAGGGAGTGCCGCGATGAAAACCATATCCGAGAACCGCAGTTTCGGCGGCGTGCAGGGCGTCTATTCCCACGCCTCGACCGCCTGCGCCTGTGATATGACCTTTGGTCTGTTCCTGCCGTCCGAGGCAGAGGATCACCCGGTCCCGGTGCTGTGGTTTCTCGCCGGTCTGACCTGCACGCATGAGAATGCGATGGTCAAGGCGGGCGCACAGCGCTGGGCCGCCGAACAGGGCATCGCGCTCATCTTTCCCGATACCTCACCACGCGGGCCCGGCGTGGCCAATGACCCCGCCTATGATCTGGGGCAGGGTGCCGGATTTTACGTCAACGCGACCGAGCCGCCCTGGGCGCCGCATTTCCGCATGTGGGATTATCTGGCCGATGAATTGCCGCGTCTGGTGACCAATGCCTTTGCACTGGACAAGGAACGGCAAGCCATCACCGGCCATTCGATGGGTGGCCATGGCGCGCTGACCATGGCCATGGCGCTGCCGGGCCGGTATAGTTCGGTCAGTGCCTTTGCGCCCATATGTCACCCGAGCGTCAGCGATTGGGGCCGCAAACAGTTTACCGCCTATCTTGGCCCGGACGAGGCGAACTGGGCACGCCATGACGCGACCCTGCTGATGCGCCGCCACGGCTTTGACGGCCCGATGCTGATCGACACCGGTGCTGCCGATTCCAACGCCGATCTGCTGATGACGGAAAGTCTGGCCGAGGCTATCGCCAAACGCCGCCAGCCCGCCACGATCCGCCTGCAAAAAGGCTATGACCACAGCTATTTCTTTGTGCAAAGCTTCATGGAGGATCACCTGACCTTCCACGCCGACGCGCTCTGGCGATAATCCGCACAATATCACGAAAATGGCTTGCGCCACGGGGCTCAAGTCCGCTCCACTCCGGGCATTGATCCATTCCGGAGAATTGCGATGAACCGATTTGCCCTGTTTCTGCTGCCGATCCTGACCGCCTGCGTGGCGACCGGGGATGTGGTCCGCGACCAAAACACCTTCGTCACCGATGGCCCGCTGCCCGAGATTTATGTCGAGGGCACTGCACAGCCATTCGTCCTGCGCCCCGGCCTGACCCTGCCTGCGCAGCGCAACGTCGGCTGGGGCGGCAAGGTATTCAGCTTTCGCTGGCTCGAAAGTGGTGGTGAACTACCTTATTCGCCGCTCCCCGGATCTGATGAACTCGTCTATCCGAACATCGCCCTTGTCGGCGACACGGATGACCCGCGCGAAGCGTTTGTTGTGATTCAGGTCGTCTGCCGGGGCGGCTATGACCCCGCGATGACCTATTCCACCGCGATGCCCCCGCGCTATACGTCGACCGGGGAATGGGTCTTTGACGTCGACGGGAGTGCGTGCGACTGGGACTGACGGACCGGCACAGGTCCACGCGCCGTGGACCATCCGCACAAAACGCCCTATGCGCCGCGAGGATGACCTGTCCCGCCGGAGTGACCTGATGATCTATGTCGATGCCGATGCCTGCCCGGTCAAAGCCGAGGCCGAGCGTGTGGCCACCCGTCACAACCTGCGCATGTTCGTCGTCTCCAACGGCGGCATCCGCCCCTCGCCGCATCCGCTGATCGAAACCGTGATCGTGCCGGACGGGCCGGACATCGCCGATATCTGGATCGCCGACCGGGCCGGTCCGGGCGATGTCGTCATCACCGGCGACATCCCCCTTGCTGCCAAATGCGTCGCCGCCGGAGCCCGCGTGCTCAAGCACAATGGCGAGGCGCTTAACGCACGCAACATCGGCACCGTGTTGGCCACCCGCGATCTGATGGCCGATCTGCGCGCCGCCGACCCGTTCCGCATGGGCGGGGGCAAACCGTTTTCCAAGGCCGACCGCACCCGTTTTCTCGATGCGCTGGAGCGTGAAGTGCGCGCCGCAGCCACAGATATGCGTTAGCCCCTTCCGGTCCGCGCGGCGTTGACGCTAAGGTGATCCTGCAATGACAGGAGTGCGTATGTCCCGACCGCAAGCCGTGATTTTCGACATCGGCAATGTGCTGATCCACTGGAACCCCGAAGGTGTCTATGACCGTCTGATCGGCCCCGACCGCCGCCGCGCGCTTTTTGCAGAGGTGGCGATCGAGACGATGAATATCGGCGTGGACCGGGGCGATCCGTGGCTTGCTTCCGTGCAGGGTCTTGCCGATCAGCACCCCGAATGGGCGCCGGAAATCATGTATTGGCATTCCCACTGGATCGAAATGGTAGCGCCGGTGATCGATCATTCCGTGCGCCTGTTGCGGGCCTTGCGCGCGCGCAGCGTCCCGGTCTTTGCGCTCACCAATTTTGGCAGCGAGACGTTTCGCCATGCCCAGCAGGTCTATCCCTTTCTGGCCGAGTTCGACCGCGCTTATGTCTCGGGCGATATGCGCCTGCTCAAGCCGGAACCAGAGATTTACATGGCCGTCGAACAGGACAGCGGCCTGCCGCCTCACGCCCTGATCTTTGCCGATGACAAGGCCGAGAATATCGCCGCCGCCGCCGTGCGTGGCTGGCACACCCATCTTTTTACCACACCCCAGCCATGGGCCGACCGGCTCGTGGCCGAAGGGTTACTCAGCGCAGGAGACGCCAGATGAGCATCGCCATGATCCCATTTGCTGAAGGCGAGGCGGGGCTCGACTGGCTCGCCCTGACCCGCGCCCTGACCGCCGGGCATCAAAAGCCCAAGGCGCAGATCAAGGATGTGTTCCTTTATCGCGGCGCCGACACGCTACTGAACCGTACCGCATGGATCGAGGGTATGGGCCTGGCGGTCAAATGCGCCACAATCTTTCCGGGCAACACGGCCAAGGGACTGCCAAAGATCGGTGGCGCGGTGAACCTTTTTTCCGATGCCGATGGCGCGCTCGAGGCGATTGTCGATTTCCATCTGGTGACCAAATGGAAAACCGCCGGCGACTCGCTACTCGGTGCGATCCGCCTCGCGCGGCCCGATAGTCGCAAGATCCTGATCGTGGGGGCCGGCACCGTCGGGCACAACCTGCGCGCAGCTTACGGTGCCGCCTTTCCTGATGCGCAGTTCACCATCTGGAACCGCACCCCCGCCGGTGCCGCGCAGTTTCAGCGCGATTGCCCGGATGTGCGCATCGCCGATGATCTTGAGACTGCGGTCAATGCCGCCGACATCATCACCTGCGCCACCATGTCGACAACCCCGGTGATCAAGGGCGACTGGCTCCGCCCCGGCCAGCATGTCGACCTGATCGGTGCCTACCGCCCCGACATGCGCGAGGTCGACGATACCGCGATCCGGCGCGCCCGGCTGTTCGTCGATTCGCGCGACACCACCATCGGCCATATCGGCGAGTTGAAAGACCCGATTGCGGCTGGCGTGATCACGGCGGATGACATCATCGCCGATTATTATCAGCCAGATCTCATGCAGCGTCACACTGCCGACGAAATTACCCTGTTCAAGAACGGCGGCGGCGCGCATCTCGACCTGATGACCAGCCGCTACATTCTGGATAACTGGAGGCAGAGATGATCACAGAGGCCCAGATCGCCGATTTTCAGCGTGATGGCGTCTGCGTATTGCGCGGCGTCTTTGCCGATTGGGTCGATGTTATGGCCGCAGGCGTCGCACGCAATATGGCAGAGCCCGGCCCCTATGCCTCCGAAAACGCGGTATCAGCAGGGCGGTTTTTCGACGATTACTGCAACTGGACCCGCATCCCCGAGTATGAACGCATTGTGCGCGACAGCCCGGCCGCCACACTGGCCGCGCAGATCATGCAATCGGACACCGCGCAGTTCTTTCATGATCATCTGCTGGTCAAGGAACCGGGCACACCCAAACCGACGCCATGGCATCAGGATGCGCCTTATTACTTTGTGACCGGCGAACAGACGGTCAGCATGTGGTGCCCGCTCGATTCCGTGCGCGATGCCTCGCTGCGTTTCATCGCCGGCTCGCACCGCTGGGACCGGCTGGTGCGCCCGGTAAGCTGGGCCGATGACAGCGATTTCTACAAATCCGGCGAGCATGACTGGACCCCGGTCCCCGATCCCGACGCAGACCCCGCCGCGAACCAGGTGCTTGAATGGGCAATGGAACCCGGCGATGCGGTCCTGTTCGACTTCCGCACCGCCCATGGCGCGCGCGGCAATACCGGCAGCACGCGGCGCCGCGCGCTTTCCTTGCGCTGGGTTGGCGATGATGCGCGCTATATCGAACGTCCGGGGCGCACCTCGCCGCCGTTTCCGGGGCATGGGATGCAGACCGGCGAACGGCTGCGCTCCGACTGGTTCCCGGTGATTCACGGGGGGCAGGCATGATCTGGCTCCTGCTGCTGGCTCTTTTCGGCGCACTCCCCTTTGTCATCGCCTCTTCCCGCCCGGCGATCAGTGCCGATGCCCGCACCCGCGCTGGCGGCGGCTTTGCTCGATTGTCCCAAGGGGTGACGCATTACCAATGGCTTGGCCCCGCGCGCGGGCCGGTCGTGGTCGCGGTCCACGGGCTCAGCACGCCTTGCGAAGTCTGGGGGCCGGTCGCCGAAGGGCTCGGCACGCTGGGCTACCGCGTGCTGGTCTATGACCTTTATGGGCGTGGTCTGTCGGATCCTGCTGCGGGGCGGCAGGACACCGCATTCTTCCTGCAGCAACTGAATGACCTGATCGCGGATCAGGGGCTCGACGCCGATCTCACCCTGATGGGCTATTCAATGGGCGGTGCCATCGCCACCGCCTTTGCCGCCGCCCATCCCGAGCGAATGAAGCGTCTCATCCTGCTCGCCCCTGCCGGGATCGTGGTCAAGGACAGCGGCCTTGCCCGCTTCATCCGGCAGGTGCCTTTGCTCGGCGACTGGGTGCATTTCGTCATGTCGGCGCTAGGCGGCGCACAGACACGCGGCAGCGCGGCCGCAATCCTCTCCAGCCTGCGCAACATGCTGGCCACACAACAAGAGGCCGAACACCGCAAGATCGGTCATGACGATATTCCCGTCGTGGCCCTTTGGGGTGACAAGGACGAGGTGATCCCGATCCGCGCGCTGGGCATTCTGGCACAATGGAACCGAAGCGCACGGCAGGAAACCATCTCCGGCGCCGACCATGCGCTGACGCTGACGCATGGCACTGCCGTAACCGAGGTGCTGCGCGACGTGCTGCGCGAATAACCCTAGATTGCGCGGGACCGGACGAGGCTCCAGTGGAGCCACGGCCCCGCTCTCTTCACGCCCCCAACACAGCTCAACATATCGGCGCACACCAACACAGGTCAGCGCCTGCCCCAGCGGGGGCGAAGCAACCACCTGACTCGAGGTGTCAGGCCCGATGTGGGGCCTGTCATGACCAACCCTCAGGCTGGCAACCCTACCACCGGCCGATGCTCCCGGATTGGCAGATGCACCAGCGCCGAAAACGCGCCAATCCCCACGCCGACCCACCAGACCGCCGTATAGCTGCCATAGATGTCAAACATCTTGCCCCCGAGCCAGACGCCCAGAAACGACCCCAGCTGATGCGAAAAGAATACGATCCCGTAAAGCGTGCCCATATAGCGCAAGCCATACAGATGCGCGACAAGGCCCGAGGTCAGCGGCACGGTCGCCAACCACAGACTGCCCATCAGCACCGAGAAGATGATCACCGTCGTCGGCGTCATCGGCACCATGATGAACCACGCGGCAATGATCGTGCGGCCGGTATAAATGCCTGCCAGCAGGTATTTCTTGGTAAACCGCTTGCCCAGCCAGCCCGCCATCAGCGTCCCGCCAATATTCGCCAGCCCGATCAGCGATATCGCCACCGCACCCAACGCGGCAGGGGTGCCGACACCGATGCTCGCCAACATGCTGCCATCGGCAATCGGGCCGCACATCTCGATGATAAAGGCGGGAAAATGCGCGGTGATAAAGGCCAGTTGATAACCACAAGAGAAAAACCCGAGGAAAATCAGGGTATAGGACGGATCCTTTAACGCCCGGACCAGAACCGTCCCCATCGACTCCTGCAATTCTGCCTTGGACGCAGGCGCAGGGCTGCGCATCATCGGCAGGACCAGCAGCGTGGCGAGGATCAACCCGGCAAAGGTGACAAACACCATCTGCCAGACCATCATACTCAGCAACCACACCGCCAAGGGCGCGCCAATCATCTGCCCGGCAGACCCGGCAGCCGTGGCAATGGCCAGCGACATAGAGCGGTTCTCGGCACTCGACGCACGGCCGACCACGGCTAGGATCACCCCAAATCCGGTGCCAGCGACGCCAAACCCCACCAATATCTCATAAAGCTGATGCGCCCCCGGCGTCACCGCCTGCGACGACAGCAACAGACCGGCGGCATAGCACAGCACCCCCAGAATGATCGCCTTGCGGTCCCCGATCTTTTCGGCAATCGCGCCAAAGATCGGCTGACCAAAGCCCCAGGCCAGATTCTGGATCGCAATGGCAAGCGAGAACTCGGCGCGCAGCCAGCCGAACTCTTCCGCAATCGGAATCTGGAACAGGCCAAACGATCCACGGATCGCAAAGGCCGTCATGACGATGATGCAACCGGCAATCAGAACCGGGGTAACAAGCGGCGATTTCTGTTCCATGGCGCGATGTGCTTCAGCATTCGTGATGCTGTCAATTGACGAATTGTGCGCATCACAATCAGGGATGCCTATGATTTGCCGCCCCCGCGCGGCCCGCGTTCTTTTCTTGGCAACGTCACCCCTGTAAGAGCATCTGCATGACCCTGTTCGACATCTATCAGGCGCGCATCGACGCCGGCACGCTGCAGCCAGATCCGGCGCAAGAGGCGCTCCTGCCCGCGATGGAGCGGGTGCGTGCCGAACTTGGCCATCCGGTCAAGCGCGGGCTCTTCCGAAAGGCCCCCGATCCAGTGCGCGGGCTCTATTTCTGGGGCGGGGTCGGGCGCGGCAAATCCATGCTGATGGATATGCTCTACGACGCGGTCGATGCGCCGAAACAGCGGCAGCATTTTCACGCGTTCATGCAATGGGTGCACGGCGAAATGACGCGGGCGCGCGCCCGGGGCGTCGATGATGCCATCGCACCCGTTGCCGATATCCTGATCGGTGACATTCGCTTTCTCGCCTTTGACGAGATGCAGATCAACGACATTGCCGATGCGATGATCGTCGGGCGGCTCTTTGAAAGGCTCTTTGCCGGGGGTGTCACCGTGGTGACAACATCGAACCGGCCACCCGACGATCTCTACCTGAACGGACTGAACCGGCAATTGTTCCTGCCCTTCATTGCATTGCTGAAATCAAGGCTGGAGGTCTGCGAACTTTCCAGCCCCACCGATTACCGGCAGGGGCGGCTTTCCGGCGAACAGACCTATTTCACCCCGATCACGGCGGATAGTCGCGCCGCGATCAATGCGATCTGGGATGATCTGAGCCATGGTCAGGCGCATCCGCTCCTTCTGCGCGTGACCGGGCGCGATGTGGCGATCCCCGCCTTTCACAACGGTGTGGCACGGGCGAGCTTTTACGATCTCTGCGGTCGCCCGCTCGGCCCTGCGGATTATCTGGCGCTCGGCCACGCTGCCCGCCTGCTCGTGCTTGACGATATCCCGCGCCTGTCGCGGCAGAACTATAACGAGGCCAAGCGTTTCGTGACCCTGATCGACGCGCTCTACGAGGCGAAGGTGCGGCTGATCTGTTCGGCTGCCGCGCGGCCGGACATGCTCTATGTCGAAGGCGAGGGCAGCTTTGAATTTGCGCGCACCGCCAGCCGTTTGCAGGAAATGCAAAGCGCGGATTGGGGCCGGGAATAAGTTTGGGGGACCGTTGAACCGGCCCCCCGTTTGGTTACTCGCCTGCCCGTAACCACTTTGTTGGAACCAGACTACCTATCGCAGACCGTCCCAAATCACGCCCATATCTCGTCCGACACACCGTATTCATGCGAATACGCATCAGCGGCACCAGATGTAGAGCATGGGTGATTCGCGCGTCAACCTCCGATGCGAATCGGCTACCGCTTATTTTGCACCACCGAGTCCGCGCGACCACATCAGCCGATCTTTCCCCGGCCCGCGCAAATTGCTATGTCAGGCGCAGAGCGGCCCCGGCGGGCCTTTGGGATGAAGGATCAGGATGATGCTGAACGCAGAGATCGCAGAACGCCGCAAGACGGCCATCGCCCGTGGCGTCGGCATGATGACGCAGATCTATGTCGATCACGCGCTCAATTCCGAAGTCTGGGATGTCGAGGGGCGCCGCTACATCGACTTTGCCGCCGGCATCGCTGTGGTCAACACAGGCCACCGGCACCCGCGCGTCATGGCGGCTGTGGAAAAGCAATTGCACAGCTTTACCCATACCTGCCATCAGGTGCTGCCTTACGAGAATTACATCCGTCTGGGCGAGCGTCTGAACGCGCTGGTCCCCGGCGACTTTGAAAAGCGCACCGTCTTTGTCACCACCGGCGCCGAAGCGGTGGAAAACGCGGTCAAGATCGCGCGATATTCGACCGGCAAGCAGGCCGTGATCGCCTTTGGCGGTGCGTTCCATGGGCGGACCTTCATGGGCATGTCGCTCACCGGCAAGGTGCAGCCTTACAAGGCCGGTTTCGGCACCATGATGCCCGACATCTACCATGTCCCCTTCCCGATCGACCTGCATGGCACCACCGTGGAACAGGCGATGAGCGCGATCAATCAGCTTTTCAAGGCCGACCTCGACCCCGCCCGCGTTGCCGCGATCATCATCGAACCGGTGCAGGGCGAGGGTGGCTTCTACCCCGCCCCGGCCGAACTCATGCGCGCGCTGCGCCGTCTCTGCGATGACCATGGCATCGTCATGATCGCGGATGAGGTGCAGACCGGCTTTGCCCGCACCGGCAAGCTTTTCGCGATGGAGCATTACGACGTCGCCGCCGATATCACCTGCATGGCCAAAGGCTTGGCCGGCGGTCTGCCGCTGGCCGCCGTCACCGGCCGCGCCAGCATCATGGACGCCGCCAACCCCGGCGGTCTGGGCGGCACCTATGGCGGCAACCCGCTCGGCATTGCGGCGGCCAATGCAGTACTCGACGTGATCGCAGACGAAGATCTGTGCGGGCGCGCCAACATGCTGGGTTCGCGGCTGCGCCAGCGCCTCGAAGGGCTGCGCGCCGACGTGCCGCAGATCGCCGATATCCGCGGTCCGGGCTTCATGGTCGCGGTCGAATTCAACATCCCCGGTCAGGGCCGCCCCGACGCCGATTTCGCCAACCGCGTCAAGGCAGAGGCGCTGAACCGCGGCCTGATCCTGCTCACCTGCGGCGTCTACGGCAACGTCATCCGCTTCCTCGCGCCGATCACCATTCAGGACGAGGTCTTTGCCGAGGCGATGGATATTCTGGAGGCTTCGGTCCACGCCGCGCAAGCGGTGTGAGGCACCGCCCTTTCTTCAGCCCGGAATCAAGGCGCGCCAGCGCCGCCGGGCAATGCCCGACCGCCCCGTCACGCCGAAGGCGTGCCTTTGGCACGACGGGCGGGCACTCTTGCAACATCAGCCAGAAGCTCGGCACTGGAGTCACTTGGCCCCATAAACCGCCCCGCTCAACCGCAGCAGTGCCCCCCCGGCGGTCAAGCCCAGCCCTAGGTCGGAATTAACCCCGCCGCTTACTCAACAGCGCGGGAATCCTGCAGGTCACATCGTTGATCGGATAATTCTGCGCATGAAACGGGGTCTCCGGCGGCACGCCTGACGGCTCCACCCAAACCCCGCTCAGGCAAAAGTCCTGCGCGTAATTCCCCGCGTTGAACCCGAACTCGCCCTCGGCGCAATCCTCCGCCGTGCCATCCGCGTTCCAGCCCTGATCGAACGGGCCCAGAATCTCGCCATTGGTCGGAAAGTGCATGCGTTCGGGGAAATAGCGCAGATACCAAGTGGCATCCGGACGGCGGGTTTCCTTGTCCCATTGGCCCAGTAATTCGCCATCCAGATATCCTGCGATGCGAAACACCGTCACATCGGCTTCGGTAATCAGCGGCGCATCCTGCAATTCATCAGGAAACTCCATGTATCCGGTCATGGAATAGCCGTTCTGACCCAGCCAGCAAATATGCACATTCGCCGCCGCCACCGGCCCCGCAGCCAGACCGGCCACCAAAGCCGCACCCAGCAATCGCATCAGCCATTCTCCCGCAACACATGGCCCGCGAGGTAGAGCGAGCCGCAAATCAGGATTCGCGCCTGTGGTTCTTCCTTCACGATCCACGCCACGGCCTGCACCACCGTCTCGGCAGTCGCAGCGATCAGACCCGCCGCCGCCGCATGGCGCGCCGTCTCGGGCGCCGGCAGCGTATTGATTTCGCCGGGGATCGACACAGCGGTCAACGAGGCCGCAACCTTGGCCAGCGGGCGCAGGTAACCGGCAATATCCTTTGTATTCAACATGCCACAGATAAGGTGCACCGGCTTTGGGCTCATTCTGCTAAGGGTCAGCGCAATCGCCTCGCCCCCCGCCGGATTATGACCCCCGTCGAGCCATAGTTCCGCGCGCCCCGCCGCCTCCACCAGCGGACCGGTGACCAGACGCTGCATCCGGGCTGGCCAATAGGCGTGGCTCACCGCCGCCTCACAGGCTGCGGAGTCGAACCCCAAATGGCGCAACGCCGCCAGCGCCGCCCCGGCATTGTCGATCTGATGTGGACCGGGCAGATTGGGCAGCGGCAGGTCGAGCAACCCGTTCTCATCCTGAAACACCAGCCGCCCGCGCTCGGCCCAGGCATGCCAATGCTGGCCATGCGCAATCAGCGGCGCACCCAACTTGGCCGCTTCCGCCTCGATCACCGCCATCGCGGCATCCTGCTGTGGCCCCACGACACATGGCACGCCGCGCTTGATGATCCCGGCCTTGGACCATGCAATCTCGGCCAGCGTGTCACCCAGATATTGCTGATGATCGATCGAGACAGGGGTGATGATGGTCAGCGCCGGTCGCGCAAACACATTGGTCGCGTCATAACGGCCACCCAGACCCACTTCGAGCAGGGTATAATCCGCCGGCGTGCGGGCAAACATGACAAAGGCGGCGGCGGTCGTGATCTCGAAAAAGGTGATGTTGGTGCCGCCATTGGCGCGCTCGCATTCATCCAGCGCTGCGGTCAGGTCAGCCTCGGAAATGATCTCGCCCGCCACGCGGATGCGCTCGTGAAACCGGGCCAGATGCGGCGAGGTATAGGCATGAACGCACTTGCCCACAGCCTCCATCCCGGCGCGGATCATGGCTTGGGTCGAACCTTTGCCATTGGTCCCGGCGACATGCACGATGGGCGGCATCGCGTCCTGCGGATCGCCCAGCAGGGGCAGCAGGCGCAGCATACGGTCAAGGGTCAGGTCAATGACCTTGGGATGTAGCGCCATCATCCGGGCCAGAATCACATCAGACCCCGATTGCGGCGACCCCAACTCCGGTCCTGTCGGCCCGCCACTCATTTCTTGGCAGGCACCGGCTTGGCAGGGTTGTCCGCAGGCGCCGCAGGAACCGGATCAACCGGCGTCCCCTCGGTCGGAGCCGGCAACTCGCCTTTGATCGGCGCGCTCTGGCGGGTCAGCATCCGCACGATACCGACCAGTTCATCCTTAAGTTTGGTGCGCGAGGTCACCCGGTCAAGCATACCATGGTCGAGCAGATATTCCGCGCGCTGAAATCCCTCGGGCAGCTTTTCACGGATGGTCTGTTCGATGACACGCGGTCCGGCAAAACAGATCAGGGCATTGGGCTCGGCCAGTTGCACATCACCCAGCATGGCATATGAGGCGGTGACACCGCCGGTCGTGGGATGGGTCAGCACGACAATATAGGGCAGGCCCGCCTCCTTGAGCATGGCGACGGCAACAGTGGTGCGGGGCATCTGCATCAGGGACAGGATGCCCTCCTGCATGCGGGCGCCCCCGGCAGCGGAAAACAGGATCAGCGGGCGTTTCAGGGCCACGGCACGCTCGGCGGCGGCGATGATCGCATTGCCGACATACATGCCCATGGAGCCCGCCATGAAACTGAAATCCTGCGCTGCGGCGACAATGGGGGTGCGGCCCATCTCACCCTCGGCCACCAGCATCGCCTCACGCTCGCCACTGGCCTTGCGGGCGTCGCGGATACGGTCGGAATATTTCTTCTGATCGCGGAATTGCAGCGGATCGACCACCGGCTCCGGCACCTTGACCTCAACAAAGACCCCGCCATCAAACAGGGCCTTGAACCGGGCGCGCGGAGTGATGGCCATGTGATGGCCGCAGTTGGTGCAGACATTCAGATTGTCGCTCAACTCGCGGTGAAACAGCATGGTGCCGCATTCGTCGCATTTGGTCCACAGATTCTCGGGCACTTCGCGGCGCGAAAACAGCGAGTTGATCGTCGGACGAACGTAGTTCGAGATCCAGTTCATGCGGGCGGGCCTCTGGTAATGACAAGACGCAGATAATCCGGGGGCGGCCAGATTGCAATCAGTCAGGCAGGTAAACGGGCGGGTAAACGGGCGTGGGGCCAGGCTGTCATCCAGTCTGGCAGCATGGGAGAGCAACTTGACCAGAGCCAGGAGGCAGCGTCGCAGAGGGCGGGCAACAAGCCACGCGTTCAGGGACTTGTGAAGTCATCCGCCTCTGACTATTTGTCGGCAACGGGTCACAATGGCCGTTCCAGTTTTTCCGTCGAACGGAGACCCGAATGTCGCAGTTCATGCATTATTTCCGTTGGGCGCTGATCGTCACATTCGCGGGGCTCGCACTGTCGATGTGGCTCGGTTGGGCCTTTTCCGGCACGTTGGCAGGGGCGCTGACCTTCCTGATGATCGGCAGCATCCTCGCGGTGCTCGAAATCTCGCTCTCGTTCGACAATGCGATCGTGAATGCGAACAAGCTCAAAGAAATGACGCCGGTCTGGCAAAGACGGTTTCTGACCTGGGGAATCCTCATCGCCGTGTTCGGGATGCGGATCGTGTTCCCGCTGCTGATCGTGGTGGTGGCAGCCAAGATCGGGCCGCTTCAGGCCATCGTTCTGGCCGCGAGCGAACCCGACGAATATGCGCGGATCATTGGCGACGCGCATCTGTCGATCGCAGCCTTTGGCGGGGCCTTTTTGATGATGGTCGCGCTCAACTATTTCGTGGACGAAGCCAAGGACGTGGACTGGATCGCCTCGCTGGAACGCGGGATGCGGCGGTTTGCATCGGTGCGCGGGTTGGAAGTGGCTCTGGTGCTGAGCGTGATGCTGATCTTTGTCTGGCTGCTACCGGCACAGGATGATGCGCCCTTCCTCTTTGCTGCCGTAGCCGGGCTGCTGACCTTTCTCGCTGTCGAAGTCATCGGACATATTCTCGATGCCAGTCAGGAGGCGACGAGCCTCGCGGCCAAGGGCGGGCTCGGGGCGTTTCTCTATCTCGAAGTGCTGGATGCGAGTTTCAGCTTTGACGGGGTGATCGGGGCCTTTGCATTGACCCAGAACCTGTTTCTGATCGCCATCGGTCTGGGAATCGGGGCGATGTATGTGCGCTCCATGACCATCATGCTGGTCGAACGGCAGACATTGGCGCAGTTCCGCTATCTCGAACACGGAGCCTTCTGGTCGATCCTCATCCTGTCGCTCATCATGTTCACCCAGACGGTGGTGCATGTGTCCGAACTGATCACCGGCTTGCTCGGCGCGGCCTTTATCGGCATGTCGCTGCTGTCCTCTGTGCGGCACAACCGGGCGGCGGCCTGAGAGGTAAGGAGGGTCTAAACCCACCCTGCCGACGGGGGTGGGTTTAAACCCTCCTTACCAGCGCGGGTGGGTTGAAACCCACCTTACCGACGCGCCCCGCGCAGCAGGGTAAATACCCCGCTTCCCACCACAATCGCACTCCCGATCAGGGTCAGCGCATCAGGGCGCTCGGCAAAGACCAGTACGCCGAGGATCAGCGCGAACACCAGCCGCGTATAACGGAACGGCGTCACCACGCCAACATCGCCGGTGCGCATCGCCACGGTGATCGCGTAATAGCCCACGACACCAAACACCGTGGCCCCGGCCAGCAGCGCAGCTTCGCGCGCCTGCGGCCACTGCATCCCGCCCCAGACCGTGCCTCCTCCGGTCAGCACAAGGCCCAGCCCCACCAGCGTCAGCATCGCAAAGCCGCAGATCCCCAACTGCATATGCGACAGCACCGGCGGTGCCGCCCGCGTCGCCAGATCGCGCCCGGCAAAGCCCAGCATTCCGGCCAAAGCGAGCAGCGACAGCGCGTCATAGCCCGCCAGCCCCGGCCGCAGGATCAGCATGACCCCGCCAAAGCCGATCGCAATCGCGCTCCAGCGCCGCCAGCCCACCCGCTCGCCCAGAAACAGCGCCGCCCCGGCGACCACCACAAGCGGCGTCGCTTGCAGGATCGCGGTCGCGGTGGTCAGTGGAATGAGGACAAAGGCCAGCGCATAAAACAGTCGCCCCGCCACCTCGAACCCGGATCGCACCAGAATGGCGCGGCCCAGATAGGCCGGATGCAGAACCCGCTCGCCGCGCAGCAGCGTCAGGATGACAAAGCCAGTAAGCCCGCCCAGACCAAAGAGGAACAGCACCTCGCCCAGCGGCAAAATCCGCGCCGCAGCCTTGAGCAGCATGTCCTCCACGGCAAACCCCGCCATGCTCAGGACCATGAACAGGCTGCCGCGCAGGTTGTCCGACATGGGGAGCGATGGGGGGAGCGCTGGGGGGAGCGCTGGGGGGGTCGGTGGGTTCAAACCCACCTTACCC
>Ga0105050_10003842_pt1 | contig 20502 bp, 7 predicted proteins | sample FRY01_FD_78088 | JGI IMG/M metagenome (GOLD analysis project Ga0105050, IMG submission 78088) | Freshwater microbial communities from Lake Fryxell liftoff mats and glacier meltwater in Antarctica - FRY-01 | ecosystem: Environmental > Aquatic > Freshwater > Ice > Glacier meltwater ...
ACATCGTTAGTTGGATTCCACGGCATGTATGAGTAATATTTTGCTCCAAACCACGAGTGTGTTGTACCGTTTGTACTGAGGTTGCCTGGGGGAGTGGACCAAATTTTGGTCCATTGTGCTCGCAATGTCTCGCCGCCGCCGTTGTTAGTTGTATATACTTGATTCTGTTCAGAGTCCCATGAGTCAACTTGATGGACATAACATTCATACCTAATTTCAGTGTGTGCAGGAATACCTGATAAACTTAAAGTGTAACTTCTTGCACTTCCGCCCCAACCGTGTATCCAGCAGTTACCTAATCCAGCACAGTCAGTCATATTATATACTTGCTGATCGTTCCAGTTTCCTATTGTTGCACGACAGTCAGCTCCTTCGTCGTACCAAACACGCTCACCTTGTGCTAAATTCAATGTTGTTAAATTAGAGTTTGTTGCTGAAACTGTGCCTGCAACACTTCCTCCTGTAATTGCAACACCATTTGAATTTTGTCCTGCAAGGCTACCTATAATTTTAACTGGGTTTCCAGAAGCATTGCCTACATGCAAATAATTATTTGATGTATCATATGCAAGTTCACCTTGCTGCAATGTGCCGCTTGACGGTGTACCTGCTCCTGTTTTTACTTTAATTACTGGCATTATTTTTTACCTTATCTATATTCATATACTACACATATTCCGTACTGACCGTTATAACCAGCCGAGAAAGCACCGTTACCATAAAAGTTACTGCCGGCTCCGCCTGATCCTGGTGCCATTTGTTCTTGTGCCCAGCGTTCACTATAGTGATGTCCTGCATTTGCACCGCCGAAGAAACTTTGGCCGCCGTGTCCCGGATTATGGTAACTTGCTGAGTGACAGTTTTTATGTCCAGAGCCGCCTCCGCCGTGAATATTTAAATTACCGCCAGAGCCGTTTCCGCCGTGTCCGCCAGTATGTGTGTAGTTTTGATTAGAACCGTACCCTCCACTTGCACTACAATAACCACCGAATGATGTTGCGCCGCCTTGACCGCTTGCTCCGTAATATTGTCCGCCACCTCCGCCGCCACCAATTGTTACAGATACACTAGTAATACCAGTAGCATCCAATGCTAATTCTGACATCCCACCTGCTCCACCGCTTTCGCCATATCCTCGTCCACCGCCTCCGGCACCTACACAAATAACTTTGATTCTTTTAACATCGGTGCCGCTCTTTGTATATGTATTATTAGAGGTAGTGCTCCAAATACGTTTTAATCCGCCAGTTGCGGCATCAGTATATGTATTGACTGCACTCTGAGATACTAATGCACTATTGTTAATTCCCAATGCAGTGTCTGTACTTAATGACGTTACTGCTTGTCCGCTATTAAGTTGTAAACTATTAGTAGCCAATGAACCGCTAGATATACTAGTATTAGTAACCGTTCCTCCAGTAATAGCTACGTTATTACTATCTTGATTAGCTAAAGTTCCGCCGATTTTTCTTACACCGTCGCTTGTACCTATATATGATTGATTATCTGCGGTGTTAACTGCAAGTTCGCCAACTTGTAAAGAGCTAGGAACTGCTCCCGGAGTTGAACTGCTTTTTAGTTTAATCTTTGGCATTTAAAATTCCTTTTAGTATGTTCCACCGTCAATAGTGCCATTGCCTGTAAGTGATGTATTAACAGTAATAGTGTTAGCAGTTATATCTGCTGCTGTACCTGCACCAATTGTTACATTATTTAGCGACCCAGCAGTTGCTGGATTTATAGTTACAGTACCAGTACCGGATGGTGTCATTACAATGTTAGCATTTGTTGGACTAAATGACACTGCACCATTTGCCGTTAGCGTTCCACTAGTAGTTAGTGTTGTTGCTTGTTGCGGGCCACCTTCGTTGTTTGTTAAAATAAAGTTGTCGCCATCTGACGTAATTGTATATGTCGAATTAGACGGAATTATTTGCGTAGATGCTTGAACAAATCCCGGACCTTTGATTATTCCACTAGGTGCTGCAATTGTAATATTACCAGCTGTTGAATTATAAAAAGTTTGAGCTTGGCCGATTGATCTGTCAGGGTCGGCAAGCGTTACAGTATATCCTGGTGTACCTGTAAGCGTAGTAAACAACCCCTGGTCGGGTGTAATAAACGCACCTGTAGTTGTAATTGTTCCAGTTGTATTAACTGAGTTATAACGTGCCATACTCTATTCCCCTTATGCTGTTGATGTTTCAATGCCGTATACAGAACTGCAAACATTTGCAAGATCTGAATATACAACTAAGTTTAATCCTGCATTCATAACTAAACCTGTACGTTCAAATACACCATTTGCAATGATAGTTGTTCCGTATTCAATCCATTCGTGCAGTTCTGGTGTGCCTGTACTTGCCATTGCTACTCTAATAGTAGCTGGTGCTGGATTTCTATTAGTAATAGAAACACTACACACTGTGTATGTTGCTACGGGTACTGTATATACTGTAGTATCTGTAGTTGCAGGTATTGCTGCAACTCCTAATCTTCCTGATGCCATTTTTATTTCTCCATTATCTTGTTAAGAAGTATCCAAGTGCTACAGGAGCACCGTCGATTCCGCCTGTAAAGTTCATTCTTGATGTTACGTTAATTCCGGCTCCTGTAGTAGTACTTATCGAATTTCCTGCAATATAGATAATACCTGAAGTTAACGTGTTTACGTTCAGCGAACTCTGACCGCCACCAATTTGTGCTGTAATATATGATCTGATAGCTCGTTGTGTTGGTACAACATTATCACTATTAGCTGTAAAGAACGGATCTGTACTAAACTGCGTAATAATTGCTGAGCCAATACCTAGTTCAACTGAACCAAGTTGCAAGCTGTTTAGACCACTTAGGTTGAACGCACTAGCATTCAATGTAGCAGTACCAGTTGCCTGTTGTACGCCAAACAAGTCACCAACGTTAAAGTTACCGTCTTGGTCAGTACTTGTAAAGAATGCTCGTCCACCACCACTAAATAATTCTTGATTGGATTGAATTGCTGTTGTGATATCAACATTTGGATAGTTAGTTCTTTCAAAGTTTCCTGTACCAATATATAGATAGTCGTGTCCAGTTAGTCGTACTTGCGAGTAACCAATTCGTGTTGTAATTCTATCGCCGTGTCTCGGAGCTAGTAGTGTTGTCATTCCAGGATTTAACTGGAATGTACCGGTATATGTTCCTGGATTATCTAAGTCTTCAACAAAGTTAGTAACAGTAACAAGTTTATAATACGCTCCAGAAATACTTGCAAACTCAACATTTGATCCAGGAACAGGCGAGCTTGGTAAGCCATACACATTAACAAATGTGCTAACTTGATACAAGTCACTATATCCGTCACCTACAACGTCAGTTGTAGCTGTTGTGTTATCTGTACCTCTATCAGTAAACGAAGGATTACCTAAAGCACCGTCACCTAACCGTACACGTAATCCTGCGTCATTAACATTATTAGGATCAGTTACAGTAATAATTGGTCCTGCACGATAAGTCATTCCGCTCGGAGTAGTTGTTGTTAATGTAACTGCTGTTTCGGCAACTGCATTAGCAACAGTACTTGCAACTTTAAATTGTGTACTTGTAATAGTAGAACCAATTACATAATACGTTTGTTCTTCTATCAGTCCGCCACTGCTTGTGCCAAAGAACTCAATTGGCTGCTGATCTGCTAAGTTAATAGTGTTATCTACCGTAATTAAATTAGTAGTAACTGTAGTATCTGATACTGCACCTTTTGGATAGCTAGATCCTGGTTCAATCATACGTACTTCGTTTACAGCACCATCAGCTACGGCAATACGACCAGTTGCAGTTGCACCTGTTTTAAGAGTTGCAGCAATAGTACCGTTCGTTCCAGATACTACTGACCATACTGGGATACTACCTGTATTACCAAATGCTGCGCCTCTCCAGTTTGAACTGCTTGGCAATACACGTTGTGTCCAGACAATTCCGTCTGGACTAGTAGCTGCAATAGTGCCATCTGATACACAAACAAAAACTCCTTGGCCGTATGCAATTTTACGCCATGTAGTACTTGCTGGTAATACTGCTGCTACCCATGTTGTGCCTCTATCATAGCTAATTGCTGCTTTAGTAGAAGCAGTGCCAGTCTCAATTGCAACATAACGACCGTTACCGTATGCAATACTTCCCCAAGCTGCACTTGTTGGCATATTGCCGGCAGTTGTCCATGTTACTCCGTTTGCTGTTTGAGCAGTTTCGTTAGTACCTGTTGCAACTGCAACAAATTGTTGAGCACCATAAGTTACTGCTGAATAAGTACCTGCACCTAGTGTTGGGATAACTCTGTTTAACCATAAGTTACCATTAGTACTTGAAATTGCACTTGCGTCACCTACTGCAACATATACACCGTTTCCGTATGTAATAGCTCGCAAGTCAGTTTTGCCAGTATCAGTACCTGCTGTCCACGCATCAGTTGCATCAATTCCGGCATTTGTTGTATAGCAATTGTCGCCTGACCCGTTAGCAACTGCTACATAACGAGCTGCTGTATCAACAATTTCAACTGTAGGAGTTGAAGTGTATCCTTCGCCGACTACATCAACTGAAATTGTTGCTACGCCAGCATTTATTAGCGATGCACTTGCCTCTGCTTGTGTTGAATATCCTCCACCGGTAAGTGTAATTGTAGGAGTAGTAAAATAATTTCTGCCCCAGTTATTAACAACAATGTGCGTAATACGGTCGGTCACAGCACTTGCAGTCGGTACAGCGTTATATCCTGTACCAGGAATAGTAACAGTTACTGAACTAATTTTTCCATCTAGTACAGCACATGTTGCAACTGCTCCTGTTCCTCCGCTAACTGGAGTAAATACGATTACTGGTGGAGTTGTATATCCTTGGCCGCCGTCTACAATTGTTACACTTGCAACCTGATCAGCTGTGGCTGCACCAGTAGTATTTGGTACACCTAGCACTGCTGTTAGTATTGCACCTGCTCCGCCTAAGCCTCCAACAACTGCTGTTGCTGTTGCGCCAAAGCCGCCACCGTATGCTGATCCAACCCAAGCAACGTTTTCGCTTAATGCACCTGCATCTGCCCAAGTGATACCGTCTACTGAGTAGTTAGAAACAGTACCTGATGCTTCTGTAGCAACAAATCTTCCATCACCGTATATTACATCATCCCAGTCCGCTGTTGTTGCTAATGTTCTTGCAGTAGCAGTATATCCCGGAGCACTATAAGTAATTTGTGGTTCAATAATGTATGCAGTTGTTAAGTCTAGGGCAGCTTCAATTGGAGTTCCTGGAATTACGTGATCCCATCCTGCTGCACCGGTTGACGGTTTAGTGACTGTTGCAATTTTACTACCAGTGTTATAAGTTGCAATATTTGCAAATTGTCCTTTACCAGTACCTGCTGTAAGTTGAATACGCATTCCTACGTAAGCAGCACTTAATGCTTGATCAGTAGCAGCAATGGTGATGCTTGTTGTATCACCATTTTGTGCAGAATTACTTGCTGTTTCGTAACTTGATCCGCCAACATCGTTGTCATCATTTAAATCAATAACTCGAGTTTCAAATACAGATGCATCACGGAATTCGTCGCCGATTGCAGCGGCATTGTATCCTGATCCGTTAATAGTGTAATTTACATTAGTGTAACCAGTTCCTGCATTGCCAAATTCCATTCTAAGAATATCGTCAACTGCATCTGTTATAGTTTCAGTAATTTGTGCTTGTGCTGCACGACTATCAACATAACCATAAACTGGCACTTCTTTACTAGATACGCCTTCAGCAATAACACCATATGTACCATATGAACTGTTACCGTTAGTAGCACGAATTCGAGCACCTTTTTCTGCAATGTATCCTGCATAGCCATAATAGTTAAACACTGATACAAGCTCTGTTAGTGAATCAGCACCAGTACACCATACACCAATACCGTCACTAATAATTGTTGTAAAGTCATTTTTAACCATTGACTTATTGCCGCCAGCGTGTAGTGCAGAATCAATCTTAGCACCACTACAACCAGCACCAAACATAGTAACGTTTTGTGAATAATGCGATCTTGCTATAACCCATGAATGTTGATCGTTTGGTCCAAATCCTGGATTCAATGCAACAAACGCTCCTGCTGTCGGACGTTTAGTTCCGTATTGATTTGCAGATGATAAGTCGCCGTCGAGACCTCGTAGTGTACAGTTTCTTAGTCCAGTTGAGTTACTTACCCAGAACATATCCGACTTCTGCGAACCTGTTCTTGCATTATTATAAAGTAATGCTGCATATGTAGAATAATGATTTCCTGGAAATTGTAAATCATGTATAATAGCAGTAACGTACTCTCTCATATCTCTACGACATGATGCTTCGTTGAACGAGTACGAAGTATTCATATATCCTGCTGTTTGTGCATTAAGAGGAAGAGCTGTACTAGCAGTTTTAGATATTTTAATTGTAAATGTAGTATCTGTAGGCACAGTACTTACATAATATCTAGTTCCAGCATCAATACCGCCATAGACTCCGCCTATTGTGACTGGTGCTAAGGCTGTGGCTATCCCTGGATCAACTGCTGAGCCGCCAGGTGTTGCACTAACTGTAACCTGTGTTGAATTTTCAACAGTTAGAATGTAATATATTTGTGCTGTTCCAAGATTGCCAATAGAAGTTGCACCCATTGTAAATATCATATTTGGTTGCATGCCAGTTGTACTTCGCAATGTAATTAAATTGCCTGTGGTTGCAACTTCAGTAATATACTGATTGATACTTACACTTGAAAATTCTACAGGATCGTTTACTGACAAATTGTGTACAGTTGATGTTGTAAATTCTGTCGCCGATGTAGAACTAACTACGCTGCCAAATTGATCTTTAATCCAAGCTGTTGCTTCGTATTCTAAGAATGTTCGGTTAGCTCTTAAAACTTCCGAAGCATTAATAATACCAACATCATTCATATATGACATAGAACCTGTAACTTCTGGTGTAGTACCTGCACCAAATTCTATTATATCAATAATGAAATTCATATTAGTGCGAGCACTTTCTAGTCCTACAACACCAGTAGTAAGGATAGTTATAATTTGTTCTTGTAAATATCTAACTGCTTGTAAAGTAGGACGAAGCTGATCGGTTAGTACTAAACTAGCTTGATTTTGATAATAGCTTGTTCCTGCTCTAATTGATCTAAAGTTAGAACCAAACATTAAATCGTATCCGATAGAATCAATCATATATCCAACATCTCTTTCGCATGTTGCACTATCATAAGATAGATTAGGATAATTTGTAGTAATATATGTTGTTATTTGATCTTGTATTGTAGACTTGTTTGTCTGTAATAAGCCATGCTGTGCTACTAGATCAGCTGCAACCCAAGCAGTACTTGGGGCAGTTTCTGTAATTGGATTGGCATCCTTGTCATCAATGTAATCGATCATAGCTTGTACTAATACACCAACAGTTGTTCCTGTTGTAGCATCTCCGCTAGTACCAGTAATACGACTTACTGTTCCGTTCAACGCACTGTATGCTCCACCGTTTGCAATTGCAACTAGTGCTAGTTTCATTTGTGCATATGCTGCCAGTGTTGCTATTTTATCGTTAGCATCAATTTGTAAGGCATCAGTTAGCTGCGAATAGTATGCTAATGCTGCTTGTCTAGTAGTTACGTTACCGCCATATGTTAAATCATAGCGTATTGCATCAACAATGAGTCCTACATCTCTTGCACAAGCTGATGCACTGTAAACTAATGACGGATAGTTAGTTGTAATATATTGTATTACTTCTGCTGCAACAAATAATTTGTTTTCGTGTATTAGTTTTGCACCTGCATAATCTTCAGCATCGATGCCTGAATAGCTAGGCCATAGGAATCCTGCTGGAGCTTTGCCGCCATTAATAGTATTAACAATATCGTCAATCTTTGCACTAATTAATTCTGCACCGCCGCCTAGTGCAACTGACTTAACTTTATATTTTAAGAAATTAACTAATCCTAATGATGCAGCTTTCTGATTCGATAATACTGTACCAGCAGAAGTTAAATTTCTGTAATAGCTTTTACCAGAAACTATGCTAGCAAAATTGCTATTAAATACCATATCGTATCCAACAGCATCTACCATTATACCTAAGTCTCTCGAGCAAGTTGCTCTGTTGAATGATAAATCTTGATAGAATTTTTCAACCCACACAAGTCCGTCGCTTTGGATTTCAGCCTTTCTACTTTGCAGTTCTGCGAATCCTGCTTGTAATTCTGCACTTGCCCAAGTAATGTTAGGAGTAATTCCAGTAGGAGCAGTTCCGTTTGTAATCCAATCAATAATATCTTGTACACGAGCTTGCGCAAATGCTGCTGCTGTGCCAGTAGCATCTCCAGTACCTGTTGAAATTCTTGGTTCACTATTTCCGGCAACAGGAGTATATGCTACATTTTGTGCAATATTATCAATCATGCTCTGTAAATGAGTATACGCTGCTAATGTTGCAGTCTTTTCACCTGCTGGCTGCACGTAGTTAATGTATGTATAATAAGAAGACCCTGCAATTAATGATTGTGTGTTGCCGCCATACATTATATCGTAACGTAACGCATCAAGTATGTAACCAACATCTCGTTCGCACTTAGCACTATCGTATACTAATCCAGGATAATTGTTTGTTATGTATTGTGTTACATCTGCTTTAATAAATGCATAGTTTTGTGCAATTTGTGCAATAGCATTGCTATAATCAACATCACTACCGTTAGCAGTGCCGCCTGACGGAACTGTTAACAGTTCGGTTGGTGCTGCATCAATACCGTTATTAAGTACATCGTATAGTGCTTGTACTGCTGTTCCGATTCGAGCGTGTGCTACTGTGCTGCCAACTGATCCTGCTGCAAGGTTAGTAACTTGTAATTGTGTGTTTCCTGTTGTTGGAGTAACTGAATTGTTTTGTACTATATCACTAGCAAGTGCTTTGATTCTATTCAATGACGAAATTGTTTTAGTCTTGTCTGTTGCAAGATCTGCAATTGCTCTATTAGGACTAATAACAGTACCGCGTAGTTCGTCACCTACAACTGCTGTATAGTTTGGAACAATGATTGGTAAAATTTCGTAATACGATCCAGTTTTAACTGAAATAGTAGTATTAGGAAACGATGCAGGAGGAATTGAGGATGCGGTACCTGATGTGATTCCGTCTGTAATAATAGCAATCAATGCAGTTTTTTCAGCATCAATGCCCAGTTCGGTTGTTAGTGTTACATCGATAATTTGTGTTGCAGGACTAGCTACACTGTTTAAAGTTTGATAGTTAGAGGCTGGTGCAGCGTTAGCTAATACATTACTCATAAGTGTACTTAGGTAATTGTATGCAGAAACAGTCTGTGTAATCTGCTCGCCAAAGTTTGAATTAATGTATGCACTACCGGCTGGAGTAAAATATGATTTTGCTGCCGTTACTGACTTGCCATTACCACCGCGACTAATATCAAATGCAACAGCATCAATAAGGTAGCCGGTATCTCTTTCACATTTTGTATTATCATAAGACAGTGTACCATTCATTGTTCCACTAGTAGTTGTTAATACTTTTGTAGTTCCACCTTGAGTATTAGATACAGTAAAAGTTGTACTGTCAACTATAGCTTTAACATAATATTTTGTACCAGCTACTACTCCACCGAGGACCCCAGTAAATTCAATTGGCATGTTAACTGACAAGTTAGTAGTGTCATCACATGTAAACTGGTTAGTAGCTGCACTAGAATTAGTAATTGCAACAGTATATGTGTAAGTAATCCAGTTACTTACTTCTCTCATCATAAACAACTTATTCTTTTCAATAATCTCTTTAGCTTGTGTATTTTGATACCCTAGTCTAATTTGATCTGCTGCAAATCTTACAGTCTTCCAAGGCTTATCAACACTATTGCCCCATCCTGATCCAGTACTATCGGTTCCTGTAGGAGCAACATACACTAGATTGTTAATTATACCGTAGTATGCCCAAGTAGGATAGCTGCCATTAACTCGTAACAATTGACCGTCTTGGCCAACAGGTAGACGTGTAGGTCCTTGAGCTCCAAAGTAATAAGTATCGCCTTCAGTTGTTAGTACAGAAACTTCTGCTCCTGCTGAAAACAAATTCCAATAAGCTGCAAGAGTGTCTGCATCTGGCCTATTGCCACCGGCAGCAGTATGTGCAGATGTACAAATAAATGTACTTGCTCCTAAGAATACTAAATCACCTGCATTATAATATGTACCCGAAGTCCAACTTGTTGAAAATCCTACAACCGATACTGTGTCAATCGCTGTTGAAGTCTCAATCGTAACTGTTAATACTAGGTCGTTAGCCGGAGTTAGGCCGCCGATTGATGTGCCTAATATAGTAATAGTGTCGTTAACTGCATATCCCGAACCTGCATTGTTAACTGATACCGTGTAGATTGTTTTTTCTCTAGTAATATCAAATGTAGCACTAATGCCTGCACCTGATGTAGTACCAGTTACCGCAGTGTACGTTTGAGTAATATCTCTAAAGTTTGTTCCAGAATTTAATTGTGCCCAATATGTTACGTTTGGTGGAAGCTCGTCGGTGCTGTCGTCTATTGCTAGATAAGTATATCCACCTACTCTAACAACATCGCCTACTTTGTATAATGTACTGTTATCCCAGTCACTTCTAAAGTTAAATCCTGTAGTGTAGATATCCCAGTATGCAGCAGCAGTTACTGGATTTTGTCCCGAATGGTTTTGTTTTGCAATGTAAGAATTACCACCATATACAACAGTATCGCCAACTTGATAGACAGTACTAATATTCCAAGTACTTTCAAATTGTAACCCTTCGACAAAAATGTTCCATTTGGAGTCGTCAAAACTACTAGTAGACGTATGTGCAGTTGTACAAATCCAAGTACTTGCACCATACTTAACTACATCATTAATACGGTAACGCACAGCGTTAGTCCAATCTGATAGATAGACTATGCCTTGATTAAATTCGTCCCATTTAATTTGATCAACTTCAAGTCCGTCTGCTAAGGTAGCAGCAGACACATGAGCAGTGTTACAAACATATGTAATACCACCATAAGATACAAAATCGTTTACACGGTAGCGGGTACCTACAGTCCATTCTTGTTGCCATGCTAAACTTTGTGCAAATGCATCCCATTTAGATTGATCAGCTTCTAATCCTAAAAGAGTGGTATCTGCCGAAGTATGTGCTGCTGTAGCAACATAAACTGTGCCGCCATATTTTACTTGATCACCTACGTTATAATAAGTAGCTGTTGCCCAATCACCTGTCCATTGTGTGCCACCACTAACCAAATTCCAATATGTTGGATTATTATCTAAGTCTGTTACAAACAACGATGAAGCTGCATGATTTCTAACACAAACATAACTTTGGCCACCATTACTGACCACATCATCAACTACATAGGTATTATCTGTAGTCCAGGCACCTTGCCAAACAAATTTGATTCTACCTAATTTAAATTCTGCCATTTTAGCTCCATCTTATATTGTAACATTGTTATTTATCTATCTTTTAAGATAGGGTTTTATTGTGCTGGTCTTCCTGCTGCTTTTAGGAACATAGCCATTGCTGCTCCGTCGCCGTCCCATGAACCAAACTGTCCGTCTATTGTAACTAGTGTAGGCATATTAACTACAGAACCAACTCCGCCGTTTGGTATAGTACTTTTAATAATATTAGGGCCACCAACTAATACTGTACCAGCAACTAATTGACCAGTAAAAGTATTTGAACCGCCTTGACTAAGTCGTCCTGTTAGATAAGCCTTAATTGCCCGCTGTGTTGGAATTACCTCGTTTGAGTTTGCAATAAATGTACTATCTGTACTAAACTGTCTAACTACAACACTCGATCCGCCTACTGAAATACCTCCTAATGATAGTGTTTCTAGGCCGTCTAATCCAAACTGTGATGCACTAATAGTAACAATACCTGTTGCTTGTTCAACTCCAAATAAATCGCCTACCTTAAAGTTACCGTCTTGGTCAGTACTTGTAAAGAATACACGCCCAAAATTAACTTCAACTGCTTGGTCTTGCGGAGCAAGAACAGTGTCTGTCGGAACTCCTGGATAGTTTGAGTCAATTTGATTACCGTATCCTACGTTTAAGAAGTCGTGTCCTGTTAATCGTGCTTGACTATACTTCTGTCTAATAGTTATAACAACATCGTGTGTAGGACTTTTAGCAACACTTACTTCAGGCGATACGCTAATATTTGCTTTAATATTAGGAGCTTGGGTGCCAAATACTACAGTAGCATTTGTTACTTTATACACTGTATTATTGCCAGCAATTTCTAAGTTATCGCCGGGTCCTGGAAGTGACAATAAGTTATCAACAATTAACACAAGGCCTGTCTGGAAGGTATCTGCAAAGCCGCCACCGTTAATTCTAATAATAGTAGAGTTTGTATTATATCCATTACCTCTATTAATAAATGTAGGATTGCCTAATACACCGTTGCTAGTTCTAGGATCTAACACTGCTGCTAATGTAATATTAGGATCTGTAAGTGTTATTGTAGGCGGTGTAGCATAATTACTTCCTGGTTCCCATATATTGATACCGTTAATTTTTCCTGATGCTACAGTAACTCGTCCTTTAGTTGTACATCCTAATTCTATCTTACTACCTAGCGTTTGCTGAGAGGCAGTAACAAAGATTCCATCATTGTCGGAGTTAGTAAATCCAAATACTGCGGCATTATAGGTATCATCAGTAACAGTTCGAGATATCCATGTTGCACCATCTTCACTTGAGTATGCTGTCGTTCCACTACTTGTAAGTGCTAAAAATACACCCTGGCCGTAAACAACTTTTGAACATCCAGGAAGCGGTATTGGTCCTTGTAACCATGTTATGCCATCTCTACTGTATGCAGATGCAGCTGAACTAGATGATATTGCAACAAAAAGTCCTGCACCAAATGTAACACTTGACCAATTGGAACTTTCAGGCAATACACTTGCTGACCAAGTTCCGCCGCCATTAGCACTATATGCAGTCGTTAACGAAATTGCTGCCGGAGTACCTGTTACTGTAACTGTTTGTATTGCTCCATCAAGTATATTAACACCAGTTACTGTAATCGAAACATCGTTTGCAGTTGTTGCTCCGCCAACACTAGTTCCTATTACTCTAATAGTATCACCTATCTGATATCCAGTGCCGCCGCTATTTACGACCAACTCGTATGTGCTTCCACTTATTGCAACATCAAATGTTGCACTTGCTCCGCCTGGCGAACTTACTACCGATGTTGCAACATTAATAAATGTATTACCGTTTGATATTGCAACAAATTTACCTGCACCGTATGCTAATCCAGTCCAGTTTGCAGACGGAAGTCCTGAACCACTAGACCAAGTAGTTCCTCCTGTAGCCGAATACGCCGACGTTGATGTTCCAGTTGCAATAGATACAAATCTTCCATTACCGTATTCTATATGAGACCAGCTAGTCTTAGATGGCATTTCAAACGGTCTCCACCCATTTCCACTTGCTGTAGAAACTGCAATAGTTGATCCAGTTTGAGCAGGTGAATTATCATTTGAAACAATAACCCAGTTTTCATTGCCGTACGCAATATCAGTCCATGAAGTAGATGTTGGTAGTGCAATAGATGACCAAATTTCACCGTCCGTTGTTGAGCTTGCAACAGCATTACCGTTTGGTATTGCTATAAATTTGTTATTTCCGTATGCAATAGCAGTCCAATCGTCTGACGGTGAAATTGTAGTGGTTGTACTTACTGTTTGGGTAAACGTAGGATCACTATATTGTATACGAGGTTCAATATAATATACTGTTGAGTTAGTTAATGCCGGAGCAATAGGAGTACCTGGATTAATATGGTCCCATCCCAATGCACCTAAGTTCATAGCACCGGCATCTTGTTTTAATGCGACTGCTGCACCGCCCGGAGTTGCACTAATATCAAAAGTACTGTTAGGTATGCCAGGAGTTATACTTTTAATATAATAAGTAGTGCCTGCTACTACATTACCAAATAAACTAGTAGAATACGTACCATTCATTGCTCCGACACCATATGTTAAAGTAATTTTAGCATTTGTTGAAGTAACTGTCATTGTTCCAGACGCAGTACTTAATGTTGCTAATGCATTTGGAGTAAATACTGACATATCTCCGCTTGCTGTAATTAAATTTACTGCTGAGCCGCCAGGACTTAAACTAACTGTAAAAGTAGTAGCATCGTTAATCGCAAGTATATAATATACTGTTTCATTTGCAATGTTACCAAACGTACTTCCTCTAAATACAATCGGATTATTAGCAACAAAACTAGCAGTCGAATCTACAGTTATCAAGTTTGTAAGTGTAGTTGTTGCAGTTGCTTGCACATTAATTAACGATTCTGTTACTGTAAACGTAGTGCTATTTACAATAGAATTGATATAATATTTTTGGCCTGCTATAACGCCGCCAAACACTTCTCCTGAAAATACAATCGGATTTAACGGTAGTAATCCTGTTGTAGATGTTGCAGTTATATAATTAGTTGTATTCGCTGTAGCACTTATTTCAGTAGTAACTAATGCGGTTGATATTGTAAATTTTGTAAAATCTAAAACATCATTAACATAATATTGGTTACCTACAGTTACTCCGCCTATTGCAGTTCCTGTAAAGATAATAGGCATATTAACAATCATATTAGTAGTGCTACCCGATAGATAACTGTTGTATCCAGGAAATATAATGTTCATTGCACCAGTTGAGCTATTTAATAAAAGCTGTGTACCAAAAGGCTCAGTTGATACTGTAAAGGTACCGCCGTCGATAATTTCTTTTATAAAATACGTAAAGTCTGTTGTGACACCACCAAAAACTGCGCCAGTAAATTGCAAGGGGTCGTTTACTTTTAGTTTTGCAGTACTATTACAAATAAATGTGTTTGTTGACCCACCAATTGTTTCATTGACACTTAGTGTATCGGTTGCTGTTTGTGTAACTGAAGTTGAATAATATGTAGGTATAAACTGTATTGGTTGTTCTATATAAAGTGTTTCAACATTGCTGTCTGTAGTAAATTCATCAGTTGCAGCATTTGACAATATAACATCTAATGGAGTAAAGGATTCTTTAAGTATTGATGCGTTTTTAGTAGCCGAATTGTAATACGAAACAAATCCGTATTGACCTGCTCCTGTACTACTTTGAATAAACACTCTCATCGAGTTGTAATTAACTGCTTCAAGAATATCTGCTTGGGCAATTGTTATTGAAATATCATCGCCTGCTTGTGCGTTATTAGAAGAAACTAAATAACCGCGGCCTCCTGTGCCTGTACCCGGGTCAGTGATTCTAGTATTAAAAACTGATTTAGACCTAGTTTCGTTTCCTACTATTTCAACACCTGTACCTGCTCCTGTAATATAATAATCAGCATTAGCAGTGTGTCTATTATTTTGAGTTTCAAGATAATATGTAGGAGTACTTGCTATTTGCAACTGAGTTCCATAAAATCGAGTATATCCAATAAATCCAGTTCTACCTCTTGGATATACTTTTACTCTTAGTGCATTGTTTAATGCAACAATATCGTAAGCAGTAATCCATATACGATACCAGCCTTCTATTAATTCAAGCAGGCCGTAGGTTGATGGTATTAATCCCGAAGTGCCTGTGTTACTTGGTGTAATTATCTCAGTATCAAAATTAAAGTTAATATTGCTTGTTACAGATGTATTACCGCTAAAAATCATATCGATATCGATGCTCGATGCTGTTCCTTTTTTAACATATGCACTAAACGTATAAGGTCTTGCACTTCCTGTTGGAACTGTGCCTGCGACACTTACAGAAAGCACTGCACTTCCAGCTAATCCGTCTACAGTTAAGAAACAATCATTTGTACCATCTAGGCCGCCTAACTGGCTTCCTAATATTCTAACAACGTTTCCTACAACATATCCCGATCCGCCACTGTTAACTACAGCAGCGTAACCAGTACTGCCAACAGTTATATCAAATGTTGTGCTATTTCCAGATCCAGTAACATTTAATACTGATAAGTTAGTATATTCTTTTCCTGCTATCGGAATAGCTATATCTTGATATATGTAACTAGAATCAGTACTGGAAGTTTGTGCATTAAATGTCCAAGCGGTTGTTTCATTGTTTGGCGAAGTTGTATTTTGTTGAAGCAAAACATTTCCATCAGTTGCCCAAGTTTCAATAAAATTATTACTATAAGTTAACAAGTTAGTAGTTTGTTCAATATAGTTAGACCCTGCGTTTGCATATTGCATTGAAAGTAATTCTGCACTTGTTCCAAATGCACTTTGTACACTAGCTTGCACTTGTGTTGACTGGTTATCAACAGTACCTGATATTGGAACTTCGGTTGGATCAAATCCTTCAGCAATACATCCGAATTGACCGTAGGAGCTGTTACCGTTTGTAGCACGAATTCTGCCGCCGTCTTCTGCATAATATCCAGCATAGTTGTAGTATGAAAACACAGAAACACATTCAGTTAGTGATCCTGGTCCAATACAATATACACCAATGCCGTCAGATATAATTTGTGTAAAGTCGTTGCAAACAATAGACTTATTACCACCGTTGTGTAAGTACCCATCAATTTTTAGACCAACTGCTCCAACACCAAAGGTAGTTACATTCTGTATATAAGGTGAGCGTTTAACAATCCATACATTAGTATCATCTGGGCCAGTTCCTGGATCTAAACTTACATAAGAGCCACCAGTTGGTCGACGTGTTCCTAAACTATTAGGTGCTGTTAAAGAACCAGCAAGACCGCTTAATGATATATTACGTATACCGCTAGCATTTCTTACATAGAACATATCTTTCAAACAATCTCCAGCATATACAGTCATATCTCCGACTCCACTAGTGACTGCAAATATGCTGCCGCCTATTGTTTCTGAAATCTTAATATAACGTCCGACAATTTCAATAACATAATAAGTTGTTCCTAATGTTACACCGCCGAAGTCATCATTTAAGCCAATTGCAGAAAACTGTATAGGATCGTCTACTAATAAATTTTCAACAGATGCTAAAAGGAATTGATTACTACCGTTTGATAACCGCGTTGAAGTATAGATCACTCTGCTAGGGAATACAGTAGCTCCTCTCAATTCGTCTCCATTAATTGCTACATTATCGGGTACAATAATAGGAAGTGTTTCACGATAGGTTCCGGTTTTAACATTAATTGTAGAAGTTTCAGATCCGATTGATTGCGGTATTAATGTTTTATCAGCATATTGAATTGCTGATATAGGAATGTCCATTAATTCTTGGATGATCGCAGTTGTTCCTATATCTTGTGTTGCTCCTGTGTTTAAATCCTGCGTAGTAATAAGACCAGGATCTGTAATTACATCCCAAGTAAATGCTTCGCCTGGAATTTCGTTAATATTTGAAGGTATATTATTTTGATAGTATACCTCGTTATAAAGAACAATATCGTCCTGAACATACGTTACAGTCTCATCCCAAGTGATGTTAGATACTTGATAATTTATTACAGGTTCATCATTAGCCAGCACAGTTACTAATAACTCTGCAAGTTTTGTTAAGGATGCGACCATGTATGCTTGTACTAAGTCAGTTGCTATATTTCTAAATGAAGTATTATCAGTAGTTTTAAAATATGCTCGTGCTGCTGCAACAATTCTAGTATTACCTCCACGAGTTATATCATACGACAATGCATCAATTATATATTTTGCATCACGCTTAGTTGTAGCTTCATCAAACACAGATGCAGGACTAAACGGAGAAACACTATTAGCCTGTTGATCTAACATCCAAGCATACATTTCTTCTATCAAAAATTGTTTATTTGCTAAAAGGATAGTGTTTGTATTTTGATAAAATGTTCCTTTAGCAACTTGTTCACAAGCATATTTAATACTAGCCCACGGTTTATCGATTGAACTTCCGTATCCTGCTGCATTTACGCCGTCAGTAGTAACATAAAATACATCAGCTACTTGTAAAATATTTGCCCACGCAGGTCTTGCACCGTTTACTCTAAAAATATAATCTTCACTTGATTCAACATTTCCTTCTTCATCAGGCTCATTTAATATTGGTACTGCAATGTTGTTATTAATTGCTCGTGTTACGATATCGCCTTGTATTGTTCCGGCATTTTTTCTTGCATGATAAGATTCTACAATCCACTCAACGGTTGATACATCTGGTCTAGATATACTACCTGAAGTATGATTTTGTATACATCTATATGTAGAATTTCCGTATACAACTACTTCACCAAACACATAGTTAAAATTATTTTCCCAAAATCCTAACCAAGATTTTCCCGGAGATACTATTGACCAAAATACATAGTTGACACCAATAAAGGTCAAAGCATCAAGATCTGTAATAGTTGAATTAGGACCTTCATTTAATATTATAGTTGTTGCATCTGTTACAGAAACTACTGTCTGGCCTTGTGTAAACCCATTGCCGCTAGCTATCATTCCTGGTGTAATACCGACCGAAGATGCTACCTTAACAATAGTATCCGAACTTCCTGAGGCAGTATAAGATGTTTGAATACTTAGGCTTGACGGGTTCTCACCTGCGTTATCGTCAATTGCTGCATACAAATATCCGCCCTGTCGCACTACATCTCCAACTAGATACTCGGTTCCTGAGTCCCAGTCCGTTCGCATGTTATAGCCTTGTGTAGCTAATTCCCACGGTCTTACATCATTAGCATATTCTGTAGTTACAGATGGAATATAATTTAGGTTGTTTTGTATTTTACTAATATAAGAATATCCGCCGTATTGTACAAGATCTCCAGCTTGATACGTTGTACTAACGCTCCATGTATTTTTATATACTGTACCCGGTTGCCATATTTCCCATTTTGTAGTAAACGTACTATCAAATGCACTATCGCTACCAATATTATAATCAAAAGGTTCAACTCCTATATTGCCTACAGTTGCAATATATAAATTAGAACCATTTTTTACAACATCATTTCTTTTGTATTGAGCAGCAATAGTCCATGTACCTTTATATTCAATACCATCATTAACTACTTCCCATGCACCTAGAGTACTATCATCGTCAGTTTGATAGTTAAAGTTATTTTGACTTAAATTTGCCTCAAGTCCTTGTTCAGTAGTAGCCGCTGATACATGGTTAAACGTACATCTATAAACAATGCCGCCGTATTTTACTATGTCTCCTATACCATATACTGTATTAACTGTCCAATTAGTGTTCCACTTGTCAAAGTTAGCATAGGTATCAAATTTAGTAACATCAATCTCTTGAGCACTGCTAGTGTGAGGAGTTGTACAAACATAAACCACACCGCCGTATTTTACAATATTACCTAAAGAATATGCAGTTAACGGTTGCCAATCTTGTTTCCAAACGTTACCATCAAGAGTTAGTAACCAGCGAGGAGTATTAGCTCCTTCGATTGTAATAAAATTTAAATCATCATAAAAGTTTGCTTGAGCAGTATGAGGTTCTAAACAAATATACATTTTACCGTTGTATTGTGTAATTGCATCACGGTTATATGTAACGCCAATAGCCCACTCGCCACGCCATGTATATCTTAATCTACCAATTTTAAATTCTTGTGCCATATTCTTTAGTTCCTCTTAAACCCTTGCATCATCTGGATAAACGTATTCTTTATTTAATCTAACAACAAACTCGCCATTATCGTTTATGTAGTAAAACACGTTCCTGCTTCCCCAACGATATTGGTCCCATTCCAAGTTAGAGTACGGTCTGCTGTGGTCAGACTCTAGTCTTCCGTCAAAAAAATCAACGCCGTATTCAAACTCTTTAAAATCATTTTCATTTAATCCAGGATTATTAATAGTTATAGTATCTTCGTCTTGTAATTGATCTACTTTGGCAAAATATAGCATGCCATCGTCGTCTCTTTTAATTGCATAAAAAAATCTACTAGCAGCATCTCCTGCACTGTCTGACGGACTACTACCTATATAAAATGTTGACATACTATATTCCTTATGTTATTTCTACGTAGCTTAGAATACAATCTAATGCTGCTGATTGACTGCATACAACGTTTAATGCGTTACTAGGAGCAAGAATCAACTTTTCTCCTCCGTTTAATACTTTTAAACTTGCATTAGGCGGAATAATAATATCTTTTATATAATATCCAGTAACACTAGTCTCATCTTTAATTGTTATACTTCCTAGTACGTTACTTGAAGTAAGATTTGCTAAACTTAAACCAATTATTGTTGCTCGCTGTGAAGGTGATGTTGCAAGTACTTCTATTGGTACTGTTCCTACTTCATTAATTACTTTATTTCTAAAAAACGTTGCCATCTTGTTATCCTAAATACAATACTGTTTCAATTGCCAAATACTGTGCATCTGTTGCTGTAATCGAACCACTCGACCCTGCTACACTAACCCATGCTACTCCGTCAAATACTTCAAC
>Ga0105050_10003846_pt1 | contig 20494 bp, 20 predicted proteins | sample FRY01_FD_78088 | JGI IMG/M metagenome (GOLD analysis project Ga0105050, IMG submission 78088) | Freshwater microbial communities from Lake Fryxell liftoff mats and glacier meltwater in Antarctica - FRY-01 | ecosystem: Environmental > Aquatic > Freshwater > Ice > Glacier meltwater ...
ATTTGTTGTTCGTTGTAAGTGTGATTCAACATAATCGTTTCTTTAGATCCATTTTCATGAGTTATTGCTAAAGTCAATTGTTTCTCAGGTGCAATCGTATTTAAATCAATTAAATTTAAAGTGTCGTTCTCAAGAATTTTAGTGTAATCAGCTTCGTTTGCAAATGTTAACCCTAGAATACCTTGTTTTTTCAAATTCGTTTCATGAATACGTGCAAATGATTTAACAATAATTGCTTTAACTCCTAAATGACGAGGCTCCATAGCAGCATGTTCTCTAGAAGAACCTTCACCGTAATTGTGATCTCCAACAACAAATGTAGGAACTCCAGCTGCTTTATATGCTCTTTGAACAGCAGGAACTTCACCGTACTCATTCGTTAATTGATTTTTAACTGAGTTTGCTTTCCCGTTAAATGCATTTTCAGCACCAATCAACATGTTGTTAGAAATATTATCTAAATGACCTCTATATTTTAACCATGGACCAGCCATAGAAATATGATCTGTTGTACATTTTCCTGCTGCTTTAATTAATAAGCGAGCGTTCATTATATTTTGACCGTCCCATGCATCAAAAGATTCTAGTAATTGTAAACGACTTGAGTCAGACGCAACAGAAACAACGATTGAAGAACCATCTTCTGCTGGAGCTTGATAACCAGAGTCTTCAACGTCGAATCCTCTTGGAGGTAATTCCCATCCAGTTGGTGCGTCAAATTTCACTTGTTCTCCTTTGTCGTTCGTTAATGTATCCGTTAAAGGATTGAATCCTAAATCACCAGCGATAGCAATTGCAGCTACAATTTCTGGAGAAGCAACAAATGCATGCGTATTTGGATTTCCGTCTGCTCTTTTAGAGAAGTTACGGTTGAAAGAATGAATAATTGTATTTTTTTCACCTTTCTCAGCACCTGGTCTATCCCATTGTCCAATACAAGGTCCACAAGCATTCGTAAATACTTTTGTTCCAATTTTCTCGAAAGTATCAATTATACCATCTCTTGCAATTGTGTAGCGTACTTGTTCAGAACCAGGATTGATACCGAATTCTGCCTTAGTTGTCAAACCTTTTTCAATAGCTTGCTTAGCAATAGAAGCTGCTCTAGACATATCTTCGTAAGAAGAGTTTGTGCAAGAACCAATTAAACCCCATTCAACTTTTGTAGGCCAATCATTTGCAGCAGCTTCAGCTTTCATATTTGAAATTGAAGTACCTCTGTCTGGAGTGAAAGGTCCATTAATTTGTGGTTCTAATTCTGATAAGTTGATTTCAATAACTTGATCAAAATATACTTCAGGATTAGCATAAACTTCCGAATCTCCAGTTAAGTGTTCAGCAATTGCATCAGCAGCGTCAACAACATCTTGTCTACCAGTAGCAGCTAAATATCTTCTCATTGAATCATCGTAACCAAAAGTTGAAGTTGTAGCTCCAATTTCAGCACCCATATTACAAATTGTACCTTTACCCGTACAAGATAAAGAAATAGCACCTTCACCAAAATATTCAACGATTGCACCAGTACCACCTTTTACTGTAAGGATATCAGCAACTTTTAGAATAACATCTTTAGCAGATGTCCAACCGCTTAATTCTCCTGTTAATTTAATACCGATTAATTTCGGGAATTTTAACTCCCACGCCATACCTGCCATAACATCTACAGCATCAGCTCCACCAACACCGATAGCAACCATTCCTAATCCTCCAGCGTTAACTGTATGAGAATCAGTTCCAATCATCATTCCTCCAGGGAAAGCATAGTTTTCTAAAACAACTTGATGAATAATTCCTGCTCCTGGTTTCCAGAAACCGATACCGTATTTATTTGAAATAGAAGATAAGAAGTTAAATACTTCATTGTTTTGATTGATAGAATCTTGTAAATCTTTAGAGGCACCTACTTTAGCTAGAATTAAGTGATCTGCATGTACAGTTGAAGGTACAGCAACTTTACTTTTTCCAGCTTGCATAAATTGTAACAAAGCCATTTGAGCAGTAGCGTCTTGCATAGCAACTCTGTCTGGAGCGAAATCTACATAAGAGTTACCTCTTTCAAAATTTTCAGTTGCATTCCCGTCCCACAAGTGAGTGTAAAGAATTTTTTCTGTCAATGTTAACGGTTTACCAACTATTTTACGAGCAGCTTCAACGCGCTCTGGAAATAAGGCGTAAACCTTTTTAATCATATCTAAATCGAATACCATAATGTTTGTTTTTTTATACCTATATATAAAGTGCGATGCGAAAATAAGCAATTTGAATTAAATTTGTTTCTATATTAGTTAAAAGATTTAACGATTTAACGATTTAACGAATAGATTGAGATATGTTTTTAGAATCTAATAGAAGAGATTTACTCTAATATTAGGTCTTGAAGTCTTGAATCTTAAAGTCTTGAATCCAGATTATTTAGAAAATAGTCGAACGAATTCAATTTTTTAAAGAAATAATCAATATATTTGCACTCTTAAAATTATTAATTAATAAGATTACTTATGAATTCTTACGAAACTGTTTTCATTTTAACTCCCGTTTTGTCTGATGATCAGACAAAGGAAGCAGTGCAAAAATTCGAAAGCGAAGTTAACACTTTGGGTGGAAAAATTAAGCACACTGAAAATTGGGGATTACGTAAATTAGCGTACCCAATACAAAAAAAATCAACTGGATTCTACTTTTTGATAGAGTATGAAGGTGAAGGAAGCATTGTTGCTGACTTAGAATTAGCTTTCAAACGTGACGAGCGTGTTATGCGTTTCTTAACTACAAGAATGGACAAAGATCACTTAGAATACTCTGTTAAGCGTAGAGCTAAAATGGGTGATAAAAAATCTGCTTCTGTTGAAGCTTAATTATTAACATTTAAAACAAAGCACTATGGCTCAAAATGATGTTCGTTATTTGACTCCTATTACGATAGAGATCAGAAAAGATAAATATTGCCGTTTCAAAAAAAGCGGAATTAAATTCATCGATTACAAAGATGGAGGTTACTTACTTAAGTTAATCAATGAACAAGGTAAAATTTTACCTCGTCGTTTAACTGGAACTTCTGCGAAATACCAGAAAAGAGTAGGTCAAGCAATTAAACGTGCACGTCACATTGCTATCCTTCCTTACGTAGCAGATATGTTGAAATAAGACGATTGTTTAACAGGAAAAATATAAAAAAAAATGGAAGTAATTCTTAAAAAAAACGTAGACAAACTTGGTTACAAGGATGAAGTAGTTACGGTAAAACCTGGATACGGTCGTAATTTCTTAATACCTCAAGGTTATGCCTTATTGGCTACATCTTCAGCTATGAAATCACATACTGAAACAATGAAACAACGTGCTCACAAAGAGACGAAAAATCTTGCAGAAGCAGAAGCGGTTGCAGTTAAATTGTCTGAAGTAACGTTAACTATTGGTACTAAAGCTGGTGAAAATGGTAAAATATTTGGATCTGTAAACACAGTTCAAATTTCTGAAGCATTGAAAGCACTTGGTTTTGATATCGATCGTAAATCTTTGAAAATTAAAAATGAACCAATCAAAGAAGTTGGTTCTTACGAAGCAGAAGCTAACCTTTACAAAGGAGTTAAGCCAACGTTTAAATTTGAAGTAGTAGGAGAATAATCCAAAAAATAATTCAAAAAGAAGGCTCGTTTTTAACGAGCCTTCTTTTTTTGAATTATTTTTATAGACTCAAGATTGAAAGACATTAGACTGTTCCGCTCTTAAATTTAATTTGCTAAATACCGTTTTGCCAACTCTTTGAATAATTGTACTTGCTCCTCTATCCATGATTGAGGTTTATTTAGTTCTTTGGCTATTAATTGAGCCACATCTCCACTCATTTCAATAGCAGCTTTAGCGTCTAAAAATAAGATTCTAATTCTTCTTGCTAAAACATCTTCTACTTTAAGCGCCATTTCAAATCGGACAGCCCAAATTACTTCTGCTTTTAAATAGGGGTAATCTGGATGTAGTTTTTCTGATAATTCGGGAGAGGATTTTGCGAGTGTTCTGATTTTTTCGGCATCCGTTCCATAAATATGTAAATGATCTGAATCGTTTTTAAGAGTTGTATGACCATGTATTTTAAAGTTTTCAGTTATGCAATTTTTAGAAGGTATTTTACCTGTTTTTATGGCTAAATTAATTGTCTCCTCAGCCATTTTTCTATAGGTTGTCCATTTCCCTCCTGTTATTGTGATAAGTCCATTTTTTGACATGAAAAGTTTGTGACTTCTTGATATTTCTTTTGTGTTCTTTTTCTTTTTTTCTGGTTTAACAAGAGGTCTTAATCCGCTGAAAATTGATAAAATATCTTTTTTTGTAGCTTGTTTTTCAATGTATTTATTTAATGTACTTAAAATAAAATCAATTTCTTCAGGTAAAGCTTTTGGTTCTAAGAGTTCTTGATTTACAGGTGTTTCTGTTGTTCCTACAAGAAGTTTTCCATACCAAGGAATTGCAAATAAAACTCTTCCATCTTTCGTTTTAGGTATTATCAAAGCGTTTTCTGAGGCTAAAAAGTGACTGTCTAAAACAATGTGTGTGCCCTGACTTACACTTATAATTGGTTCTTTATCAGTTTGATCCATGTTTAATATCGTGTCAACAAAAACTCCTGTTGCATTAATAATTACTTTTGCATCTAAATTATAAGTGCTATTTGTCTCTAAATCAATTGCTTCAATTCCAGTTATTTCACCATTTATGTTTTTTGCTAATCGGGTAACTTTCATGTAGTTTATGAGGTGAGCTCCATTTTCTACTGATGATTGAGCTAAATTAATCCCTAAGCGAGCATCATCAAATCTTCCGTCATTGTATAGTATTCCATTTTTTAAGTTTTTGTTATTTAATCCAGGTAGTGCTTTTATCGTTTGTTTTGATGAGATGTATTCAGATTTTCCTAAGCTTAAGTTTCCCGCCATTAAATCATATAGCTTTAACCCAATTATGTATTTTAATCCTTCAAAAAAACCAAAAGAAGGGATGATAAATGATTGATTGCTACAAACATGTGGTGCGTTTTTGAGGAGTAACCCTCTTTCATGTAATGCTTCTTTCACTAAACTGATGTCTCCTTGAGCTAAATAGCGAACTCCTCCATGTACTAATTTAGTACTTCTACTTGATGTTCCTTTGGTGAAATCAGATTGTTCTAAAAGTAGAGTTTTGTAACCTCTTAAAGATGAGTCGAGTGCAATCCCTAGACCTGTTGCACCTCCACCAATAATAAGCACATCCCATTGAATGCCATTATTCATATTAAGAAATTCTATGCTTTTAATCCTATTCATGGTTTTAAGTTACTTAAAAATGAAGGAATATGAAAATTATTTGTACTTTGAACTTACCTATTGATTTTTGTAATACATTGATTGGGTTGTAATTAATTGGGTTTTTCTATGCAAAATATTTTTAAACCAAGTCCTGCTAAGCCATTGATTTCTTCGGAGCTTCAAGATAAGGAATATACCAAGCTTCGATTGCAGGTGTTCTTAGGGATATTCTTTGGGTATGCGGGATATTATTTAGTTAGAAAAAATTTCACGTTGGCAATGCCTGATTTAATAGCAATGGGGTATACAAAAACTGAATTAGGTTTTGCTTTGTCTGGAGTTTCAATAGCTTATGGAGTTAGTAAGTTTTTTATGGGGATGGTCTCTGATAGGAGTAATGCACGTGTTTTTTTAAGTTTAGGCTTGTTTTTATCTGGAGTTACTATGATTTTCATGGGGACTGTGCCTTGGGCAACAAGTTCAGTTCCGATTATGTTTTCTATTTTATTACTCAATGGTTGGTTTCAAGGTATGGGATGGCCTCCATCTGGAAGGGTCATGGTTTTTTGGTTCTCGCAAAAAGAAAGAGGTAGAAAAATGTCAATTTGGAATGTGTCGCACAATGTTGGAGGAGGATTAATTGGACCATTAGCAACATGGGGTGTTTTAATCTTTGGGACTTGGCAAAGCAAATTTTATCTACCGGGTTTAATCGCTATTTTGATTTCTATTATATCTTTTGTTTTAATTCGAGATACTCCTAGATCTTGTGGTTTGCCTACAATTGAGGAATACAAGAACGACACCTCCAATATCTATCAAGAAATTGTTGAAGTGAAGGAAAGTGCGAAAGAAATATTCTTTAAGTATATCTTGAAAAACAAGTTGTTGTGGTATATTTCATTTGCGAATGCGTTTGTTTATTTAGTTAGATATGGAGTTTTAGATTGGTCACCAACTTATTTAAGTGAAGTGAAAGGGTATACTATTTCAGAATCTGGTTGGGCATATTTCGCCTATGAGTATGCTGGGATTCCTGGAACTTTGCTTTGTGGATGGATATCTGACAAGATTTTTAAAGGTAAAAGATCACTTGCAACGATTTTGTATATGTTGTTTGTTTTAATTGCTTTAATCATGTACTGGAAGAATCCTCCAGGAAATCCAGTGATTGATCAGTTGGCTTTAATTACAATCGGTTTTTTTATTTATGGGCCTGTTATGTTGATTGGAGTTTTTGCTTTAGATTTAGTGCCGAAAAATGCTGCGGGAACTGCTGCTGGACTTACAGGGCTCTTCGGTTATTTAGGAGGAGCAGCTTTTGCAAATATTGCATTGGGATATGTTATTGATCATTGGGAATGGGACGGTGGATTCATAGTTTTAATTGCATCTTGTATTATTTCAATTTTATTTATTATCCCAACCTGGTTGTATGAAAGAAAAAAATAGTTATAATGTTTTTAAAATCAGCTTGTTGTTTGTTTTTTTAGGAAGTATTATTTCGTGTAATAATTCTACGGTTTCAAATAATAGTGTTGCCCCTAGTGCTTGTCAATTAGAAATAATAAATTCTCTCCCAAATAACTTAGTAATAGCTCATAGAGGAACCACTTTTTACGCGCCTGAAGAAACAGAGGAAGCAATGCGTTGGGCGAGAAATGTTGGTGCTGATTATTTAGAATTTGACCTTCAAAGAACGAAAGATGGTTATTTAATCGCCTTACATGATGAAAGATTGGTGAGAACAACAGATGTAAATGTAAAATTTCCTACTAGAATAAACAATCCAGTTTCTTCTTTTACTTATAAGGAATTATTGACCTTAGATGCAGGTTCATGGTTCAATGAAGTAAATTCAAAAAAAGCTAAAATTAGTTTTATCGGTTTAGATATTTTGACTTTGGAGGATATTATTCATATTGCTGAAGGGAAAAAAATCAAGCGCGATAGTATTGGTAAAAGAATCACGAAGATTAATAAAGGAAGGATTATTACTGTTTATGAAGAGGATCAAACTGATAATGGAAATCGACCCGGAGTTTATATAGAAACAAAAGTACCTGAATTGTTTCTAAATATTGAAAATGATTTAAAGCGTGAATTAATAAAGTTGGGATGGTATAATAATGATGTTTCTAAATTGAAGAAAATACATACTTTTAATAATAAAGTGAAATGGGCGAATTCAAAAAATCGAGTTTTTTTACAAACATTTTCGAAAGAAAGTCTAATTAGATTAAATAAAACATTTAAAAGAAAAATACCAATTTGTTTTCTTTTATGGAGAGGGAATGAAAAAGGGGATATTCCAGATGATAAGTTAGAAACGTTTCAAAAATGGATTGAATTTGGGATTCAAAATGGGGCTTCTGTTATAGGTCCAAGTATTGGAGGTTTACCAAATAATTATGTTAACTTATTGGATGATAAGCATTTTGAAATTATACGAAAATACAATTTAAAGATTCATGCTTATTCTTTCGATACTCGTATACAGATGAAAGAATATAATAAAAAGGTAAATGGAATGTTTAGCAATAAAGCAAATGAAGCCTTGTTTTTTTATCAAAATAAAGTCTTTAGATTTGATTGATAATTGATTGTGCAAACCCATTTTTTGTAATTTGGCAGTGCTGTTTACTATTTTTAAGTATGATGCATCAATAATTAACTATCTTTGCTTCTATGAGTTTTAAGCGAAACATTTTAATCTTATTTGGTTTATTATTAGTTGTGAGTTGTACTCATGAAAATGTAAAGTCTTCGAAACAAGATATTAAAAAAAACGAAATTCAGTATGCTGAAAACTTGGAAATTATTCATGAAAGAGGAAATGTTCTAATTCATATTAAAAGCCCTGAAAATCATCAGATTGAAAAAAAATATTGTATTCAGAATAAAACAAACTCCATTATTCCTTCTGGTTATATTCTTTTAAAGAGCCCGGTTAGATCAATTATTGCTCTTTCAAGTACTCATATTGGTATGTTGTCTAAATTAAAATCAGAAAATTTAGTTACAGGAATTTCAAACCATTCATACGTTCATAATCCTTTAGTTTTAAATAAATATAGAAAGGGTGAAGTAGTGGAAATGGGGGAGGAGGGAACGATTCCTGTTGAGTCGATTGTAGCTTCAAAAGCTGATGTTTTAATTTATAGTGGTTTCGGAAAATCATTTCCACATGAAGATCAATTAGAGAGATTGGGAACAATTTGCTTAGTGAATTATGATTGGAGAGAGGTTCATCCGTTAGGTAATGCTGAATGGATAAAGTTATTCGGTGTATTGATAGGGAAGGAAAAGCAAGCTAATTTATATTTTAATAAAATTAAAAAGGAATATTTAAAACTGAAGAAAATTGCTTCAAAGTCAAAAATTAAACCAACATTATTTAGTGGTAATTTAGTTGGTGATATTTGGTATTCTCCCGCTGGAGAAAGCTATAATTCAATCCTTTTTAAGGATGCTAAAACTGATTATATGTATTCATCTTCAAAAGGAACAGGGAGTGTTGAACATAGTTTTGAGGAAATTTTAAAAGATAATATAAAGACTGAATTTTGGTTTAACCCAGGTTTTTCTTCCATGTCTCAAATGTTGAAAGCACAATCTAAATATGTCCATTTTGAATCAGTTAAAAATAATAAAGTGTATAGTTACAATTTTTCCGGGAATGAATTTTGGGAAAAAAGTGCAATAGAGCCCCAGCATGTTTTATCTGATTTAATTCAAATTTTACATCCCGAATTAAAATTGAAGAACAAACTCCATTTTTACAGGAAATTAAATAAATGATTCAAACTAAAAGTAAGTTAGTTCTCTATCTGTTGCTAATTTTAGTGCCTATTGTGAGTGTGTTTCATCTTTTTTCTGGCGAGATATCAATAGATTTTTCAGATTTCTACAGAGCCTTATTTGATTTTGACAAAACAAATACCAATCAGATTATATTTAGAGAATTTAGAATTCCTAGATTGTTAATGGGGATAATTGCAGGAAGTGGACTTTCAATAGCAGGTTTGTTGATGCAAACGATGTTTAACAACCCCTTAGCAGGGCCATATATATTAGGGATTAACTCAGGTTCTAGTTTGTTTGTTGCGTTCTCGATAATGAGTGGGATTCCTTTTTTCATTTCTGATTTTGGAACAATTTCAAGCGCTCTAATTGGGGCTTTTATTTTTGGGTTAATTATTTTAGCTTTTTCTTATATAGTGAAATCTCACGTGTCACTTTTGTTGATTGGAATTATGCTGGGTAGTTTTACAAGTGCTTTTGTTTCTATACTTCAATCAATGAGCAATCCTAGTGAATTAAAGTTGTTTACGATGTGGGGAATGGGGTCTCTTCAACAGGTTACTTTAACTCAAATTCCAATCATATTAGTTTTTTTTATTTTAGGAATTATTTCTTGTATTTTTGTAATTAAACCGTTGAATGTGTTAGTGTTAGGTGAAAATCAAGCGATGATGTTGGGGATTCATTTAAAATATGTTCGGTTGATTTTAATTTCGATTACAGCTATTTTAACTGGTTTAATAACTGCATTTTGCGGTCCAATTGCTTTTGTAGGATTAGCTGTGCCTAATATGGTTAAATTGTTGTTAAAAACTCAATCACATGGATTCTTAATGGTCGGTTGTTTATTGGTTGGAAGTTTGTTTTTGTTAGTGTGTGATATACTTATTCAGCTGTTAGAAACGTCTGTCCATATTCCAATAAATGCACTTACATCGTTAATTGGAGCACCATTTGTTATTTTAATTGTATTGAAACGTTTAGCATGATAACACTTCAGGATATTGAAATAGGTTATAAAACAACATTGTTTTCGATTGAAAATATTCAGTTGAAAAAAGGATATGTTTATGCATTAATAGGAGCGAATGGAGCAGGGAAAACTACATTTTTACAATCGTTAACAGGGTTTAACCAGTCGATTAAAGGAGAGGTGGTTGTAAGTAATAAATCGATTTATACATTTTCACGTTTTGATAAAGCTAAAACAATTTCATTTGTGGCTTCAAAATTTGATGGAATTGATTATTTAAAAGTGATTGACTACATATCACTGGGTAGAATTCCCTATACGAATGCGTTAGGTAGGTTAACAGATTATGATAAAGAGCTTGTTAATGAATCTATTAGGTTGCTTAATTTAGAGGTTTTGTCTGAAAAATACACTATAGAAATCAGTGATGGAGAAAGACAGTTGGTAGCTATTGCAAGAGCGTTGACACAACAAACAGAGGTGATTATTTTAGATGAACCTACCGCTTTTTTGGATTATTCAAATCGTAAAAAAGTGATGGAAACAATGAAAGATATTGCGATTAAATTGAATAAATGCATTATCATTTCCTCTCATGATTTGGAGCTTTGCTTGGAGTCTAATACACAACTTTTGGTTATACATAAAGAACGTAAAGCAATGATTCTTTTCGATGAAAACACCTTGACAAAAGAGAAGTTGATTTCTATTGGTTTCTAAATCAGTTTATTGCCTTGTACTTTTTAATAGTGTGAAAATAATTAAGCCGAATGCAAATAATCCTGCTAAAAACAGAGCCCAAACTATATTGGATGATTTTTCAGTGATAGAATGAGTTTCAATTAAAAATTGTTTGTTTAGGTTTTCTGTGAATTTTAATTGTAAACTTCTGTAATTTTTAAATTCTTTATTTTGAACGTTAATTAAATAAGTTGAAGCATTCTTATTTTGACGAATTAATTTTAAATAGTTCTCAGTAGTATTAATGTAGTTTTTACGAGCTGTATTTATTTTGCTTAGATCTGTTTTATATTTGAAGTTTGTTTGTAAAGAATTACTTAGGTTTTCACTTTTAGATAACGAAGTTCTCCACATCTTTTCATTGTTCATTTTCTTGTTGTAGTCTCCTTTAATTTCTAAAGCTAATAGTGCTCTTTGTTCTGATCCAATTTCTAAAAGTAAATTATTTGAAATTGTAATTTTTTGAGAATTAGAAATGATAGATTTTGTTATATTTTTATCAAGATTTTTATGGGTAATGAACAGCGTAATTAACGATCCGATAATAATTATAAAAGATAAAATTATATACAATAGAGTTTTCACAGCACTACTACTATGTTGAGTTTGTTCTTGGGGATTTGAAGAGTACATTCTTTTTTATAAATTTCTTAATAGGTCGCTAATTTAAAAACATTATCTGTATAAGTTGTGATTAAATTAGAATTTTGTTGAATGATTATTACCTTTGTTGTATGAAATTTGTAAATCAAATCCTCAGATTAAAATATTTAATTCTATCATTTCAAAGTAAGCTTTCCAATAAACAGTTTATATTATTGTCGAGTATTTTAGTAGGATTAAGCGTAGGTCTTGCTGTTGTTGTTTTAAAAGCATTTGTACATTTTATCTTTGTTGTTGCTACATTTGAAAAAGCATTAAGTTTTAAATATTTATATTTAATGCTGCCTTGTATCGGGATTTTTTTAACTGTATTCGTAGTTAAAAAAATTCTGAAAGGAAAATTAGAAAAAGGCTTGTCTCATATTCATTTTTCAATTGCTAAAAAATCTAGTAATATTCCCAAAGAACAAATGTATGCTCAAATTATAACGAGCTCTTTAACAGTTGGTTTGGGTGGTTCTGCAGGATTGGAAGCTCCTATCGTTTTAACGGGTGCTGCATTTGGATCAAATTATTCTAAAACATACAATTTAAACTACAAGGAGCGTACATTGTTGCTCGCTTGTGGGATTGCTGCGGGTATATCTGCTGCTTTTAATGCTCCTATTGCTGGTGTTCTTTTTGCGTTAGAAGTATTACTTATTGATGTGAGTATTTCTGCTTTTACTCCACTTATTATCTCTGCGGCTACTGGTGCTTTGGTTTCTAAAATAATTTCAAATGAAAACACATTGCTTTCTTTTAAATTACAAGAAACGTTTGATTATTATAATGTCCCATTTTATGTGCTTTTAGGTGTTTTAGCTGGGTTGGTATCGGTTTATCATTCGAGAGTATTTATTAAGATTGAAACAATTTTTAGTAAACGAAAAAGGTACAAATATCGAATGGCAATTATTGGAGGTGTTATATTGGCTGCATTAATTTTTGTATTTCCAAGTTTATTTGGTGAAGGGTATGAAAGTATCAAGATGCTCTCATTGCAAAAACCAGAAAACATTATGAATAATAGTTTTTTTTCTGATTACAAAAGCAATGAATGGATCGTTCTTTTTTTTATTGGCGTTTTAATCTTTGTAAAATCAATTGCGACAGCAATTACTTTAGGGAGTGGAGGCAATGGAGGGAATTTTGCTCCGTCATTATTTGTTGGTGCATACTTAGGATTTTTCTTTTCAAGGTTATTGAATATTTTAAATGTTGTTAGTTTGCCACAAAGCAATTTCACAATAGTAGGAATGGCTGGTATTTTGAGTGGAATTTATCACGCGCCTCTGACTGCAATATTTTTAATTGCTGAAATTACAGGAGGGTACACTTTAATGATTCCATTAATGATCGTTTCTTCTATCAGCTATGCTATTTCGAAGTATTTTGAACCACATTCAATGGACACAAAATTATTAGCTGACCAAGGTCAAATTTTCACCAACGATAAAGATAAAAATATTCTTACCACAATAAACACGAATAGTTTGATCGAAAACGATTTCTCTATAATTTCTCCTAATGATACATTGAGAAATTTGGTTGAAGTAATTTCCAAATCAAAGAGAAACTTATTTCCCGTTCTAAATGAAAATGATGAATTGTTGGGAGTGATCATCTTGGATAATATTAGAGAAATAATTTTCAACACAAAGAAATATGATACAATCCTCGTGAAAGAATTGATGAGGGATAGTCCTGATTTATTAACTGTTAATGAGCCGATTGAATCAGTCTTAAAAAAGTTTGACAGAACTGGTGCTTGGCATTTACCTGTTATTTACAATAAAAAATACCTTGGATTCATTTCTAAATCAAAAGTATTTATTCGTTACAGAGAAAAGTTAATAGATCAATCTATTGAATAATAGGCTGGTAATTAACCAGCCCAACCTTCTCTATCCAAACTTCTAAATTGAATTGCTTCAGCTAAGTGAATCGATTCAATTGTTTCTGATTGATCTAAATCTGCAATTGTTCGGGAGACTTTTAAAATTCGATCATATGCCCTTGCTGATAGTCCTAATCGATCCATTGCATTTCTCAATATGATTCCGCCAGCTTCATTAATTTTACAATGAGTTTGAATATCTTTACTTTCCATTTGTGCATTACAATGAGTACTGGTTTGTAAATTAAATCTTTTTTCTTGGATCAGTCGAGCTTCAATAACTCTTTGTCTGATTTCTTTACTCCCTTCTTCTGCAGTATCATTTGTTAACTCAGTATAGCTTACTGGTGTCACTTCTACATGTAAATCGATTCTATCTAACAAAGGTCCGGATATTCTGTTTAAATATTTTTGCACAATTCCAGGCCCGCAGACGCAGTCTTTATCAGGATGATTGTAATAGCCGCAAGGACAAGGATTCATTGCGGCTATTAGCATAAAACCAGCAGGGAAGTCAATTGAGAAACGTGCTCTTGAAATAGTAACGTTTCTATCTTCTAAAGGTTGTCTCATAACCTCTAGAACTGTTCTCTGGTATTCAGGTAATTCGTCCAGAAATAAAACTCCATTGTGTGCTAAAGATATTTCTCCAGGTTGTGGATAACCTCCACCTCCAACAAGTGCTACGTTTGAAATCGTGTGATGTGGTTTTCTAAAGGGGCGTTGCGTAATTAAACCTAATTCTTTTCCGATTTTGCCAGACACGCTGTGAATTTTTGTCGTTTCTAATGATTCTTCTAAAGTCATTGGAGGTAAAATAGTTGGTAATCTTTTAGCTAACATTGATTTACCTGAGCCTGGAGGTCCTATTAACAAAACATTATGACCGCCTGATGCTGCAATTTCAAATGCTCTTTTTATATTTTGTTGTCCTTTTACATCACAGAAATCTACTTCAAATTCATTTAATTTTTGACGAAATTCTTTTTCGATATCTACAATAGTAGGTTCAACTTCTATTTTGTGATTTAAAAAATTGACAACTTCATCTAAGCAAGTCATCCCATAAATCTTTAAACCGTCGACAACCGCAGCTTCAATTGCATTTTCTTTAGGTAAAATAATTCCTTTGAATCCTTCTTTCTTGGCTTGAATGGCAATCGGTAGAATCCCTTTCATAGGCTTTAAGCTTCCATCTAAAGATAGTTCTCCTAAAATAATATAATCACTAAGACGATCACAAAGAACCTGCTCACTTGCAGCTAAAACTCCTACCGCGATTGGGAGGTCAAATGTAGATCCTTCTTTTCGAATATCAGCGGGAGCCATATTAACTGTAATTTCTTTACCAGGAAATTTTAAGTTATTATTTTTAAATGCAGCTTTTATTCTTTGTTGACTTTCTTTTACTGCACTGTCGGGCAATCCGACCAAAAAGAAGTTTACACCATTTCCTAAATTTACTTCTACTGTGATGGTGGTTGCGTCAATTCCAAAAACAGCGCTTCCATAGGTTTTTACTAACATTTATAAGAGTTTTTTAAGTTTACGCTATTAAATTTAGTCAAATAGTTGAATTGTGACAAGTAAATTTTGTGAAAATATTTTTTGTTTATTTAATATCTGTTTACCAATTACTTAACATTTAATATTGAGTTTTATTGAAAATAATTATAGAAAATGCTTGTAGATTCAAATAAAGGTGGTAATTTTGCACTCGTAATAACGAATGAGTTATTCACATAAATAAAAAGATTCTGTAGCTCAGCTGGTAGAGCAATACACTTTTAATGTATGGGTCCTGGGTTCGAATCCCAGCGGGATCACAAGCAAAATTCTAAACCCTATGAAAAGATTTTCTTTTCATAGGGTTTTTTGATTAAAGACACTTCCAAATCATTCATTCAATATGAAAACAAAGGTAAGAGTTTAGGGTTGTCACGGTTTCAGTAAAAAGTGACGCCTCGAATTACTCTGAAACACATTATGACAAAAACATTCAATCAACTCTTCTTTTTGAAGAAATCGAAAAGCTTAAAAAATTGTATTTCCTACGATTTATTTGCGAATCACTATAAACGGAGTTAGAACTGAACTTTCAGTACAGTGCCAATTTGAAAACAACAAACGGTCTTCTGCTTCGGGATGAGTAATAGGAAAAAGCGAAGAAGCTTGAGGGTTTAATAATTACTTAAGCACAATTCCATTCCGCTGTAAATTTTGATAATTAACAATTAGTAAATTTCCTAAAAGAATTCCAGTACAGGATAAAACCAAGTCGATAAATCGCTTTTGAATTCATCAATGAAGGTTATCTAACAATCAACAAATACGGAAAATCAACAGCCGTTTATTGTTTCGATGATTTAGGAGTTGAAAAAAGTCTAAAACATTTCGAGAACGATTGTAACACCATGGCAGAGATATTATTAAGTCGATATGATAATTTCATTCAATCCGGAATACCAACTCACGCAACTACAAATTTGAATTCCGAAGAACTGGAGAAATTGTATGGGAATCGTATTCGTTCACGATTACGTGAGATATTCAATTTAATTTCGTTTTCGCAGTCTGTAAAGTACAAACGATCTTAGATACATGGAATACCATGTGTAAAATATTAATTCATAAAAACAAAAATACATGAAAATAAAAAACGATTTCCTAAAGCAAATAGTCCAATGTCCATTGGATAACAACCAATTTTACTAAGAAAAATATGATAAACGACAAATTATAATTCAACACACCGTGAGTAGTGGAAACGCTAAAAACGTAATCAAGCAATGGAACACAAAATCAGAACGAATTGGAACAGCCTTTGTAATTGACCGAGAAGAAATAATTCATCAAGCATTTATTAGTGCGTTTTGGGCGCATCATTTGGGTCCTGTAGAAATCAACAACACCATTCTAAACAATCAATCCATTGGAATAGAGCTTTGTTCGTGGGGATTGCTAACCAAGAAAAACGACAAGTATTACAATGCGTATAGCCAAGAAATTCCGAGTGAAGAAGTAATTATTTACCAAAAACTGTTTCGAGGTAGTTTCTATTATCAAAAATATACGGATAAACAGTTGGATAGTTTGAGAAACCTCGTTGTGTATTTATGTGATGCGTATGGGATTCCTAAAACGTATAATTTAGGCTTGTGAGATATTTCAAGGTTAGCGTTATCGGGAAGTTTTGGGGTATATTCGCATGTGAGTTTTCGAAGGAATAAGAGTGATTGTAATCCGCAGAAGGAGTTGGTGGAAATATTGAAATCACTTTAATATTTTAAATTCATGATGAGATTACTTTCGTTATAAATTTTAAAAAAAACTTTACTGATAAAATTTTATAAATAAGTTAAAATTGAGTCCACTCCGACAAGTCATTTTTCGCTAAGAAGACACTAAAATATAAGAAGATAAAAAATTAAAGCGTTTGTTATCACGAATATATATTTTTATGTTTTAGGGGCAATATTTTATTTTAAAGGGTTGTCGGAGTGGACTCAAGTTTTATTTACCCATTAAATAATAAGTTCCCCATTTCACTAAATTTTCATTTATTCTTTTGTTTGAAGATTAATCCGGTATAAGAACTTCTGTTTCATACTGTTTTAACAACTTACTTTTTTTACTCAATTTTTCATATTTTATATGGTTGTATACCCATATATCTTGCCAAACATGAGGTTTAGTTTTAAAAAGTTCAATATCTAAAAATTTATATAATATTTTTAAAAATTGAAGATTGGTTCTAATAAACTGAATTTTAATTGTTTCATTAAATATCGTCAATTCTTCTTCTTTTAAATAGTGAATAGCCGCATAGTAAATGACAAAACGATTTGAATATTTCATAGTTTCAATTTTAATGATTTTGATAAATTTATAAATCTATTTTCTAACTACATGACAAAAATTCAAAAACATTCACACTGCTTTTATTTTTAGGGTTTAATAAAATATTTGCGATAAATTCCAATCCACATTTGAATAAACTTTTAGCTCGGTAACCATGTTTTTTAATCGTTATCGGTTTTATTTAGCCATCTACATAAATACCAACTTTGTAACACCAAATAAATGCAATGAATACTAATGATACCAATTTTTTGATTCGTTCACTATCCTTAAGATGAGTATCCTCAAGATTAACCCCACTAGATTTTAGAGCTTTAAACATTGTTTCTATTTGCCATCTTCTTTTGTAACACTCTCCCGACTTTGCTGGATTATTAAATGAAATAAGGAACTGATATTCTGGTTTTCCAGTTTTATATTTAATTACGCTAGCTGGTAAGTAACAAGCTACTTTATTTATGAATACGATTTTATGATGATGTCTAAATTCATCCATTTTCAAACTACTAAATTACCAACTCGCTTTTACCGTATTGTTTTTTCGAGGCATAATCACATCAAAATTTTCTCTAATCCTTATATGATAAGAAATTTTATTGCTGTTTAAATATTCCAGCCATTCGGAAATGACAAATTCTCTATCAGCGACCAAAGTTTCAATAGTTTCAAATCCAAATAGCCTGTTGTATCTATCAAGCAATTCTTTTCTTTATTTTGTATTTGAGTTACCAAATTTATCTATCATTTGAAAAAGTAAAGGAAAAGCAACACCTTGATGAACAACTCCAATAACAAGAAGGTTAATATTTGAAATTCCGAACTTCCAATTTGTCCTATCCATCGTTAGTTCGTATGTTTCTTATTTCGGTAAAAGCTTGAAAATTAGTTTAGCTACCAAATCATGATCTAAAATGTAACTAGCAAAAAAACGTTGAATTCTTCGAAGATTCGATTCTTTTTCGACAGTAGAATCAAAGCCTAAGACTAATCGCTCGTAGTTAACAGTTTGGACTCTGCATAAGGCTGTCACAAATAATGTTATCAATTTTACACTTGCGAAATTGATAGTTGGAAATTGTACTTTTAAAACTGAAAGTAAGTTTGTATCTTCGTGACAAACCTTGGGAACCGGACTTTTCGAACTGTTTGAAGTCATTTACTAATATAATGATAATCAATGTTTTAATCTAATTAATTCGGTCTTAATTTACTGATTTTTAGGTGTTTATTTTTGTCATGTAGTTAGATCTATTTATTAAAACCAGTCTTTAAATAAAGTATTAGAATGAAAAAATTATATTTAATCTTATCACTACTTTTATTTAGTATTTGTTGCTTTTCTCAGAGTCGGTATGTTTCAGAAACAACAAAAAAGGTTGTGTTTACAAGAGATGGTGGCGTTTGTCAATGTTGTGGTAGTTCTCAAAGCTTAGAATATGATCACATAACTCCATTTTCTTGCGGTGGTAATAGTGTTGTATCAAATATTCAATTACTTTGTCAAAAATGCAACCGAAGTAAATCAAATAGTTGCTATTGTAAAGTACATAATAAAAGAGTCGGCACTAATTGTTGTAAAAATAACGTAACTAAAAAGTCATCATCAACTACGGTACAATGCACAGGAACAACAAAAAAAGGAGCCAGATGTAGAAAAAAGACAACCAATACTTATGGTCGCTGTCATTTACACTAATAATTTACAAATCAATTTAAACAGTAATGAACAAGAATACATTATTTGCAATAGATATGAATACGGAAGAAATAATCGTTTCAGATTCTCCAAAAGGAACTAATAAAATAAATTTAATTGAACGTATTAGGCGTCAAGACAATAACATACTTTACAATGCTGTTGTAACTTTAACAAGCATTACTAATGCCTCCAATTTTGATATTACAATTTTTAAAACAATGGATAAGATTTGCCAAATGATCTACAACAAGCACAAAGAATTAATATAGCAAATGAAGCTACAAAATATATAGACGAACGTCAGCAACTACCATTCAAGGCATAAAAGCTGAGTAACGATAGCGGAACTGCGGTTTAAGGTCCTTTTGACCAGTGCTTCGCTAGCCACACACAGCCTATTGTGGGTTTTCAATAATTTTTAGGTATTCTAGAAATAGATTCCAGTGAAAAGTCATTCATTTTTGAGTGACTTTTCTGATTTTAGAGGTTGTTTTTAATGCTATTCTATCAAATTTTAAGAATTGATTTCTGGCTTTTCACCAATCACCAAATCTATCGCTTTAGAAACAGTAGTGTAATAACTCGTTTTTTTTAAAGTCATAATCTATATATTTTAGAATTGACTTTTTTATACGAAATTTTATTACTTTTAGCTTATGGTATTACAATGCAGGCTTGCGAAGCTTTGGTTCAACAGCACCTACAATAAATTGGCGGTTCGGTGGTTAAATGAAGATTCGTGCTTCGTATCAAGTTTTGTGGTGGCAGACAGTTTAATGCTTCGAAATCGCCAACTTCTTGTAGCTGCAAACCTTTGTAATCAATGAAAAGAACTCTCAAAATAAGTTTCATCTTCTTAACAACAGCTATTGTCGGCATTTGGAGTTTTAAGAAGTTTAATCTCAACCCTTCCCATTCGGTTGGTGATATTATAGACAGTCTAAATAGGGTCAATGTTTTTTATAATGGTGGCATAAGTAATATTGAAGAAAGAAACACTGCTGATGGTTATAATTTAGGAATGAAATACCAGTGTGTCGAATTTGTAAAAAGATATTATTACGAATATTACAATCATAAGATGCCTGATAGTTATGGAAATGCAAAGGATTTCTTTAACTCTTCCATTGGTGATGGAAATGTCAATATACAAAGGGCATTATTGCAATTTACAAATCCAAGTACTACAAAACCTCAAATTGGCGATTTGATTGTTATGAGTGGCAGTATATTTAATAAGTATGGACATGTTGCAATAATTTCTAATATTGATGATGGAGTTGTTGAAATTATTCAACAGAATACAGGTCCATTTTCAAATTCACGGGAAACATTCAATTTAGAAAAAACAGATGGAAAATGGCAAATATCCAACAATAGAATAATGGGATGGTTAAGAAAAAAAACTACAGCCAATATTTAGCAAACTAGCAGAAAAAAGACCAAATTAAAACGATATACTTGGTCTTTTTTCTGCTAGTTGGTGTTGACCGAGTATCATGGTTTTAGGGGTAATAGACATTTACCACGCTAAAAACTCTGTAAGCCTTTATGTGATTGCCTCAGGGTAAATGAAAGTTTATGAGATA
>Ga0105050_10003848_pt1 | contig 20491 bp, 20 predicted proteins | sample FRY01_FD_78088 | JGI IMG/M metagenome (GOLD analysis project Ga0105050, IMG submission 78088) | Freshwater microbial communities from Lake Fryxell liftoff mats and glacier meltwater in Antarctica - FRY-01 | ecosystem: Environmental > Aquatic > Freshwater > Ice > Glacier meltwater ...
GACAATATCGCGCAAGAGTTCCACGCCATTGTTGAAAACTACATTGAAAAACGCTTTGGCAAGACCACCGCTGAAGTGGCTTGAGAACCCGTGGCTGAAAAACTGGTTGCCGAAAAATTAGTCGCTGAAAGATTGGTAGCAGTCAAAGGCATGAACGACATCCTGCCGCCGGATTCGGCGCGCTGGGAGTGGCTGGAAGAGAAAGTCCGTACGCTGATGGCGCGCTATGCCTACCGCAACATCCGCACACCGATTGTGGAGCCGACGCCGCTGTTTGTGCGCGGGCTGGGCGAAGTCACTGATATTGTCGAAAAAGAGATGTACTCTTTTGAAGACAAGCTGAATGGCGAGGCCTTGACCTTGCGACCAGAAAACACAGCCGGTGTGGTGCGTGCGGTGGCCGAACATTCGATGCTGTACGAAGGTGGCAAGCGCCTGTATTACATGGGTCCGATGTTTCGCCATGAGCGCCCGCAGCGCGGCCGTTATCGGCAGTTTCATCAAATTGGTGCCGAAGCCCTGGGTTTTCCTGGCGCTGAGCTGGATGCCGAACTGATTTTGCTGGCTGATGCGCTTTGGAAAGAATTGGGTTTGACGGACGTTCAGCTTGAACTCAATAGCCTGGGCCAGCCTGATGAACGCAAACTGCACAGAGCGTCTTTGGTTGCTTATTTTGAAGCGCATGGCGACTTGCTGGATGAAGAAGCCAGGCGCCGCCTGCACAGCAACCCGCTGCGCCTGCTGGACAGTAAAAATCCGGCCATGCAAGCCATGCTGGAATCAGCGCCTCTGCTCATGGATTTTTTGGGTGAAGCGTCGCTCAAGCATTTCGACAGCGTCAAAGCCATGCTCGATGCCAACGCTGTTGCCTACCGCATCAATCCCCGCCTGGTGCGCGGGATGGACTACTACAACCTGACAGTGTTCGAGTTCGTGACGCAAAGCCTGGGTTCACAAGGCACGATTTGCGGTGGCGGCCGTTATGATTATCTGATTGAGCAAATCGGTGGCAAGCCAGCACCCGCCGTTGGCTGGGCGCTGGGAGTTGAGCGGGTACTGGAATTGATCAAGGCCCAGGGTTCACAGGTGCCCATGCCAGTGCCTGATGCTTATGCGGTCATCCCTGAAGCGTCTGCCTTGCCAGTTGCCTTGAAGGTTTTACAGCAGCTCAGGGCTGCGGGTGTGAGCGTACAAATGCATGCAGGCGCCAGCCTGGACGGCATGGGCGGCATGAAGTCGCAGTTTAAAAAAGCCGACACAAGTGGTGCCCGCTTTGCGCTGATCTTTGGCAGTATTGAGCTTGAACAAGGCTGCGTTGCCATCAAGCCCTTGCGCGGCTTGATGGAGGGTGATAAAAACGAGGCAGCGCAGGCTCAAACCCTGCACCGACTGAACGAAGTGGCCGAATGGGCGCGAAATTTGCGCAGCTAGGCGGTCTTTTTGGCCACCTGTCGGCACTCTACAATCAACCAACCCATTCAGTACTTTATTTGGCGCTGACCTTCGATTTTCAAACAAACTTTTATGGCAAAACATCTCGATCTGGAAGAGCAGGAACAGCTTGCCGAATTCAAGGACTTCTGGAATAGGTATGGCAACCTTATTACGTGGGTTTTGATTGCTGTTTTTGGCTCGGTTGCTGGCTGGAACGGCTACCAGTATTGGCAAGGCCGGCAGGCAACGCAGGCGTCAGTGATGTACGACGAGGTAGATCGCGCCGTGCTGTCGGGTGACATGGCCCGCATGGAGCGCTCGCTGGCAGACATGAAAGACCGGTTTGGCGGCACCGTTTACGCTGAGCAGGCTGGGCTTATGGCGGCCAAAGCCTATTACGAAAAAGGCAATCTCGATGCCTCGAAAGCGGCACTCGCGTGGGTGTCGGATAAAGCCAATGACGAAGGTTACAAGTCGATTGCCAGATTGCGTTTGGCGGGCCTTCTGCTTGAGACCAAGGCCTACGACGAAGCCTTGAAGTCGTTGACGGGCACATTTCCCAAAGATTTTGCGCCTTTGGCCAGCGACAGGCGAGGTGATATTTTGCTTTTGCAAGGCAAAAAAACGGAAGCCAGGGCAGAGTATGAAAAAGCCTACAAGGGTCTGGACGAGCGTGCAGAATATCGCCGGCTGGTCGAAGTCAAACTCAATGCCATGGGTGTAGATCCTGTAGCCATTGTGGCCAGTACGGCCAGTAAAACCGCCCTGGCGGCTGATTCGGAGACCAAAAAGTGATTTTTTACCAGTCTTTTAAGCCTCCAGCCACTATTTTACGTGCACAAGCAGCTATTATTTTAATAGCATCTCTGTCGGGTTGCTCGGTAATGTCCCACTTTACCGGCCCCAGCAAACCGCAGCCTGCAGCGCTACAGGCGGTCAGTGGAGCGGTGTCGGCCAAACAGGTTTGGAGCAACCGTGTTGGTGTCATCAATTTTCCGCTGGAACTTCATGTAGCAGGAGGCACAGTGTTCGTCTCTGGCGGTGATGGTTCGGTTGCTGCCATTGACGCGCGTACCGGCGCCGACCTGTGGCGTGCCAGCGCAGGCGCCCCGGTGGCTACGGGCGTTGGCAGCGACGGTAGAACCGCTGCTGTCGTCACGCAACGCAACGATGTTGTGGCTTTTGTAGATGGGCGCGAAGCCTGGCGCCAGAAGCTCAGCGCCCAGGCTTACACCGCGCCCCTGGTGGCGGGTGGTCGTGTGTTTGTGTTGACTGCAGACAGATCGGTGAGTGCATTTGACGGTCAAACCGGCCTAAAACTCTGGTCTCAGCAGCGCCCCAACGAACCGCTGGTGCTGAAGCAGTCAGGTGTGATTCTGGCCGTTGGTGATACGCTGGTGGTTGGTTTTTCTGGCCGTTTGGCTGGGTTGAACCCCTCCAGCGGCGTGATCCGGTGGGAGGCACCGATTGCTTCGCCACGCGGCGTCAACGACATTGAAAGACTGGTGGACCTGGTTGGCCGCGTCAGCCGCGATGGCGATGTGGTTTGCGCCAGAGCCTTTCAGGCCAGCGTGGGCTGCGTCAATACGGCGCGCGGTAGTCTGCTCTGGACCAAACCCGCCAACGGCGCTCAGGGCATTCACGGAGACGACAAGCGCATTTTCGGCACTGAGTCAGACGGCGTGGTACAGGCCTGGCAGCGTGTTGATGGAGAGCGCGTCTGGACCACCGATGTGCTGCGCTACCGCAGCCTGACAGCGCCGCTGGTAATTGGCCGCTCGGTTGCCATCGGTGACTTTGCAGGCATTATTCACCTTTTGTCGCGTGAAGATGGCTCCCTGCTGAACCGCTTGAGCACCGATGGTTCGCCGATTGCGGCAGCTCCGGTATTGGTAGGCAACATGCTGGTGGCAGTGACCCGTAATGGCGGTATTTATGGTTTTGCACCGGAATAAATACGCGTCGAACTGATTGACCAACAGGTCATATGAAAAGTAAAAATGAAACCCGTTATTGCCCTGGTTGGCCGCCCCAATGTAGGCAAATCAACTCTATTTAACCGCCTGACAAAAACCCGCGATGCGATCGTCGCTGACTACGCCGGGCTGACCCGCGACCGCCACTACGGCAACGGCAGTTTGGGGTCTCACGAGTACATCGTGATTGACACGGGAGGTTTCGAGCCCGATGCGCAGAGTGGTATTTACAAGGAAATGGCCAAGCAAACCCGCCAGGCCGTTGCCGAAGCAGACGTGGTTGTTTTTGTAGTTGATGCGCGTGCTGGTGTTAGCGCGCAAGACCATGACATTGGCAAGTACCTGCGCAAGCTGGGCAAACCCACCGTGCTGACGGCGAACAAGGCCGAGGGCATGCTGGAGGGCACTCAGCTCTCAGAGTTTTTTGAGCTCGGCCTGGGTCAGGTGCTAGGCGTGTCTGCGGCTCACGGTCAGGGCATGCACACATTGGTCGATACCGCGCTTGAACTGCTGCATTTGCCGGAAACCGATGAGGACACCGAACCGCAAGATCCCTCCATCATCAAGCTGGCAGTGGCTGGCAGACCGAACGTCGGCAAGTCAACCCTGATCAACACATGGCTCGGTGAAGAGCGCCTGGTGGCGTTTGATTTGCCGGGTACCACACGCGATGCGATTTCAGTGCCCTTTGAGCGCGCCGGGCAAAAGTTTGAGCTGATCGACACTGCAGGCTTGCGCCGCAAAGGCAAAGTGTTTGAGGCGATTGAAAAATTCTCGGTGGTTAAAACCCTGCAGGCGATCGAAAGCTGTAACGTGGCTTTGCTGCTGCTTGATGCCACGCAGGGCGTGACCGACCAGGACGCGCACATTGCGGGTTACATCCTGGAAAGTGGCCGCGCTGTGGTACTGGCCATCAACAAATGGGATGCGGTCGACGCGTACCAGCGTGAAACGCTGGCCCGATCGGTTGAAACGCGCCTTGGGTTTCTAAAATTTGCTGCCATTCACTACATTTCGGCCATCAAGCGCCAGGGGCTTGGTCCGGTCTGGAAGTCCATTGCCCAGGCGCATGCATCGGCCAATCGCAAAATGTCTACGCCTGTTTTAACCCGCTTGCTGCTGGAAGCCGTACAGTTTCAGCAGCCTCAGCGGGTCGGCGTGTTCCGGCCCAAGCTGCGATATGCCCACCAGGGCGGCATGAACCCACCGATCATCATCGTGCATGGCAATTCGCGCGAGCATGTCAGCGAGTCTTACAAGCGCTATCTGGAAGGGCGTTTTCGCAAAGAGTTTGACTTGACCGGAACGCCAATGCGGATTCAGATGAAAACCTCTACAAACCCCTTCAAAGACAAGGAATCGGCTTAAGACTACGTGGCGCGTTGTTTGTCTGTGATATTGTCATGTTCTCTAAACTCTCGAACACGGAAAATATCGTGAGCAATAACAAAGGTCAGTTACTTCAGGATCCGTTTCTCAATACCCTGCGCAGAGAACACGTCCCTGTCTCGATTTATCTCGTCAACGGGATTAAATTACAGGGTCAGATCGAGTCTTTCGATCAATATGTGGTTCTCCTGCGCAACACGGTGACGCAAATGGTTTACAAACACGCCATTTCAACCATCGTACCGGGTCGCGCGGTTAACTTCTCAGCCGCAGACTCCGAAGAAAGCCCAGCAAGCTGAATTCCGCCAGCTTGACTGCTAACGCCAAGCCACTTGCCATTCTGGTCGGAGTTGATCTGGGTCTTCCAAATTTTGACCGCGAGCTGCAAGAGTTGGGTTTGCTTGCGCTAACCGCCGGCCTCGAGCCTGTCGAACGCGTGACCTGCAAGCGCCGCGCGCCTGATGCTGCGCTTTTTATTGGTAGCGGCAAAGCTGATGAAATTAAAATGCTGGCGCAGCAGGTGGGCGCCACCGAGGTGCTGTTTGACCAGGCCTTGAGCCCGGCTCAACAGCGCAATCTTGAACGCTATCTTGAGTTGCCCGTCAATGACAGGACGCTGCTGATTCTGGAAATCTTTGGTCAGCGCGCGCGTAGCCACGAAGGCAAATTGCAGGTTGAACTGGCTCGCCTGCAATATTCTTCGACCCGACTGGTGCGGCGCTGGTCGCACCTGGAGCGCCAAACCGGCGGCGCGGGTGTGCGCGGTGGCCCGGGTGAAAAGCAGATTGAGCTTGACAAACGCATGATTGGCGAGGCCATCAAGCGCTGCAAAGAGCGCCTCTCAAAAGTCAAAAAGCAACGCCAAACCCAGCGCCGCCAGCGGGACAGGCGCAACGCTTTCAACATCTCGCTGGTGGGCTACACCAATGCGGGCAAATCAACTTTGTTCAATGCGCTGGTCAAAGCCAAAACTTACGCTGCCGACCAGCTGTTTGCCACGCTGGACACCACCACGCGGCAACTGTATCTGGGTGATGCGCAACGCCTGGTATCGTTGTCTGACACAGTCGGTTTTATTCGCGACCTGCCGCACGGGCTGGTCGATGCGTTTGCTGCCACCTTGCAAGAAGCCGCTGACGCTGATTTGCTGTTGCATGTTGTGGATACGGCCAACCCCGATTATCTGGAGCAAATTGAGCAGGTGCAGCGGGTACTGGACGAGATTGGTGCGGCAGATGTGCCGCAAATTTTGGTTTTCAACAAGCTAGACGCCCTTGAAAAATCACGCTTGCCGCTGCGTTTGAGTGACATGTTTGAAGTGAAAGATGCGTTTTCAGAGGCCACCCGCCGAGTGGAACGCGTCTTCACAAGTGCCCAAACAGGCGAAGGCCTGCCTGTGCTCAGACAGTTGCTGGCTAGCCACGCTGCAAACGCTCAAGTACACGATACCCCGGGGACATTTGAGGTCGTTGGCTAGTTGGCGGCCCGAATTGGGCACAATATCGAAGTATTGAAAAAAGCGAGCAAGATTTCATGAACCTGAACCCCGTGCTACAGACCTTGGCTGCCTGGCCTGCCAGACTAAAACACCGCACCCTTGGCATGTTTAATTTAAACGACAACCGCTGGGGGCGTGATGGCGAAAAACCGCCATCTGACAAGCCGTCACCCGACGAGGCCAGGCCAAATGCCGAACCTGAAAACCCGACGCCTGCGCCGGAGCAACGTCCGCGGCCAAGAGGCGCCAACCAGGGGCCGCCAGATCTGGACGAGTTGTGGCGTGACTTCAATCGCAAACTGAACGGCCTGTTTGGTGGCAATAAAAACGCGCGCGGCAGAAACACCGGTCAGCCTGCTGGCGGCAACGGCGGCGGTGATGGCAACAACAACAATGGTTCGGGCGGCGGTTTTCAGCCCGACATGAAAAGCGCGGGTATCGGCGCGGGCTTGATCGCTGGCGTAGCCGTTTTGATCTGGCTTGGCACGGGCTTTTTTATTGTGCAAGAGGGCCAGCAAGCTGTTATCACCCAGTTTGGCAAGTACAACGCCACAGTAGCCGCAGGTTTTAATTGGCGCTTGCCTTACCCGATACAGCGCCACGAGGTGCTGTTCGTCACGCAGATTCGTTCGGTTGAAGTCGGCCGTGATGCGGTCATTAAAGCGACGGGTCTGCGTGAGTCAGCAATGCTGACCGAAGATGAAAACATTGTAGAAATCAAGTTTGCAGTGCAGTACCGCCTTAGCGATGCACGGGCTTTTTTGTTTGAGAGCAAAGACCCGGCTGCAAGCGTCCTTCAGGCGGCTGAAACAGCCGTACGCGAAGTCGTCGGGAACATGAAAATGGACGCTGCATTGGGCGAAGAGCGTGATGTCATAGGTCCCCGGGTACGTGTCCTGATGCAAACCATTTTGGACCGCTATAAAGTGGGTGTCGAAGTAGTGGGTATCAACATGCAGGCCGGCGGCGTGCGTCCACCGGAACAAGTGCAACCGGCGTTTGACGATGTGCTGAAAGCCGGACAGGAGCGCGAAAGAGCCAAAAACGAGGCCCAGGCCTATGCCAACGATGTGATTCCACGAGCAGTTGGTTCGGCATCGCGTTTGAAGGAAGAGTCAGATGCCTACAAGGCGCGTATCGTGGCGCAAGCGCAAGGTGATGCCGAGCGTTTCAAGTCCGTGCTGGTTGAGTATCAAAAAGCACCTCAAGTGACTCGCGACCGAATGTATATCGACACCATGCAGCAGGTTTACGGCAACGTCACTAAAGTCATGATTGAGTCGCGTCAAGGATCTAACCTTCTTTACTTGCCGCTTGACAAAATCCTGCAGATGACTGGCTCAGGCAGTGTGGCTGCACCGGCTGACCCGATGTTGGGCAGTACACCCACCCCTGTGCCCCCTGCAGCGCCTGCAGCTGCGGCAGACGCCCGCATGCGCGATGCAAGAACCCGTTAAGGAAATAAAAAGTGAACAAAGTCGGACTTATTGCATCGTCGCTTCTGGTGTTACTGGCGCTTGCCAGCTCCATGTTCTTTGTGGTCGATCAGCGTCAGTTTGGTGTCGTCTATGCTCTCGGGCAAATCAAGGAAGTCATCACAGAGCCAGGTTTGAAATTCAAACTGCCGCCGCCTTTCCAGGACGTCAAGTACCTGGACAAGCGCCTGCTGACTCTTGAAAGTACTGACACTGAGCCAGTTTTGACAGCCGAAAAGCAGCGACTGGTGATTGACTGGTACTTGCGCTGGCGTATCACTAACCCGTCTGAATACATCCGTGCTATCGGTGTTGACGAAAGGGCCGGTGCTCTGCAGCTCAGCCGAGAGGTGCGCAACGCTTTTCAGGATGAAATCAGCAAACGTACCGTGCTCGAGCTGATTTCAAGCAAACGCGAATCACTGATGGTCGAGGTGAAGCGTCAGGTGCAGCAAAACGTCAAAAGCAAAAACTTGGGAATTGAAATCATCGACGTGCGACTGACACGCGCTGATTATGTCGAAGCCATCACCGAGTCGGTGTACCGCCGGATGGAGGCCGAGCGCAAGCGGGTTGCCAATGAGTTGCGCTCAACCGGGGCTGCTGAGGGTGAAAAAATTCGCGCTGACGCAGATCGCCAGCGTGAAGTAACTGTTGCCAACGCTTACCGTGATGCCCAGAAAATCAAGGGTGAGGGCGATGCAGAAGCTGCAAAAACCTATGCTGAATCCTTTGGCAAAGATCCCCAGTTTGCCCAGTTCTATCGCAGCCTTGAGGCCTACAAATCGACCTTCAACAAGAAGAGCGACGTGATGGTACTTGACCCCTCTTCCGAGTTCTTCAAGACCATGCGCGGTGCTGGCCTTTCTGCAACGCCAGCTAAAAAATAGCGCGTTCGATGGATTTCAGTATCTGGCTGGCACTGGCGCTGATACTGGTTTTTGAGGGGCTGCTGCCCTTCCTTTCTCCCGCTCGTTGGCGCAAGGCTTTTGAACAGGCTCTTAAGCTGAGTGATGGGCAAATCAGGTTTTTTGGCCTGTGCAGTGTTGTTTTGGGTTTACTGGCGATGGTTTTTTTAGCTTGACTTGCCGCCAGCGCTGTGTCCCGGTCAAAACCACGACTCGCGCCCGGTAAAAGCCCGGTAAAATTCCGTTTTTAATAGCGTACTCAAAACCACATGTCCGCCTGGTCGTCATCATGGCAATTGCCGGATCAAATTGCCGATGTCCTGCCCTCCGAGGCGCGTCACATTGAGGAACTCCGCCGCCTGTGGCTGGACACCGCCCGCAGCTACGGCTATGAGCTGGTCATGCCGCCGCTGCTGGAGCACATTGAGTCCTTGCTCACGGGTACGGGTGAAGCGCTTGATCTGCAAACCTTCAAACTCGTTGACCAGCTGTCAGGCCGCACGCTCGGCTTGCGTGCGGACACCACCTCTCAAGTCGCCCGCATTGACGCCCATTTGCTCAACCGCAGGGGCGTAGCACGCCTGTGCTACTGCGGCCCGGTGTTGCACACCCGGGCTGACCGCCCGCATGCCACCCGCGAGCCCTTGCAGTTTGGGGCAGAGATTTACGGCCATGCCGGGCCAGAAGCTGATCTGGAAGCGCAGCTACTGGCTTTGCAAGGCTTGCAAGCCTCGGGCATCAAGGACTTGAGCGTTGACATGGCCGATGTTCGGATTGTCAACAGCTTGCTGCAAGGTATCAGCATTGCTGCCAAAACACTGAGCCAAATTCATGCAGCGCTAGCTGCCAAGGATGCTGCTGAATTGGACAGTTTGACAGCGAGCGTGAAAGATTTGCCTGCCGCCTCGCGCGAAGGTCTGCAAAATCTGCTCCAGATGTATGGCGATGTCAAGGTGCTCGATGAGGCAGAAAAAGCCCTGCAGCCCAATGAATTTCTGCGCAAGGCGCTACAAAATATGAAGTGGCTAGCGTCACATGTTGACGGTCTGGCAACTGTCAGCTTCGACCTGGCCGATTTGCGCGGTTACGCGTACTACAGCGGTACACGCTTTGCCATTTACGGCCATGGTGCCGAACTGGCCAGGGGTGGGCGTTATGACGAGATCGGTGCGGTGTTTGGCCGTAACAGGCCCGCAGCGGGCTTTAGCCTGGACTTGAAAGAACTTGTCAATGTGCTGCCGCCGCGCCCGCTCAAAGCGGCTGTACGTGCACCGTGGGCTGAAAATGCTGACCTTAGCGCAACGATTGCCAGGCTGCGCGCGCAAGGCGACACCGTGGTCTGCGTTCTGCCCGGCCATGAGCATGAAGTCAACGAGTTTGACTGTGACCGTGAGCTGCTATGCGTCAATGGCCAATGGGCAGTTGCAGCGCTGGCCAAAGCCACTTGAAATATCCAATTTTCTAACCTTTAACCAACAGCCCGACACCTGATGATGATTAAAAAGCAAGCCATTACCGCTGGACGCAACGTCGTGGTTGTAGGTACCCAGTGGGGCGATGAGGGCAAAGGCAAGCTGGTTGACTGGCTGACCGAATCCGCCCAGGGCGTGGTTCGCTTTCAGGGCGGCCACAACGCTGGTCACACGCTGGTTATCAATGGCATTAAAACGGCACTCAACCTGATTCCCAGCGGCATCATGCGCGCGGGCGTGAAGTGCTACATCGGCAACGGTGTGGTGCTGTCCACGGCGCATCTGTTGAAGGAAATCGCGCAACTGGAGTCGCAAGGTGTTGAGGTACGCTCGCGCCTGCGCATCAGCGAGGCTTGCCCGCTGATATTGCCTTTTCACGCGGCGCTGGATACAGCCCGTGAAGTCTTGCGAGAGCATGGCGGTACTGAAAAAATTGGCACCACTGGCAAAGGCATTGGCCCGGCCTATGAAGACAAAATCGCCCGCCGCGCGCTGCGTGTGCAAGACCTCAAGCACCCCGAGCGATTTGCCAGCAAGCTGCGCGAGCTGCTCACGCTGCACAACCATGTGCTGACGACTTATTTGAATGCAGCTGCGATTGATTTTGAAGCGACCTATGCAGAAGCTATCAGCCACGCAGAGCAGCTCATGCCGATGATGGCCGATGTGTCGCGTGAACTGAACGACGCCCACAAAGCCGGTGCCAATTTGTTGTTCGAAGGTGCCCAGGGCACGCTGCTGGATGTTGATCACGGCACCTACCCGTATGTCACGTCCAGCAACTGCGTGGCGGGCAACGCCGCCGCGGGTTCAGGCGTGGGTCCCGGCATGTTGCACTACATTTTGGGCATCACGAAAGCCTACTGCACCCGTGTTGGCGGCGGGCCTTTCCCGACCGAGCTGGACTGGCAAACGCCCGGAACACCTGGGCACCACATGAGCACCGTGGGCGCAGAGCGCGGCGTGGTCACAGGCCGCTATCGCCGCTGCGGCTGGTTTGACGCAGCGCTGCTCAAGCGCTCGGCGCAGGTTAATGGCTTGAGTGGTTTGTGTATCACCAAGCTCGACGTGCTGGACGGCATTGACAAATTGCTGCTGTGTACCGGCTATGAGCTCGATGGTGAAGTGACTGACATTTTGCCCATGGGCGCAGACGACATCGCCCGCTGCCAGCCGATTTATGAAACCAAGGACGGCTGGAAAGACGTGACCGTCGGCATCACAGACTACGACAAACTGCCTGTCAATGCGCGCCTTTATCTGCAGCGCATCGAGCAAGTCACAGGTGTACCAATTGCCATGATTTCCACCAGCCCCGACCGCGACCACACCATCATGCTGACGCACCCGTATTTGGCAACTTGAAGCTATTTATGGTGATTTTTACCTATTTTCAGATATCAAATTAGCCTTTTGCCCAAAAAATACGGGCGTAAAAAGCTATTAAAACAGGAGCAAACAAGTATGTTGACAGAAGACGGTAAACATCTCTACGTCAGCTATGACGAGTACCACAACCTGATTGAAAAGCTTGCCATCAAGGTGCATCAATCGGGCTGGCAATTCGACACTATCCTGTGCCTTGCACGCGGAGGCATGCGCCCCGGAGATATCCTGTCACGCATCTTCGACAAGCCATTGGCCATCATGTCGACCAGCTCCTACCGCGCTGATGCAGGCACGACCCAGGGCGCGTTGGATATTGCCCGCTTCATCACCACGCCCAAAGGCGAAATTGCTGGCAGGGTGCTGCTGGTAGACGATCTGGCCGACACCGGCCACACGCTGAACGCCGTGATAGACCAGCTGAAAAACAACTACGCCCCGATCACCGAGCTGCGTAGCGCCGTGATCTGGACCAAAGGCGTATCGATCTTCCAGCCCGACTATTCAGTCGAGCTGTTGCCCACCAACCCGTGGATTCACCAGCCGTTTGAAAGCTACGACTCGCTGTCGCCAACGGAGTTGCTGGCGAAGTGGAAGATTTAAGTTTTCAGCTGTGCCGACCTGATTGGTTCGTTAACATCGCAACATGAGCGATTTACCTCCCCAACTCCCCACCGCGCTGATTCACCACGCCTACAAACCACCCGCTGGTTTTGAGGCTGTCCCGCCTGCCATCCACAGAGCTTCGACGGTTATCTTCCCCAATGTTGCTGCGCTGCGCACGCGCGACTGGAAGCACAAGACTGGCTACACCTATGGCCTGCATGGCACGCCGACAACTTTCTTGCTGGAAGAACGCATTGCCACGCTAGAAGGAGGCAAGTTCTGCACCCTGGTGCCCAGCGGCCTGGCGGCTGTGGTGCTGGTTGGCATGGCGCTTTTGAAGGCAAGTGATGAGCTGCTGATACCCGACAACGCCTACGGCCCGAACAAGGCGTTTGCCAACGGCGAGCTGGCCGCCTGGGGCATCACACACCAGTTTTATGACCCCATGAATCCGGCTGACCTGGCTGCCAAACTCAGCGTTAAAACGCGGCTGGTCTGGCTGGAGGCAGCGGGCAGCATCACGATGGAGTTTCCTGATCTTCCAGCACTGGTGGCGGTTGTCAAAGCGCATCAAAACGCTCACCCACTAGGCATCGTCACCGCGCTGGACAACACCTGGGGCGCTGGCATTGCGTTCAACGCCTTTGCTTTGGGCGCTGATATTTCAGCTCACGCGCTGACCAAATACCCCAGCGGCGGAGCCGATGTGCTGATGGGCTCAGTCGTCACGCAAAACGAAGCGCTGCATCATTTGATTCACTTTTGTCACATGCGCGTGGGCTATGGCGTGGCGGGTAACGATGCAGAACTGGTGCTGCGCGGCTTGAACTCGATGGCGCTGCGCTACGCCGCACAAGACAGCGCCACCCGCGCTGTCGCCAGGTGGATGCAAAGTCAGCCGCAGGTCGCTGCCGCGCTGCACCCGGCGCTGCCCGGTTCGCCCGGTCATGAAATCTTCAAGCGTGACTGCACGGCTGCCGCGTGTTTGTTCAGTGTAGTGTTCAAGCCAGAGTTCACCCAACCCCACATTGACCGCTTTTGCGACAGCCTTAAACTCTTCAAACTCGGTTACAGCTGGGCCGGGCCGATGAGTTTGTGCGCCCCGTATGATATCCCGGCGCTACGCACAACCCCTTGGCTTCATCCAGGTGGTTTGGTACGCTTTTCAGTCGGGCTGGAAGCCGTAGAAGATTTACAGGCCGACCTGGCTCAGGCGCTTGCGGCGATGCATTACAGTTAGGGCAACATTCAAACGAAAGCAGCCTGTGGCAACTCCGAATTATGGTTACGAAAAGCGTCAAAAAGAGCTGGCTAAAAAGCGCAAAAAAGAAGATAAATTAAAGCGCAAGGCGGAGGGAAAACCTGATGAGCCCGAAGACGGAACGGATACTGATGGCGAGTCAACTCTAGACGGCGCACCGCCTGTAGAACCACAGCCTTAAAAGACTGAAAAGCGCCTTTCAGGTTTATGATTGGTTTATAAACCAATAAATACGGGCGTAAGCAGCTACTGATTGAATAGCAAATAAACCTCAATCAAACTGCAGCCATCAGTCTCGGCATATTCCCAACCGCTGCTTTGGCGTAGGTCTTGAACTTCTCCAGAATCGCCATTTTCTCCAGATCCTGCTGATCTACCGAGGCGATGACTTTGCCGAAGCCGTCCAGGCGGCTGTTGTGAATCCAGTTCCGCAGCGCTTTATCCTGGCCCCAGGCAAACTGGTTCATCATGCTGACCAGCGTTGAATGCGGGTAACTTTTAAGGTCATCAGGGAAGGGCACAGGCGTACACAGCTGGTTCTTTTGTGCATCGCTTTCATAGTGCGCCTCCACATAGGCAACCAGCGCTGCGCTAAAGGTGGGCAGCGGAATACGTACCAGTTGCGGCGTTATCTTGTCACCCTGGAAAATCGGCAGCGTCGGGCGCTTTTCAACGGCTGATGCGGTGCAGTCAATGCATACCGTGTTGCTCGATAAGGCTACTCTGCCCTTGGTTAGCACCAGCGCGTCGCGCTCAACCGCCTGTACGTGCCCCAGGCGAATCACGTTGGTGATTTTGCGCAATATGGCAATCTCGCCTTTCGACATGGTGGCGTAGTGAAACATGCTGGGCTTGTGGTCAGGGTAGATGCGCAGCATGGCCTCGCAGGCTTCCAGCCGCTCAAACAAGTCGTCAATCGATGTGGCTTTGGCAAACGCCTCCATCTGGTCAGCCTGGCCGCCAACCGCCTGGTTAAAAAACTCCATGCCGGGCTGTGTATGCAGACGGTTGACCAAATACGAATCGCGCGGCATCACCCAGCTGATGCTGTCTGGCGCTGCGCCAGAGTTGATGAGCCACACGCCCACGTCCATCGCGGTTTTACCTGCGCCAAGGATGGCGAAATGTTGCGGGCGCTGGTTGGATCTGTCTTGCCATAGTTGGGCCAAGCCACTGGGCGTGACCAGCCAGGCTTCATCAGCTACCTTGAACTTGGGCGTGTGCGTGGCAGGCACGCCGGTGCCGTAGTAGGTGGCGTCCACCGTTTTTTTGCGCACCGTCACTTGCGTTTCCTGGCTGGACAAAATCGATACAAACTTGCCATCGCCCAGGTAGTCACACATCGGGTGGTAGCTGACGCGGCGACTGGGCAGCAGCGTTTGGTGCATTACCTTGTCAAAATAGCTGGAAACTTCAGCACCCGACGCGAGTTCATAACAGCCTTCGTTTGAGCCAAAAGTGTCTTTGCGGTTGTTACCCAGCGGCATGGAGTTGACACCATAAAAAGCCGACGGCTGGTGCAGCGCCACAAACGGGTAGGCATCGTTCCAGTGGCCACCAGGCTTGCCGTGCCGGTCAACGATGGTGATATGCGCATCGGTTTCAGCCAGCAGCGTGTCGGCAAAAGCCAGGCCGACCGCACCCGCGCCTATGACCAGGTAATCCGTTTCAATGTGCTTCATTTTTTCTCCTTTTGGGTCATTTTAGTGAAATTTGACCTATATTTTAGGGCTGTAGGACAATAGATTCGAGCGCTAGCAGCTACTGAATTAATAGCGTTCTCAGCTTGTATCCAAATGCTGTAGCGTGAGCGATTGCATGGTGCCTAGTTACGCTCGCGACGTCGGCACTGGAGTGGAAGGTGCTTTAAAGCCGGCCCAACCAGTAGCCAGGTCGGCGCCGGTGAGGCGCTACGACAAGCACTTCAACTTCTTCCCCCGACTGGCGGTAGAGAATGTTGTACGGGAAGCCTGGCACGCGATACTTGCGAATGGCAGGGGGCAATTCGATGCGAAACCTGTCTGGGTTCTCACAAACGGTAGTCATCGCAGCATCAAACGCTGCCAAGTATCTTGCACCCAATCCGGGACGCTGAGCTTCGTAATAGGCCACGTGCTCAAGGTGCTCAACCCGCGCCTCTTCACTGAAGAAATAACTCACTTTAGCAAGGCTTGGGCTTGGTTTTTAACTTCGTCAGAAGATATGCGTTGGGTAGCACCGCAGTCAATGTCTTCTGCGCGTCGCGCTGCCTCGTGTGACCACAGCTGGGCAATCTCAACCTCAGACAATGAATCCAGGCTAGACAACAGTTGCTCGGCCAGTTCCGCGCGCGCCTGAACCGGTAGGGACAAAGCTTCTCGGCGAAGGGTTTCAGTGTTCATAAATTAAATAGTAGCACTGCTTTAACTTTGGCGCATTTGCGTTTACACGACAAGTGCTGCGCCGTACCCATCATGAGGGCTGCCAACCATCCCCCGCGCCAGCATATCCATAGCCTCCAAACTGTGCCCCTCAGGCCGCAAGGTCTGCGCCTCGCCGTACAAATCAAAATTGCGTTTCATCGACTGGATGTACACCGGGTCGTAGTGTTTGACCAGCAGCTCGCGCACCACGCTGGCGACGTCGCCGCTGCGGGATCTGGCCTGCCAGTCCTGCACAACTTCCTTGCCGCGGGCTTGGGTCAGCGCACCCAGCCGGTCACAGAAAAACTCGATGTCCTGGACAAAAAAGTCGTAGTCCTCCAGCAGCAGGGCCACACGGTCATCTTCTGGCAGTTCGATTTGCAGGCAAGGCGCTGCGCGCATGGCGGTGATCAGGCCTTCTGGAATGACGACGTTGCCAACTTTCTTGCTTTCACTTTCAATGTACACAGGCCTGCCTGCATCAAAGCTTTTGAGTGCCGCCCAGATCAGGCTGTCATAGGCTTTTTGAGTCGGCTGCGGCTTGCCCGGTATCAGCCCCAGCACCGAGCTGCGGTGGTTGGCCAGCGCTTCCAGGTCCAGTACTTGCGCGCCAAGAGCCGCCAAAGCTTGTAGCAAACGGGTTTTGCCAGAGCCGGTGGTCCCGCAAATCACCCGGTAGTCAAACTGCGCGGCAAGTTGCGGTAAATCTGCCACCAGTGCCGCCCTGAAAGCTTTGTAGCCACCATCGACCAGCGTAACGCTAAAACCAATCTGGTCCAGGATGTGCGCCAAGGAGCCGCTGCGTTTACCGCCGCGCCAGCAGTACACCAGCGGCTGCCAGTCGCGCGGCTTGTGAATCACCTCACGCTCCAGGTGGCGGGCAATGTTTTTGGCGACCAGTGCCGCGCCGCGCTTTTTGGCGTCAAACGCACTGATCTGCTTGTATTCAGTGCCCACCAGTTGGCGTTCTTCGTTGTTCAGGCTGGGCCAGTTGATGGCGTTGGGAAGGTGGTCTTCAGCAAACTCGCCTTCGCTGCGTGCGTCAATCACGTCAGAGAAGTGTCCCAGTGTGTTCAATGCATCAGCAGCTGAAACTTTTGTCAAACTCATTTCAAGAGTTTTTTCAGCTCAGGCCACACATTGGCCAGCATTTTTGGCTGCGCCTGTTCGTTGGGGTGAATGCGGTCTGGCAGGAACTGCGCCGCAACATCCGGCACATCAGCTACGCCAGCCAGGAAAAACGGCATCAGTGCCACTTTCTCAGCCTTGGCTACCTTGGCAAAGAGGCCCGAGAAAGTCGCGGCATAGGCGCCGCCGTAGTTGGGCGGAACCTGCACGCCCAGCAACAGAACCTTGGCACCGGTTTTTTTGGCGGCCTGGGTCATGGCTGTCAGGTTGGCCTCGGTCATGTCCAGCGGCAGGCCACGCAGGGCGTCGTTGCCGCCCAGTTCAATCACCACAATGCTGGGCTTGTGTCTGGTTAGCAGCGCGCCAAGGCGCGAACGCCCACCCGAAGTGGTGTCGCCGCTGATGCTGGCATTAATCACTTTGGGGGCTTTGGCGGTTTTCTTCTCTCTGGCCAATTGCTTTTCAAGCAGAGACACCCAGCCGGTGCCGCGCCTCAAGCCATATTCAGCACTGAGCGAATCACCCACAATTAGAATCGTGTCCGGCGTTGCTGCGAGAATCGGCGAGGCCGGCAGGGCGAGCACACCCACGATCGTCAGCGCCAGCAGCGATTTACAACCTTTCGCCGCTATCCGCCAGTAGAGCTTGGTAAGCTTAACGGGGTGCAAAGCATTGAAATTCAACGTTTTTGATAAGGCCGTCATGTCTGTTTCTGTAGTTTCCAGTGATTCAATTGTTGCCGTTGAGCATATTTTCAAGTCCGTCAGTGATTCGACCGGCACATTAACCATTTTGCGCGATATTGACTTTGCCCTCGCTCCGCGCGAAACCGCCGCCATTGTCGGTGCATCTGGCTCCGGTAAAAGCACGCTGCTGTCGATCATCGCCGGGCTGGACACGCCCACCAGCGGTACGGTGCGCCTCGCAGGGCAGGATATTTTCGCCGTCAGTGAAGACGACCGTGCCGCTTTGCGGGCGCAAAAAGTCGGTTTTGTGTTTCAGAGCTTTCAGTTGATGGGTAATTTAACGGCGCTGGAGAACGTCATGCTGCCACTCGAACTGTCAGGCACCAAAAACGCCCGCAGCATGGCGCTGGAGATGCTCAAGCGCGTTGGCCTCGGCGAGCGGCTGTCGCACTACCCAAAAATATTGTCAGGCGGTGAACAGCAGCGCGTCGCGCTGGCCAGAGCCTTCGTGGTGCAACCCGCCGTGCTGCTGGCTGACGAGCCGACGGGCAGCCTGGACTTTGCAACCGGCGAGACGGTGATGCAGCTGATGTTTGAGCTGAACCGCGAGCTTGGCACGACGCTGGTACTGGTCACGCATGACAAAGCTATTGCAGCGCGCTGCGAGCGGCGAATTGTGATTGAGGCGGGACAGGTGGTGGCGAACGCGGAATAGTCTTGTGTTTGAGAGAGACTGCAACAGGTCTTCAAACGTGTGCTGAGATAATCATCGCATGTCTTCTTCCTCTAAAAATCTTTTCGGCTTTCATGCCGTTGGCGTACGCATCAAAACCGCACCCAAGTCGGTATTTGAAGTGTTTTACGACGTCCAGCGCCGTGATGCACGCATGCGCTCTTTTCTGGACAGGGCGCGTGACAGCGGCATCAAGCTTATCGAATCCGATGGTCTGCGGCTGGCCAAAATGTGCGGCAGTCATGGCCATCAGGGCGTGGTGGCGCGGGTGGATGCGCTGGCGCAAGTGACATCGCTCGATGAGCTGCTGGAAAACCTGGAAGCTTTAGGCGTTAAAAATCCTTTGCTTCTGGTGCTTGACGGTGTGACCGACCCGCACAATCTGGGTGCCTGCCTGCGGGTGGCCGATGGCGCGGGCGCGCATGCCGTGATTGCCCCCAAAGACCACGCTGCGGGCATCAGCGCCATTGTCTCCAAGGTTGCCAGCGGCGCTGCAGAAACCATGCCGTACTTCATGGTGACCAACCTGGCGCGCACGCTGGGTGAATTGAAAGAACGCAACATCTGGTGCATCGGTACATCTGACGACGCTGAAAAAACAATCTACGACGTTGACCTGAAAGGCCCGGTCGCGCTGGTGCTGGGCGCTGAGGGCGAAGGTATGCGCCAGCTCACCCGCAAAACTTGCGACGATTTGGTCAGCATCCCGATGCACGGGGCGGTTGAAAGCCTGAACGTGTCGGTGGCCAGTGGTGTGTGCCTGTACGAGGCATTGCGCCAACGGCGCTAAAAACCGCTAGAACCGCTAAACCTGCCTAAAAGCAAATAACCACCGACGAGTTGCAACACCGCTTCGGCTCCTGCACAGCGACCCAGCCCGTGTAGATGATGGAAAGGGTTGCAGCCAAATCGGCGGAGCGCTTCAGGTTTAATGTCGGCGGTTTAAATCCAGCCGATCCAGCCCAGCAAAGCGCCGGCACCGAGCAGCCAAAGCATATGTATTTTGGTACGCCAGACAATCAGTGCAGTAGTTGCAGTTGCCAGCCACAGCGGCCAGTCTTTCAGCGTGCCGCCGTTGGCCGTAGCCAGAATCCAGCCGGTCGCAATCAGAAGCGCCACCACAATCGGTGCCATGCCTTGCTTGAAGGCGCGAATTGCGCGCAGTTCACGATTGCGATGGCCCCAACTGGCAGCAAGGTAAGTCAGGGTGGTGCTCGGGATCAATATCCCCGTCATTGCTACCAGCACGCCCAGCAGCCCGCTTGGCATGCCGCCCGCATTCAAACCCACATTCCAGCCCAGCAACGCAACAAACAGCACATTCGGGCCCGGCGCGGCCTGGGCAATTGCAATCGATGCATTGAACTGTGCGTCTGTCAGCCAGCCTTGCTGATCGACCAGAAAGCGGTGCATGTCAGGCGCGGTGGTAATCGCCCCGCCAATCGACAGCAGCGACAGCGACAGGTAATGCAAAAATAGGGCTACCCAGTCGTGCAGGCCCAGTACAAGCTGGACAAGTTGCGTTGAGTCACTCATGGGGGAAGCTTTTTAAAGGCGACAACACAAGCCAGCCCGCCCAAACCGAGCAGCACATAAGCCAGCGGCCAGCGCAGCAGGGCAATGGCGATGAAGCACAGCACGCCAACCCCAACGCACAGCACGATGCCCAGCACGTTTTTTTGTAATGCGCCAAACAGCTTCAAACCGGTTGCTGCAATCAATCCTGCAGCGACCGATCCCATACCGCGCAATGCGCCCTGCACGCCGGGGTGACCTGCAAATTGCGCATACAGCAGCGCCAGCAGCAAAACAATCACCAACGGTGCAGCCAGCATGCCTGCCAGGGCAGCCATCGCGCCTTTAAAACCAAAATAGCGCGAGCCAATCATCAACGACAGGTTCACCACATTGGGCCCCGGCATGATTTGCGCCACGGCCCAATCTTCAACAAACTCCTCCCGCGTCAGCCAGCGTTTTTTTTCCACCATTTCACGCTGTACCACTGCCAGAACGCCGCCAAAGCCCTGTAAGGCCAGCAGGGTGAAAGACACAAAGAGGTCGGCAAGCGACTCAGGCTGCGCCCGGGGTTCATCTGTCGTTGATCGCATGCGGGCATTATCACTTTTGCCTGCCTGCC
>Ga0105050_10003855_pt1 | contig 20470 bp, 18 predicted proteins | sample FRY01_FD_78088 | JGI IMG/M metagenome (GOLD analysis project Ga0105050, IMG submission 78088) | Freshwater microbial communities from Lake Fryxell liftoff mats and glacier meltwater in Antarctica - FRY-01 | ecosystem: Environmental > Aquatic > Freshwater > Ice > Glacier meltwater ...
GCGGCTGAGAACGCCGGCCTTCGGCGCGTCTCGAATGAGCTCGCCGCGGGCCGCACCTTGCGCACCGTGCACCTGCTGAGGGAGGAGGTCTTCGTCGACGACGAGCCCTGGCCGACGTTCTTGAACGGTCTCCACGTGCTCTCGCGCGAAAAAACGATCAGGCGCGAGCTGCTCTTTCGGGTCGGCGAGCCTTGGAACCCCGTCAGGGCGGCCGAGACGGTCCGAAATATTCGTAACGTTGGGATCGTCTCGATGGTCGCGATCTTGCCCGTCTTGCCGGCCGAAGGCGAGGACGACGGTACCTTCGTCGACGCCGTCGTCTACACCCGGGACCTCTGGTCGCTGCGTCTCGAGTCGTCGTTTTCTTTCAACAATAACCTGCTCAACCAGCTCAGCCTTCAGCTCCTGGAGCGCAACTTCTTGGGTCGAAATATCGTCCTCGGCGGAAACTTTGAGCTCCTGCCCGCGACGACCGCGGTCGGCGATATCTTTTGGAATCGGCGTCTCTTTGATACGCGCATGTCCCTCTCACAGTCTTTTGATCTCATCATAAATAACCGCACAGGGAAGATCGAAGGCACGCGCGGTGCCGTCAATTTTGGCCTCCCGATCTACGAGCTGCGTCCCCTCTGGGGCTTCGATCTCGACTACGCCTGGAGCGAATCGGTCGGACGGCAGCTGCAGGCGCGCACCTTGCTCGCATGGGACAATCCCGCCACGCCGAAGACTGAGGCCATACCTCGGATCTGGGATCGCTCGATCCACCAGGGCAGCCTCGCGGCCCTCCGGCAGTTCGGCACGAAGGCGATTCATCGTCTTCGCGTCGGCTACGCGCTCTCTGTCACGGACTACGGCGCTCACAAGGACACCGGCCTCGCCTCCCTCGATCCGCGCGATCCAGCGCGAGCGGCCTTTGAGCAAGACGTGCTCCCGGTGTCCCGGCAGGAGGCCTTCCCCTTTGTCGGCTGGGAGGTCTTTGAGCCGACCTGGGTGATCTTCTCCGAGCTAGGCGCCTTTGGGCTCGCGGAGGAGATCCGCGTCGGGCCTTGGATGTCCGCTTTTGGTGGCGCGCCGCTTAGGACCTTCGGCAGCCGAGTCAACGCGCTGACATGGCGTCTGTCGGGGGGACTCGTCTTAGCGCCTGAATCTGGACGCGATCACGCCCTGATCGACTTTAAGGCCGGTCTCGCCGGACGCCTCCAGGAAGGTGAGGTGATCGACCAAGTCTACGAGGTCCGCTTGCGCGCCGCGACGCCCAGGTTTTTCGGCCGCCTCGCGATGTCGGCTCACCTTGAAGTACGGCATCGTGATACCTTTCGGACACTTGTGGCGCTCGGCGGCGACAACGGCCTCCGCGGATACCCTTCACAGGCCTTCTTCGTTTTTGGCGCGGACCGCTTTCGGGTGAACTTTGAGTGGCGCTCACCACCCTTCGTGCTGGGATCGGTCCACTTTGGCGGAGTTTTGTTCTATGATGCCGGCGGCGTCGGAGATGTCTCCGGTGCTATGGCTATAAATCACGGTGTCGGTGCAGGTCTGCGGCTGCTTTTCCCGCAGTTCAATCGCTTCGTCTTTCGGTTTGATCTGGGCGTGCCACTGAATGGTGACCCATTCACTGTCTCGCTCAGCATTGGAAGTTCGCAGCTGCTTGCGCTCACGCCAGTTGAAGATCAGAAGCTCGCACAATAGCGAGCATGTGAGGGTTCGGATGGAAATGGAAGAGGAACATATTTCGCTGGTTGCGCACCAGTCGCCGGTGTCCGCGATCCGCTTTACCCCTGACAGCCGCTTCATGCTGACCGCCGGACTCGACAATCAGGTTCGAGTCTGGTCCGTCGAAGACGACTTCGACGAGGTGGCCCTCATCGAAGCGCACGATAAACCCATCCACGATCTCGCGATCTCGCCGGACGGGTTGGAGTTCGCGACCGCGTCGGCCGACAAGGACGTGCGGCGCTTCTCGCTCACCGACTACACTCAGATCGGCGAGGTCTTTCACGGCCATAAAGCCGCGCTGACGGTCGTCCAGTACTCGCCCAGCGGCCGTCTTCTGGCCTCCGCCAGCCAAGACACGCAGATCCGGATCTGGTCCCGCGAAACAGGCGAGTGTCTGCACACGCTTAAAGGCCACACACGCAGCGTTCACAGCCTCATCTGGCTCGATGACGAGACGCGCCTCGCCTCTTCAGGGCTTGGCGAAGACATCTTCCTCTGGAACCTCAGCGACGGCACCCACGTCGTCCTGCCGACCGGGCACAAGGCCTCCGTCCTCCTCGGCGGCCTCACACGTGAAGGAGACCGCCTCCTCAGCGCCGGCTATGAGGGGCAGATCCGGATCTGGTCGACCAGCACGTGGGAGCCCCGCGTCGCGTTCGAGCCAGGCGTCGCGGGGCATCTCAGCCTCGCGCAGTCGCCCTTTGGCGGTATGTTGGCGATCGGGTCTGAGCGCTCCGTCGGGATCTGGTCTCTCGTGACCCTCGAAGAGCTCATCGACCTCCCGATCAAGCCGAAGGGGGTCCACGCGGTCGTGTTCTCGCCCGACAATGAATGGCTCGTCGCCGCTTCGTCGGATAAGCGCATTCGGATCTGGGACGTCGACGCGATCATTTAGTTCGCGCTATTGTCGTTGGCGGCCGCCGCCCAGTGTGGCGGCCGTTTTTGTCCCCCGAACGCGACCCGAGACTTCAACCCGAGCGCTTGATCGGTTAGTGATGCGTCCGCGCGGGCCGGGTGAACGGCCCCCCTCAAGTTCAATCGACGATGGAGACAGCATGAAAATCGCAAACACCATTAAGCGCGCCCTACAGGCCGGACCCGGCGGCGCTGCCGGTCGCAAGGAAGGCATCAAGTGGGCCGTCGGCGGCATGAGCACTCTCTTGACCGGCCAGAAAGCCCCCGCCCTGGTGATGTTCGCGCGTGGCTTTGCCCAGCTCGAGAAGTCCTGGCGCGAAAACCACCCCGAGTTTCAGGGCTCCTTTAAAGACCGCGCCGCCGAGTCGGTGCGCTTTTACGAGGCCACGCATCAGAACGGCATCAACCGCCAGCTTCACCTCATTGGTATTCCAATGATCGTCGCTGGGGCCGCCGGCCTCCTCGTGACGCCGTCGTTCAGCCCCCTCTGGTTCGGCGCTGCAGGCGCGTTCACGGCGGGTTGGGCCCTCAACATCGTCGGCCACGTCGCCTTCGAGAAGAACGCGCCCGCCTTCGCCGATGACCCGCTGTCGTTCATCGTGGGGCCGCTTTGGGACGTCAAACAGATGTTCTCCGGCAAAAAGGCGGCCGCGCCGGCCGTCGAGACTGCTTGAGCTCCGTTTTCCGAGTTTCTTTGGTGGGAGCGCGCCTCGTAAGGGGTGCGCTCTTCGCATCTTGCGCCCACATCGTCCTCGCTTGCGCGCCCGTCGCAGGCCGGACGGAGCCCACCGCCTCGCCGGCAGACCAACCTCCGCCGCGTGTCGCGAGCTCGCCCAACCGCGCGCCCCGCGCCGAGGCCCCGCGCCCGGCCGACGTCGAACGTTGGCTATCCCTCACGCGCGAGCTTGGTGACGCCATCGTCACGGCCGGCGCGGATTGCACCCGGGTAGCTTCGGCCGTGACCCTCTTCACCCGCAGCCATGGCGCCGCGATGTTGAACCTCAACGCCGTCGTCCTAGAGTGGGAATCCGTGGCGGGTGGTAGGGCTTCGAGCCGCCTCTACGCCGAGGCCCGTCCCCACATCAATCGTCGGGTCGACGCTGCGATCCGCTGCGATACACGCGCCGATGCGCGTCGGGCCTTCGATGCCTACCTCAAGGCTAGTGGGCTTGACACCCGTTGAGGTGCATGTTTCATCGACGCGGCAACATCTACCACGCCAGAGGAGCCCTCAATGAAAAACCCTACTTGGTTCGTTAACGGCACCGCCCGCGGAATCGGCCTCGAGCTCGTCCGTGCGCTCCGCGCCGCCGGGATGCGCGTCGCGGCTGGTTGCCGCACCCCCTCTGCCGACCTCTTGGCGACCGGCGCCATAGTCGTGGACGGCATCGACCTCGCCAAGGCCGACTGCGTGCCTCGCCTCGTTGAAGGTCTGAAAGCACACGACATCGGGCAACTCGACGGGCTCATCATGAGCGCTGGGATCTATCCAAGCGACGGCGCCCTCGGCGAGCTCGACTTCGCGGCGATGACCGAGGGCATCACAATCAACGCCGTTGCCCAACTGCGCGTCGTCGAGGCGCTCTTGCCTCGCATGATCGCCGGTGGTCGGATCGGGCTAGTGACCTCGCGGATGGGCAGCATCGCCGACAACACCTCTGGCGGATCCTATGGCTATCGCATGTCGAAAGCCGCCCTTAACATGGCTGGCAAGAACCTCGCGATGGACCTCGCCCCGCGCGGGATCTCAATCGCGATCATCCATCCTGGCTTCGTCCGGACCGAGATGACCAGCAACCGCGGCCTTATCAACCCGGACGAGTCCGCGCGTGGCATCCTTGGCGTCCTCGAGCGCCTGACCCCGCAGAACACCGGAACCTTCTGGCACCAGAGCGGCGACATCATCCCCTGGTGAGTTCGCGCGGTTTTCTGAATGATTGAGCGTTTGCCACTGTTGTGGCATCGCTACCGCACGTCTTGGAGGACCCCATGAAGTCTCATCGCCTGATCTCATTGTTTGCCGTCCTCGTGACGGGTCTCGCTCTGCAGTCACCCGCGCACGCCGAAGAGCCCGCGACCTTTGACCGCGAGCTGTCGATGCTTCGCCGTTATGTCGCGTGCGACCTTCGCGCAGAGGTCGCGACACCGCCCGCTGGCATCCGCGAGAGGTCCATCGCCAGCGCCTGCAAAGAGGTCTCGCGGCGGGTCGATATCTTCCGCAAGCGCTGGTACGACAAGGCCAAGGTCTTCCTCGGGCCCCTCGTGCCGACGGACCTCCCCAAGAACGTCGTCTATCCCTTTGGCGGCGCCGATCTCCTGCACGCGCTGGCTGTCTTCCCCGAGGCGAACCTCATCACCACGATGTCGCTCGAGTGGGTCGGCGACCCGCGCGCGGTCGGTACCATGGAGGTGCCCGCGCTGATGAAGAATCTCAAGCAGCAGCACGCGTTTCTCATCAAGTTGTTTCAGGTCAACCATAGCCGCACCATCGACCTGCAAGAGCTCAACCAGAGCCCAGTGCCGGCCCCGCTGGTCTTCGCGCTGACGGCTCTCCACATGATGGGCTACGAACCCATCTCGGTGCATTGGTTTGACCTCAATGATAAAGGCGAGGTCGTCTATCTGACGCCGACGGCTATCGCCGCGTTCGACGCGACCCCCGAGGCGTCCAAGCAAAAGAATCGCAACGCGTTCTTCGGCAACGTCGAGCTGCGCTTCAAAAAGAGTGGGGTCGAAAAGGCCCCGACGCAGGTGTGGCGCCACATGCGCGCGAACCTCAACGATGACCAACTGAAGGGCTCCGCAGTTGAAAAATATCTGAAAGCACAGGGGAAATTCACTGCGATGATGAAAGCCGCGAGCTACCTCATCTGGCGCGATGACTTCAGCATCATTCGGAACCTGCTGCTCGATCAGATGGCGTGGATGATCTCCGAGACCTCAGGGATCGCGCCCTTTCATGCCGCAGAGAAGGGCTTCAAGCAGGACGTGTGGGGCCGCTTTACCGGCAACATGTTCCCTGGCTCTAAGACGGCCGAGAACGCGATGATCGAGCTGTGGAAGTCGCAGCCGGAGCGGGCGTTACCCGTCCAGTTCGGCTACCCAGATAAGGCCGAGAACAACCACCTGATGATCACCCACAAATAGGCTGGGTCGGCCGCTGCGTCTAAGCGGACTTCGGGTCGGGTCCCGCCGGGCCGAAGAAGTCTTCGGCGTCGAAATAGCGTGCACCGATGCTTTCAGCGAATGCGGCGTCCGACTTCATGTCGCCGACCATGACGAGGTTTTTCGGATCAAGCCCGTGGTCTTCCATGAGCTTGACTCCCATCCCTGGCATCGGTTTCCGGCAAAAACAGCCGACGGGAAAGGCGGGGTGGGGGCAGTAGATGATCGCGTCGATTGGCACGCCGAGGGCCGCCGCCGTGTTCTCCATGGCGGCCTGGACGACGGCGGCTTCGACCTTTCCGGACGCGATGCCGCTCTGATTCGACACGAAGAAGAGGCGCCAGCCGGCATCTACCCAGCCCCTGAGGACGTCCACGCGCCCAGGTTGAATCTCGAAGTCATCGACGGCCTTCGGGTACTTCTCCCCTGAGCGGGTGAGGCGCAGGGTCCCGTCGACATCGAGCAGGAGGCCGCGCGTCGTGTGCCCGGAGGCGCGTCTGACGAAGGGCCGCCTCTCGACGGCGTTGAGGCCCTCGAGCATGGTCGGCGGCTCAAAGAGGCCCACAAACATCTGGTGGGCGGCTGGTGGGATGAGGTTCGCGTGCTCTTTTCCGAGGGCTTTGAGCTCATCGGGACCGCACAGCTGGCCGGTCAGTTCGAGCATGCGCTTGACGACGTTGATGCGCGCGTCGGCGAGCGAGGTGTCCAGCCACAGCGCGCGCACTGGGACACCGGCCGCTTGGGCCGCCGCGATGACGGGGGCTCGCGCGGCGGCGGTGGCGTAGGTGTTGTCGAGGATCGCCGCACTCTTCTTATCTTTGAGGTGTGTCGCGAGAGGGGCGATGAGGTCAATGAGCTTGCCGCCCCGCTCGTCGCGGTTGAGGCGCAGGTGCCCCGCGTCGACATAGGGCGCGATCGCGGACGACTTGCCCGAGCCTTGGATGCCGACGGTAATCACCACCTCGGCCTCTTCAGGGGCTGGCAGCGGTGTGAACGTGGTCGCGGCCGTGATCGCGTCTTGCAAGTTGGTGATCGGGCGCGCGAGGGCTGCCGTCCGCAGCGCCGCAAAAGCCGGAAAGGCGGCGTCGAGGGCGTCGATAGTCGCAGCAGGCCAGGGATAGGTGAGGGCCCGCGCGTTCGACCCCACCGTCTCGCCGCGGGTCGCGCCCGGGATGACCACGATCTCGGGCGAGAGAGACATGAGCCAAGCGAGCACCATGGCGTGGGGACCGGGGGCCGCCGGCTCGGCCGCGAGGAGGAGCCCGTGGATCCGGGCAATTTGTTTGTGCGCTCCAAGGGTTGATGACTTCTTTCGGCCCCCCAATGGGCTATGCGCGATGAAGCTGAGGCCCAAGGCTCGGCACAGAGGTAGCAACGCCATCGCCTCGGTCGCGTCCGCGGCGTTGAGCGGACTTAGCGGGTTCTGAATAGCGGCAAGACTACCCGCAGGGAGGACCGAGAGGGCCGCCGCGACGTTGCCAAATGTTGTATTGCAAAGACCGAGGCTGCGAACCTTGCCGGCCTGATAGAGGTCCGACATCGCGCCGAGGGTGTCCTCAAAGGGGACGCGCGGGTCACGTACATGGAGTTGAAATAGATCGATATGTTTGACACCAAGGGCCTTGAGGCTGCGATTCGCCTTCCGCGTGATCGATTTCGGATCCCCGTCGGGCATCCAACGCGTGCCCTTGCGGGTCAGCCCCGCCTTCGTCGCCACGATGATCTCAGCGCGCGCCGATGGGTCGAACCCGGCCAGCGCGCTCGCGATCAACGCCTCGTTGTGGTGTTGAGATTTCGCGTCCGGACCATAGACGTCGGCCGTATCAAAAAACATGGTACCGCAATCAATCGCTCGCCCGAGGACCTCGCCCGGGTCGACGGTCGTCTCATCGCTGAGCCGCATGGCGCCGAGGCCAAGGCGGGTATGAAGGTGGGGGGCGTCGCAGGTCATTTCAGGCTCGTTTTCTTTCGGGGGCATGCAGTTGCTACACAAATAAACGCGTCAGAACCAAATAGATCCAGCGCCCTTGACCCGTCGCGTCGTCTGCATGATACAGGGTCATCGCCGCTTTAGGCTGCGCGTCTTCTTACGCGGAACGGGAGATTTTAACTATGGTATGGCTCATCGTCCTCGGGAGCCTCGCGCTCCTCGTGACCCTTTTGACCTTGAAGACCTCCCGTTCGGACGGGGTCTACCTCGGCAAGATCCACGCCTACCGCAAGATGATGATGTACATCATGCCGACGCGGAACGAGTCCGTCGTCTATTACGACGACTACGCCGACGCGTCCGCCATTGAAGCCTACCTCGCGGCCGTCAAGCCGCACTTTCACGCGGACATGACCCACATGGTCGTCGCGGCCGTCTCGGCGGCGCTCAAGCACAACCCGACCATGAATCGGTTCGTCTCGGGCCGGCGCCTTTACCAGCGGAAAGGGATCTGGATGACCTTCGCTGTCAAGCGCCAGAAGCTAAATCGCGCCGCGAAGTTGGCGGCCGTGAAGCGCGAGATCCCGCCAGAGCAGAGCTTCCGCACGCTCTGCGAGGGGCTCCAGGAGAACATCACGGTCGAGCGCTCTGACGCTGTGACCTACACGGATAAAGAGGTCAACACCCTGTCCCGCATCCCGCGGCCTATCCTGCGTTTCGGCGTGCAGCTGCTGCGGACCCTCGATTATTACAACATCCTGCCGTGGGACTTTATCAAGAATGACGCGATGTACACGTCGGTCTTCACGGCCAATCTCGGGTCTTTAGGGATGAAGGCCGGTTATCACCACCTCTACGAGTGGGGCAACTGCTCGATGTTCGCGATGGTCGGCAAGGCCGAAGACCGCGTCGTCGTGGTCGATGGGCAGGTCGTCGTCAAGAAGATGATCCCCTTCCGTTTTACCTACGACGAGCGGGTCGATGACGGCCTCAACGCGGGTCACGGCATTAAGACCCTCATCGATGTCCTCGAGAACCCCTTCGAGATGCTCGGTTGTGTGGCCGCCGACGGCAGCGACGACCACCCCATCGCCGAGCCCCCCGAGGCGAAGAAGGCCACCGTCGCGGCTCGCCTCGAACATCAGCGCCAGGTCACGAAGGCCTCTTAAACACGAAGGGAAGTCATGACTCAGCCTCAGGCTCAGCCTCAGATTATTGCCGTCACGGGTGCCAGCGGTTTTATTGGTTCTCATATCGCGCTCGCGCTGCGGGCGGCCGGATTCGAGGTCGTGGGCGTCGTCCGGACCCCAGCGAAGGCCAAGTGGCTTGAGGCCCATGGCGTCAGCATCCGACAGGCCGATCTCGCCGACCCGGCCGCGCTGCAGGCGGCCTTTGACGGGGTCAACGCGGTCGTCGCGAACGCGGCGCTCGGGTCGAACCAGGGCACCCTCGAGGAGATGGTTAAGACCAACCGAGACGGGGTCAGCAATACGCTCCAGGCCGCTGCCGGCGCGGACGTGAAGCGCATCGTTCAGATCTCCAGCGTGTCGGTCTACAAGACCCGTCTCTATACCGCCATCGACGAGTCGACCCGCCTCAAAGACACAAGCCGCAAGGGCTTTGATTGGTCGAACATCACAACCGATTGGCGCTATGCACACTCGAAGACACTTGCAGAAGCACATGGTTGGGAACTCGCGGCCAGCCTCGGCCTCGCGATGACGTCCCTTCGCCCGTCGCCTGTCTATGGCTCGCGCGATCCGAAGGCTACCCTCAAGCTCTCCAAGAGCCTCGCCGGTCGTGTGCGTTTTGTACCAACTATTGGTGTTCCATGGGTCCACGCCGGCGACATCGCGATCGCGACCGTGGGTGCCCTAAATAACAGCGCGTCCATTGGCCAAGCCTACAATATCGCGGGGCCCCCCATCAGCCAAGCGACCTTCATGGGGACCCTGCGGGACGCCCTAGAGGCGCGCCACGGGCGGAAGTTCGCGTATATCGTCCCCATCCCTCTACCCGTGTGGGTCCGCTTCGACACGGGCGCCGCCGAACGAGACCTCGGCTTTTCGGCGCGCCCTCTCGCGGAGGGCCTCGCCGAAGCAGTCCAAGACCTCGATCTCGGCGCCTAGGCCTAGGCCTTCTCGACCGGGATGCCGAGACCCACGGAGAGCTGCAACATGCTGCGGAAGGCGTCCGCGGCCTCCGTCGCGCCGGCCTTCTCGGCCAACTCTACCGCGCGCTTGGCGTGCGCGACCGCCTCCTTTCGCTGCGATCCCATGAGGTGCGCTTGGCTCAGGAGCCCCCGCAGGGTCGCCTCGGCCTCAAGGACCTCTAAGGCCTGGGCCTCGTCCGCGACGGGTCCAAGCACTGACACGGCCTGCTCCCAATCGCCGGCCTCAAGGGCCTGACCGGCCTCCTGCGCGGCCCGATCGGCGCGTTTGGCGACGTCACCTTGGAGGCGATAGCGGTCCGCAGCGTCGCTGGAATCTGTGGCAGCGAGGAGCGCGGTAAAGTGCTCCTCGGCGCCCGGATCGCCCATCTCTCGGGACAGATAGATGGCGCGCTCGAGGTGCTCGCGGGCCTCGGCCGGCGCGCCGCGCATCAGCATGGCCTGCGCGAGCATGCCACGCGCCGTCGCCTCGAGATCGGGCTGCTGGTTGCCCAGCGCCGCGATGAGGACGGTGCGGAGATCGGTCTCGGCGGTCGCCGCGTCGCCGCGGTCAAGGGCCTCCATCGCGTGCTCAAGGCGCCTCTCGATGGCGTCGCCGTCCATGGCGATCGCCGCCAGCTGGCTGCTGAGAGCGCGATAATGCTTAAGAGATTCGACATCTTCGGCCGCCTCGGCTAACGTGATAGCCTCTTGAACGCTGATGCGCGCCGCGCCGATGTCGCCGACGCTAGCCTGGGCGGGCGCCAAGAGCCCGAAGGCCAACATGCGCGGGGGACCGACCGGAGCGGGTGTCTGACCTAGGAATCCCTCAATGAGCGAGATGGCGGTCGCCGGATCACTGTTTTGGAGGGCTTGAACCGCGCTCTTGAGTGCGGAATCGATCGTGGTATCCATGCAGGCCTCGCTCGCTTGTGATAATGAATCCCGCTGAAAGGAGAAAGCGCATGGACGCAGGACAAATCCAAAAGCTCGTGGAAGTGGATCTCGGTCAGCTCGCGGCGCGGGCCACCAATCCTAGGGCCACCCTTGGGGCCTTGGGCCAGAAGATAGTCGCTGGCATGGAAAGCGTCGAGCAGCAGATGGCCGATTTGGACGCTCGCGCCCTGGAGATCCCCTCAGAGCTTGATGCATCGGGGGAGACCCTCAAGAAGCTCCAGGCCGTGATCGCGAAGGCGGAAAATGACGCCCGCCCCGACCTCGCCGCTGCCGCCGAGGCTCGGATCGCCAAGGAAAAGGCGACCATCGCCACTCTCCAGCGAGAGGGCGACTCGATTGATGTTGAGAACGCTGCCCTCGAAGACCTCCTGCAGCAGTTGCAGATCAAACAAGTCGACATCGACGGGGCCATCGCCGCGGCGCCGCCTGACGTGGAGGGCGTGGTCAATCCGCCCCACAATTTCGACATCCCGTTCGCGAAGGCTGCGTCGGTCCTCGGCGCGAAGCTGGGCACGTCACCAGGGGCCGCCTCCCCGTCGCGGGCAGCGGCCCCTGGTGGCAAGCTTGGCGTAGCATCTGCCCCGCGCCCAAGCGCAGCGGCTCCTACCCCCACGGCGCCCGTGAAGGCGGCTCCCGCCCCGGCGGCGCCCGCGAAGGTGGCTCCCAGCCCGACGGCGCCTGTGAAAGCGGCCCCCGCAGCACCGGCGGCCGCGAAAAAAGGCGGCGACGCGCTTGATGACGAATTCGCCGCGCTGTTTGCGTCTGAAAACCTCTCTCTCGACGAGATCCAGCTGCCGAAGAAGTCCCTCAAGAAAGCGGTCGCCCTGCCGGAATCGGATTATGGGATCCCCGACCTCGTGATGGTCTCCGAGGGCGAACTACCCGATGACGCGACGGCGGAAGATCGTGCGCCGATGCCCACCGCACCCGCGAAGGGCGTAAAGCCTGCTGCGGGCGCGCCAGCTCGGCCGACCGCGCCCGCGCCAAGCGCGAAAGCTGCCCCAGCTGCTGGCTCGAAGGCCAGCGCGTCGGCTCCGGCCAAGGCATCCGCGCCCGCCGGCGCCCCCAAGAAAGGCCGCGCGCTCTTCTGGGTCGGTACCGTCACCGTCGTCGGTGGCGGCACCGTGGCCGTCCTACACTTTGTGTTCAATGTATTCGGGCTGATCCCCGTCTAGACAAGGGCCGCTTCGACGAGCGCCTTGAGCTGGTCCCCAGGAAAGCGTCCCTTGGTCTCGGGCATCAGCTTGCCCATGACGCGTCCCATCTCTTTGCGAGAGGTCGCGCCGATCTCGGCGATGACCCGCGCGACGAGGGCCGTGGCCTCCTCGACGGTGAGCTGCTGCGGCAAATATTCAAGAATAACGATCAGTTCCGCCTTCTCGCGCTCCGCGAGATCGAGGCGGTTACCGCCCTCGAACGCCGTGATGCTCTCTTCGCGTTGCTTGCGGTGACGCGAGACCAGCGCGAGCTCGTCGTTGGCGGTCGGCGTCGCCATCTTCTCGATGGCGAGGTTTTTGAGGTCCGAGATCAGCAGGCGCAGGGTGCCCACGCGAATGGAGTCACGGGCGCGCATCGCGGTCTTGAGGTCTTCCTGAAGCTGGTTCTGTAGTGCGGAGTTCTCGTGTAGCATAGGTCCTCGCCTTTTCTGCGGCGCCCATTTCGGGCCCCGGATGGGCGTGACTAACAGGCGGTTTGGGTCATGACAAGTACAGAGCAAGGCGGCGTGAGCCCCATCGTGGCGACGGATCCGGGTTCGCTGGCGGCCTTCTTTGCGGCGATCGAGGACCAGCGCGAGCTGGCCCTCGACACCGAGAGTAACTCCATGCACGCCTACGCCGAGCGGCTCTGCCTGATGCAGTTTGCGTGGGGCGATTGGCGCGATCCGCGCCTTGGCGCCATCGATCCGCTCGCATTTTCGGCAGCGACGCCCATCACCGACCTCTTGGCGCCGCTCGTATCGTGGTGGTCGCGTCCAGGGGCGGTCGTCGTCGCGCACGGCGCTAGTTATGATATCGCGATCTTGAAACGCGATCTGGGCGTCGCGCCGGATCGCCTCTTTGACACCCAGATAGCCGCGACATTACTTGGTATTGCAAGGACTGGCTATGCCTCGCTCGCCGAACAGTTCTTGGACCTCAAACTGGCCAAGACCTGGCAGCAATACGACTGGGGCCATCGCCCCGTCGACCCGCGCGCCTTCGCCTACGCGCTCGACGACGCGCGGCATGTGTTGCGCCTCGCCGAGATCTTGCGCGGCCAGGTCGCCGCCATGGGCATCGAGGAGGAGGTCGAGCTCGCCTGCGCAGCCGTCCTAGAGACCCCTTCCCATGCACCTCGCCCCGCGTCGGAGACCTTCTGGCGTCTGGCCCGCTCGGGCCGCAAGACAGAGCCAGTTCCCGTGCTGCAGCGGTTCAAGGTGATTCTCGATTGGCGCGAGGGCGTCGCCGAGTCTATCGATTTCCCGTCCGGGCGCGTGGTCAATAACGCGCTCGCCCTTGAGCTGGGGCGGCGTCCACCCGCGTCGCATACCGATTGGCGTCGTCGCTTGCCGTCGCGCGTGCCAACCGAGGCCATCGAGACCGTCATCGCGGCGCTTGAAAACCTCGACCCCAAGATGGCGCTACCGCCGCGTCCGGCCGACGGGGTGCAACCGCACGAGATCACGAAAGAGCGGGAGAAAGCGCTCAAACGCTGGCGCGATGGGGAGGCCACCAATCGGAAGATTGGTGTTCAAGCGATCTTGCCCACGCCGACCCTCAGCTGGCTCGCAGAGCGCGGTCTTGACGGCCTCGAAGGCGCACCCCAGATGGGCCACAACCGCTTGCAGCGATACAGGGGCGCGCTAGAAAAGATCCTCCGTTAGAGTCGGTGGGGCCGCGACGTCGATCTTAGGGCACGTCGAGTTGACCCTCGACGAGCCCGCCGATCCGCCAACGGACGCTGCTGCCCGCGGGCACGACGATGGACGTCGCCGGTTCGACGACGACCGTCTCAACCGCGTCCGGGGCAATGATCTCCCACGTGACCCACGGCTCGCCCTCATCGAAGGCCACGCCCCAGCGCGCGGTCAAGAGGCGCTCGTCCTCATTGAGGTGCTCGACGTCGATATCGCCCCAGAGGCGAGCCCACGGGTCTGGCGTCAGCGTCGGTGTCGCCCCGAAGGCGCGCGGCGTGGCTAGCCAGAAGTCGCTCGTGTGGGCGTCGTCGCGCCAGTCACAGTGCACATGCGTTGCATAGAGCTGCACATAGTCCGCGCCCTCGGAATTGCAGGCGTTGACGATCGACTGCAGGGACACGGCGCCATTGGCGGTGACGTCGCTGGCGTCGCCGTACATATGACGTGAGAAGGTCGCAGAACCATCGATGCCGTCGTTGTAGCCAGGGTTGCGATAGCCACTATTGACGGTCAGCGCGACCCCGAGCGACGACCGGATCCGCTGCCAATGGGCCACGGTCTGCGGGCGGAAGACGCCATAGCGGCCCTTGGCGCTCTGCATAAACTCATTGAGTACAAAGTTTGTCGCTAGCCGCGGGTTGCTGGACACGGTCTGGAGGTCCAAATAAAAGTCAGGTGCCCGATAGCGCGCGTCGGTGGATGCGGGGTAGGCGTAGTCTGTGAGGTTAAATGAGTCAGCGCGGACGAGGTCGAAGCACACGGACCAGTCGAAGCTGACGCCCGGGTAGCAGACCTGTGGGGTGGCAGGTGTGCACTCGGGCGCCTCGTCCGTCATGCCATTACAGTCGTCGTCGACGCCATTGCAGGTCTCGGTCTTGGGCTGCAGGTCGTCTCCGCAGATCGTCGTCGGACCATCGGGATCGCAGATGATCACCCCGTCGGCGCATTGGTCTGCGTCCGCGCCGTCACATGCCACGCCGAGGCCTGAGAAGTCCTCGTCGGTCTGGCCGTCGCAGTCATCGTCGAGGTGATTGCAAAGCTCGCGCACGGTGGCGGCGTCATCGTTACACGCCACCGTCGCCCCATCACAGACCCAGACACCATCGGCGCAGCTGTCCGCATCAGTCCCGTCGCAGGGCGTGCCGACGCGCGCCAGCTCGTCGGGGTCCGTGACCGCGGCGCACGCGTCGATCTCGCCGGTACAAAGCGGCGCCGCGCCGGCGACCGGGATGCAGCCCGAGAGCGTTGAATTCTCGCAGGTCCGGGCGCCGTCACAGCGGGTCGTCTCGATGTTGAAGGCACAGTCGGTGGCCGCGCCCTCGTGGAGATAATTGCAACCGCAAGTATTTGTGGCCGGGCGGCAGAAACCACCGGCGCACCCGTAACCCGTCGGGCAGGGGCTGCTCGCGCTGCACACGGTGGCACAAAACGCGCCCTCGTCTCCAAGGGGGGCGCAGACCGCGCCGGCGGTCTCCGCGATGCACTCCGCGGTCGTGCGGCAAGGCCGGCAGAGTGCCTCATGGGTCCGAGTTTGGGGTTGGGTGCGTGGCGCCGCCGTGGTCGTGGGGACGGTGCGCGAGACGAAGTCCTGGGTCGTCTGAGGGTCGCCGCCACAGCTGGCCCCGGCCAGCCCGACGGCCGCGAGGGCGAGGACGATGAACGAGGTAGGGCGGGTGCGGTCGTGACGTAGATGCGGCATGGTCTCTTTGTGCCGTAGGCGAGGACACGGGACAAGAGAACTCGCACAGGCGCCCACGGTTTCGTCGCGATCCGTTGAGTTTTCGAGGGCTTCCGAAGGGATTCCTCGTCGTCATCCGTCGTCGGCCCCGCCTGGATCCTCGGTCGATTCGGGGCCCGCGCTCTGGCGCGCCAGCAGCGACCCGTGGCGATCCTGCGGGGTTATGCTACCCTCCCTTCACGCCCCGCCGCTCACCCGACGGCGCGGCGCCCACACAGGAGATCAAGATGAGCTGGACCGGCCTTTTCTATCGCATCGCGACCCGACGCTGGTGGGCGCTCGTGGGACTCGTCGCCGCATGTCTGCTAATCCTAGCGACGACGCGGCCCTTGAACCACGCAGCGCTACCTAGACTCTGGGATATCGCGGTGATCGCGCTCATCATCTGGTCTGGGGTCCTGATGACCTGGCGCGCCGCCGACGAGAGGGCTACGCGCCGTCGCCTGGCGCAGCGCCGGGTCGAGTGGCGCGCCACCTGTGAGCTGATGGCCGCGCGTGTTCTGGCCTTCATCGTGCCGACGCGGGACGATGACGCTCCGGAAACGGATGAACTCAAAGCAACTCTGAGTAGGCGTCATATGGCCCTCACGGCGGCCGCTGCAGCCCTAGACGAGGGCGGCGACCCGGCGGCGCAGCTGGCCGTCCTCTCGCACAGCACGGCCATTGAGCGGCAGGACCTCCAGGGTGCCGCGCTAGTGGCCCGGCTGGCGGGTCTGCAGCGAGACGCCTTGGTCGAGGCCGAGCGCCGGCAATGGCTCACCGCGGGCCGCTTCACCGCGCTCGAGGACAACCTCTGTCGGATTACGGCCTTACCGTCCCCAGACAAGACCTGGACCAGCGGCTACACGCGTCTCAGCACGGTCGTCGTGACCGGGACGGCTTGGCTCTTGCCGTTCGCCGCCCCTGCGCGCATCTCCGGGCTCGCGGTCGCGGCCGCGATCGGGCTCTTGCTGATCGCGTTTGACGCCCTCTCGGACTGACGCCGCGAAGGGTGCCGCCTAAAACGCGTCGGCGAAATCCAGCCCGAGCGCGGCGGCGACCGCTTCCAAGTAAACCCGCTCGGCGGGCTCCATCTGGCTGTCGGCCTTCATGACGTCGGCGGTCACCTTTAAGAGGGTCTTTCGTTCGCGCGATGTCTCGGGCGCGAGAGTCTTGATATCCGCGTGAATATCAAGTGTGACGGCCGAAAATGCGGCGAGGTGCGCCTCCACCTCGGCGGGGAGCTCACTGGCGCCGAGGACCTTCATCAACATGGCGCGGACGATGACGCGCTCTTCGTCCTCAAAGTCGCCGTCGGCCATCGCCGCCCCGCAAAGAATATTCGACAGCGCCTTCGCGCGCGGCAGGTCGTCGGCAAGTTGGTTCCAGCGCATAAAAAAATCCTTCGTTCTTGAGGGGTGTGGTCACCGCTCAGTGTAGTCGAGATCGCGACGGCCGCAAGGTGGATCGGCCCGGCGCGTCACCTCTCGCCCGCCGCAGGCCACGCTCCTCGATTCGGAATAGGGATCCCAGCCATCCGGCTAAGTTGCGCGCGCGAGTGTCCCTACGTCCGCTTGACGCCTGGCAACGTCAGCACAAAGTCCGGGCCAAAGAGGGCCGCGGGGGTCGCGAAGCCGACGCTGCGGGTGCCCTTGGCGACTCGCAGCGCGATCTGCAACGCCGCGTGGGCAGTAAAGACCGCCGTATCAAGCGTCTCGAGCCTGACCGCGATCGTCTCACCGGCCGGTCCTGTTGCAATTGCAATGATAGTCGCGGTCGGGTCCGGCGAATGGGCCCGTCGCGCGGCGAGGTCTCGGCTCATTCTCACGAGCGCCGCGGCACCCTTTCCGATCCCAGCGGTCTTCGGGAGCGCGGCGACGGCCCGCATCGTCCACCGCTCGACCTGTGTGACCGTCCGCCACACCGTGATGTTCGGGATATTTGTCGACACGTGGGTCGTGCAGAGCTCGACGGCCGTCGTCGGGGTCGCCAGGCGCAGCTCGTCGCCGCAGGCGAAGCGTCGGGCCTCGCCACCCGCCGCCACGTGCACGAGGCGGTGCTCTCTCCGGACGAAGGTCTCGGCGTCATGGCCGTCGTGGGCCGCGTCTGCGCGTCCGTGGCAGAAGACGAGATCGAGCTCTCTCGCCTCGGGGAGCCTCTCGGCTAGGTGCAGGGCCAAGCAATCCCCCGCCACAGCCGAGAAACCGACTGACGGCAGGACCATTATCTGGGCCTCCTTGATCTCGTCATCGCGGGATCGAAAGGCCTCGACGACGTGCACGCTGTCAGACAGGTCTAAGTAGTCGACTCCCCGCCGAAGGCACGCGTCAAAGAGCGCTGGGCCTGTGGCCTCGGACGGGCCGGCGCAGTTCAGGACGACCTTAATGTCCTCGAGGCAGTCGTCGATCGTCGACGGCGTCGAGAGGCCAAAGATGCGCGCGTCCCCGCCCCCGTCGCCGTTGGTCGCGTCGATGCGCTGGGCGTTGCGACCCGCGGCCACTAGGGGGATGCCTCGCTCAGCGGCGAGGGCGTGAATGAGGCGCGCGATGCGCCCGTTGGCGCCATAGACAAGAATTTGGGGTGTCGACATCGTTCAAGAGCTTAACACAACGGGATTGAGCTCTGCATTGCCTTCGTGCGCCGACCGTACCATTGTTGGCCACGGCCTAAGGCGCGATCGCGACCGTCTCACGCTCCAAGGGCCGGCCTCTGAATACAACGCGCGGTCCGGCGTCCGAGCCCTTGTCCGCGCGCACGACAAATGCCACTGTCCCCTCTGAACACGCTCTCCCGAGGTGCCCTATGTATTCCAATCTTCGTCCGTACTTTACCGCCAGCATCGCGGTGGCGATGCTGTTCTTCGCTGGGGCCTGCACCGAGAGCGCCACCCGCACCTTCACCTTCAACTCGACGGTCGTACCCACCCAAGATCTCATGGTCGTGAACGTCGAGGGGCCAGTGCGCCTCGTCGCCGCCCCCGCTGGGACCGCCATCACCGGAACCGTTCGCGTCATCGCCGCGGGGTTCAAGGCACAAAAAGACGCGCAACAGGCCGCCGAGCTGGTCGAGCTCGTCGAGGTCGGCCGCGCCGATAGCCTCTCACTTGAGGTCCGGACCCCCGTCGAGTTCTCGCGCTTCAGCTTCACGACGACGCTCGAGCTGCGCGTGCCTGACGACGTCACCGTCTCGGTGCGGACTGATAACGGCCGCGTGACCATCGATCGATTGCAGGTCCACTCAGTCGACACGACGCGCGCCGACGTCGCCCTCAGCTTCACCGCCGGGGACGCCGTGATCCGGACCTCCGACGGTCCGATCGTGGTCGACGGCCATGACGGTAGCGTGGACGCCCGCACGTCCAACGCCGCGATCGAGCTCAACGCGGTGGCCGGGGACGCCCGTGCGTTGACGACCAACGGCTTTATCAACGCTCGGGTTACGCCTTACCCCGCCGGCGAGGTTATCTTGAGCACGACGAATGCCGGCGTGGCTCTCGTCGTCCCGCGGAGCTTTGGCTCGCGCCTATTGGCCGTCACGTCTGGGGCCGGCCTCGTATCCATCTCGAATCTGAACTTCCGGCCCAGCTCCGGGCCCGCGTTTCAGGCTGAGGGCACCATCGGCGATGGCGCCGGCATCATCGACGTGCGGACGACCGAGGCTGACATCGTGGTCGAAGGGCGGTAGCGCGAACCCGATACTACGGCGAGCACCTAGCCGCGTCCTAAGGCTGACAAACCGGTCGGGTGCTCGCAATTATCGGATCGGTGTTGTACGCCTTCGGCTATGAAACAATGCATCGCACTGCTCTTGTTGAGCTTTTTCGCGTTCCCGGCCTGTTTCCCGGACCCCGATAATCTTCCCGAGGACAGCGGCCGGTGGCGCCCCGAGGCCGGCGAGACTTGGCACTGGCAGCTCACGGGCAGCGTCGACATGACGCGTGAGGTCGACGTCTACGACATCGATCTCGTCGAGACGACGGCCGCAAAGATTGCCGACCTCAACGGCCAAGATCGCGCCGCGATTTGCTATTTCTCTGCCGGAACCCGCGAGGACTGGCGCGATGACGCCGGCCAGTTCGTACCGGCCGATTTCGGAAGCGGGGTCGAAGGGTGGTCGGGCGAGAGCTGGCTCGATATCCGCTCGGCGAATGTGCGTCGGGTCATGCGCGACCGACTCGAGTTAGCGTCCTCGAAGGGCTGTGACGGGGTCGAGCCGGACAATGTCGACGGCTACGACAACGAGACAGGCTTCCCGTTGACGCGCGAAGATCAGTTGGATTTCAACCGATTTCTAGCGACAGAGGCCCACTCGCGCGGATTGGCGATTGGGCTCAAGAACGCGACAGGGATCGCGGCCGACCTCGTGACTGACTTTGAGTTTGCGGTGAACGAGGAGTGTTTGGCTCACGACGAGTGCGTTGAGTTGGGCGTCTTCTTACGAGCGAACAAGCCCGTCTTTCATGTCGAATACGTCGACACCGAGGCCGAAGGGCCCGCGAAGTTGACGGTAGTGTGCGCCGATCCAAAGCGGGCGGGGCTGTCCACGCTCGTCAAGACGTGGGTCCTGGACGCGTGGGGACTCGCGTGCCCATGAAGACGCTTTCACGTTCGTGTCACAAACCATTGAGATGAGCCGGACGGATAGCGTATACCCCTACGCATCTAGGGCAGGGAGGATCGAAGATGACACGTCAATTCCTTAGAGCAGCATGGTTCTTTTCCGCGGTCGCGATCGCGGGCGGTTGCGATGACGCCGAGCCCCAAGCGGTCCAGTCCATCGTTGGGCGCGCGAGCGGTTCACAGACAGCCACACCCAACTCTGAGGATCCGACCGATCCGGGTGATGCGACCGATCCGGCTGATCCGACTGATCCGACCGATCCGGCTGACCCGATTGACCCGATTGACCCGATTGACCCGATTGACCCGATTGACCCGATTGACCCGATTGACCCGATTGACCCGATTGACCCGATTGACCCGATTGACCCGATTGACCCGATTGCCCCGATTGACCCGATCGACC
>Ga0105050_10003857_pt1 | contig 20469 bp, 17 predicted proteins | sample FRY01_FD_78088 | JGI IMG/M metagenome (GOLD analysis project Ga0105050, IMG submission 78088) | Freshwater microbial communities from Lake Fryxell liftoff mats and glacier meltwater in Antarctica - FRY-01 | ecosystem: Environmental > Aquatic > Freshwater > Ice > Glacier meltwater ...
ACTCACGTTGCCGGAGACGGTGGGTGGAGACCTCTACCTCCAAGGCCTCACGAGCGCTGAGGGACTCACGTTGCCGGAGACGGTGGGTGGAGACCTCTACCTCCAAGGCCTCACGAGCGCTGAGGGACTCACGTTGCCGGAGACGGTGGGTGGAGACCTCTACCTCTATAACCTCACGAGCGCGGAGGGACTCACGTTGCCAAAGACGGTGGGTGGAGACCTCTACCTCTATAACCTCACGAGCGCGGAAAAGAAAGAATTGTGTATGCAGCACCCGCATTTAAAAATACATTAACCAGACATGACCTACTTATTTTCACGCTCTTCTAAACTCCGTGAAATATGCTGGGAGCATATTTCACAAACTTCCTATTCAGACGGTGAGTGTTTGAGCAATGAAGACAACGCAGTAGATGGTGATTTTGTGCGTTTTTTTAAAAGGGGTTTTTTGCGCCACGCACTTCAAAGTGTAGATGCGACCCTGTCGACCGTCCCGTATTACCCATCCCGCCAATCACTTGTCCCTGTGAGACAATGTCTCCCGAAGAAACTCCGACACTGCTGAGATGCGCATAGAGCGTCTGCGTGCCATTTGAATGTTTTATAACGATATAACTGCCGTAGCCACCATTGTATCCTGAGGAACGCGCAAGGATAACTTGTCCCGCTGCAGACGCACTCACTGCCGTTCCTTCAGGTCCCGCAAGATCAACGCCGTTATATCCATGAATACCTTGTGATCGTTTGGCACCAGGAGCTGGGTGCGCAAAGTATCCAGAAAGAGATGCTCCGCCCCCCTTACCGCTACCGCCACCCTTCGTAATCGTTGCTTTTTTTGAGACAGGAGGAGGGGGCACTTCTCCGCCAGGAACAACCACCGTTGACCCTGGCACAAGCTCTTCGGCCCGTGCAAGGCGATTGTAGATGACAATATCCTCCATGTCTCCGTGATATTTCTGAGCAATAGCCTTCAGCGTATCTCCTTTTTTCACCACGTGACGCACTCCCGACACAGGCAAGATAACCAATGTGTGACCCGGCTGAATAGTATTTGGATTTTTAATATCATTTGCCCACAAAATAGTATTCACTGAGACACCAAACATCTCTGCAATACCAGAAAGAGAGTCTGCGGGACGCACTACGTACTGGCTAATTTCTCCATAATTTTCCTTATTGCGGTCGCTCTTCGAGAGACCATTAGGACCAAGTGCGGGGACCATTGTCCCGTCCTCGGCAATCAAAATATCTCCTCCTCCGTGCGAGAGGTTTGGGTTTGGGTTTGCCTTTCCATTCAAAAGTGCAACTGTTTGAATGGAGTGGTTTGGTTGCACCACTTCCTCAACGTATTCAGCTTCGGCAGATGAACCAAATATGCCAGAAAAAACACCCGCCTGAGCAAAGACGGGTAGAGCAACAATTGCGGTAGTCAGAAGAATACGCACGGCAAGCGCTCTTTTTTTATATATCGTCGAAACCTTCACGGTCGTAGAGGGGGAAGGGTCGATGTCTTGAGAGTTGTGTTGAATAAGGTATGTATTATGGACAGGCCATTCAGGCAATAAAGTATTTCTGGAGAAAAGAAATAGAGCTTACAAAGCTCTGCTTCGGGAATCCGTTGAGGCTACACAGCTAACTATAGCGGAGGAGGGTGGTACGTCAATTTACGGCGCAACCATTGTCCACAGGAGAATAAAAAATGCCAAAGGAGCCTTCCGTACCAACGTATTTTTACCGTTGACTTTCACCACGATTTGTTTCTTATTTTTATGCTTTGTGCTTTTTTATAAAAAGAGACCTTTTTTATTTCTCGGTATATGCACGCTGTGTAAGCATGCCCGCATGCTATAGTGGCGCCACCAATGACCTACCTAGACGAACTCAATCCTGCGCAACAAAAAGCCGTACTCCATAACGACGGCCCCCTTTTGGTACTCGCCGGAGCAGGGTCGGGAAAAACACGGGTTATTATCTATCGTATTCTCAACCTTATTGAAAAGGGTGTGCGTAGTGACCAGATACTTGCGGTGACCTTCACCAACAAAGCGGCGCGTGAAATGCGTGAACGCGTACACAAACTCACCGAGAAACATCCCCACATTGGGCGTATGTTTCTCGATGGAAAGCCCACAATTGCCACTTTTCACTCTCTTGGTGTCACCATGCTCAGGGAAAACCACGCTACCTTAGGCCTACGCAGGTATTTCACCATCTACGACCGCAGTGACTCCTTGGGAGCAGTAAAGCAAGCTCTGGAAGCCTTAGGGTACGGTGTTAAGCAATTTGAACCTCGAAAAATCCTCAGCCTTATCTCTAAAGCAAAAGGAGACGCAAAAGACGCAGACACCTACGGCTCCTCTGAAAATTCCTCACATATTGCGCGCGTGGTGCGCGATGTGTGGCATCGGTATGAGAGCATTCTTCGTGAAAATGAAGCGCTTGATTTTGACGACCTTCTCTTTCGCACGCTCACCATGCTCCGCAACCATCCCGCTATTTTGCAGAACTACCAGGAACGCTTTACCCACCTCCACATAGATGAGTACCAGGACACCAACAAGGTGCAGTATGAGATTGCGCGACTTCTTGCGGGAGAGCGGGCAAATATCTGCGCGGTGGGGGATGTAGATCAAAATATCTACTCATGGCGTGGCGCTGACATGAATAACATCCTCCAATTTGAACGACACTTCAGGGGCGCAGAAGTCATTCTTCTTGAGGAAAATTATCGCTCCACACAGACTATTGTAGCCGCTTCAAACGATATCATTGAAAAAAACAAGGAGCGCATTGAAAAAAAGGTATTTACCAAGAATGCCGAGGGCGAACCGATATCCCTGTACGCAGCGTACAACGAAGGAGAAGAAGCGCAGTATGTGGCAAAAGAAGCGCGGGGTCTTATTCAAAATGGTGCAGACCCTTCTTCTGTCGCTGTTCTTTTCCGTGCCAATTTTCAGTCACGCGTCCTCGAAGAAGCATTTTTAAAACACAACGTACCGTACCAAATGCTCGGCACACGCTTCTTTGAGCGACGAGAAATTAAAGATATTCTTTCCTATGTGCGTCTCGCGCTCAATCCAAAAAGTACGGGGGACCTCGCGCGCATCATCAATGTACCGGTGCGCGGCATCGGCAAAGTCACCGTCCTCAAACTTATAGAAGGAAAACGTGAGCTCATTTCTGGGAAAACACGCCTCCAAGTGGAATATTTTGAGGCATTGATGGACGAACTTCGTGAGGAGCTCGCCAAAAAACCTCTGAGCGATGCCTTAAAATTCCTGGTGAAACGAACAGGTATTGAGGAGGAACTCAGGAAAGGTGGGGAAGCGGAGCAAGAACACCTTGAGAATATTCAGGAATTGGTGTCCTTGGCTACGCAATACCACAGCTATACCGGTCTTGATGGCGCGGAGAAAATGCTTGAGGACGCGACGCTTCAAAGTGACCAAGACGCCCTCGACGACAAAAATGCCGAGAAGAGTGGGGTAAAGCTCATGACCGTGCACTCAGCAAAGGGTCTTGAATTTGCGTATGTGTTTATTACGGGCATGGAAGAGGGATTATTTCCACACGCACGCCTCTCTGTAGAACGCATTGATGAGGAGGAGGAGCGCAGGCTGTTTTATGTTGCGCTCACACGCGCAATGAAAAAAGTATTCCTTTCTTTTGCGGGCATACGCACCGTCTTTGGGAGCCAGCGCATCAATTCTCCGTCATCATTTCTTACTGACATCAGTGACGCCCACATGGTCTCAGCAAATCCGGTAGAATCTGGACATGAGCGGACGGTATACCTAGACTAAAAACTCTTATGAGTACGCAATCATTTCCTGCAAAAAAATCTCTGGGGCAAAACTTCTTAACCAATCCGCATGTGGCGGAAACTATTGCAAAGTCGGTGGGAATAGCCCAAGGTGACACCATACTTGAAATTGGGCCGGGGACCGGTATGCTCACGCGCGCCCTCCTAAAGGAGGGCGCGCGTGTCGTCGCCATCGAGGCCGACCACCGCGCCATCGCCGTCATCACAGAAACATTTGCTGGAGAAATCGCCGACGGCACCCTCATACTCATTCATGACGACATTCGCACTATAGACCTCACAACCCTTGGACTCACTGATAATAAAGAAAAAAGCTATAGCGTCGCCGCCAATATCCCGTACTACCTCTCCGGCATGCTCTTTCAACTCCTTCTTGAAAGAGCTGACCCACCCAAAACTCTCGTTTTTATGGTGCAAAAAGAGGTGGCGGTGCGTATTGCACGAAGCAAAAAAGAGTCCATTCTCTCTCTTTCTATCAAGGCGTATGGGGTTCCCAGCTATATTGGCACCGTTTCTAGGGGGAATTTCTCTCCGCAACCAGGAGTGGACTCAGCGATACTGAAAGTAGCCTCTATTTCCAAAGAAAAATTCGCCGACCTCGATGAAAAGCACTTTTTTGCCATACTTAAAACAGGTTTCAAGGCGCGCAGAAAGTACCTCCTTGGAAACCTTTCAGAGCTCGCGCCGAGAAATACACTCGAAGACATTTTTGAACGCCTTCAGATTCCAAAAAACGTCCGCGGAGAAGACCTTTCCATACAGACTTGGATGGATCTTGCGCGCGCCATTCCCTCTGTCCCCATTACTGAAATAAAGTAAAAAAAGCGAGCGAGTAACACTGTTATACTATCTATGTTCAGTAGACACCATGAATACAAAAATTCGGGTAGGAGGGGCTGTGCTTGTGGGCGTATCGCTTGTTGCGATTGCGTTGTTTTTTGATAGCAAAAAGTCCGTTGCCCTTGAGGGAAGCGCTGCTGTTGTCATCGTCGCTACCACTCCTAAAAATATCCAAAAGAACCAAGACACCGACGGCGACGGTATCCCTGATTGGGAAGAAAAACTTCTCGGCACCGACCCCTCTCAAAAAAATGAATACCCGAAAACCCCACCTCCCGACATCGCCGAAAAGGAGGAGCCTATACCTGACACCGCCACCACCCGCTTTATGCAGAGTGTTATGGGTCCGTACATAACCAAAACCCTCAATGGTACACCCCTTGACGAAGCAGGCAAGCAAAAACTCATTGATGACGCAATCGCAGGAGCATCTCGCTACACCGTAGACAAACTCTTCACAGCGAAAGATCTCTTTGTGAGCGCGAGCGAAACCGATGCGAGCATCAAAACCTATGGAAATCTCTTAGGAAGCGCGCTCAACAAAAACCCTGGTACCAACGAGAATGAGATGCTCATTCTCAAGCGCGCTTTGGATTCAGAAAACGAAGAGGAGCTTGCATTGCTTGACCCAAAAATACACGCATACCGCAAGACGCTCGATGAAATGCGCGCAATCCCTGTACCACCCTCTCTCAAAGAAGAGCATCTCTCACTCCTCAATAAAATCCTTACCGTACACAATACCATCGTCACTATGCGAAGAGCTTTTGAGGACCCTCTCCCGGCGCTCATGCGCTCACAGGAGTACTTTACACACGTAGAGCACCTCTCGCAGGCGCTTTCGCAAATCACGGCACGTCTGAAGGATAAAAATATCTCTTACACCAAGGATGAGAACGGATTTTTGCTGTTTATCTTTGCACCATAATATGCTCACTTTTTTTAGAAAAAACAAAAAGATCCCGTCTGTTATTTCTGGGATGCTTGTTTTTGTATTTCTATCCTCTACTTTTTTTATAGAACCGCGCAAAGTCAACGCGCAAGCACCAGTGGTCGTCGTTGAAGGAACAGGCACTTGGCCAGATAGAATCAGCGCTCTTGGAGCAACTATTTCTGCATCTGCCCTAAAGTCGCTCGGCATCAAAGAGTGGGCGCTCGACGCCGTCGCGTGGGCACTTGCAAAACAAGTCCTTTTTGCGGGAGTGCGAAGCACGACGCAGTGGGTGCGTAGTGGCTTTAAAGGAAGCCCGATGTTTGTCACTGACCCTGGTGCCTTTATGCTCAATACCGCAGACGAACTCGCGGGCGAGGTACTGTACGGGAGTGACCTTAAATTTTTATGTAGCCCTATCAATGTCCGTATTGCGCTTGACTTCTATTACCGAGCGGCAACAAGCAGAAACCCTCTTCGTTGTAGTATTTCCGGCGCCGCGGCCAATGTAGACCGGTTTATCCAAGGGAACTTCCTTGCAGGCGGGTGGCCTGCATGGCTCGATGTAGCTCTTGTCCCTTCAAACTCCACCATGGGAGCGGGGCTTTCTGCACAAATATACCTAGAAGGGCGCATTGGTCAAGAACTTGCGAAGGAAAAAATGACGTGGGATTGGGGCAAGGGGTTTCTCGATAAAAAAGAGTGTACCAGCGGACCAGATGGTGTGGAAAAATGTACCGTCATTACTCCTGGAGACACTATAGCAGCTGCATTAAACTTTAACCTCACCACACCAGAACGCTCTCTTATTGAGGCAAATGAGATCAATGAGCTTATCGGAGCACTTATGCAACAAGGAGTCATGCAAGGGCTTTCTGCTGCCCGCGGACTCTTTAGCCCTACTCAGAGTTACGGTGGAGGAGGAGCTTTTGGTGGAGGTGACCCATGCGCAAATCTTTCGTACTATGACACTATTGGAAACACTCAGTGTGAAAAGAAGACAAATAATGCCTTCACCTACAACGGCGTTGGCTCTATTTTTGAAGCAGTGCAAGACGAAGGGTCGTACCAAGCGATGCACCGTCGCGTTACTTCGGCGGCAGGGAGCGTCATTGCCGAAGCCGAAGATCGTGGGGGAAGCTGTGGTATCAATGACGGCATTATTGCAGAAGCGCAAAAACCCTTTGACACCGCAAGCTCTACCATACGAGATTCTCAAGCACTCTCGCTCCAGCTCACCTTTCTCCAATCAAGATCCGAGTCCGGCACACCAGAAGAAAAGCTCGAGGCGCTCTCACAATTTACTCAAATGATGGGTTCTGGTGTACTCCATGACAGTATTAAAAATGCTCGGACACTCACCGCAGTGGAGCAGATTGTAAAAGACGTGCAGGCGTTGAGAGAGCGTATCAGAGACTGTACTTCTCCAGAAACATCAACCCAAACAGGCGAAGGTGGCGGATAATATGAAAACATTCCTTCTACATAGTCTCTTTATTCTTTTCTTTTCTACAGGGATGTTTTTCAGTGCTACCAATATGGTGGTGGCGCAAACACCAGCACCCGCGGCACCAGTGACGCCGGCTTCGTTGGGAGCAGCACGTACGGCGGCCGCTTCTGCTCTAGTCGCAGGGCGCGGGGTCTTTAGTGTTGCTGGCGATATGCTTAATAATGCACTAAGCCCTGTGGTGAAGTGGATCGCCCTTGGTCTCCTTCACCTTTTTGGTTGGATTCTTGCAATGGCGGGTGGCCTCCTAAACATTTCGATAACTTACCTAGTCATAGGCATGGGAGACCTCATAAAAACCGGTGGCTTTGGTGCCCCCATTGACACCATGTGGAAAATTATGCGCGATCTCGTCAATATCTCCTTTGTCTTTGCGCTCATCTATATAGGAATCACCACCATCATCAGCAGTGGCGCTTCTGGCGCAAAAAAGTTTCTGGGCGCAGTGATAATCTCCGCGCTTTTGGTAAACTTCAGCCTCTTTTTTGCCAAGGCAACCATAGACGTCTCAAATATCTTTGCGGACAATATCTACAGTAAGATGCTCTCCACACCACAAATGGCTAGTCCCGCCTATGGTATTAGCGGAGCCTTTGTGGACAAACTGGGTCTTGCGAAGTTTTTCGTCAACCCTGAGAGTCCAGGAACTCAAAGAAGGTTACAGGACATGATGGACTCTGCTAATGGTGGCGTAGCTTTTACTATTATGTATTCCATAGGTGCGGGGATACTGATGTTCGTGCTTGCTTTTGCATTTGCATTTGGTGCATTTTTGCTCATCATCCGCTTTGTGATGCTCATCTTGCTGATGATTTTTTCTCCCGTCGCCTTTTTACCCGAGATTCTTCCGGGGCTCGGTGAGTATCGTAAAAAGTGGTGGAGCACTCTTATAAGCCAAGCTTTCTTTGCTCCTGTCTATCTTTTTGGTCTCTATCTTTCGCTCTATATTCTTTCAAGTTCTCCTATTAATCTTGGTGATGACGGCCTGGCTGCACTTTTCACACCAGGACTTTCTGGTGTTGCAGCAGGCTCGATTAATATACTTCTGTACTACGTCATTGCTATAATTCTCATCATCGGCACCACCGCCCTAGCAAAAAGTATGAGTGCCTCAGGCGCCTCTTCATTTGGAAAGCTCACGGACTGGACTGAGAAAAAGATTAAGAGTGGCTTACTTGTTCCTCCAGTTTCTAGAAGAGTATTAGGGTTTGTTGGGGGAGGTGTTGGTGGAGCACTGCGAAGATTGGATACGCGCCCAGCAAAAACATGGTACGGGAAAGCTACACAATTTGCAGCAAAAACTGCTGTATACGGACTGAGTGGTGGAGCCATGGACGCTCAAGGTCGTAGAGATTTTGAAAAGAATCTCAAGGGAGTGAAGGTTGGCGCTTACTCTGTTAAGGACACCGAAGACTTTGACAAGGAGTTGAAAAAAGCGAGAAACACTCAGGAAAGAGCAGATGATCTTGGCGTTCTCCTTAAACAGTTTGAAAAAGATGGTCTTGCCACTGAAAAACTCGAAAAAGCCATTAAGGGATTGACCGTGCCTGAATTGGAGGAGCTAAAAAGCCTAGAAAAAATAGCAGGCCTTCTTTCTAATAAACAGATGGATCAGATCAAGGATAGTAAAGAAAAGACGGAGGGTGAGAAGAGTCAGTTGAAAGTGGCGCGTAAAAATATGCAGATGAAGATGGCTGGTTTTCTCCCTAGTGCAACTGATCCAACAAAGTGGATCTCGGACTCATCTACAAAAGCAAAAATAGATAAGATGATGCAAGACATGAAGCCTGGCGATATCGCAAAACTTCCAAAAGAAATCCTAATCACTCTTGAGGCGCTACAATATATAACCAGCGACGTGCTTCGTAAAATACAAGACGACGCTGAGCTAGGTCGCGCGCAAAACGATGATGTCAAAAAATTGAGAGACCTTATACTAGCGAGTGGAGATGCTTCCGCTCAAAAATACCTCAATGGTAATGCGCGCGCGTTGGGATATTACGGAGAACCACAAATATGAAATTCGACTTCACACAAAGAGAAGATGTCTACAGAAGAGCCTCTCCGGTTATTCGAGAGCTCTATGGGGGAGATATAGGTACCGCACTATTACAAAAAGTGTTTTCGCGTTACCACCTCCGCACAGAAAGCTATGTAGAATACGCCCTAGCATTTAGCGACGTCGTACTCGGTCTCGAGCGGGAGGAGGATTTGCCTGCACTTCTTGTGGAGAGGGTGGGGCTTCCGGAAAAACTCGCTGTGCTTATCGCGCATGACCTGCTGGAATACATCTACGAATATAAGGCGTCAGTTGAAAAAACTCCCGCAGAAGAAATACCTGTCGCAGAAAAAGAAATTGAGATACCTGCTCCCATAGAAATCATTCCTGCAGAAACTTTTAGAGAAGAAGCACCCCCAAGCGCGCCCACATGGAGCACCACACCCGAAGAACCAGAGCAAAAAGATGTTGCCCCGACAGAACCAGATATTTCAAACACTCCCTCATACGCAAAGCCCTTCATCAGTAATACGCCACGATATGGAAATGATCCCTATCGCGAGAAACTTTAGTGAGTATTTTTACAGTAGAAAATACCGTATCACCTGTATACTGTAGTTATGCGTTTTGAAGTGCCTCAATTTATTGAAATTGAAGATAAGATATTTGGGCCATTTACCTGGAAACAGTTTGTGTATCTGTTGGGCGGGGCAGGGGCGCTCTTTATGCTTTTTGTCACCCTTCCGTTCTTGGTTTTTCTTGTAGTCGCAGCGCCAGTTGCCGCCCTTTCGGCAGCACTCGCCTTCTACACCATAGACAACCAGCCCTTTATCGTTATCCTGGAGTCATTTGTGCGCTACATCGGAGGCTCTCGCTTGTATCTTTGGAAAAAAAGCCCCCCAAAAGCAATTGAAAGAAAAGGTGACGCACAACCTGTCTATCTTCCTCCACAAACAAGTACCTTGGCGTCATTGTCTCGTAAATTAGAAATACACGCCCTCACGGGAAAAAAATAGTATGAGTACTGCCACACAACTCTTTGTCCTTCTTGAAGAAATTCGCGACGGTGTCGTTATTTTGAAAGATGGAAGTTTCCGCGCTATTTTAATGGCGTCCTCTATAAACTTTGCGCTCAAATCTGGCGACGAACAGCAGGCTATTCTTTCTCAATTTCAGAGTTTTTTAAATACCCTTGATTTTTCACTCCAGCTCTACGTGCAGTCGCGCAAGCTCAACATAGAGCCGTACCTTGCGCTCCTCGCAACACGTGAACCAGCGCAAAACAATGACCTCATGAAGATACAATTACGAGAATACATCGGCTTCATACGTTCTTTCACCACCGATGTCGACATTATGACCAAGAGCTTCTTTGTAGTTGTCTCCTACTCGCCCGCAATACTCGATGTGGGGAAGGGTATAAAAAATCTGTTTACCATGGGAGGAAAGAAAAGTGCCACGGGAGATGCTATAAGTTTTGAAGAACATCACTCACAACTCGAACAACGCATCGCTGTCGTAGAGCAAGGACTTGGGCGCATCGGTATTCGCACCGTCACCTTGGGAACAAACGAAGTTATTGACCTCTTCTATCACATTTTCAATCCAGACGACGATAAGCGCGTTGATGCATAATATATATTGATATGGGATTTTTTGATTTTGCAAAAAAGAAAGAAGTGGAAGATGCCTTGCCTCAGGAGATTTATGACGCAAGCACCTTGGCCTTGGCTGATGTCATTGCTCCTTCTGCTATAGGCATCAGCCCTAAGGGACTCAATATCAGTGGGAAACTATCGCGTGCTTTTTTTGTCGTCGCCTACCCACGCTACCTGACCGAAGGATGGATGGAGCCTATTCTCAATCTCGAAAAAGTTTTTGATCTCTCTATTTTTGTGCACCCCATAGACACCAATGACGTATTAAAAAAATTCCAGAAAAAAGTAGCTGAGGTGCAGAGCCAAATGTCTGTGAGAGAAGAGAAAGGTTTTGTGCGTGACCCACAGCTTGAGGCGGCATACCAAAACCTAGAATCGCTTCGCGACAAACTCCAACAAGCTGAAGAAAAGCTTTTTGATGTCGGTCTCTATATGACTATCTATGGCAATACCGAGGAGGAGCTTTCCAAAACAGAGACCGCTATTCGCTCTATACTCGACTCGCGCCTCGTCTATATCAAACCTGCGCTCTTTCGCCAAGAACAAGGGTTTAAATCCACCATTCCCATTGGTACCGATGAGCTCTTGGTCCACAGTAAGTTCAACTCCGAGCCCCTTTCAAGCTTCTTTCCTTTCACGTCCTTTGACCTCACTTCAGACACGGGCATCCTCTACGGCATCAACAGACACAACTCCTCACTCGTCCTTTTTGACCGCTTTTCTTTGGAAAACTACAACTCCGTCACCTTTGCTACCTCAGGATCAGGGAAGTCATATGCCGCAAAGCTCGAGATTCTTCGTTCATTGATGTTTGGTACGGAGGTTATCGTCATCGATCCTGAGCGCGAGTATGAGTATCTCGCAGAAGCGACAGGTGGTCGTTTCTTCAATATTTCGCTCTCCTCCCCTCACCACATCAATCCTTTTGACCTTCCCGACCTTCTTGCGGATGAGACACCTGAAGATGTACTGCGTTCACAGATCATCAACTTGGTCGGGCTCTTCCGTATTATGCTCGGTGGCCTCACGCCAGAAGAAGATGCTATCATCGACCGCGCCATCACCGAGACCTATGCTCTCAAGGACATCACCAAGCACACGGACTTCACTGGTATGGAGCCACCACTTCTCTCTGATCTTGAAATGATTCTCGGCGGAATGGAAGGAAGTGAGTCATTGGTGCAACGTCTTTCAAAATATACCAGCGGTACCTGGGAAGGATTTATGAATCGCCCCACCAATGTGGATATCAACCAGCATTTTGTGGTCTTTTCCTTGCGCGATATGGAAGAAGACCTCAAGACGATTGCGATGTATATCATTGCGCACCATATTTGGGGTGCGATACGCCGAACACTCAAAAAACGCCTTCTTGTTATAGATGAGGCGTGGTGGATGATGAAATCTGAAGATACCGCATCATTTCTTTTCAGTATGGCAAAACGTGGTCGCAAATACTACTTAGGACTTGCCACCATCACCCAGGACGTCAATGACTTTCTGAGCTCTCCCTACGGCGTCCCCATGCTCACAAACTCGTCCATACAACTCTTGATGAAGCAGTCACCAACGACGATAGACAATGTACAAAAAGCATTTAATTTAACCGATGAAGAAAAGTTTCTCCTTCTTGAGTCAGGGGTGGGGGAGGGTATCTTTTTTGCAGGACTCAAACATGTCGCTATTAAAATCATAGCCTCCTACACCGAGGACCAGATTATTACCTCAGACCCTTCACAACTTCTTCAGATTAAAAAAGCGCGGGAGGAGCTGAGGAATCAATAGGCCATGAAGCCCTTCTCAAAAAAGTCAAAAACACCTCCGCAAAAAAAACCTTCTATTCACTATCGTCTCTCAGCAATCACACGGATTCTTCTTCTCTCTTTTGCGGTTATTGGTGATGGTCTTCAATTCCTATTAATGCTCCTATTCTTTACCGGTATACTGATTCCTCTTGCGTATGGACTAAGTATTTTTCTCTCGCTACTTATTTTTAGTATCAGTGGTCTTATGTTTATTGTGAATAAAGTCAACCCTTTCTCTGCGCGTGGTGTGATACGCTCGGCGACAGCATTTATTATTGAATTCCTTCCGTTTTTAGACCAATTTGTACCTACTTTTGTCATCTGGACCTATTTCACTATTCGAGAATCCCGAAAAGAAGATGTAAAAAAAGCAGAGGAAGATGCTAAAATAGCAGAAGCACAGAGACGGGTACTGCTACAAAAACAGGCGCGCCAGAAAAGAAAGAGTGAGCAGGAGGCGGCAGAAATGGCATCTCTTGAAAGTGCAAACGCTCGTGAACCTATGCAACGCGCAATATGAAAAACATTCTTCCTTTCAAAAAACTTCAACTCGGTGTTTTTGTAGTATGTGGCGCATTTCTTTTCTCTGGTCTCCTCTGGAGTACTCCGAGCCACGCACAGTTTGAAGTACCCGGCTCTGCGCCAGCACAATTTGAAATAGATCCGAGGTACCCTTTTCCAGAACGACCCTTTACCGTTCGTATCGGTGACTATAGCGGGACCATCAGTGGAGCGGTATCTTGGTATATAGACGGCATTCTACTAGAGTCAGAAAAAAACAAACCGAGCATTTCTCTCGTAGCTCCTCGCACAGGTACTCCTATGCATATAGAGGCGCGCGGAGACAATGGTGTCCGTATAAAGACAACCGTAGTGCCCTCTGAATTAGATATCATCACCGAAGGGAAAACCCTTGCACCATATTTCTATAAAGGGAGGCATACGCCCGGCATTGGCACAGACGTGCGCATTACAGTCATACCGCAGTTATATGACAAAAAAGGAAAGAAAATCCCTACGTCTAAGATCACCTACTCGTGGAATGTGGACAATGCAGTGGTGGAAAATGGAGGGAAACCCATCCTTGAGCTATCTCTTTCAAATCTCGGAAGCCCCCTCATCCTTTTGTCTGCCAGCGCCCCTGAGTACGAAACTTTTTTTGAAACGGTCTTTACTGTACCCACACAAGAGCCCTCGTTGGCATTCTATATACACAACCCTCTCACTGGCCTCTCTCGCAATGCCTTACAAGAGTCCTACCTGCGCGCTGTAGATGAAGTCTCCGTGCGCGCAGAGCCCTACAGCATAGGCGAAAATGTCTACCGCAATGCGCAGTATGGATGGAGCATCAATGGCACTCGTATAGAAAATACCGGCGCCGTACCACAAAATATCACCTTGCGAAAACAGGGTGGCGGGGGAGTGTCTGACATCTCCTTCTCGGTACGTAATCTTTCTGCGCTCGCACAGTATGCACAGGGACTTTTTAGGCTAGAATTTTAATATGAAAAAACTTTTTTTACTTGTGTATGTGATAAGTCTTTTGGTAGGTCCCTATACGGTTGTTTTTGCTGAGACCGACATTCCCGGTTTCACACCACAACCAGTTGGTGGTGGGGGCGTGCAGCGGGCAGAGACTGCTGCGGATGGTACTGTTCTTTTCCATCCCGCGCCTTTCGCGGGAAGCTTCCCGCAACCAAACCAAGTATTCTCTCCTTTGGTGGGTATTCCTGGACTCACAAACAATACTAACTTAGAGAATCTCCTCAATGCCCTCTATCGCATCGCAGTGACGGGTGGAGCGCTTCTTGCAGTACTTGTGATAACGTTTGCTGGGTTTAAGTACATGGCGACAGACAGTGTTGGAAGCAAAGAAGAAGCGAAAAATGATATTAAATCAGCGCTTCTGGGGCTTCTCATTATCCTCTCCACAGCGCTTATCCTCAGGACCATATCTGGCGATGTGAGTTTTAATGTCTTATCTGGCATGCCCACACTGCGTATCGAAAGATATGCCCCTATTGTTTATCAGCCATTTGGCGCTAGCGACCAAAACCCAGCGATTATACCGACCGCAGGATGCAGCCAGTCCTACGAAAAAGATGTTGCTTGTGACAACGATGGTCAGCTTGTTCTTGCCCAAGATCGAGTCACTTGTATGCCAGCAGTAAAAGAGTGTTGGGCAAAAAATGATATTCTAAAAGAAATTATTTTGAGTATCCCTTTCATGAGACTTGTCCCCGGTGTGGCAGTGGACCCAGGAATGGCAGAAATGACTTGTAAAATAACTCCTCAAATTAGTCCTTATCCCGGGCAAACAGCGTTTCGACCTATTACAGAAAGTCAATGCGAACAAGAGTTTGATCCTCTTGTAGGAGGAAGTTTACGCGGAGAAGATGTTATACAGAGAAGGGGTACTATTTACGGCTACCATGAAATTAGTGCGGACGATTTGAAAGCTATGTACCCTGGTAAATCTGCTGCGGAAATACTTACTCTCTATAAGGCAAAATTGGCTTCAGAGTGCGGAAAAATTGCTGGGGATGGAAAGCTTGAGATAAATACTTCCGCGGTACCCGCTGGAATATTTTCTCGTGGAACTTTTAATACAAGCAACCTCAGCTTTATGTGTAATACTCCTTGATTTGTAACTATGAAAAACAAACTCATCATCATTCTTGTCGTACTGATACTCCTCCTTGGGGGGGTGTGGGTGTATCTTCTTTTGAATGGAGCGCCGAAGAGTGTTGCTGACTTGCGTGACAATATCTTTGGGAAAGCGACGACTATTGCGGTGGCGCCTTCGCAGACTTCGCCAATAGAAACAGTGGTTCCTGACGACAACACTCCTCGCACCGTCCCCACCAAAGCACAGCTGGTAAAACTCACCGATAGGATTACGGCGGGCGCCACCTTTGCCTCCACAAGCGCAGGTGTTGTGGTGCGCTATGTGGTCAAGGGAACTGGTCATGTCTATGAGATCAACCTTGAAAGCGGAAAAGAGACACGCATTTCAGGACGCGTACTACCTCAAGTGGTAGAGGCACACTGGTCACCCTTAGGGACACGCGCAATCCTCATAACCGACGATAGCGGTCTACCTGGCGACACCTTTCTTGCGACGCTCCAGGTCAATAATTCTGGTGAGATGCTGTTTGATACAGAAAAAATAGGCGCTATTGAAAATACTGCTTTCACCTCGGCAGGAGATCAGCTTCTCTATACACAAAAAAATGCGGGTGGTGGGACAACGGGCTTTTCTCGTAGCCTCCGCACTGGAGCGATCGCAGAGCTTTTCTCTGTACCTTTTGGAGAGAGCGCTATGCTGTGGGACACTTGGGTCGCAGGCACGAGCACGCTCCACTACATCTACACCAAACCAGCCCTTGGTTTTATGGGGTATCTGTATGCACTTGAAAAAGGCGGTCTTCGGAAAGTAGACAGTGCCTACACCCTGACCGCACTACGCACCGACCACGATACGTTTATCGTAAACAAAAGGACGGGGGGTGGCCCTTACGGACTCCTCCTCGATATGAAAAAAGGCACGGGGAACTTCCTTTCCATCCAAACACTCAGTGAAAAATGTGGTGGGGTAGGCGACACCGTGTGGTGTGGTACTGTACAAGACGCTGTCTCTGAAAGTTTTCCTATTGATTGGTATCAGGGGGCCGTGACCTTTGCGGACTCGCTCTACCGCATTGATAAACGCACAGGGGATGCAAAATTTATCCTCGATCCTGAGGTAGTCTCTCGCGAAAGGATAGACATCACCGACCTTATCGTATCTGAAAATGGCCCAATTATCTTTAAAAACAAAGAAGACGACGCCCTGTGGCTCTTTAACCCTCCTTCCTAAATACTACTTCGATGATTGTGGTTTTCCCACTATATCCGCATGTCTGTTGGGGATCCGCGCGCGCACCACATACTCTTGCGCTATCGCCATTATATTACTGACCACAAAGTAGAGCGCTATCACCGCTGAGGTGGAGTACGCCACAAAGAGAATGATAATAGGCATCATGTATTTCATCTGCAATTGCATACTGCGCGTCAAGTCTTCCTTAAAATCAGCCTTGTCGCTGGTCTTTTTCTTAATAGGTGGAAATGAGAGGTGACCCACGGCGTACTGAGTGATTCCTGCTAAAAACGCGAGCACCATACTTTTTGCTGCCATATCAATAGTGCCAAAGAAGTACATACTGAGCTCAAAAGGCGCTGATACAAATGAGTAGAGGAGGTCGGTATTTATCAACGGAAGCTTTACGCCTCCACCGCTGTAAACAGCTAGATAGAGTGCAATAACGACCGGGATCTGGAGGATCGCAAGGAGAATACTTGCAAAGGGATTGATGCCAGCCTCCTTGTATGTCGCCATGGTCTTCTTGGCAAGCTCTTCGCGATTGTCTTTATGAAGCTCCTTGATGCGGGTGAGTTCTGGCTCTAGGGTACGCATCGCGTGCTGTGTATATGCCGCCTTCAGTGAAAGAGGGAGGAGTATGATTTTGACGATAATGGTGAGGATCACCACAGCAAGCCCTACATCAACCCCAGGAAGGTTTCCCGCAATAAAAATAAGCCCGTTATAAATCGGGTCAAAAAATACACCATGCCATAGATTACTCCACATAGGCGCTATTCTAACGCATATCCTTCTTTGGGGGAAGGTGAGTGCGCAGATGAGTGCGTAGCGTTCCTTCTATAGAAACAAGAACATCTTTCAGGGGTATCTTTTTGCTCTCTGGCAAAAACATAATAATAATATGCCCAGAAAGGGCTTCTTCTTTGTGTAGTGTTGCCAAGAGGGCATAGACGCGCCGTCGTATATAGTTTCTCGATACTGCCAAAGGCGCTACCTTCTTGGGAACCACCACTGATGCCCTATAGTCATCTGACGGCACATATAAAACCTGCGCACCTATGGCGCGGAAACGCCGTGCGACCTTAAAGGAGGCTGTAAACACCTCACGGGAGAGACGAGTGCGTCTCATAGTCATACTAGACGGCGAGGCTTGTGCGTCCTTTTTGACGCCTGCGCTTTAGTACCGCAACCCCTGTTGCTGTTTTAGTTCGAGAAAGAAAACCGTGCGTACGCGCGCGCTTTTTTTTCTTTGGCTGATAGGTTCTCTTTGGCATAGGGCAAGACTACTCTATTCTTGCTTTTTTTTCAACTCGCTGTATAACCCCACCCATTTTTGCATTATTGTGTATGAGTATTGTTTATCAACAGGTTATACACAGAGATGCACCAAAATGCTTTTATTCCCGTGTTTTTACGCCAGAGTTTACAGTTGTGATGTGGGTAGTATACTACTTGAGACTTTTCACTATGAATGTTTCTTCACACACTTCGCTCTCCACCATACGCACAGAGTATCTTGATGTGAAACAACTATGGGACAACTCTCTCGTCAATATTGAGCTCTCCATCTCTCCCGCAAATTTCAAGACGTGGTTTCGTGACACACATATTGTATCGTTTGAGGACGGCACTATCACCATAGGAGTACCAAGCGTCTTTGTTCGCGATTGGCTCGCAGATAAATTCAATAGCCTTATTCTTAAAACACTCCGTGAGCTTTCGCACCATGTGCGCAATATTGAGTACGCAGTCGTGCCACGCAATGACAAAAAAATTGAGCGCATCAAACCCCAAAGTATCAATGCTGCTCTCCCTTTAGAGGAGTACTACATCAATAAAAGCGATAATCTCAACCCTCGCTACACTTTTGAGAATTTTGTCGTCGGCCCCTTCAACCAACTCGCGCACGCCGCCGCCCAAACCGTCGCGCGCGAACCCGGCACTGCATATAACCCCCTCTTTATCTACGGACCCACCGGACACGGCAAGACACATTTGATACAAGCAGTGGGGAACCACCTCAAGAAACAAGGGAAGAGGGTCTTCTATGTAACCAGTGAGCGTTTTACGGTTGATTTTATGAACTCACTTCAAAACGGTACGGCAAATAATTTCAAAGATAAATACCGCCAGTACGACACACTCATTATGGACGACGTACAGTTTCTTTCCAATAAAGAAAAGACTCAGGAAGAACTTTTTCACCTCTTCAACGCCCTGCATGACAACAACAAACAAATTGTCTTTTCATCCGATGTGCACCCACGCCTTATGAATGGCCTCGAAGAGCGTCTTCAGTCGCGCTTTGCCCAAGGAATGATCGTCGATATTCCTAAGACAGACTTTGAGTCACGCGTCGCCATACTTCGTGCAAAAGCGGCTCAAAATAAAATTATTTTGACTGACGAAGTTGTAGAACACCTTGCAGTGACCATTGAAGGAAATATTAGAGAGCTGGAAGGCGCTCTCAACACTATTATGTGTCAGTCACAGCTCTCTGGACGCACTTTAGAGATTGATGAGGTTCGCGTGCTCATCAAAAACAGTACGCGTCCGCGTAAATCTCTTGCTGTCGCTGATGTGGTAGATAAAATTGCGCGCTTTTTTGATATTGAGCCTGCGAGTATTTACGAAAAAACACGGAGAAAAGAGGTGGTGAAACCTCGACAGCTTATTATGTACATTCTTCGTGAGGATTTTCAAATATCCTACCCCTCCATTGGTCAAAAAATAGGGGGGCGTGACCATACCACCGTTATCCACTCGTGTGAAAAAATAAAAAAAGATCTCAAAAGTGACACAAGTCTTGAAGAAGAGTTGGGGCAGATCCGCGCCCTTCTTAAATAGAAGTGCGTTGTGTATATCACTGTGTATAATGAAACTATCACCACGCATAAGTTGGGGAAAGAGGTATCTCAAAATAGTGTCTACACGCAGGTTATCCACAGACACACTTCCTTCTCCCCATTTTTTATCAACGGTGTTGAAAATATTTTACAACCTGTGTACTAAAACCCTATAGTTTTAGTACACAGAGTAAAATAATCCACATACCCACAGCACTAATAGAAAAAATTTCTTAAAAGAAGAAAAAGAGAGAAAAGTTATGCACATAGAAATTACAAAAACAGAACTGTTGAAAAAGTTAGAGTTCATTGCTCGCGTTGCAACAAAACACCTCACTCTCCCAGTACTACAGTGTGTGCGTATAGAGACACAAAAAGACAAAGTACTATTTGCAGGCACGAATCTTGAAATAGGCATCACTGCTGTTATTTCTGCACGTGTCGTAGAGGAAGGTATTACAGCGGTACCAAGCGCATTACTCCTACAGACCATACAACTCCTCACTGATGAAAAAGTTATTTTAAAAACAGAGGGTGAGGTGTTGTTGGTGGAATCGAGAGGATCAAAATCAAAAATAACCACCTTTCCTTTTGCGGAATTCCCCACCATCCCAGAGATATCAGGTAAATCAGAACGCATTGACGCAGCGCTCTTTGTGCTCGGATTGCGTACCGCAGCTTTTGCGGTATCTCAGTCGACTATTAAACCAGAATTGGGAAGCGTATTTATACAACAAAAGAAAGAAAACACTCTTACGTTTGTAGCAACAGACTCTTTTCGTCTTATGGAAAAGACCGTATCTCAGAGAAATATTACCTTAGAAAACCCTCTTCTTATACCGCAAAAAAACGCCCTTGAAATAGCGCGAGTACTAGAAGTCATGGAAAGTGACCCTGTGTGTATGGTGGGGGAAGGGCAAGTAGCTTTTCGTTTTGAAGACGGCACCTACATCACTACACGGCTCACTGAAGGATCCTTTCCTGATTATGAAGGAATTATACCAAAAGAGTTTGTGACGCATGTGACGGTGCTTTCTGCGGACTTGGCGCACGCGCTTAAAATGACCAATGTATTTGCAAATAAGTTTATGCAGGTACGTTTTGAGATTTCAAAAAACGACCACTCACTGACTGCAAGTTCTGATAGTGGTGAATTGGGTAAAACAACCGAGCGTATTGAGGCATCTGTGGAAGG
>Ga0105050_10003858_pt1 | contig 20465 bp, 21 predicted proteins | sample FRY01_FD_78088 | JGI IMG/M metagenome (GOLD analysis project Ga0105050, IMG submission 78088) | Freshwater microbial communities from Lake Fryxell liftoff mats and glacier meltwater in Antarctica - FRY-01 | ecosystem: Environmental > Aquatic > Freshwater > Ice > Glacier meltwater ...
GATCGAAAACGGCACCTGGCCGCGACACGACAACCCACTGAAAAACGCACCGCACACGGCTGCCAGCCTAAACGCCGCTGAGTGGAGCCACCCCTACTCGCGCGAAATCGGCGCCGCCAGCAGCGGTGCGCGCACCAACCAGAAGTACTGGCCACCGGTCGGCCGGGTGGACAACGTCTATGGCGACCGCAACCTGTTTTGCAGCTGCCCGCCGATCAGCGAGTTGGCCTACTAACACCGGGGGCTTTGCACACGGGGCGGGGCCACCGATAATTCGAGCCAGATCGGGAGAGACTGCGTTGAATCGCGGCGCCGAAGGAGCAACCGCCCCGGAAACTCTCAGGCAAAAGGACCGGTCAAGACATCCATTGGGTGTTGCATGCGGCCAAGCGTGTGACCCCCACAACACCCTGAAGAGCAGCCGGCCCAGTCAGCCGGCTCACCGCAGGAGCAAGCGGCGCCACACCCGGCGCCGTGAATCTCTCAGGTTCCAAACAGGGGGGGCGTGTGCCGCGCATGTTGTGTGGCGCACTCCACCCTTCGACGTTTGGAGCTTTTCGCATGCAACAACAATCGGTTGCCGTCATCGGCGGCGGTATCACTGGTGTCACCACCGCCTACGCGTTGGCCAAGCGCGGCTTGAAGGTCACGCTGTTCGAGCGCCATCGCTATGCGGGGATGGAAACCTCATTTGCCAACGGCGGCCAGCTCTCAGCCTCCAACGCCGAAGTCTGGAACCACACATCGACCATCCTCAAGGGTCTCAAATGGATGTTCAAGAGCGACGCCCCGCTGCTGGTCAACCCCAAGCCGAGCTGGCACAAACTGTCGTGGTTTGCCGAGTTCATCGCCCACATCCCGCGCTACCGCGAAAACACCATCGCCACCACGCGGCTGGCGATCGCTGCGCGCGAGCATCTGTTCGCCTGGGCCACCGCCGAAGGCATCGATTTCAGCCTGAAACAGGCTGGCATCTTGCACATTTACCGCAACAAAAAAGGCTTCGACCACGCGGCTGAGGTGTCAAAGCTGTTGGCCCAGGGCGGGCTGGAGCGCCGGGCTGTGACCCCCACCGAAATGCGCGCGATTGAGCCCACGCTGGCCGGCTCGTACTTTGGCGGCTTCTACACCGAGAGCGACACCACAGGCGATATCCACCAGTTCACCGTCGGCCTGGCTGCTGCGGCTGAGCGCCTGGGTGTCACCGGCATTTACGGCCAATCGGTCAAGCGCCTGCAGAGCGACGGCACGCGCGCCAGTGTCACTGTGCACGACGGCGACGCCGAGCACACCCACCACTTCGACAGCTTGGTGGTCTGCGCTGGCGTCGGTAGCCGCGACTTTGCGGCCCAGCTGGGCGACCGGGTCAACGTGTACCCGGTCAAGGGCTACTCGATCACCGTGAATCTGCCCGACGCGGCCAGCCAGCAAGCCGCACCCACGGTGAGCCTGCTCGACGATGAGACCAAGCTGGTCACCAGCCGCCTCGGCGCTGAGCGCTTCCGCGTTGCCGGCACAGCCGAGTTCAATGGCACCAACCGCGACATCCGCGCCGACCGCATCCGCCCGCTCACCGAGTGGGTCAACCAATGTTTCCCCGGCGTCAACACACGCCAGGTGGTGCCTTGGGCCGGTTTGCGCCCCATGCTGCCCAACATGCTGCCGCGCGTGGGTGCGGGCAAGCGCCCCAACGTGTTCTACAACACAGGTCATGGGCACCTGGGCTGGACGCTTTCGGCCGTGACCGCCGAGATGGTGGCCGAGCAGGTGCGCCAGCGCCTCTCTCCAAGCGCGCTGTGGCCCACCCCGTCTGCGGTGCTGGCTTGAGGCACGGGTGCGGCGGGGAACGGGTTTGCGCCCGTAAGATCGCCCGGTGACTGCCCACCCCGATACCCATTCAAGCGCGCTGCCCAGCACTGCCGCTGACGCCATCTCCAGCCGCGCTGTGCGCGTGCTGAGCCTCATCCCACCGATGACGCAGCTCAACACGCCCTATCCGTCCACCGCTTACCTCACCGGCTTTCTGCGCTCGCGTGGCATAGCCGCGGTGCAGGAAGACCTGGCGCTGGCGCTGGTGCTGCGCCTGTTCACCACAGCCGGTCTGGACGCGGTGAAGACCCGAGCGCTGGCCATGCAAGAGGCCGATCGCAGCGCCAGTGTCCATGCCTTCCTCGACCAGTTCGCCGCCTACCGCAGCACCATCGGCCCGACTATCCGCTTTCTGCAAGGTGGCGATTCCACGTTGGCACACCGCACCGCAGCACGCGGCCTGCTGCCCGAAGGGCCGCGCTTTGCCGCGCTCGACGCCTACCAAGATGCCGAGCTGGACGGCCACAGCGGCGACCCGCTGGCCTGGGCTTTTGGCGCCCTGGGCACGCAAGACAAAGCGCGCCACATTGCCACGCTGTACTTGAACGACCTGGCCGACGTGATCAAAGACGCGGTGGACGAGCGTTTTGAGTTCGTGCGCTACGCCGAGTCACTGGCCAGCAGCCAGCCCACCTTCGAGCCGCTGGCCGCCGCGCTCGCTGCACCCCAGACGCTGATCGACGAGCTGCTGGTTGGGCTCACGCTTGCCGCTGTCGAGCGACACCAGCCCACGCTGGTGCTGCTCTCGGTGCCATTTCCCGGCGCGGTGTACGCTGCGCTGCGCATGGGCCAGGCCATCAAGGCGCGGCATCCCGACGTGAAGATCGCCATGGGCGGCGGCTATGTGAACACCGAGCTGCGCGAACTCAAAGAGCCGCGCGTATTCGACTTTGTGGACTTTGTCACACTTGATTCGGGCGAGCGTCCTCTGCTTTCGCTGATCGAGCACCTGCGCGGCGAGCGCGGCGGGCAGCGTCTGCAGCGCACCTTCGTGCGAAACACCAGCGGCCGCGTGCAGTACGTGAATTTCGTCGAGCCCAATATTCCGTTCGAAGACGTGGGCACCCCGACCTGGGACGGCTTGCCGCTGCACAAATACCTGAGCTTGCTCGACATGCTCAATCCGATGCACCGCCTGTGGAGCGACGGCCGCTGGAACAAGCTCACCGTGGCCCACGGTTGCTACTGGAAAAAGTGCAGTTTTTGCGACGTGAGCCTGGACTACATCGGCCGCTACGAGACCGCCACCGCCAGCGAGCTGGCCGACCGCATACAACAGATCGTGGAAGAGACGGGACAGACCGGCTTTCACTTCGTCGACGAAGCCGCGCCCCCCAAAGCGCTCAAGGCACTGGCGCAAGAACTGATCCGGCGTGACCTCAACATCAGCTGGTGGGGCAACATCCGGTTCGAGAAAACCTTCACCCCCGAGCTGGCCGAGTTGTTGGCGCAAAGTGGCTGCATCGCCATGAGCGGCGGGCTGGAAGTGGCGAGCGACCGCCTGCTCCAGCTGATGAAAAAAGGCGTGACGGTGGAGCAGGTGGCACGCGTCACCAAAGGCTTCTCTGACGCTGGCATTCTGGTGCATGCCTACCTGATGTACGGCTTTCCCACCCAGACTGTGCAAGACACGGTTGATGCACTGGAGTACGTGCGCCAGCTGTTCGAGCACGGTTGCATCCAGAGCGGCTTTTTCCACCGCTTTTCCTGTACCGTGCACTCACCCGTGGGCCAAAACCCCGCCGCTTTTGGTGTGCAGCTGATCCCGCTGCCCCAGGTCACCTTTGCCAAGAACGACATCGGCTTTATCGACCCCACCGGCGTCGACCACGACATCCTGGGCATCGGCTTGCGCAAGGCGCTCTACAACTACATGCATGGCCTGTGTGTGGAAGACGATGTGCGCCGCTGGTTCGAACATCTGCCGGGCAAGGTGCCGAAGGCGACGGTGGGGCGACACCGCATCGGCAAGGCGCTGGCGCAGCTGGCCTGAAGGTTCAGCCGGCCGCGATCTGACGCAGCGCCTGCTCAAACACAGCCGCTGGCTGGCCGCCAGAAATCAAATGTCGGTCGTTGATGATCACGGCGGGCACCGAGTGGATGCCGTGCCCGGTCCAGAACCGCTCACGCTCGCGCACCTCGGCGGCGAACTCGTCGCTGGCCAGAATGGCCCTGGCGCGAGCGCCGTCCAGCCCGACCGATTCAGCCACCGTTGCCAGCACCTCGGTTGAGGCCATGTTTTCGGCGTGGGTGTGACAGGCGGCGAGCAAGGCGTTTTTCAGCGCGTATTGCTGGCCGGGCGCGCCCTCCAGGCCGGCCCAATGCAGCAGGCGGTGGGCGTCGAAGGTGTTCCAGACGCGGCCACGGCCATCGGCCTTGAAGGTGAAGCCCACCTCGGCGCCGCGCTGGCGAATGGTCTCGCGGATCTGCGCCTGTTGCGCCGCGCTGGATCCGTATTTCTGCGTCAGGTGCTCGCTGGCGTCCTGACCCTCGGGCGGCATCTGCGGGTTGAGTTCAAACGGCTGGAAATGCAGTTCCGCGCTCACTGTGCCTTGCAGATTGTGCAAGGCCTGTTCCAGTGCGCCCAGCCCAACCGCGCACCAGGGGCAGGTGACGTCGGACACGAAATCGATCTTGAGTGATGTGGTCATGCCTGAATGGTAGACACGTTCGCAGCTGGGCGCTGCGAGACAATGGCGGCTTGTCAACCTGTGCATTCGCCCACCCGCTTTCATGACCGATCAATACGCCGTTATTGGCCACCCAATAGCCCACAGCCAATCGCCGCTGATCCACCGCCTGTTTGCCGAGGCATCTGGCCAGAACGTCGCCTACACCGCCATCGCGGCACCGCTGGCTGGGTTTGCCGAGACGGTGCAAGCGTTTCGCGACGGTGGCGGGCGCGGGGTGAACGTCACGCTGCCGTTCAAGCTGCAGGCGTTCGAGATCGCCACCGACCCGATGGAGCGCGCCCGCATGGCCGGCGCGGCCAATGCGCTGAAGTTCGAGGGGGACAGGATCTGGGCCGAAAATTTTGACGGCGTGGGCCTGGCGCGCGACATCGAGCACAACCTGGGCCTGGCGCTGGCGGGCAAGCGGGTGCTGATCTGCGGCGCGGGCGGCGCGACCCGGGGCGCTATTCTGCCGCTGGCCGCCTGCGGTCCCGCTGTGCTCGCGGTGGCCAACCGCACCGCCGATACCGCGCACGGTTTGAAACAAGATTTCGCCGCCCATGTGTTGCTGCAAACCGGCGGCTTTGATGCACTGGCGGGCGAGGTGTTCGATGTGGTGATCAACGCCACCTCGACCGGCCTGTCCGACATGGGCCTGCCGCTGCCCGCCGGCCTGTTCGCGCCCGGCGCACTGGCCTACGAGATGGTCTATGGCAAGGGCCTCACACCGTTTCTGCGGCAGGCACGGGCCGCTGGTGTTGCCCATACCGCCGATGGCGTGGGCATGCTGGTGGAGCAGGCGGCCGAGGCATTTGCCTGGTGGCGCGGCGTGCGGCCCGAGACGCGCCCCGTGATTCAGCGGCTCAGCGTGCCGCTGGTTTGAGCTTCCAAAACAACCCCAAACAATTCCCATGAAAACCCTGCTCATCCTCAACGGCCCCAACCTGAACCTGCTGGGCACGCGCGAGCCCGGCGTCTACGGTGCGACCACGCTGGCCGATCTGCAGGCGCTGTGCGAGGCCGATGCGAAACGCCTGGGTTTTGCTGCCGAGTGTTTCCAGAGCAACCACGAGGGTGTGTTGATCGACAAAATTCACGAAGCTGGCCGGCGTTTTACAGCGGGTGACTTGGCCGGTGTGGTGTTCAACCCCGGTGCGTTCACCCACACCTCGGTGGCGCTGTTCGACGCCATTTCCAGCGTCAAGCCGCTGCCGGTGATCGAGGTACATATTTCCAACGTGCATGCGCGCGAGGCGTTTCGCCACCACTCCTATGTGTCGGCGGCGGCGGCAGGCATCGTGGTCGGGTTCGGGGTGGATGGCTACCGGCTGGCGATTGAGGGCTTGGCGCGCAAGGCTGGCTGAGTCCGGTCGGCGACAAAAGCGGTGCTGTCTGGAGGCGCGCAGCACCGCACAATCCCTCGGTGCAAACCCGACATTTCGCCCAGCTGATCGCCCTGTCTGCCCTTTGGGGCGCGTCCTTCATGTTCTTGCGCATCGCCAGCCCGCTGCTGGGGCCGTGGGTGCTGGCGGGTCTGCGGATGGTATTGGCGGCGGCCACCTTGGTGGTGGTGATGAAGCTGCTACGCCACCAGTGGCCCTGGAGCCACTGGCGCGAGCTGCTGTTGCTCGGCCTGCTGTCCACCGCGGTTCCCTTTCTGCTCTATGCCTGGGCAGCACTCCAGCTGCCTGCGGGCTACAGCGCGCTGCTCAACACCACGGCGGTGTTGTTCGGCACCCTGGCCTCGGCCTGGTTGCGCGAAGACACGCTGACGCGGCGCAAGCTACTGGGCTGCCTGTGCGGCTTCCTGGGTGTGGCGCTTATCGTGCGGCTCGGGCCCGTGAAACCCGACGCCGCCACGCTGGCCGCTGCACTGGCTTGCATCACCGCCGCCGCGTGCTACGGCATCGCGACCCCGCTGATGAAGCGCGCCACCACCCGCATTCAGCCGCTGGCCATCGCAGCCGGCATCCATCTGGTATCACTGCCCCTGGTGCTGCCGGGCGCGCTGTGGTCCTTGCCGCAAGCCACGTTCACGCCTGGTGCGCTGGCTGCGGTCGCGGTACTGGGCATCGTCACCTCGGGTTTGGCCTACTGGGCCCACCTGCGCATCATCCGCCACGTGACGCCGGTGGCGGCCATGAGCCCAGCTTTCATGATTCCGGTGTTCGGCGTCACCTGGGGTCATTTGTTTTTGGGCGAGGACTTGTCGTCTGGCATTTTTGCAGGGGGTGCGCTGGTCTTGCTGGCCACCGCGCTGGTCACCGGCTTCAACCCGCTGCGGCGCTCGCCGATTGCCACTGTCGTGCCTTGAGCGCACACAGCATCGCCACCGCAGCGCAACCCGCCGCCAGCCAAAACACACTCGCCAGCCCATGGGCCGAGCTCAGCAAGCCGCCGCCCAGGCCACCGATGACACCCGGCAAGCCGTAGCCGATCACGGTGTAGAGCGCCTGGCCACGACCACGCAAGCGGCCCGGAAAGTGGTGCGAGAGCAGCGCGATGCAAGCGGTGTGGTGCGCGGCAAAGGTGATGGCGTGTAAGGCCTGGGCAAACAGCAGCACCGGCCATACCAGCGGCAGGCCGGCGGTGAGCCCCATGCGCAGCACCATCAGCGCAGACGCCAGCACCAGCCAACCCGTTAGCGAAAAGCGTGGCAGCCAGCGGCCCTGGCTGTAGAACCAGCCGATCTCGATCACCACCGACACCGCCCACAGCAGCCCGATCACCGTCTTGCTGTAGCCCAGCGAATCCAGGTAGAGCGAGAGAAAGACGTAAATAAAGACGTGCGAGAGCACATGAAAAAACACCGATGTAAAAAACCAGCGCACCGGTGGCTGGCGCAACACCGGCCCGATGTTGGGGTGACGCTCGTCGGGGTGTGGTGTCTCTTTGACATCGGGCAGCAGCCACACGCTCACCACCACCGCCAGCAGGGTGAGCAGCGTCCAGGCCGGGAAATGGCCCAGTCCGAAACGCTCAAACCACCAACCCGCCGCCACCACCGTCACCAGAAATCCCGTCGAGCCCCACAGCCGCACGCGACCATAACGTTTGGCGTCGAACGCACCACCCTGGCTCACCAGGTGCGCCAGTGCCGCTTCACTCATCGGCATCATCGCGCTGGTGTGTGTGAACATGAGCAGCAGCACGACAAACAGCGCCACACCGCCCAGTGGAAACCACAGCGCGAACGACACCAGCAATGCCACCGTGGCGCCATAGCGCAGCAGCTTGACCCGCTCGCCTGTGCGGTCCGACAGCGTGCCCCAGGCGTAGGGCGCAAACAAGCGCGTGGCGGACTGCACCGAGGTCAACACAGCGATGGCGATCAGACCGAAGCCGAGGTCTTTGAGCCACAGCGGCAGGTACGGGTTGAAGAAGCCGATGTGGGCGAAGTAGCTGGCCGAGAGCGCAGCAAACGGCAACAGGCCCCGCTGTTGGCTCAAAGACCCCCCCGCCGTCGGCTTGTCTTTGGGGAAAGGCGGCGCGTCGTGGCTCACACGGGCTTCTGTCGGCTCGGGTCGCTCCACAAGACGCCACCGGTGGCCCAGTCGGACCTGCTGACATCAAACATCACCACGTTGACCGAATCGGGCGAACCGCCCAGGGTGCTCACCGTGGCTTCGGTGATCGCCTTGACGAAAGCCTGTTTTTGCTCGGGTGTGCGGCCCTCAAACATTTCGACGCGGATGGTGGGCATGGTGCATGTCTCTTTATGGGGCAAGCATCGCTCGCGGTATGTAACGCCGCACCGCATCAAGCGGCGCAGCGCGACGGAAATCAGGACCGGCCCTGTGGCAAGGCGCCGGCAATCGGTGCCAGCGGCGGCGCCACATCGCCACACTGCGCGCGGTGGCGCAGCGCGTGGTCCATCACCACCAACGCCAGCAGCGCTTCGATGATGGGCGCGGCGCGAATGCCGACGCAGGGGTCGTGCCGGCCCTTGGTGATGAGCTCGGTGGGCTGGCCTGCTGTGTCGATGGAGGCGCGCGGGATCAGAATGGAGCTGGTGGGCTTGATGGCAATCGACACGTCGAGGTCTTGCCCGGTGCTGATGCCGCCCAGCACACCACCGGCGTTGTTGCTCTCGAAACCTGCCGGCGTGAGCGAATCGCCGTGGCTGCTGCCACGCTGGGTCACGCTGGCAAAACCGGCGCCTATCTCCACGCCCTTGACCGCGTTCAGGCCCATCACAGCGAAAGCGATATCGGCGTCGAGCTTGTCGTAGAGCGGCTGGCCCAAGCCAACCGGCATGTTTTTGGCCACCACGCGCAGGCGCGCGCCGCAGGAATCGCCGCTTTTACGCAGCGCCTGCATGTAGGTCTCCAGCGCCGAGACATCGGCCACCGGGGCAAAAAACGGGTTGTTCGGCACATGCTCCCAGCATTCGAACGGAATCACCTCGTCTCCGATCTGCGTCATACAGGCGTGAAACGTGGTGCCAAACTTTTCCTTCAACCACTTCTTCGCCACCGCACCGGCGGCCACCGTGGGCGCGGTCAGCCGCGCCGAGCTACGACCGCCACCGCGCGGGTCGCGAATGCCAAATTTTTGCAGGTAGGTGTAGTCGGCGTGGCCAGGCCTGAAGGTCTGAACGATGTTGCCGTAGTCATTGCTGCGCTGGTCGGTGTTGCGAATCAGCAGGGCGATCGGCGTGCCGGTGGTTTTGCCCTCGTAGACCCCGCTCAGGATTTCCACCGCATCGGGCTCGTTGCGCTGGGTCACGAACTTGCTGGTGCCGGGGCGGCGGCGGTCAAGGTCGGCCTGAATATCCGCCTCGCCCAGCGCCATGCCGGGCGGGCAGCCGTCGATCACGCAGCCGATGGCTGGGCCGTGGGATTCACCGAAGTTGGTGACGCAAAACAGGGTGCCGAAGGTGTTGCCGCTCATAGAGCCTCGATTATCTCCGAGCGCATAAGAAGTTTGCCCAAAAAAGAAACGCCCTGGGTGCGGGGCGTACCAAGTGGCACCAGCGCTCAAGGCTGTTTGGGCTCGCCCTTGTTGTTCATCTCACCCTCTTCTCCTGGCCAGTCGCGGATATAGGCCTTGAGCATCTTGTTCTCGAAATTCTGGCTGTCCACCACCGCGCGCGCCACGTCATAGAAGCTCACCACGCCCATCAGCATGCGGTTGTCCATCACCGGCATGTAGCGCGTGTGGCGCTCCAGCATGAGGGGGCGTACCTGCTCCAGCTCGGTCGCGGGGGTGCAGCTGATCGGGTGATCGTCCATCACAGCGCGCACCGCTTTGTTGCCCACCGTGCCGCCGCCGCTGGCCAGGGTGTGAATCAGCTCGCGAAAGGTGAGCATGCCAACCAGATCGCCGTGTTCCATCACCGCTAGCGAGCCGATGTCGAACTCGGCCATGGTGCTGACCGCTTGCGTCAACGGATCGTTGGGGTGGCAGGTGTACAGCGTGCCGCCTTTCACACGCAGGATGTCGCTGACTCGCACGGCTGTTCTCCTCAATTTTTGGGGTCTCGCCCGATGGGCCATTCACAACACCAATATAGCCCACAATCTTCGACCATCCGACGCCGTTCACTGCCGCTTGCAGATGACCGCGCCACGTGAAACCCAGGAGAAAAAACCCATGCCCGGTTACGCCGATCCAGGCTTCGACACCCTCGCGCTGCACGCCGGTTTTGTGCCCGACGCCACTGGCGCGCGCGCGGTACCGATCCACCTCACCACCTCGTTTGTTTTCGAGTCCAGCGACCACGCTGCTGCGCTGTTCAACCTGGAGCGCGCTGGCCACGTCTACAGCCGCATCAGCAACCCGACCAACGCGGTGTTCGAGCAGCGCATGGCCGCGCTCGAAGGCGGTATCGGCGCCATCGCCACCGCCAGCGGCCAGGCGGCACTGCACCTGGCTGTGGCCACGCTCATGGGCGCCGGCTCGCACATCGTCGCCAGCACCGCGCTCTACGGTGGCAGCCAGAACCTGCTGCACTACACGCTGCGCCGCTTTGGTATTGAGACCACCTTCGTGAAACCGGGCGACATCGACGGCTGGAAGTCTGCGGTGCGCCCCAACACCAAGCTGTTTTTCGGGGAGACTGTGGGCAACCCGGGCCTGGACGTGCTGGACATCCCAACCGTGGCCCAGATCGCGCACGAAGCCGGCGTGCCGCTGCTGGTGGACTCCACCCTCACCACGCCCTACCTGATCAAACCGTTCGAGCACGGCGCTGACATCATCTACCACTCGGCCACCAAGTTTCTGAGCGGCCACGGCACCGTCATTGGCGGTGTGTTGGTGGACAGCGGCGGATTTGACTGGGAAAAGTCGGGCAAATTTCCCGAACTCACCGAGGCTTATGGCGGTTTTCACAACATGGTGTTCAGCGAAGAGAGCACGGTCGGTGCCTTCCTGCTGCGCGCGCGCCGCGAGGGACTGCGCGATTTCGGCGCCTGCCTAAGCCCGCACAGCGCCTGGCTGATCTTGCAAGGTATCGAGACGCTGTCGCTTCGGATGGACCGCCACATGGCCAATACCGAGCGGGTGGTGCAGTTCCTGGCCAGCCACCCGCTGGTGAGCCGGGTCGGCCACCCGCTGCTCGAATCGCATCCAAGCCACAGGCTGGCCAACAAACTGCTGCGCTTCGGGGCCAGAGGCGCGGGGGCGGTGTTCAGCTTCGACATCAAGGGCTCGCGCGAGCAGGGCAAGGCCTTTATTGAAGCGCTCAAAATTTTCAGCCACCTGGCCAACGTGGGCGACTGCCGCTCGCTGGTGATCCACCCCGCCAGCACGACCCATTTCCGCATGACCGACGAGGCGCTGACTGCCGGCGGCATCGGCCCGGGCACGATCCGCCTGTCCATCGGTCTGGAGCAAGCCGAGGACCTGATCGACGATTTGAAACGCGCCTTGAAAGCCGCCGAGAAAGCAACAGGTTGAATATGAAGCCCCACGCTCATCACTTCGTGTATTCGCTGCCCCCCAGGTGGGCGCAGGCCGCCCTTGGGGCGGCCCGGCGGGAGTCCTAACCATGTACCTCCAAGTCAATGGCGCCTCAACCTATTGCTACACCGGCGGCAAGGCCATCAACCCCGCCCAGCCCACGGTGGTCTTCATCCACGGTGTGCTGAACGACCACAGCGTGTGGATCCTGCAAAGCCGCTATTTTGCCCACCATGGCTGGAACGTGGTGGCGGTCGATCTGCCCGGCCACTGCAAAAGCGCAGGCGAAGCGCCCGAATCGGTGGAATCAGCGGCTGACTTCATCGGCGATCTTCTTGACGCGGCGAACGTGCAGAAAGCAGCGCTGGTGGGCCACAGCTGGGGTTCTCTGATTGCGCTGGAAGCGGCCTCGAAGCTCAAGGAACGCGTGAGCCACCTGGTGCTGGTGGGCACCGCTTACCCGATGAAGGTATCGCCCGTGCTGATCGAGGCCTCGCTGAACGAGCCCATGAAAGCACTCAACATGGTGAACGTGTTTTCGCGCAGCACCCTGGCCGCCCCGCCCTCTGCGCTGGGACCAGGTACCTGGGTGTTTGGCGCTGGCATGGCGCTGGGCCGGCGCGTGTTGGCCAGCAACCCAGAGGTCAATGTGTTCCACCGCGGCTTCGTGGCTTGCGACCGCTATGCCAACGGTGAGCAGGCTATCGCGGCCATCACCTGCCCGGTGCTGCTCTTGCTCGGCGCGCAGGACCAGATGACGCAGCCCAAGGCCGCGCAAAGGCTGGTCCAGGCCGCGAAAAGCGCTGGTCAATCGGTGCAAGTAATCAATTTGACAGTTGGGCACAACCAGATGACCGAAGCGCCCGACGCCACGTTGGCCGCACTGCGCGATTTTTTGAAGCCATGAGCAATTCAAAAAATGACACCTTGAGCGAAGCCGATGTGTCTCGCGTGGTGGAAATGGCGTGGGAAGACCGCACACCGTTTGAAGCCATCGAACGCCAGTTTGGATTCAACGAGTCGGCCGTGGTGGCCCTGATGCGGCGCAACCTGAAGCAGCGTTCCTTCAAGATGTGGCGCGAGCGCATGGCGGGCCGCACCACCAAACACGAGAGCCTGCGCCAGCCCAATACCCTACGGCACCGCGCCAGCCACACGCGCCAGGCGTAAAGGCCGCGTTACTGCGCCGGGTTGCCGCGCCGGGTTACCGCGCCGGCTCAGGCTGGGGCCTGTGCCCTGGCTTCTCCACCAGGCGCGCCGGGTGCGCCCAGGAGTGCGGCGCGCCAGGATGCTGGGTGTGCCCAACCCCAGGCTGCTGTTGCTCAAACGGCGAGGCAAGGGGAAACATGCGCTGCAAAGCAGCCTGTACCTGGGTCAAGCGGGGGTCGTGGCCATGCGCGTCGTCGGTGGTGTCGTTGATACAGAAAAAGTCCAGCGCGCCGTTTGCCGCCGCCAACTCAGCGAGTGGGCCCGACGGATCGGCATCCCCCGTGGCCAGGTACCGGTGTGCCTGGTCTCGAATCTTGGCCACCCCATGGGCCAACGCCCAGCGCAGCACAAAGTCGGACACCAGGGTCGGGCTGTCCCAGGTGCGAAACACACCCGAACGCACCCGAGCAAACAGCTCGGGTGCCTCGTCTTCAAGCCGAAACAGCAGCGACTTCAGCAGGGGCCGCGGCGAGTGGGCGAAGGTGCGCGGCGTGTGGCGGTAGCCGGATTCGGCAAGAGACGGCAGCCGGTTCAGCCACTGATCTGACAGGCGGCTGGCGTTCTCCAGCGAGTTGTCTTGGGGCCGCATCGGGCCAGCTTGCACAGCCGGATCGTCCGACCAGGTGGCATAGAAGCCGTCCGACCAAAACCAGTGGTCCAGTCGCACGGGAGCGCCAAAAAAGACGTCGTCGTTGAGGTAGAAATAGCGCTCGGACAGCCCGGGAATGCGGTGAATGTAGGACTCGATGTTGCCGGAATCGAAAGTTGGCAGGCGGTTTGCGGGCAGCAGATCCTGGTGATTCACCACGGTCAGGCGGTCGGATGAGCGCAGCCAGCGCGGCGTTTGGCCGTCGGTGACAAGGTACACATGGCCATGACCAGGGAAAAAACGTTCCAGCGCTCGCAGGCTGTAACGCAGCTCGCCATTGTCCCGAAAGCGCCCTTCCACATTGCCATAAGGCGCCATGGACTCGGTTTCTGCAGCCCCCAGGCGCAACGCCGCTGCGTGGCGCTTGGCGCGCCACATGGGGTCGCTGCCATCCACCCAGAGGTAAACGATGTCGATGGAAGAGTCGGCAACAAAAACGGGCATGGCGCAACAGAGGTGATGAAGAGAGATGGTTTTCACCACGGGGGCGCAGCCAGGCGGGCAAACAGGCAAACGGGCAAACGGGGCCCACATTACACGGCGGTTCGTGTTCTCAGGCAAGGTAGCGGGTTATCGATTGTCTCCACAGCGTTGGAATGCCGACAATCCAGAACGAACAACGAGACAGTCTCGCTGCGGCTGCGCTTCAGCGCTCCAGCGCTGCCAAACCAAACCATGACCAGATACATTGCCCCCCAAGCCATCACGCCCGCCATGGCTGTGGAGCGCGCCCAAACCATCGCCGCCAACTTTGACCTGCGCGCCCTGCCCGCAGACTTCCTGGCCAACCCCTACCCGGTCTACGACGCGCTGCGCCAAGCCGAGCCAGTACGGCGCATGCCCGATGGCTCCTATTTTTTGACGCGCTACGCCGATTTGGCAGCCGTGTACCGTGATGCGCAGACCTTCAGTTCAGACAAACAGGTGGAATTTGCGCCGAAATACGGCACAAGTTCGCCGCTTTACCAGCACCACACCACCAGCCTGGTGTTCAACGACCCACCGCTGCACACCCGCGTGCGCAAGCTGATCATGGGCGCGCTCTCGCGCCGCGTCATTGCAAATATGGAACCAGGCCTGATCGTGCTGGTCGACAGCCTGCTCGATCGCATAGACAGGCAAGGCGGCGGCGATCTGATTGAAGACCTTGCATCAGCCATTCCGGTGGAGATCATCGGCAACCTGCTCGGTGTGCCTGTTGCCGAGCGGGGCCAGCTGCGTGACTGGTCGTTGGCCATCCTCGGCGCACTGGAGCCGATGGTGACACCGGCTCAGCAGACACGCGGCGATCGCAGCGTGGTTGAGATGCTGGACTACCTGCGCGGCTTGGTGGCCGAGCGCCGACAAGCACTGGGCGATCCGGAGCGCGATGTGCTCACCCAGCTGATTCTGGGCGAGCCAGGCAGTGATGACGAGCGCCTGAACGAGATGGAGCTGCTGCAAAACTGCATCTTCTTGCTCAACGCCGGCCATGAAACCACCACAAACCTGATTGGCAACGCCCTCATCTGCCTGCAGGAACACGCAGCGGCTCGGGCCAGTTTGTTGCAATCGCTGCAAGCCTGCCAGGGTGATGCGGCGGCCAGCGAAGGACTGCTGAAGCGCGCGGTCGATGAGTTTTTGCGTTTCGAGTCGTCCAACCAGCTGGGCAACCGGCGCGCCACCCGGGCCACGCAGGTGGGTGGCGTGGATTTGCCAGCGGGCGCGCTGGTGACGCTGTGCATTGGCGCGGCCAACCGCGATCCAGCGCAGTTCGACCGCGCCGACACGCTTGACCTGAGGCGCGAAAACAACAAACACCTGGCCTTTGGCTTCGGCATACACCAGTGTGCGGGGCTTAGCCTGGCGCGGCTCGAAGGCCACATCGCCATCGGCCGTTTTTTGCAGCGCTTTCCCGGCTACCACCTCACCGAGGCGCCCCAGCGGGGCGGCCGTGCACGGTTTCGGGGCTTTCTGCGCGCGCCCTTTGCAGTGGCCTAAAGGCGCTCGTCGGGATCGACCGCCGCAGCGGTCACCAGCACCATCGCCAGCGCCTGCTCCAAACTGAGCCGATTCCAGCCGCTGGAGGCCCACATCGCCTCGGTCTGCAAGCTGCGCCGCAGCAACAGGCTGTTGGCCAGTGGCGCCAGTGGCGTGAGCGCCGGCTCGATCAGCAAGACCCAACGCGCGCCTTTTTCGTCCAGGCAACCGGCCCAGTCGAGCTCGCGCAGCGCGCGCAGCGGCTCTTCGAGCTGCAAGCCGTCGACCCGCAGCGCGCGGGCCAGCTGCTCCAGACTCACGCCGCGCGACGCCCCGTCAACCCCTGACTCCTCGCTGCTGCGTGCCAGCACCAGCTGACCTACCAGCTCCAGCGCGAGCTGGTAATTCCAGCCCGGTGTATCGCCCCGACGCGCAATACCGTCCAGCAAGCTGGGAAGATAGGCCGCTACCACCGCGCCCAGCAACACGATCACCCAGGCCAGGTAAATCCAAATCAGCAGAATCGGCAGGGTGGCAAAGGTGCCGTAGACCACCGAGTAAGTGGGCACAGTCGAGAGGTAAAAGGCCAGCAGTTTCTTGGCCAGCTCCAGCCCGGCGGCCACAAACAAACCACCCATCAGCGCATGGCTCCAGCGCACCCGGGTGTTGGGCACGAAGCGGTAAAGCGCAGCCACGCCAGCGGTCATAAGCGCGAACTGCACCGCGTCAAGCAGCAGCTTGAGCGCGTCGGGCATGGCGCTCACAAGGCCTTTGGAGGCCGACAACGCATGCGAGGTGACCGACAGGCTGCTCGCCAAAAAGAGCGGCCCCAGTGTCAGCACCGCCCAGTACACCAGCACCCGCTGGGTCAGCGGGCGGATCTGGCGCACGCGCCAAAGGTCGTTGAGTTTGCGGTCGATCGTGAGAATGAGTGCCAGCGCTGTGAAAAGCAAGACCAGAGCGCCCGCCCAGCCCATCTGCCCGGCCTTGGCGGCGAACTGATTGAGGTAACTCAACACCGGCTGGGCAATGTTGTCGGGCACCAGACTCTGCACCAGCCAGCTTTGCAGCCGCGTTTGCAAAACAGCAAACACGGGGAACGCGCTGAAGACAGCCAACGCCACGGTAAACAGCGGCACCAGCGAGATCATGGTGGTGAAAGTGAGGCTGCTCGCCGTCTCGCCCAGGCGATCTTCGTGAAAACGCTCGCGCAGCGTCAGCACTGTATTGCGCCACGGAAATTTCAGGGTGTCGCGCCACAGCGCGTGTAGCAAGGCTTCAAACCGTTGCCAGCGCTTGTTGAAGGTCATGTCGGTATCATCCCAGAAGCCACGCCCGCCCCGAACCACCTGCCCCGCTCGCCACGCTGTCATGCCCCAACCGACCGTCTCCCTCACTGGCAGCAACGTGCGCTGGACCCGCCATCTCGCTGTCGGCAGCCTGCTGGGGCTGATCGTCCTCGGGCTGGCTTGGGAGCTGTGGCTGGCACCGCTTCGCCCAGGTGGCTCCTGGCTGGTGCTCAAGGTGCTGCCGCTGACTTTGCCGCTGGCCGGCCTGCTCAAAAACCGCATGTACACCTACCGCTGGCTCAGCCTGCTGGTGTGGATTTATTTCACCGAGGGCGCAACACGCGCCGCCAGCGATGGCGGGCTTTCAGCGGTGCTGGCAGGCATTCAGGTGTTGCTGTGTGTGGCGCTGTTTGTGGCTTGCGCGATGCATGTGCGCATTCGCTTGCGCGCCGCTGGCGCAGAGGCGGTGGAGGCGGACAAAATTCGCCACGCAGCAGCCATTGGCGCAGCCGCCGACCCAATTCAACCAGCTTCCATCAAATGACCAATACTTTGCTGCAAACCCTTTCTGCGGCCGTGGGCGAGGCGCAGGTGCTGACCCACGACGACCCGGCGACCGACCTCAGTGCCTGGGAAACCGACTGGCGCGGCCGCGCCCACGGCCGGGCGCTGGCGGTGGTGCGCCCGGGCAACACCGCCGAGGTGGCGGCGGTGGTGAAGGCCTGTGTGGCAGCCGGGGCAAGTCTCGTGCCCCAGGGTGGCAACACTGGCCTGGTGGTCGGCTCGGTGCCCGATGACAGCGGTACCCAGGTGCTGCTCAGCCTGACCCGCATGAATGCGGTGCGCGCGCTGGATGCCGCCAATCTCACACTCACGGTGGAAGCCGGCTGCGTGCTCCAGACGGTACAACAGGCGGCAGAGCGGGCTGGTTTGCTGTTTCCGCTCAGCCTCGCGGCCGAGGGCAGTTGCACCATTGGCGGCAACCTCGCCACCAACGCGGGTGGCACCCAGGTGCTGCGCTATGGCAATGCGCGCGATCTGTGCCTGGGTCTGGAGGTGGTCACCGCGCAAGGCGAGATTTGGCATGGTCTCACCGGCCTGCGCAAAGACAACACCGGGTACGACCTGCGCGACCTGTTCATTGGCAGCGAAGGCACGCTGGGCATCATCACCGCCGCCACACTCAAGCTGTTCCCCCAGCCTCTGGCTCGCCTGACCGCCTGGGCCGCCCTGCCCTCGCTCAGCGCCGCCGTGGCGCTGCTGGGCTTGGCGCAGCAGCAGCTGGGCGCTGGCCTGACCGGATTTGAGGTGATGGGTCGGTTTGCGCTCGGCCTGGTGGACAAGCACTTCCCGGCCTTGCGCGTGCCGCTGTGGCGCGAAAGTCCGTATTGCGTGTTGCTGGAGAACAGCGACAGCGAGTCAGAAGATCATGCGCGCGCTCAATTCGAGCGCCTGCTGGAAGCCGCACTGGAGCAGGGCCTGGTGAGCGACGCGGTGGTGGCCGAGAGCCTGGCGCAGGCGCGTGGCCTGTGGCACATCCGCGAGAGCATTCCGCTGGCACAGGCCCAGGAAGGCCTGAACATCAAGCACGACATCAGCATCCCGGTGTCGCGCATCCCCGCCTTCTGCGACGAGACCGACGCTTTGCTGGCAAGCGAAATTCCCGGTATAAGGCTGGTGAACTTTGGCCACCTGGGCGACGGCAACCTGCACTACAACGTGCAAGCGCCCGAACACAGCGACGCCGCTGCGTTTTTGTGCACGCAGGAGAGCCGGGTGAACCAGTTGGTGTTTGACGCGGTGTCGCGCTACAACGGCTCGATCAGCGCCGAGCACGGTGTGGGCAGCCTCAAGGTCGACACCTTGCCCAAACACAAAGACCCGGTGGCGCTGGCGCTGATGCACACCATCAAGACCGCCCTGGACCCGCGCAACACCATGAACCCCGGCCGCGTGCTCGCCGCGTAAGCGCGCGCTCTGTGCCGGCCGCAACCGCATTTCCCAACATGAATTGGTCCACTCACTCCCGTCCGGTCCGCTCGCAGTTTGAGGACTTGATGCGCCACGTCCACACCACGGGCGTGCAAAAGATGGACCGCACCGGTACCGGTACCACCAGTGTGTTCGGGCACCAGATGCGCTTCGATTTGAGGGAAGGCTTTCCACTGGTCACCACCAAAAAGGTGTTTCTGCGCGCCATCATCGTCGAGTTGCTCTGGTTTTTGCGCGGCGACAGCAATGTGAAATGGCTGCAAGAGCGCGGCTGCACCATCTGGGACGAGTGGGCGCGTGAGGACGGCAGCCTGGGCCCGGTTTACGGCGTGCAATGGCGCAGCTGGCCCACACCCGGTGGCGGCCACATCGACCAGATCGCCGAGGTGATGCAGACGCTCAAGACCAATCCCGATTCGCGCCGCATCATCGTCAGTGCCTGGAACGTGGCCGAGCTGTCCCAAATGGCGCTGATGCCCTGCCACGCCCTGTTTCAGTTTTATGTAGCGCCGGCCACCGAACCCGGCGGGCGTGGCAAGCTCAGTTGCCAGCTCTACCAGCGCAGCGCCGACATTTTCCTGGGCGTGCCGTTTAATATTGCCAGTTATGCGCTGCTGACCCACATGGTGGCGCAGCAATGCGATCTGGATGTGGGCGATTTCATCTGGACCGGTGGCGACTGTCACCTCTACCGCAACCACCACGAGCAGGTGGCGCTGCAGCTGAGCCGCACACCATTTGCCTACCCCACGCTGCGCATCTTGCGCCACCCTGAATCCATCTTCGACTATCAATACGAAGATTTTGAGATGCAGGGTTACGAATGCCACCCAGCCATCAAAGCGCCTGTTGCGGTCTGACAGCGCTCACGTGATCTTCCGCGAACAGGCCTGGGCCCTGCTTGCGCTCATGTTCATGTTCATGTGGGGCGTGAACTGGCCAATGATGAAGCTCTCACTGCAAGAAACCACGCCGCTGATGCTTCGCGCCAGCACGCTGCTGCTGGGCGCGGGCTGGCTGTTTTTTTATGTGGCGCGCAAAGGCAAACGCGTGTGGCCAGCCGGGCGCGAGTGGGCAGGGCGATGGGTGGAGCCACCGAAGGCAGGCGTGGCAGGCGCGGCAGGCGTGGCAGGCGTGGCAGGCGCGGCACAATCGTGCCATGCCTGACCATGCACCACACACCCCACCTCCCGCCCGACTGCACCTGATCTACGCTCGCGCCGCCAACGGCGTGATCGGTTGCGACGGCGCCCTGCCGTGGCACCTGCCAGAAGACCTGGCCCACTTCAAACGAACCACCCTGGGCGGCCCCGTCATCATGGGCCGCAAAACCTGGGACTCGCTGCCACCCCGCTTCCGGCCACTGCCAGGCCGCGCCAACATCGTGGTCACGCGCGATGCCAGCTGGGCCGCCGAAGGCGCGGTGGTCGCCCACTCGCTGGAAGCGGCGCGCGATCTGTGCCCAGCGGGGAGCGACGCCTGGGTAATTGGTGGCGCGCAGATCTACGCCCTGGCCCTGCCGCTGGCCAGCAGCGTGGTGGTGACCGAAATCGCCCAAGACTTCGAAGGCGACGCCTTCGCCCCCGAGCTGGGCACCGAGTGGGCCGAAACGCAGCGCGACGCCCACACCGCCCAGAACGGCCTGCAGTACGCCTTTGTCACCCACACGCGCGCCGCCTGAACAGACCACCAAGCGGCTTTTTTCTCCTGTGCTTGTGGCCCAGCAAAAACGTCCCTGATCGACCAACTCTCGGCCAGCCGCCCCACCCTTTGAAAAAGATATCATTGCTATCGTTCAATTTGATGGAGAGCAGGGTGGCTGATTTGTTGGTTCGCGGTGTCGATGAAAGTGTTGTGCGAGCGCTCAAAGAGCGTGCTGGAGCGCATGGCCGAAGTGCTGAAGCCGAGCACCGTGAGATC
>Ga0105050_10003860_pt1 | contig 20462 bp, 15 predicted proteins | sample FRY01_FD_78088 | JGI IMG/M metagenome (GOLD analysis project Ga0105050, IMG submission 78088) | Freshwater microbial communities from Lake Fryxell liftoff mats and glacier meltwater in Antarctica - FRY-01 | ecosystem: Environmental > Aquatic > Freshwater > Ice > Glacier meltwater ...
TAATGTTTTAACAGGAAGATGTGTATATAAATGCAAAAATACTGAAAAAAGAGATATTGATACAGGTAGATGCGTTAAAAAAATAGTTAAATTAGAAGATAAGATAAAACATAAGATATGCCCTGAAGGAAAAGAAATTAATTTTTTAACAGGAAGATGTGTATATAAATGCAAAGATGGTAAAATAAGAGATGTTGATACAGGTAGATGTGTTAAAAATATAGTTCCAAAACCAGATCCAAAACCAGATCCAAAACCAGATCCAAAACCAGACCCAAAACCAGATCCAAAACCAGACCCAAAACCAGACCCAAAACCAGATCCAAAACCAGATCCAAAACCAGATCCAAAACCAGACCCAAAACCAGATCCAAAACCAGATCCAAAACCAGATCCAAAACCAGATCCAAAACCAGATCCAAAGCCAGATCCAAAGCCAGATCCAAAGTCAGATAAATCTTTTAAACTTTATTATCCAGATTTAGAAGATCCTGAATTTACATCAAAAATTGCTAATAATATGGAATTTGCAATTCATAAAATACCTGACTTCCCTGTAATAAAGTCTATAGACGATTTTAATAAAGTTTCAAATAGATTATGCGGTTCTTTTGAAACAGCTCTTTATCAGCATTTTGTAAGTCAATATATTTCATATAGAACACCTTATAAAAGTATATTATTATATCATGGGGTTGGTGTTGGAAAAACATGTTCTGCTATTACATTATCAGAAGCTTTATTAACTCCCCATACAACATTGCAAGAACCTATGATATGGGTAATAATGCCTCATTCTTTAAAACAAAGTTTTAAATCTCAAATATTCGATATTGACAATCATACATTTAAAAATATTACTAATCAATGTACGGGAGATATTTATGTTAAACTTATTAATATTTATGAATCATCTTTTAATAATAAAAATAAAATGAATACTGAACTAAAAAAAATATTAAAAAGTAGATACAGAGTTTTTACATATGATGGATTTTCAAAATATATTAAAGATAATTATTCTGATAAAATTGTTGAAAATAAAGTAATTATTATTGACGAGGCTCATAATATTAGAAGTACTAATAAAAAAGACAAGGATTCGTTTATTGCTTTAACAAAATCTTTAACTGACGGCGAAAACAATCGTTTAATATTATTATCTGCTACTCCTATGTATAATGAACCTCGAGATATTTTAGACTTATTCAAATTAATGTTATTAAACGATAAAAGAATAGATATATTAAAAGACAATTCTAAGATATTTAATAATATTAAACTTAAAATTGACGCAAATGTAATGAAATTGATTAAAAAATTAACTTCAACATATATTTCATATTTGAGAGGAAAAAACCCATTTACATTTGCTTTAAAATTAAACCCTTCTAATAGTAATATTAAAATATTAGAAAAATCTCCTAAAAATGATCCATCGAATAAACCTATAAATATAAAAGAATTAGATTGGCTTAAAAATATTCGCGACGGAATTATAACATCAAAAATGGGAATATCTCAAAAAGCTATTATTAAAAAATTAGGATATAATAAATTAATAAAAGATGAAAACTTTAGTGATAATATAGAAGAAGAAAGTGTTGAAAATAAACAAAATCAAAATATGAAATTATTACAACCAATGAATATTGTATATGATACAGATGTTGGAAGTGATGGATTTTATACATTTTTTACAAAAACAAAAGTTGCTGATCCATTATCGGTAAGATATAATAAAAAATATCAAAATGCATTATATCCAGATGAAGAACATTTAGGAAAACATTCGGGAAAGTTTTTGAACATGTGTAATTTTATTAGAAAGTCTAAAGGTATTGTAGTTATCTATTCGCGATTTTTATTATCTGGTATTTTACCTTTCGCTATATGTCTAGAGCATTTAGGATATTCAAGAGAAGGAACTAATAACATATTGGCAAATGCAGACATTGTACAAGACAAACCTATTTATGATAAAGTAAAAAATCCCAAATATTGCATTCTTACAAGTGATAAAAAAGAAATTATGGGATCTACGACTATAGATAATCTTATAAAGAAAATTAATAAACCGGAAAATAGTAATGGTGAATTGATTAAAGTAATATTAATTACGCCTGTCGCAAGTGAAGGGTTAAGTTTTTACAATGCAAGAGAAATACATTTGACAGAACCTTGGTATCATTTTAATAGACCAGACCAAATTATAGGTAGAGGAATAAGAAATTGCAGACATCAAAGTTTACCTTTGGAAGAAAGAAATGTTACCGTTTTTATGCATGCCAGTATAGACGATGATGAAAATAAAGAAACTATTGATATACATGCATTGCGAATATCTACAAGAAAATATATAGATAGTATAAAAGTAGATCGTGTAATTACCGACAATGCTTTGGATTGTGGAATAATGAAGAATATAAATTATTTTCCTAAGTCTTTATTTCAAATGGGTAAAGTTAAAATTAATACATCTCAAGGTAATGTATACGAATATGAGTTTGGTGATAATGTAAAAGACGAACCATTATGTGATAGTAAAAATAAGTTTATAGATAAATCAGGATATCGCAGTGAAGTTTATAAGCATTTATTGAAACGCACACAAACATCTTTGATAAATATCATTGATAGTTATATAAAATTAAACATCTTTTTTATAAATTTTGAAACATTATATGATAAAATGGCAGTAGATAATGATTTATTAATGTATACTGTAAATAAATCTATATACCCTTATATTTTATTAAATGGTTATTTTATTACAATTCATAAAAATGGTATTCATATAATACAAAATGAGTTAAAATATTCTAATAAATTAAGTATTGTAATTGAAGATAAAAAGTACAACGATGAAAAAATAATAGATAATGTAGTTATAAATGATGATAATATAGATAAAATATTAAATCTTCTTGAAATAGATTATTTAGATAGATATAATACAACTATATCTATTTATTTAAATTTAGATTCTGAATCTTTTGAAAAGTTAATGAAGAATATTTTAGGAATGTATGAATATGTTGTAGATAAAAAAATAAAATATATAATAGAATGTTTATATGAACAAGGTGTTTTGATAAAAAAAAATGAAATAAAATCTTTTAATAAGAATGACAATATTTTTATAGGATATGTTAATATTTTTGATATTAATAATAAAGATAATGATATTGATAATTTAGACATTAATTTACACATAAAAGGAACTGATATTTATAATCATGGTGTTACAAAGAGAGAAAGGGATGAGTTTATTAATTCAAGAAGTATAATAAAAAAAATACCTGTTGATATGACAACAGAGAAAACTCCATGGGGTATTATCGAACCTTACAAAAGCAAAACTGGTATTATTAATAAGTTTAAAATATATTCAACAGACCCTGTAATTGGTAAAGGTAAAAAAACAGGGAGGGTTTGTGAAACTTATTATGATATAGACCATAATAATTTTATTAAACAAATAAATAATGATGATAAAAATTATAAAATGAAAAATAAAAAAATATATTGTAAATTTATTGCTAATAAATTATTTATATTAGATAAACTAATATTATATCCATTGTTAAAACCTATTGTAATGTTAAAATAATACCTGTATTTTTTTCTTTATTATAAATTATTTTTGTATTATTATAATTAACCTCTTTATCAAAAAGAAATGATATAAATAACGCAGTAGATATATTCCACTTATTATTAACTATACCCGTCATTATTTCAGCGCTTTTTTTCATACCGAAAACTTTAGAAAACTCTTGTTTTGAAATAAAATTAATAAGATTTTGTTTAACAAATGATGTATTAGTATTAAATGTACATGTTTCTGATAAAATAATTTCAATTGGTTTATATAAGGGTTTTATATCTTTATTTTTTATTTTTGATATTTCATTATTAGTATTTTGCTTTTCTTCAATAATATCTTTTTTAACAAAAGGAATATCTTTATTTTTTATATTTAATATTTCATTATTAGTATTTTGTTTTTCTTCAATAATATCTTTTTTAACAAAAGGAATATCTTTATTTTTTATTTTTGATATTTCATTATTAGTATTTTGTTTTTCTTCAATAATATCTTTTTTAACAAAAGGAATATCTTTATTTTTTATATTTAATATTTCATTATTAGTATTTTGTTTTTCTTCAATATTATCAATAATAATATCTTTAATTTTATGAGGTATATATTGAGAAAACCTTTTATATACTTCAATATTATCACTTTTCCACAATATATTATTTTTATTTTCACAAGAACATAGCTTGTCTGTAAGTATTTTAATCATTATAATTAAATAGTAATAATCTTCTATATCATTTTTTTAAGTTATTATATAATCTTCATATTTTAAACTATTTTCTAATACATTTATTGGAATTATATTTTGCTTCATATATTTTTTTTTTAGTAAATAAAACTTCATACTAGAAGAAAACTTTTGACGCGATATTGTAGTTGTATTAGAATTAACAACAGATATTTGTGGAGGTATATTATAAAAATTTTCTTCTTTTTGTTTTGTAGATATACTATCATTTAACATGTCTTTCATTATTTCATATTTTATTATTTCATTTTGTGATTTAATACAAAAATCAATATAGTTATTAATTTTTGACAAAATATCAATTTCTAACCAATTTAAATTTAAAAAAACTCCATTATTATTCTGCGTATAATTAGTATTATTTTCAATTAAAATTTTAAATAATTCTAATGTTTCGTTAGATGTTAATTTTATAACATTGCTTTGTATTGATTTGCATAAATCGTTTTTATTCATTTTTAATTAATATAACATTTTTATATTTATATAGAAATATAAATTATGCATATTCGTCATTATCTAAAACATTCTCAGATTCTCCTTCGTCTATTGATAAATCATCGTCATCATTATCTTCATTTTCATCTTCATCGTCATCATCTTCGTCATCGTCAGTCAGTTCATCTTCATCATCGTCATTTCCAAATTCTCCTTTATTTTTATCTTTGGGTTTAATATTTATTTTTTTAACACTTCCATTTTCTTCATCATCATCATCTTCGTCATCTTCAGCATTATCATCATAATCATTATCAATATCAATAATATCTAATCCGTCATTATTTACTTCATCGTCATTATCATCATCAATTGATATATCATCATCTTCGTTATCGGTAACAACTATTTCATCATCTTTATCTTTTAAAATCTTACCAACTATTGAAATCATTTTGTCATATAATGTAAACTTCTTTCCACAAACAAGAACATTAACACTATCTCCTATTTTAACATCGTCTATATTTATTTCAGATTGAATACCTGAAGTAATTCTTGGAATAATTACCTCTAATATTGCCATATCTTCGTGCATTCCTATAGCTCTTAATCCAAGATTATTTTTTGCTTTAACAACACATTTTATAACTGTGTCTTGTATTGGGTTACAAATTTCTGCAATACAACATAAATCATATGCAATATTTCCGTTTAAATGAGATTCTTTGATATATCCAGAAGAACGTTTTATAATTTTTATACTATCTTTTTTAATATACCCGTGCTTACTACAGCTATTTTCTAATGTGTTTTTAAGTTTTTCCAAAATAACATTTTCAAAATTATTGTTTAATTCTTTAGGTGTTAAAATGATACTTGTATTAAATTTAATTGGCATAAACATTTTTGAAGTCATAATTTATATTCTATTTTCTATATGAATGTATCATTTTTTTTATTTATATAAAAAATTGATATATAAATCTATAATATCTATAATAAATATAAGAGTATAAAAATATGGAATTATCAAAGGATGATAATATAATTAAAATCATTGACAAACACTCATCTTTAATTTCATCAAAATCATGCGAATGTTTAATAAAGTTTCACGATTCTTCATCATGGACTGAGAAAGAATATAATAATTTTATAAATGTAATGAAAACAGAAGAATTTGTTGAAGGTATAGAAACGCAGATTTTAAATATTTCATCGGAAAATACACTTTTTACAATTTCGGGAAGCAGTAGTATTTTAAGATATTGTTCATCAAATACATATAGAGAAAAAGATGCTATTTTATATAATAAAAAAGTAGAAGGTAAAGATATAGTAAATGATGTATTTGATTCTACAATAATCTTTGAATCATTTTTAAAAAATCCATTAATACAAACCGCAGATTTCAATTCTAAATGGAATGATACGCGAAAGTTTTATAAAATAGATAAAAAAATTATTTACACAGATATAAAAACTAATATTAAATATATTGTTAATATTACAAAATATAATGGAATTGATTCTGATATAAAAGACGTTGATAATGTTAATTTACATTATTCATTTAAAAGTTCCGGTGTTATTAAATCTTCGCAGAGATATGAATTTTATATTGATATATCAAAAACTGATAAAGATAATATATTACCATCAATTATAAAAATGGAGCAAGCTTTATATTTATCAACTTTCATAATTTCAAAAGAACAACAGACAGATGTAATTAAAAACTATTATGAATTAATAAAAAATGATGTTAAAATATTAGGTCTTGATAATCGTAAATTTACACCAACGCGTCCTCATCTTCTTACACCAAAGCCTGTGACATTAGAAAAAAACAACGTATTTAATCCGGATGAATATGGGGTTATTAGTATTTTATCAGAATATACTGTTACAGAAAAAGCAGACGGTGAAAGACTTCTTATGTATATTGATAATAAAGGTATTGTATATCTCATTAATAATACATATAGAGTAATAAATACCGGTTTAGTATCTTCAAAAGAATTGTATAATTCACTTATTGACGGAGAATACATATCTTGTAATAGTCGCATAGATAATTCAAGTAATGGTTTATATGCGTCATTTGATATATATTATTACGGAGGTGAAAAAGTTACAAGTCTTCCATTGATAGGTGACAAAAAAGATGATAAAAGTAGATATAATTATTTGTTAAAAACTTCAAAATACATCAAAGAAGGAAACTTTTCTATAAATTATATTGTTAAGGATCATATTTATAATAAAGATATTCTTAATGATTGTGATAAAATTTTATCTGGAGTAAAAAAATACCCTTATCATATAGACGGTTTAATATTTACACCTGCAAAACTTGCTTTATATTCTCAATTTGCAAATAAACCTGTACCTTTAACAAGTAATGTTAAATGGGACAGAGTATTTAAGTGGAAACCTCCAGAACAAAATACAATAGACTTTCTTGCAAAAGAAGGTAAAGTTGTTAAGATAGATGGAATAAAATATAAAGAGATGTTTTTATATACTGGTTATGATGCATCAAAATGGGAAGATTATACAATAGAAGAAGCTCTTAAACAGATTTATGATAAAGAGTATGGAAGAATTGTTCAAGGTAAAAATAAAGTATACGTTCATAAAAAGTTTCAGCCAACAATATATTATAGCGATGGTATTGAAAAGTCACTTATAAAGTTAAGTTCTGGAAAAGAAATACGTTGCGAGAATGGAGATAAAATTGAAGGAAATGTTATTGTTGAATATAGATATGTATTGGATGAAAATATACCAGTGTCAATGAGATGGATACCGATGAGAGTAAGAGAAGATAAGACGCGCGTATATAAAACTGGTGAATTATCACAAACAGCAAATGATTTGAAAGTTGCATTAAGTATATGGCGAACTATTCACAACCCAGTTACTGAAAGTATAATACGTGGAAAAACTCCCATCCTTAATATGGATATTAGCGATGTAGATTTATTGGATGCAGAAGATGTTTACTATTCTAGAAATATTCCAAGAGAAGCATTATTATCTTACAATATGCTTCAATTTCATAATTTAGGTATTAAAAAAATGCTTTATTCTCATTCAAAAAATAAAGGTTCGCTTGTTGAATTAGCTTGCGGAGAAGGTGGAGATATGAAAAGATGGATTGATAATGATTATAAATTTATATTAGGAATAGATTTGGTAAAAAAGAATATTTATGGTCCAATGTCTGGTGCATATAGTCGTCTATTGGGAGAAAGAAAAAAATATTTTAGAGTGAGAAAAGAAGAACGTGAAAAACCAATATTTCCAAATATGGTATTTATAGCAGGAGATTGTGGTAAAGATATTAAAAGTGGCGAATGTTCATTATCTATAGGAGATAAAGAAAGTAACGATACATTGAAAAATGTTTTAAATAGAAATAAAACAAATTTCAATAAAAAATACCCTTATGTATCCGGACAAGGCGCGAATGGTTTTGATGTATGCTCTTGTATGTTTAGTATTCACTATTTCTTTAAAAGCGAAGAAACATTAAATACGTTTTTAAATAATGTTGCATCTTTATTGAAAAAAGACGGAACATTCAATTGTACTTTTATGGACGGAAAAAGAATTGAGGAGGCTATTGATGAAAATGGTGGAAATATTGTTAATGGTATAAAATATACAAGTGCTGATAGAGGAATACCTGTTTGGTCAATAATAAGAAGATATAATATTGGTGAAGAAGATAAATATAATAAGAAGATTAATGTATTTATTGAATCTACAAATAAATATATTCCTGAATATGTTGTATCTTATGAATTACTTGTTGAAAAATGTAAAGAATATAATTTAGAATTAGTAGATAGCGAATTATTTTCCGAATGTTTTAATAAAATTAAAAGTCAAATACCCGATGAAGATAGTGAAAAAGAACATATTCATAAAATTATAATGGAATTAGATAAAGACGAGGTATTAAAAAGGTTTAGTTTCTTTAATCGTTGGTGTATATTCAAAAAAATTAAATAAATTTAATATAAATCATTCGTATATAAAAGATAATTTATTTTTATAAATATATATAAGATGATTTTATTCTATAGCACTTATTGTAATCATTGCAATATGTTAATAGATAACATTAAACGTTATGATGTAGATAAAAAAATAAAACTTGTTTCAATTGATGAATTATTGGCAAAAAATATTAATATTGAAAATAAAATTCATTCTGTTCCAGCATTTATGATTTTACCAAGTAAAGAATTATTATTTGGAAAAGAAGTATTCGATCATTTATTATTACCAGGAAGAGGTTTGTTATATCAAGAACAAAATACAAGATTAGAAAATAAACCAACATTAAATGTAGAAAAAGAAAATAATAATACTAATACTACAATACCTATACCTAGTACAGAAGAAGGAGAGCCTATGCCGTTTACTCTTAAAAGTTTTAATTTTTCTGATAATTTTTCTGCTATAGAAGATTGTGAAACAGAATTAAAAGATAAAAATTATAATTGGGACTTTATTTCAAATGATAAAAATATTACAGATGGTATAAAAAATACTAGCGTTCCATCAAATACTTCATTTGATGAAAAAAAAGATAAATTGCCAAGTTTAGAAGAATTGCAAAAAATACGCGATAATATTAAATATTAGATTTATTACTATAAAAATATATAAGGAATATCAGATATATTTTTATATATATAGAAATGTCGAATCAATTTGTGTTCAATCAATATTATATTGATTTTATAAAAAGGCTTAAGCAAGTTGCTAAAAAAATGAAAGTAGAAATGAGTGAAAAAGTAGATAATGATAATTATGACGACACTGATTATATTTTCTCAAAAAAAGTTATGAAATCAATTAAAACTAATTATGTTACTCTTGATAAATCTTCAGATGAATATATATTGTATATTAATTCTTTACCAACAGAGTTTTGGAAGTCTTATGTTGAATTAGACGATAGCCTTCCTGAAACATGGTTTATCGAAGAACATGTAAAGGATGTAGAATTATATGAAAATATTTCAATAGAAAGTATTCGTAAATTAATAGCCGATGATTATTTATGTCATCATTTTTTGACAGTATTTTATTTATTCAAGGATAATCTTGATGAAGAAATTGTTAAAAAATATGTTACAATTTTTCAAGGTTCTTTTAAACAAGAATTAATTGACGAAATTGAAGACCAAACGCATAAAAAAATTATTAAAAGACTAAATGATCTAAAGGTAAAAAACTTAAAAAATAAAAGTGGTATTGATATGTCAAGTCTTGAAGATACAAATCTTGGAAAATTAGCAAAAGAGATTTTAGAAGATGTTGATATTGAAAAATTACAAAAGTCAATTGGAGACAATGGAGATATTCTTAAAGCAATAGGTGATCCTGATAGCGGATTTAGCGAACTTATCACAAATGTAAGTCGTAAAATGGCTACTAAAATCTCCAATGGAGAACTCAAGCAAGAAAGTATTTTACAAGATGCTATGAAGTTTGCTTCAAATATACCTGGTCTTTTTGGTAATTCAGGAGATAATGGCTCTTCTTCGTCGGGTAATAAACAACCGGATATGGCTAATATGATGAGTATGATGAGTTCTATGATGAATAATAAAGAAGGAATGGATACTATGCAAAAGATGATGAGTGGAATTGGAAAACCTAAGAAAAGTTCAAGACAAACTTATGACAAAAATGCTTATAAAAAAAGTATAGCTGCTAATAAATTAAAATCAAAATTAGATAGACGAAGAGATGAAACATCTGATTAAAATTATAATAATATAGATATTAGAATAAGAATATAAAAACTTATGTTTTGGTTAGATAATTTAAACGAACTAATAAAACCTATATTAATTCCTGATGCTAGCATGACTTTAGATGATAAATTAAACGCAATAATAAGATTTATTTTATTTATTGGTATTATTGCAACATTAATATTAAATGACACGAGATATGTATTATTTGTTATTATTATTATGATAATATCAATATTTGTATATAATTATCAATATGAAAAAAACAGAAAAATAGAAAAATATCTTGATTTAAATGATTTGGATATTGTTAATAATAAAAAATGTATAAAACCAACACAAGAAAATCCTTTTATGAATCCTAATATATTAAATATAAAAGAAGGTAATGAAAATTATCAAGCATGTTCAATCAATAGTAATAGAATAAATAAATCAATGAATTCTTATTTTAATGATACTTTTTTCCGCGATACAACTGATATATACGATAAATCATCTTCTGAACGCCAATTCTATACTGTTGCATCTACTACAATACCAAATAATAGAGAGCAGTTGGGCGAATGGTTGTATGACCGTGGTCCATCATGTAAAGAAAATAATATGAAATGTTATAATAATATTTATAATGATATCAGGAATTCATAATAATATAAATGGGATTTTTATAAAGATTTGATTATTTTTTTTCTAATTATAAGAATAATATACATTTAGATTTTAATATATAGTTTTCTATATTAAAATATAAAGAAGTATTATGAATTTATAAAGATTAATAAATTTAAAAACAGGTAAATCTTCAGAATTAGAATTAAAAAATGTAATACATAATATTTTTACTTATTATAATATTAATTGTGACAGGGTAAAAAGAAAACTATATAATATTCTATAAAAATAATCTCGTGTAATAAAGTTCATATTTGATATGATTATATTATTATGATAGATTGAATAACATTTTTATAATATTTTTTTTTAGTATTTTTTAATAGTTCTTTATTTTGAAAGTTCATAGTTTGAATAGTTTAAATATTTATAACTAATATTATATAGTTTTTACAATTAAGTATATATATATCAATATTTTTCATAATTAAGTATTCCATTGGGTATGCGATACTGTTTATTAATCATACAATAAAAAATATATAAGTAATCTACATTATTAATATTTACATTAGGATTATTATATTATAATTCAAATAATAAGGGGGTAAAAAATAGATTTATTAATCTTAAACTTAAACATCCGCACATACACCACTTATTCGATAAAAGTATATTTGTGTTTTTTCGTTTTTTTATTTATTACATAGTTTTTTCCGTACAAGTATTATCACTTTTTATATTAATTGTAATTAATATATAATTTATTTATTATTTAAAGATAGATAATGACAAATAATACTTTTGACACATCAACAAGTATATGTTCTGATGATTGTTGGAAAAATGCCAAAGAACTATATAATAACAAAATTGAAGATTACAATATATATCCTACTAATCTCGTAGATTGCAAAAGTCCTAATGTAAGAATGACAGATATGTATATAAATCATCCTAATCTTCGCGGAAGACCTGGGTACGGACTTTCCGATGATTGCTTAATAGATCATTATTCCATGTTAAGAAATAACCCTAACTCATTAACTCATGATAAATGTCGTATTCAACTAACAAATAGAATATTTACATCTGGTCCAAATCTAAGATGTGGTGCAACAAATATTGGTGCTGAATTAGAATTGCTTGAGGGAACAGATACAAATGCATTAAAATGTAATAAACAAATTATGGAACAAGAAATGAATAATTTTATGCCCCTATTAGATTGTGTTAAAGATATACAAAATCATGAAAATATTGTTCCAATATGGACTAATGGTGGTGAAGATACAAGATCTTATATACATAGAACAGAGTTTAATAAAAATTGCAATTGGGATGGAAGAAATAAAAATTTTTCAATATAATAAAAAAAATGTTATAATATAGAAGAATATGAGTTTTAACCGAACTACATATGATACTTGTTCATACAAAGAAGAATTACAAGGTAATGTCAGTACTTTAAGTTATATTTTATCTCCCTATAGATACGAACATACAAGCAAATGCAGACATCAGCTTGGATTTATAGGCGGAACAGCAGTATCGCATATTCAAGGAAATCTTGTAGATTTAGATAGTGAATTAAGAGGTCAAACGCGAATAATATCTAAATGTGGATCAAACCAATATGTCCCCACAAATGACGGTATAATAAAAAATGATAAAACAGAACCAATTGATACAACAATGTTGCATTTACCTGCGTGTCAATCTATAATGTATCGAGAGGTTCCTTTACCTCCAAAAATTAATTATAATCCTTGTTAATTATTTTTAACATAACCCTCCCATATAATTAGCAAAAAAATACCATACTAAATATACTGGTCCTAACATAAATGCTAACAAAGCAAAAATTAATCTAAACAATGGATTTTTCATATCACCAGACCAAGTGCAAGAATATGATAAATACGCTGAACCTACTGATATTAAAAATGTAATAAAATATAGAATTGCGAGTATTATATGATCGACCATACTCCATTTATAATAATAATTTGGATTATATCCAGCCATATATAGATAAATAATTCGTATAGGTTCAACTTTTTTTTTTTGATTTTCATATTGTTCAATATTTTCTTTTTTTAAAATATTTAATATTCTTGGAATAAATATAAACATATCTATTTATTTATTTATAAAATAATATATTATTTTATTAGATATGAACCAATATATAGATACACGGTTGAATTATGATAGTTGCAGTTATAAAGAAAAATTGAGAAGAACTGTTGGTCCTGGATTATACCAATTAGAGTCACCATATAACGATTGTAGAGATTGTTCGCAAGATGTTCCTGCTGACCCTTATTTAAGATATCAATCATATGGACAAAATACTTGCAGTATGAAAAAGGCAGTTGATGATTCTAGTGAATTATTAGGTCTCAATTATAAAAATACAAAATGTAATGCCGATGAATATTTACCAGGAAAATATCAAAAGTCAGGATGTGATATTTTAGGAAATACAGAACCTCGCTTATGTATGGCTCCAAGAGAAGATACACGTTTATCAAATCCGCCATGTACTTTGAAAGAAACTGGTATTAATCGATGGGAATGGTTATGTTTCGATCCTCAATCAAGAGCAATCGAAGGGTTTGATAGAATACCTGTAAATTATAGAATGGTTGCGAAAGATAATCATATTCCTGTAATAGATCAACCATCCGACCAATCAATGTTTCAACCAAATAATGATGTAGGTTCAATGAATCATTTAGATGATTGGAAAAAATGCAATAGCGATAATAAACTATATACTCCTGGATATCCATATGGGTCATTATATACAGGTGTTTCTTGTTAGAAGTAAATTATATTACGTTTTGTATATATAAATGTATTTTTTATCCTTTATTCATTTAGAGATCAACAATGGATTTATATTCAAATGATGATATACCATCTATGAATAATATATATAGTTCCAAATATTGGGATAAAGTAAAAGAAGATGAACAAAGTAGAAGTAATAAATTATATGAAAAAGCTAAAACACCATTAAAAACAGGTGTAATTGCCAAACCTGCTAATTCAAATATGTTTTCTCGTGTTAAATATAATGAAATAAAGTTTGACGATGATGTTTCATCATTAACTGGTGAAAAAATGAGTGTAAATGATTTTGCACACAATAATATGACACCTTTTTTAAGAAAAAATATTACACAAAATACAGATGTAGAGCATATGTCTCCTTTTTTAGATAATCTAACAGGAAATAATCAATATTGGCAAAGTAAGAAAGAAGTAAAGTCTATTTTCAAGCCAGAAATTAATTCTGGAGGTAATATTTGCGGAATGAAAAATAATGATGATTTTATTAAATCAAGAATAGATATTTCTGAAAAAGTTAATAATTTTTTTCCCATTGAAAGTATTAAAGTTGGTCCTGGTTTAAATAAAGGTTTTGGTTCAAGTAGTTCAGGCGGATTTCATCAAGCAGATACTAATGAATATGCAAAACCTCGTAATTTAGATGAATTGCGTAGTAAAATTAATCAAAAACAAACATATTTTGAAATACCGGTAAAAGGACATATTAAAGGAACAGATCAACGTCCAATTGTATCACCATTCGCAAAACAAAGACCAGATACTGTGTATGAACAAAGTGAAGATATGTGGTTAAAAACAACAGGAGCATACAATAAAGAAACTTTACGACCATCACAAAATGTAAGACCAACTACACGTCCCGAATCACACGTTGAATACACTGGTTCAATCGCAAAGAATAATTATAACACAGGAGAAAATGATGATTATGGAAAAAGTAAAATAATGGTATATAATACTGAAAGAGAATTAACAGAAACACGAACTGTTGTATCTAATGTTACAAGTATTATAAAAGCGGTTGTATCTCCTATTATGGATGCTCTTAAATATACCATGAAAGAATATACAGTTGAATCAGCAAGAGGTGTAGGAAATCCAAGTATTCAAATTCCTGAAAAATCTACATTATACGATCCTGTTAATCATATTATGAAAACAACAGTTAAAGAAACAACAATTCATGATAGTGAGAATACAAATTTGGCTGGAAATAAAGAAACATATTCCGCATTAAATGATTTAGCGAAAACAACAGTTAAAGAAACAACTATACATGATAGTGAAAATAATAATTTGTCAGGGAATAAAGAAACATATTCGGCATTAAATGATTTAGCAAAAACAACAGTTAAAGAAACAACCATTCACGATAGTGAGAATACAAATTTGGCTGGAAATAAAGAAACATATTCCGCATTAAATGATTTAGCGAAAACAACAGTTAAAGAAACAACAGTACATGATAGTGAAAATAACAATTTGTCAGGTAATAAACAAACTTATTCTGCATTAAATGATTTAGCAAAAACAACGGTTAAAGAAACAACAGTACATGATAGTGAAAATAACAATTTGTCAGGTAATAAACAAACTTATTCTGCTTTAAATGATTTAGCGAAAACAACAGTTAAAGAAACAACAATACATGATAGTGAGAATACAAATTTAGCTGGAAATAAAGAAACATATTCCGCATTAAATGATTTAGCTAAAACAACAGTTAAAGAAACATTACTTCATGATGGTATATTAACAAATGTTAAAGCAAATGAACATGGTTATGTAACATGCGACGACCAAGCTAATATTACATTGCGACAAACTATGCCTGTTATTGATTCTGTTCGCAATATTGGAGGTACAACTTATAAAGTATCTGTATATGATCCTGATATTGTAGCAAAAACAACAACAAAACAAACTACAATAATTGGAAAGTCAGAGTACGGATTTATAGGTGGGGTAATAGAAGGGTTATTTGGCGGATACTTAAATAGTGATATTAAATTAAAAAATACACACAAACAATTTCTATCAAATACAAGCGATTATGGTATAGCAGGTTCATCGTCGGAGTTTAGACAATCTGATAGATATGCATCTGAAAACGCAGAAATAGACGGAACGCGAGAAAATATGTTTATAGCCGCAGGACATACCCCCAATCCCGGAAATATGAATATAAATATTGATTCTTCAGAAATAGAAATGTCTTCAAGAAAAGCTTTTGAAAATAGTGTTTCGGCGCGCGATAATGGAAATGTGGGAAGGATATATCAAAAAACACCTAATATTGAAAATTGTAGTATTACAAAAACTCCAAATATGTCAAATGCTTATGCAAATAGGTTAGATAGCGATTTGTTAGTATCAGTTAATAAAAATGAATTTATGGCTACACAAAGGATCAATCCTATTAAAAAAGGATGTACACTTTAAATAATTATATAATAAATATAAAATACCTTGTTATAAATGCTCTTATAGCTTAATTGGTTAAAGCGTTTGGTCTTATGAGCCAAAGATTTGGAGTTAGTGTCTCCATAAGAGCAATTTATTTTTTCTTTTAATATAAAAAACTTTTATATTTATTTTGAGTACATAATTTTTATTTATTCAGAAGTTTTTATTTTTTTTGCATTTATAAAATTTATAAAAATTATGTACTCAAAATAATATTTGCAATAAATAAAAAGTAATGAGTCAAATATATCAAGACTGGGAACCAGTTACAATTAAAAATAAAAATAGTTACATTAATAAAGATATACAACATCATGCAGGATTTAAAGAATATAATAAGCTTATTATCGATGATATTCCTAAATTGACAAAAATATCTTTAAAATATTCACAAGCTATTATTTCTGGTAGAAATGCTAATAAATTAACACAAAAACAATTAGCGAACAAGATGTGTATTCAAGATTCTATTATAAAAGATTATGAAAATGGTAAGATTGTTAATTTTAATATTAATCTTTTTAAAAAGATTTTAAGGGTTTTGAAAATAGATCCTAAAACTATTATTGTTTAATTCTGAAACGAGTACATAATAGTTTTATAATTATAAACCCTTAAAAAAATATAAACAAAAGAAATTAAAAATTATGTACTCATTTTAATAATGAAATAAACAATTTATAACATTAAAAAAATAATAATAAAAATCAAGTATCTTTAGATTTAACTGAAGAATCATCTGTTAAATCGTCACTAACATCCCCACTGCTATTATAAGGTTCAAACCCTGCTTTCATAGGTTCAGAAGTATTTCTTAATGATGTAGGATCAACTATATTACTCTTGCTAATATTGTTCATTTTACCATAATCATGTCCTGAAAGTCCAACCATTGATAAAATATCAGTTTTTTCATCAAAAGCCATATAAATTATTACAAATATAATTAAATTTATAATACAGAAAACTATAATGTTTTTTGCTGTAAATAATTCATTATATATATTATATTCTTCTGCCTTATCTTCCCTATTCTTGTTTTCGAAATAAAACATGATGCTAAAAAGTAATATTGAAACTATCAAAGAATATAATATTAAAATGTACATATCTATTTAATTTTTTTATAATTCTTATATTAATTATTACGCACTATATTTTTTACTTTAAAAAACACTTATTAATGAAGTCTATAATATTTTTAGGTTCTTTCTTTACTTTTTCTAATCTCTTTTTATCACGAACTAATATTTTTAATTCTTCTGAAACATCTTTTAAATCATTTTTTGTTAATTCTTTATCAACGTTTAACTTCTTTTCTGTTAAATTATTAATTCGCTTTTTTATATCATTTAATTCTGGATTACTTGAAGAACTTGATTTAATATTTAATATAACATCATTGATTATTGGATAAGCAAACTGACTTCTATCATTACTTCTATTAATATAACTTATTAGTCCTGTTACTTTATTTGTAAAACCTTTGAAAGTATCATTTCCAAAAGCGCCATCTTTAGTAAATAACCCGTTTTCCGAACAATACACTTTTTTAAATATATCAAAATTTTCTGGAAATAATCCATCAGTTTCTTTTTCAAGCAATAAATTAAGGATTTTAATAGAACTCATAGGGTCTTCTGTAATTGGCGTAGCGCTCATGAGAAGTAATTTAAGATAGTTTTTTCCGGATATTGAATATGATTTTTGTATCATATCCTGTAACACTTCAGGATTTGGTCTTTCTAATGCGGAAAGTGAATTACTATAAATCTTATGAACTTCGTCAATAATAATTAATGTTTTTTTGAATGGATCTTCAGATCCATTTATATCAACCATTTTTTTATAAAATTTATTTTTACCTTTTATAATATTCGTAAATTGTTTATAAGATACTGGTTGTATCCAATTTTTTCCTAACATTTCCATTCTTTTAGCTTTTGTTTTAGGTAATGCTTCGCCATTTTGCAAACGCTCTCTTATAACAATATTACATATCTTTTCAAACATATTTTTCCATATATCCTCTTTTAACGTATGTCTTGTTACCCATAAAATTGTATATCCATTTTTTGAAAAAGAGTTACTTGCAGTAGCAATTGCAGTACAAGTTTTACCAGAACCAACACTATGATAAAGTAACATACCTTTGTATGGAGATTCCACAGTTAAAAAGTTTTGTACGAATAATTGAGATTTTGAAAATGTAACAATTTCATATTTTTTAGGCGTTTTATTAACATTGATATTTGCATCTTCTATACATTTATTTGTAATATCTATATGATCCCATTTATATTCTCTATAATTTTTCAATACGTAATTATATAAATCTTCATAATTCATTTTAATCATTGGTGGAGAAGCTACAGGATTAATGAATTCATTTATAAATTCTTTAATTTTCAAATAATTATTATCATTAATTTTATTTCTTCTTTTGTAATTTTCTAAGTTTTCTAACATTTTTAAACCAAGTTTATATTTAATTTCATTTTTCTTTTCAAAAAATCCAAGAGGATTTTCCCATATTATATTTATAATATCACAATACTGTTGTCGGTTATTTATGTAACTACATAATAGAGATTTTGCGTCATTTTCATTTAATGCACTTAAAAACTTATCATTGCGAATATTATTATCAACCTTATAATCTTTATTTTTATCAAACTTTTTATTAAACTTGTCATAATCGAATGTATCAATGATATATAAAGCAGCTACTAACAATAAAGCTTCTGTATTTTTATATGTTTCAAGGATACCTGCACATTTATTATCGCAAGATATTTTATTTTTATCATTTGCGAAAATCTTTCCACGAAAGTTTTGTACATTTTTTTTATTATTAATATTTTTAACAGTTATATATTCTGGAGGTTTTATTTTATTTATAATACTATTATAAAATCTATTATTAGTATCATTCAACATATGTATATTTTCTGTTAAAGGTGTATCTACAGAAGAAGCAATCATTATATCTTCAATATCAGCAACAAAATTAATAGCACTTATATTTTGATTACTATGTTTTATATATAAATCATGAACGGTATAATTTTCATCATAATTTATGTTATATCTATATATATTTAAACTCCATCCAACATTTGGTACAAATGGTAATCCAGATTGACCACAATATCTTGTCCCCCTTCCTATAACTTGTGTATTTTCTGCCTTTGTTATTAATGGTTCTAGGATATGCATATATTTTACATCAAATACATCAATTCCTTCTTTAAATCCAGAATCTAAAATTATAAAACGCATATTTTTTCCATTAATATTATCAGGACGATTATTTAATATATTCATCATATTTTTTTTTAATCTTTGTGTCAGTGGTTTTTTATATACAACTGATGTTGTCAAAAGTCCAAATGTTTTATCAGTTTCTACTATATCTTTCTTGATAACTCCATTATTATAAATAAGTGTAAAGTCATTTGCAATAAGAGACGATGCTATCATCTTTGCACCATTACTACCGGAAATATCGCTATATATAACATGTTTATAATATTTACCATCTGTAGCCATATCAATATCATCCAGCTCTTTTATTTTTTCTAACATAGAATCTATTTTTGGAGACATAAATGGTAAATCTTTTTTAACTAATGCTTTATTGAACTTTGTATTATCAAACTTATATTCGGGTTTTACATTAGCCCATGTACTTGTATTTCTAATACAAGTTGCTTCTTTTGGGATTTTGCTCATACAATACTATAATAATATAATATTATTAATATGTTTTTTTAGAATAATTTCTTTTAGAATATGTTTTTTCTGAAATTTTTTCAAAGTTTTCTTTATAGGGTTGTAGAGGACAAGAAGGTTTTTGTAAATTATATTCAATATTAATATCGCAATTTTTCAATATAGGTATTCTTTCTAATTTATCAAAAATATCTTTAAATGGTAA